>Ga0209697_10008914_pt1 | contig 11274 bp, 10 predicted proteins | sample AliMusrvi5mmetaG_FD_184115 | JGI IMG/M metagenome (GOLD analysis project Ga0209697, IMG submission 184115) | Freshwater lake bacterial and archeal communities from Alinen Mustajarvi, Finland, to study Microbial Dark Matter (Phase II) - Alinen... | ecosystem: Environmental > Aquatic > Freshwater... | reverse complement strand
CCCCTGCCATGCCGATTTCTATCCCACCGCAGCTCCACCCCCGCCAAATCCACTGAACCTCCATTTCGTCAACACCTCGGTTGGCGCAAACGGCCCCTGGCATTGGGATTTCGGTGACGGAACAACGTCAACGCTTTTCGATCCTATCCACCTGTTCGCAGCAGCCGGTGTATATAATGTCACGCTGATGATGGGCGACAGCTCAGCAGGTTGCTTCGACATGAGGACCCATGCCATCCAGGTAGGTGATTCAACCGGCGGATGCCATGCCCAGTTCACCTGGACCTGCGATTCGAACACCATGATGAAGACAGTTCATTTCTTTGATCTTTCATATCCGGCACCGGTACTCTGGTTATGGGATTTCGGTGATTCCGCATCCGGTGGAAGTAACATTTCAACCTTGCAGAATCCCACCCATGTCTTTACTGTGGATGGCGTATACCATGTATGCCTCACTATGTATTCCAACTCACCCCAGTGCAATGCGACAGAATGCCACGAAATTCACGTGGGTAACCCGCCGCCACCCCCCTGCAACAGCTGGTTCACCCATATGAACAACTGGCTGCATGTGAATTTTGAAGGCCATATGGCGGGCAACGTACCTGCATCCTATAGCTGGGCTTTCGGAGACGGCACTGCAGATACCGGCCGACTTGTACAGCATAATTTTGCAGCTGCCGGGAATTACGAAGTGCACCTCACCACTGTGACCCTCGATACCAACCAGTGCACCTTCACCAGCATGCAGCATATACAGGTCGGCGACAGCGCCAATCTGCACCAGGTCTACGGACAGGTGTTTGCAGGCAATTTCCCGATGGAACACGGGCTCGCAATGATCTTTTCGAATGACACCGTCGCCGGAGGCATGCCTTTCTTTGCCATGTCGCCCCTCGACTCAGCCGGAATTTACATGTTCCCTTACGTCCCCAGCGGTCAGTTTGTGATCTGGGCCCTTCCGTTTGATTCCTTAGGCGGATATCTGCCTACCTTCTATCTGCATTCCCTGTTCTGGGAGCAGGCCACGAAGATCACGCTCGGTAATCCGCAGAACCCATACAATATCAGCCTGATCCATGCCACCAACGGACCCAACGGACCCGGAGGCATCAACGGACATGTGAACATGCAGGGACTCAAAACAGCCACCCCCGACCAGATCGCCATGATACTGACCGATGAACAGGGCAACCCCATAGGGTTCAGAAGGGTGAGTGCAAGCGGAACCTTTGATTTCAGCAATATGGCCTACGGCACGTATTTCCTGAAACCCGAGCTCGCCAACACCACCAGCGACCTGGTGAAAGTCGTGCTCAGCGCTGCAAATCCCATACCCGTCGTCAACATGACCTATAACGGCAAAACCATCCTCGGAATTGGCGAAGTTTCGGCTGTGGAAAGCTTCACGGCTTATCCCAACCCCGCAAAAGATGTGCTGAACCTGAACATTAAGATGGTGAGCTCAGCGAACGCCACCATAGAGATCTACAGCTTCACCGGCCAGAAAGTGTTGAACCAGAACCTGGTCCTGACCAAAGGCTCGAACACCCTAAGCCTGGATATGAGCCTGATGAACTCAGGATTGTATACACTGCGGATCACATCCGCCGAAGGCATCAGGATTATCCAGAAAATCGTCAAAGAATAGCGTTCTTTTTTATACCTGATTCACGTTAGTAAATGCAGCGGCGGCCCGGATTACCGGGCCGCTGCGCTTTTATATAACTTGATGGAACAGGTGATATCCCTTGATGCCCTCGTAATTCAGCTTAATCCCCTGATCAAATAACGCCTGGTATTCTGCGGCGGTTCTTATAAATGCCGGGGGATCATACCGTTGCGCAACAGCATTGACAAGGCTGATGCGGCTCACCGGGAATACATCCTCGAGGATCAGTAGTTTTCCACCCGGCTTCACCACCCTTTTGATTTCTTTTATTAAGTATGCGGATGTGGGAGCGTCGACATTATGAAATACCCCGATCAGCAAGACAGCATCCATGCTTTGATCCCCGAAATCAAGATCAATGGATTTATGGACCTTAAAATGCCCCTTGAAATATTTACTGATTGCCCTCTTTTCTGTATAAAAATTCATCCTTCCAGCCCTCCTGAGGAAAAGGAACAAGCCAGGTTTTGACGCAATCCAGTATAGCAGGCGGTGCAGCATGACACGAAGATAGGTTTTTTAATCTCTCCCGGTAATTTCCACGCCCCTCGGGCTGGAACCAGGGGTTAATACGAATGTATTTTGCAACCGGCACCTGGGCTCTGCAATAGAACCCGGGACGAATATATACAAATCATTCATTTACAGTTTGTAATATGCTTTCCGGAATTTGTTACGACTGAAATCAATTATGGGTAAAGTATTATATGTGATGAGTAAAATATTTCGGCACGCATAACCCATAATATACAATAAATGCACAAAAAACGCACAAAAACGGTACATTATATGTATATTTGCAAAAAGCCTGAAAATGGAGTTTGAATTCGATGAAGAAAAAAGTAAATCAAACTTTCTGAAACACGGAATCGATTTTGTGCAGGCTCAGGATTTATGGGATGACCCGGAACGTGTCTTTATTCCTGCCAGAACAACGGATGAACCAAGGTATCTGTTGATTGCAATGATTGGACATGAAACCTGGTCTGCAATATTCACTATTAGAAATGAAACCGTACGGATCATATCCGTTAGAAGATCACGCCAAAATGAAAAAGAAATCTATCAGCGCTGAGACGCTGGATGTGAAATTCGATAAAGGGGAAGATATTACAGAATATCTTGATCTCTCAAAAGCCCGGCGACCGGGTTTGAAGCAAAAAAGGATAAGTGTCGACTTCCCGTCCTGGATGGTACATGAGCTTGACCGTGAGGCAGAAAGGCTTGGTGTGCCGCGTCAGTCTGTCATCAAAGTCTGGATCTCGGAACGACTGAAATCATACTCCGCATGACCGACGACCGCCCCTGGTACGCAGTTTATACGAAATCGAGGCATGAAAAAATGCTGGCCGACCTGCTGAATGAGAAGCATATCGAGGCATATGTGCCCCTGCGAAGGGTGCTCAGGCAATGGAGCGACAGGAAAAAACTCGTCGACGAACCCCTCATCAGGTCCTATTGTTTTGTAAGGCCGCTTCCAAACGAATATTATGAAGTGCTGAACACCCAGGGCGCTGTGCGCTACATCTGGTTCTCGGGCAAACCCGCGCCCATCCCCAACAAGCAGATCGATATTTTAAAAGCCATCACCGGCGCCGATGTGGAAGTAGATGTCATCGCCGGCGGCCTTCAGAAAGGCACGACAGTACAGGTTAATGCCGGCCCCCTCGCCGGACTGGTCGGTGAACTGATCTCGGTCGCCGGGAAAAAGAAAGTCCTGGTAAGGATAGATCACCTGGACCAGGTACTGACGGTTTCGATTTCACCCTTGCTTCTTGAACCGTACATGAATTCCTGAATAACTTCTTCAGGAATAGAATCCCTTATAAACAGCAAGAATGGTGATGTACCTCGTCATATTGTGGAAGTAAATGTAATCTTCCATAGAATTTCCGTGAACCGGTACAAAAAAATTCAGCCATACATAAAAATATTCCGAGTGCGTGCCCGCCACATGGGGCGCCGGGTATATTTTAAATGAATTATAATCATTGTTCCCGGGGATGCTCCAGCATTCGTCCTTATTCACCAGAGGTATACTCTCCGAATATTCGGCATAATGATAACTTGCATCGTTGTAGTCAAGCACGATTTTAGCGCTGACATTGATGGGCCATTGCTGGTTTTGCCTTAAAAACACCGAAATTTCAACCTCAATGCTGTCAGCATAACAACAAACCTTCTCGCACCTTGCTTTGAAGCTATACAGGCGGTAACCATTCACGATGGAATCACCGCTGTACCATTCGAAAGGAGGCATGTTAACAGAATCATATTCAGTATGATCTGAAGCGGTTGAATATCCTTCACAAACCACAGGCGGGGTTGTATTATCGGCTTCCTTGTCCATCTTCTGGCATGAAAGCATAAACAAACCAAGTGCGCAAAACAGAAAACCAAAGAACAGCTTTTTCATAATCAGAGATTTTATCCGGATTACTGAAATTAGTTAAAGTGCTCATGGCAAATATAATAAAACAAACAGTCAATGTCAAATGGGCCGGGTTTCACCCCGGGCGGTTAATGAAGCAGGGGCATACGGGTTCATCATGAATTTTTTATCTTTGTCAGATGAAGCGCCTCTTTGTTTTATTCACGTTCATCACGTTTATCGCATCCGGCGCGTATTCCCAGATAGTGCCCCAGGACCTCACGAACACCAACATCTACGATTTCATCGATGAGCTTGCAAATACGCAGGTGATAAGCATTACATCGGTGATCAAGCCCTACCCGAGGGAGGTGATTGCGCAGAAACTTCAGGAGGCAAGCGGCAAAAGGGATCAGCTTTCGAAACGGCAGCAGAAGGAGCTGGATTTTTATCTCCGCGATTTCAACCTCGAGCTCAAGCCCGATCTCAGCTGGATCAAAAAGAACAGCTTCTTCAAGAACAAGAAGGACTTCAGGCTGCCGTTCAACCCGCTTGAGTTCGTTTACAAAGACAGCATTTTCACCTTCGTCGTCAAACCCATTTTCGGGGTCTCGGGCATATATAACAAAAACGGCCACGCATACCATCGCTGGAACGGGGCCGAGGTCTACGGTTACGTTGGAAAGCATTTCGGGTTTTACGCCAACCTGCGCGACAACCACGAGGACCACCTCTTCACCAGTCCGCTGATGCTGAACCAGGAAGAAGGCGCGGTTTGGAAGCCATACCCCGGCGGCGCCGGCGACTACAGCGAGATGCGGGGCGGCCTCACCTGGAAATGGCGCTGGGGCGACCTGATGTTCGTAAAAGACCACATCCAATGGGGCGATAACTACCACGGCAGCAACATACAAAGCGGCCGCACGCCCTCCTTTCCATACCTGCGCTTCCACATGCAGCCGCTTAAATGGTTCGAATTCACGTGGATGCAGGCCTGGCTGGTGAGTGAAGTCCCCGATACGACCAAAACCTACACCCTTCCCACCGGCGCAAAACGCATCACCTTCTTCAACAAATACATGGCCTTGTCGATGTTCACTTTTAAGCCTGTCGGCGGATTGGATCTCTCGATAGGCAATTCGGTGGTGTATTGTGCGAGTTATATGAATCCTGCCTATATCAGCCCCTTCCTGTTTTATTTTAACTACGGATATGCCGAAGGCGACGGCAAATCGGGTTTCTACGGCAAGGAAGTGCAGACATTCATCAACATCAGCTCACGAAACATAAAACACCTCCACCTGTACGGAAACATTTTCGTGAACCAGGCGAACCTGGATGGGATCAGTTACAAAATAGGATGCAGGATGCAGGATGCAGGATTAAAGAATTTTTCGCTTACCGCCGAGTTCACAAGGAATAATAGCAAGGCCTACTATTCGGCTTTATCCACGACCACCTACCAATCCAACCAGTATCTCATGGGCAGCTACCTCGGCAGCAACTCCATTGAACTTTACGGGGCCGTAAGCTGGAAGCCCATCCGCGGGCTCCACTTCGACGCCTCGTACACCTATGCAAAGCATGCAGGCCCCGGCAGCACCCTATCCGCATACGACTTTAAAGACATGATGCTCAGCATTTCCTCCCGCTACGAGATCATCAACAACACTTATGTTTTCCTCGAATACCAGAACCGCCACGTCGAAGGCGACGTGATGTACATCCCCGCGTTTTACTTCGGAAATACCAGCTCGGTCCTGGCAGGCATGAATATTGGGTTCTGAGAGCGTAACGAACGTTCCGGCCTGGAGGGAGTATACTATAATTTTTTTATTGGTTGACAGGATTCACTTTTTTTGCATTTTGTCAACCTGCAAATTTTAACACATTAGGTATCCTGATAACTAAAGGACAGCAGCAAACTTTTTCAGGGGCTGGAAACGGGCTTTTTTATAAATGCTGGAAGGTTTGACATATCTGGCTGTTTCCACATCAAATGTCAGCTGAAAATAATAGGGATTTGCGGTATGGGTTTTTATTTTCGGATAAGACATTTTATTAAGTGTGCCTTCTCTTAATTCCTCTAACATCAATTCGGTTGCTTCAATTGCATTTTTTTTACATTCCGAGATCGTTTCACCCTGTGTATTAACAGATTTCCAGTCGAGGCATAGTACTGAAAACCCCCCTTCCTTTTCCGGTATAAGTTTGAATGTTAATGAGAGTAGTTTCATTTTATTCAGATTTACCTTCGGCTATTATTACCTGTTTCTTTATATTTTCAAGTACATTCTTTTTTACGACTTTATGGTAAGGGACGATTAAAGACTCACCGTTTTTTCTAAATTTATAGTGACTTCCCCGAACGCTTGCCAAGTCCCAATCATTCTTTTTCAATTCAATAATGATTTCCTTTGCCGTCATTACTTTTTCCCAGGAATATGCTGGTGCAATTGATCCCATTGCAAAGTTATAAATAAGGCGGATAATACCCGACTTTTATACCTTAATCCGGGAAGTTGGAAAAAGTGATATTGCAGGACAAAAATTCCTGCATCCCGCATCCCTTGACTTTCGCCCCGATTCTCACTATCTTTGGGTGGGTGTAAATCAAAGCTTTATGAGAAACCGTTACGTTCTGGCCATACTGCTGCTGGGGGCAGCTGGGATGGTGTTATTGACGACCTGCAAGAAGAAAAGCAGTGACAGCCAGGCCACTGGCAACCAGCAGGTGATCACGAAGATTGCAGGACCGGTAACAGTGACTTTCGGAACGGGGACCGTTATGACCAATAATCCTGAAGCAGACGTGGTACAGGATACATCCGCAGAAACAGACTTTAAAAATATTGCGCCCCTATTCAATGTGACAGCTTACCTGAATTACCAGATCACGCTGAACATAGGGTCAAGCCAGATACTGAGCGAGAACATCAACGCCAGCTGGGTGGTCCCCGAAAATTTTCTTAATTCCATGCCCGCGAATTCGAGGATGTCGCTGTTCGCGATGGTGTACCAGGACGGGGGCGATGAGACCATGGACGAATTCCTGCCTTTGGAAGCTGATTTCAATGAAGCGACGGGGGTTCTGAGCGCCAGCCTTCCGTACTATATCTTTACAAATACGAGGACTGCGGATAAGAACTGGGGTGCGATCCTGATGGCTGCCGCTGTGCAAGACACGGTTCCTGACCTGGTGAAGTCCATGGATGATCCTTGCGGAGGCCATACCATTTTATGTCCAGTGGGTAACTGCTCATCCACAAGCATTAGTAGTCCGTTTACCATGAACCGCCTCCATCCCATTCAAAACGAGGTGAAACCCCATACGGGGGTCGACATGAAGGTGAACAATGGCTCGGATGTGCATGCCGCGGCGGACGGCACGGTAGAGTGGATCAAGATCAACTATAAAGAGACCTGGGACCTCAAGCCCATGGGCTACGGCCTGTACATGATACTCAGGCATGCCGACGGATCAGCTACTTTGTACGGACATTTGTCGTCGACCAAATTCAAGGTTGGCCAGCATGTGAACAGGGGGGATGTGATAGCGCTATCTGGAGGGGTGCCCGGTGATGAGAGGGCCGGAGGTTCGACAGGCGCACATCTTCATTTTGAATACGTGCCCAAAGGCTGGATACTCGGCTCGAAAAACAGGATAGATCCCTTTCCGTGCATCACCACGGGAGCCTCGATACCTGTGGTCCAGAGCATTGCAGCATCAAACATCACTTCGACCTCAGCAACAGCAGGAGGGATGGTGATTTCCGACGGAGGAGCCCCTGTCACTTTCAGGGGAGTTTGCTGGAATACGGGCGGAAATCCCGGCGTTCTGGATAACGCCACCTTTGACGGAAGCGGGCTTGGCTTGTTCACCAGCGCTTTATCAGGGCTTACACCCAATACCAGGTATTACATGAGAGCCTATGCCACCAACACAAGCGGGACAGCCTACGGCACAGAGTATTCATTCACAACCACCAATGAACAGGGGCTCGACGGCTACTGGACCAACGGTAGCATTGTTTTACACTACAGCGGAAGCAGCCTTGATTTTTCCCAGGTCCTGGGTGGCACCTGGCTTGACGCCCTCAACCAGGGCTGGATCAGTATAGGAACACCCAAGTTCAGCGGCGTCGTCAAAACCGGGGCAGGGCGCTGGAGCTGCAACGAACTTTGGTGGCATACCACCGGCGGCACCATAGACGCCGTTGGATACAGCAGTGACGGAAGCATCAGCATGCTACCCGACGGCAGCATCAGCACCCTCTCAAGCAATCCCTGGACCGGAGGAACCGGGGCGGGGAGTTATACGAAGGTGAAGCCGTAGCTGGGGAACTGGGTTGCTGGGTCACTGGGTAAGGCGGCTTCGCCGGGGTAACCCAGTTATCCATGTATTTCCTATCTTCGTCTCAAATTTCACCGCATGTCAAAAATCGCACTCATCTCGGGGGTTACCGGCCAGGACGGAAGTTATTTAGCTGAACTATTGCTTGAAAAGGGGTACATTGTTCATGGGATATTAAGGAGGAGCAGTTCTTTTAATACAGGGAGGATTGACCATATTTACCTCAACAACAATGAGTACCGCGACAAGAGGATGTTCCTGCACTACGGCGATCTTACCGATTCGAGCAACCTGAACCGCCTGGTCGAAAAGATCCATCCCGATGAGATATATAACCTCGGTGCCCAGAGCCATGTTCAGGTGTCGTTTGAGGTACCCGAATATACCGCGGAAGTTGATGCAATTGGAACCCTGCGTTTCCTCGACGCTATCCGCGAGACCGGGGTGAAGACGAAGTTCTACCAGGCCAGCACGTCGGAGTTGTACGGAAATGTGTTAACCGGGATGCAAGATGCAAGATCCAAGATGCAAGATGATCAAGATCCTGAATTCCGCATCTTGCATCGACGCGCAGCGTCCATCCTGCATCCTGCATCATTAAGCGAAACGAGTCCCTTCCGCCCGACCAGCCCCTACGCCGTTGCCAAGCTTTACGCTTACTGGATCACCGTCAATTACAGGGAGGCGTATAATTTGTTTGCCTGTAACGGGATATTGTTCAACCATGAATCGCCCAGGAGAGGGGAGACCTTTGTAACAAGGAAAATTACCCTGGGAGTTTCGCGGATCATGGCCGGGAAGCAGGATATGTTACACCTCGGGAACATACATGCAGCCAGGGACTGGGGGTATACACCGGAGTATGCCGAAGGAATGTGGAAGATGCTTCAGGCCGACCGGCCCGATGATTATGTACTCGCCACCGGCGAAACGCATACGGTAAAAGAGTTCATCGATGAAGCATTCGCGTATTACGGCGAAACGCTTAATTGGGAAGGAGAAGGAGTTAATGAAACTGCAACCCTATCCGCCAGCAACAAAAAAGTAATAGCCATGGATCCCAAATATTACCGACCCACCGATGTGGAGTTTTTAAGGGGAGATCCATCCAAAGCGCTGCGCGACCTCGGATGGGCTCCGAAAGTCAAATTCAAAGACTTGGTGAAGATCATGATGGATCACGATTCGGAATCCGGGATCCGGTAATTGTTATCCAGGATCCAAGATATGCTGCATCCTGCATCTTTATATTGACTGCGGATGGCCGATTGCCGTAAACACGTATTCGGGGGATATCGGTTTGTGCAACTCAGCGGCGAGGCAAGCCCCGAAAAATCCGGGCCTCCCCGGGGGGGTATATTCTTATTTTTGCGGAGGTTTACAAGATCGGGTTTTCTTGTATTCTGTCAACCAGGCTGGCTAACATATGTACTAATCTAAATGCAAACATCGCATAGACCTTCCTTTCTGCAGGAGACAGGTTCCCGGCAAACTGATAATGGAAATACAAAAATCAAAACCAATAACAGGAGGAAAAATACAAAAATCAAAGGCGATGAAGGATTCAGGATATCTTGCATCGGCGCGAAGCGCCCCATCCCGCATCCTGTATCTGCGCGAAATTCTAATCCCTTCCATTAAATCATCATGCCCCGAATTTGCGCCTTCCAGAGTACAAAGCCTTTTCGGGGATCGGAGTTGTCATGGATGATCCTCCTGAAATTCGGAGGAGGGGATTTAAGGAATACCTGTCTGCCTGTTCTTATTAAGTTGAGCGTTGATAGTTTCTATTTGTTGTTTGACTGAAAAAAACGCCCACTTTTCTCAGCCATTGTCAGATCAACCTGACCACCTCACTCCATTGATATTAACGTTAGTAGGGTGGTCAATCAGAATCGGCAGAAGGTGGTCATTCAGGCCGGCCTTTCAAAAGATGCTATCGGGGAGGCGCCCGGGATTATAAAACACAATCCATTTTTTATGAAGATCGCATGACTGCGGATGACAATCCCCAGATAGACATAAACTTTGACAACCCTGGGTATTTGAGCAGGAGTAATTGTAACTTTACAGGCCTAATGCGCTTCACCCGGTGTTTAGCGAATAAACCATCAGCTTATGCCCGCCGACTATGAAAAAATAGCAGAACACTGCCTGCGTCACAAAAAAATCAGCGACAAGGTACTGGACCAATTTCTGATGCCTTTCATCGCCCGTAAAGAAGGGATGGACCGTAAGATGAACGCCTATACGCTGAAATACCTGCACATCATCCGGAAGATGCCCAAAGAATTCTTTCCGATGGCAATGGGTGAATACATCATGGGAAAGACCTTGACCCCCGACGGACTGATCCATAAGTACCTGAACAACATTCAACTCAGGTCGCTGGAAAAAACCGAACGCGAATTTCTGGAGTTTCAGGCTGACAATCCCTGGAGATATTGCTTTGCCCGGATTGCCGAGCGTAAGGCAAAGAATTTTTTCATCCTTCGCGATGCCTTTTATGAAGATGAGTTTCTGCTGTTTTCGCCGGGGGTGGAGGCCTTTTGGACCCAGGGCCGCAAGCAGGATCTTTATTTTCTGCTTACCGGGTTTAACGGACTTTGCTTTCATACCTACGGAAACATTTTGCCCTTTCGATCCTTCGATCCCGATGATATTTATTTTTACGGGACCGAAGTCTTTCCTGAGGTAGATTCAGATGCTTCGCTGATGGCCTCAGTGTATAAAGATCCCATCCCTTATATGATGCTTGCCAGCGGAATGGAGTTTCCTGACACGGTGAGTGGCATACATAAGCTGCGTCATTTGGTTGCTGTTGACGAGATCGCCGACGTCGATACCGGTAAGCTGAAAGAAACTTTCTCAGTT
>Ga0209697_10008901_pt1 | contig 11282 bp, 17 predicted proteins | sample AliMusrvi5mmetaG_FD_184115 | JGI IMG/M metagenome (GOLD analysis project Ga0209697, IMG submission 184115) | Freshwater lake bacterial and archeal communities from Alinen Mustajarvi, Finland, to study Microbial Dark Matter (Phase II) - Alinen... | ecosystem: Environmental > Aquatic > Freshwater... | reverse complement strand
CTTCGGCAGAGATATATTGCTCACAATAGGGGCAACGCTCAGCATCTTCGTGAATCGGCCGCTTGCAGTATGGGCATGGCATCGTGTAATCGTCATCGTCAGCCGATTCGTCCCAATCATCGTTGCGTTGCGTGTGACGAGCCAAAGGAGTGCCCCCGATGCCTTACATGACGCGGAATGGTTACCTGCCCATGATTGTAGGGACGCAATACGACCGCAGCAAGCCTTTCGCAGAACGAAACAAAAACCCAGGACTATAGCTGAAATCTGCCACTAAACGATAACGTGACGCACATTTTGTAATCAAGATGAAAATCAGGAGGAGCATCTCGTGCCGACCTGCGAGACCGAAGGGCATCTCACGTTGTTCGCAGCTTGCAGGGCATGCTTTTCTAGCAAGTCCCGTTATGCCGCCCATTGCTGCAATGCCTCGGCGTTCCGCCGGCCCTCATCATCTGCTAATCACCGTACACAGCTTTCACACACAAATCACCCAGGAGCTTTTTATGGGCTTAACCATTCACTATTGTATCGAAGCCAGCAAGGACTGGACCCGTAGCCAGATTCGCCAGAAACTGGAGGACACGCGGCAGTTCGCATGTTCGCTGCCAGTCGTTTCCGTCAGCGATGTCATGGAGTTTCGGGGCAAGGACTGCCAGTATGATCCTGATCCGGCCAGCGGCGAGAGAGATCCCTATCGTTGGGCAAAGATCCAAGCCGGTCGCTATGTCGAGTCGCCCTGGCGTCCCGGCGAGTCTCGCAAGCAGGCCCCTTCGCACATGCTTTGCCTTTCGATCAACCCGGCTGAAGGCTCGGAAGAGATGAACCTCGGCTGTTGCAGCTTTCCGCGTTTGATGTGGAAGCCGGAGAAGGACCACGCCCCCGGCTGGTCCAATGTCTTTCGCGGTACGTCCTACCGCGACTCGGAGAAGCTGCTGCGGGCCTTTCTGAAGAAATACCACCTCGTAAAGATGCCCGACAAACGGGGCAGTCGCGGGCGGATGTGGGGGCACAGTGAACTGCTGCACTATACGGAGGGCGGCGGCGTCTCGATCCGCTCCGGCCGCTATCTCAGCCATCGCCAGGGCTACGGCCCGAGCTATGTCGAGTTGCAAATCGACGATTACGCCCAGCACGAGATCCGCTTCCGCTTTCGCGGCACCATCGACGAGGCCCGCGTGCTGTTTGCCAGCAGCCAGTTCAAGGCCGACCTGGAGGAGATCATCCATGGCAAGGAGTATGTGGTTCCGGCTGCCCACGGAGTCTGGTCTTCGTTCTGCAAGACGCAGTACGCCAATGACCCGAGGGTTGGCGGCTGGGCCAACTTTCAGCGTGCTCATCTTTCGGTCTTGGCCATCCTGGAGCACATGCAGCAAATCGGCTTTAAGGTCAAGATCAACGACGAAAGCGATTTCTGGGAGCATCGCGACTTGGAGGCACTGGCGAAAACGATCGGCGAATGGGATGCCATGATCGCCGGAATGGCAGGAGTTACAAAGGACACTGCGGAAGCCAACGGCCAAAGCCTTGATTCACCGATGTTGGGCCGACCCGACTTTGAGAAGCTCGAAGTTCAAGCTTTTAAGATCGACAGCCTGGCCAGACACCTACAAAAACTGCGGGAAGCGTTAGTTCCGAACGCCTCTCTGCCCGCGTGATACTCTCTTGTCACGAGCCTGGTCTGGGCTCGTGCGTCATGCCGCCCGTTGTTGTCGTGCCGCACCACGGCAGGCAAATCGGGTTCTGGTTCACCCATTCCCCCCCTTTACGGAGACAATAATATATGAGTTCCGTTCTTGATCGGCCTGCGTCACCCGCAGACCAACTGCGAACCACCATGGCCGCCGTGCGGGTTTCCATGTCCTGGTTCGGCACCAGGAAGTCTTTAACGGCTGAACAGAAGGCCGAAGCCGCCGAGGCGTTCAATGCTGATGCGAAGTTTCTGTCCGCCGGAAAGAAATTACTCGATATTTCTCACCCGGCTTACAAATCCGTGACCGCCGTCCGTGGCAAGGTTATCGCATACTGGAAGTCAATGTCCTTGCCCTACCCGGAACCGGGGATCAGGCTCATCCGGCAAGACCGGATCAACGATTTTGCTGCGAAGATGCATGATTTCCAGGAAGAACTGGCTGAGTCCGTGCAAACCCTCGACCGACGCTATTACGAACTGAAAGACACCGCCCGGCAGCAACTGGGTAGCTTGTTCGACAGTAGCGATTACCCTGCATCTATGACAGGATTGTTCGGGATTAGCTTTGAATTTTCCAACGTGGAACCGCCCGATTATCTCCAGCAACTGAACCCACGGCTTTACGAAGAAGAGTGCCAACGCGTTCAGTCACGGTTCGACGAAGCAGTACGACTGGCTGAAGACGCCTTTACTGCGGAACTGGCCAAGCTGGTCTCGCATCTCAGCGAGCGGCTGTCCGGTCTGGAAGATGGAAAGCAGAAAATCTTCCGTGACTCGGCTATCGAGAACTTAACCGAGTTCTTCCAGCGATTCCGTGACCTGAATGTCCGTTCCAGCGACCAGCTTGACCAGTTGGTCAATCAGGCTCAGCGGGTCATTCGTGGAGTCGATGCTCAAGATCTCAGGGATAACCAGGGGCTACGGAATCACGTTGCCACGGAGATGTCGCGGGTGACGAGTGTGCTTGATGGCATGCTCGTTGACAGACCACGGCGGAACATTCTGCGTCGTGCCAAATAGAGGCACCGACCATGCAGATCATTATCGAAGCTGAAGGCACCGCTCGCTGCATCTACACGGAAGAGATTGACCTGACAGCGATCGGTAGCCCTGTTATTACGCGTGCCTCACACGTCGAGCCAGACCAGCATGGACGCTGGCTGGCTGATATGTCACCAGTGGGCGGCGAGTTGCTTGGGCCGTATGAGTTTCGCAGTGAAGCTCTGGCGGCCGAGCACACTTGGCTGGAAATCCACTGGCTGATGCCACAGCCAAATGACGTTTCTGAGCCGTTCATGCCTTTGGCCTAGCCTACGTCATGTCTTGGCGTTCAGTGTCAGTAAACTCGTTGCTGACGGCTTCCCCGGCACTACACTGCTCACGCATGCGAGAGACCATTAAGCAAGTTCCACGCATAGCTGCCCCCACCTTGTCTGGGGAGTAGTTAGCTGCACCCGCCGCATTGATGCCAATCCCTCCAGCTTCGGCAAAGGCATCTTGATTGGCACCAAGAAACGTGAACTGCCAGTTGTACTGGGACTGCTGGCGTTCGATCATCTCTTTGATCTGAGCCTTTGCGAACTCCTTGCTAGAGTTCTCCTGCCCATCGGTCAGAATCACGAAAATGATCAAGCCGGGTCGATCTTCCTCTAGCATCTTGGCAAGGCGTTCTCCGGTTTCGTTGATCGCCTTACCCACGGCATCCAGTAATGCCGTCATGCCCCTTGGCGTCAACACGTAGTCGGTGACTTGTTTTACCGGAACTGCCTTGTAGACGAACTCGTATTCCGTGTCGAACTGAACGAGCGTCAGCAGGGCCTCTCCGGGATGCTTCGCCTGCTCTTGGATAAATGCGTTCACGCCACCTTCGGCATCTTCGCGTATCGATTGCATCGAACCACTGCGATCGACCACCAATGTGATGTCTGTCAAATCCGACCTCATGGCACACTCCCTTTTTTCGTTGATTCGTGTTTCGTACCCAAATCCTGAACTTCAGGCATTATAACGGGCTGTCGCTCAGGTAGCCATCATTGGCAACGGGCCATGACGGTATTTGCCGATCTGGAGCGGTTTCCTAAGCGGCAAGTCTTCCAGCTACAGCTACTGCCCGACGATCTTGTTGGTTGCCAGTACACAGTGGAGTTTGATTTCCACAACCGCTTCCGGACTTCATTCCGGCAGCAGCTTCGCTCGCCCAAGGTGGCGGCGATTCTCACGTAACGGCCCGCTTGTGCGGTGGTACGTTTTCTCTTTTCCGTTCCCTTTGTTTAGGAGTATTCTACCTTGAAGATTTTGCTGATCAATAATAACGGGGCAGGCTTTGCTGACTTCGTTGAAATCGCCGATGGCACCACGGTGCAGAAACTCTTCGCCGAGCGGATTCCCTACGGCCGGGTGCAGGATTACCTCATCCGAGTCAACCGTCAGCCGGTCCCCGCCGACCAGGTGTTGCTGGAAGGCGACCGCGTAAGCATCACCCCCACGAAGATCGAAGGGGCATGTCGGTAGTTTTTGGCGGTGTTTTGATTCCATTTTCAAACGGTCTGCCGGTGCTGGGTGCTCATCACCTGGCCCGGCAGGCCCTTTTGTTAGGAACCTTTTTGAGGTGACTCTGATGACCATGACTGACAGAAAACTGTTTCGTGCCGCCGTTGTGATCCAGGAACAGTCGTCGCGGCAGCGGCCAGTGTCGGATGCCATCTACCTGCCCGAGTATTCCTGGAATCATTTGCAACAACTCAGGCGTAATATCACTCGTGCTCGGGAACGGGGCTGGCATCTTGCGGCACAGTCCCTCTTAGGCACTCTGGCAGACGCCGGCCGCAGTATGCAGCGGGAGTTAGAAACCTCGCTACGTACCCTGGCAACGCACATGCGGCCTCGACTCCCCGCAAATGCGTCGGCGATCTATCAGGATCTGCGGGCCTTGCAAGGCGAGTTTGACAAGGTTGAAATCGACCCCACAACGCACGAGCTGACAGTGACCACGGACACTATCGAACTTGAGGGTGTCTTTCTCGGCGAGTTTCAGATAAAGCTCAACTGGACCGACATTGGCCAGACTTCCCATCCCTATCGGGTCGTGGCACTTGATCCGAACCCCGCAGCCCGTCGCGAGGATGTCACGCACCCTCACGTCCAGGACGAGCAGCTTTGCGAGGGCGATGGCCGTGCTGCGATTGCTGCCGCTTTGGCCGAAAGCAGGTTCTATGATTTCTTTCTGCTCGTCAATCAGGTGCTCCACACCTATGGCCAGGGATCAGCTTATGTTGAATTAGAGGCGTGGGACGGAACCCCGTGTGCGGACTGCGGCACATCCGTCAGCGACGATGAGCGTTACGACTGCAATGGCTGCGACTCGACCTACTGTTCTTCCTGTTCGTCGAGTTGTGAAGGTTGCAACAACTCGTATTGTACGAGCTGTCTGCAAGCGTGTGCTGATTGCGGCTGTGAATACTGTTCCGGTTGCCTGAAAACCTGTTCCGTGTGCCACAAACGCTTTTGCAAGGAATGTCAGGAGAACCGCGTGTGTACAACCTGTTACGAAGAACTTCACCCCAAGACCGAGGAACCCAATAATGATTCGTCCACTGAATCCCCGAGTGAAACAGCCTGCCTTGTCGGATAAGGCGGCTAAATATGATCGACTTACGCCGTTCAAGGCTGGTTGCCGTTCGCCCAGCCTGCGACTGAATCCCACGGCTTGGGGCAAATTGCTCTACCTGCGTGACCTGGGCGATACCGAAGTTGGCGGTTTCGGTATCTCAGCCGCCGATGATCTGCTCTACATTGAGGACATTCAACTCGTGCGTCAATCGTGCGACATGGCCTCCGTGGCCTTTGACGACGAGTCGGTTGCCGACTTCTTTGACCGCCAGATTGATGCCGGGCGAACCATGTCCCAAGCTGGCCGGATTTGGCTGCACACCCATCCGGGTAGCAGTCCTCAGCCAAGCCAGACTGACGAAGAAACCTTTGCCAGGGTATTTGGCCACTCTGATTGGGCGGTCATGTTCATCCTGGCGAGAGGCGGACAGTCCTATGCCCGCTTGCAGTTTAACGTCGGCCCCGGTGGCGGAATGGAGATCCCCGTGGAAGTCGATTACCGCAAGGCTTTCCTGGCCAGCGACCATGCGGTTTGGGACGACGAATACGCTGCCAATGTCGAGATCGAAAAGTGGATGCCAATGCTCGACGAAAGTCGGCTGCTTGAACCCGCAGGTACAGATCGGCGGCTATTGCATGACCAAGCCGAGGATCTCGACTTCTGGTGGAATTACGACGAACCGGGTGGATTCCTGCCCCAAACCACGGAAAGGCAAGCTAATGTCGAGTTCTAAAGAGGATCGTTTCGTCCGGCAGCAGGATATTATACCCAAGGACCGCTTGGCAACCATGCAGGTCACGGTGATCGGCGTGGGTGCCATCGGGCGACAGGCAGCACTACAGCTTGCCGCTATCGGCGTACCGCGAATCCAGCTTGTTGACTTCGACGTGGTGGACCTGAGCAACATCACCACCCAGGGTTATCTGGCGGCCGATGTGGGGCAAGCGAAAGTCGAGGCCACCAAGTCAGCCATCGGGCTGCTCGATCCGACAATCCAGGTCGAGTGTGTTCAGGATCGTTATCGGTCGCGTGTGGCGATTGGGGAAGCGGTATTATGCTGCGTTGACAGCATTGACGCACGGGCTGCCATCTGGCGTTCGGCACAGACGAAGTGCCGTTTCTGGTGCGATGGCCGGATGCTCGGAGAAGTGATCCGTATTTTGGCAGTCGCGGAAGAGCAGGGACGGGACTACTATCCCACGACGCTCTTCGCTCAGTCTGAAGCTCAGTCTGGTTCCTGCACCGCACGAAGTACGATTTACGCAGCCAGTATTGCCGCAGGGATGATGGTTCACCAATTCACCCGCTGGCTGCGTAGGATGCCGGTGGATCGGGATACCGTACTCAATCTTCTGGCTGGGGAATTGTGCCTCGGCTGATCTGGTTCTGGCTGGCAAGCAGGTCATTTGTCTCGCAACCGATACGATGACCTGCTTGCCGAAGCCATTTAACCCAAAGAGAAGGAGAATACCCGTAATGGTTGATCCGAAGAATGTCGTCGGAGTCCCGCAACAGCACGGTGAGACTACGATTATCGACGCTGCTCATGCGGTGGAGAGGGCGATTATTGAGGAATTTGACAGCTTGGATTGCGGCGACATGCTGGATGCTGGTCTACATGTGCTGGGCGACAATCATCCCGCCGTGGTCGAGTTACAGAAGGTGTTGGAGGCAGTTGATCCAGCAGGGACAACGCGTATCGTTCAGATACACAAGCGATTCATGGAGTCCGCATCCAGCCATTCGCTTCCTGTGCAATGACAATCCCTATTATCGTACTCTTAACCCCAAGGATGCCATGACCAACCATACCCCAGCACCATGGATCGAAAACCAAGAGTGTCGTTTTGCTGACATCGGCATCGAACCAAACCGCCTGTGCATTGAAATCAGCCACAATGGCTACGCCATAGGCTATTGGGTGCCGACCGAGTGGGACGGCATGTGTCCTGACTCCAAGCTGATCGCTGTCGCACCTGAGCTGTTGCGAACCGTCAGAAACCTTCTTTCGCAGATCGGCGACACCTGTAAGGCCCGGAAGTTCACGGATGGGCCGTTGTGCGTGGCAGCCGAGGCAACCCGTGCTGTTATCAGAAAAGCCGAAGGGAGGGGCACATGACTACTGTTGAACGAATCAAGGGCCGATGGAAAGTCATTGGCTCAATCGCCAAGCGACACCGATACGAGTGCCAAGTTGTTGACGACAAGACATAACCACCAATTAACCCGAGAAGGATACTATGCCCGCGATTAAAGAACCTCTGACCATGTACACAATGGGTCCGTGCGATCCAGTGTTGATCGTCACCGAGATGGACAGCAAGTGGATCGCCGAGATGGACGGTGACCTGGACCGCGAGGTTCAGGAGGGTTACGCGAATATGCTTGCCGCTGCACCCGACATGCTGGCCGCGTGCGAGGAAGTTCTTAACGAAGTCGCCGCGGGATGCGACCTGAGCGAAGAGACTTGCAAGCTCCTTGAAACCGCTATCGCCAAGGCAGAAGGGAGTAGCAAATGAGTCAAGAGAAAGTAAGAGTGACGATCTACGTCGAAGGTGGAGTCGTGCAGCACGTCGAATGCCCCTCATTCGTCGATGTCATAATAATTGACTTCGACAACGAAGACACCGAAGACAACGATACCGGTTGCTTGCCACCCTGCAAGTTGACCGAAGATCACTGAACGCTCAGTCAACTGATTCCAAGGCCAAAGGAAAGAATGCATGAAGAAAGCCATTGAACTTATCGAAACCCGCGAAGGCTGTGCCATCTGCGAAACAACGCCACGCTACATCGTCATGTTCCGTGGCCGCAAGTACAGCGATTTGTACTTCAACATGACTGGTTACACGGGCGGCAATCTTCCCTGCCCTGGATCAAAAGCAGACACCTCCGTTCCTTTGCACGTCGGCGAGAAAGCAATCTCGGCCTACCGCAAGGAAGTTGCCAGGCTCAATCGTGAGTGGGCAGTGATCGACAAGACGGCCGAAGAGAGGAAAGCATGAAGATTCTCGTCATCGGCCAGTATTGTTGGGGCAAGGGCGACACGGAAGAAGAAGCCAAGATAAATGCCCGCAAGGAAGGCGGCAGAAAAGGAATGAAACGCCATCTCGTCTACGAAGTGCCTGACGAGACCTGGGTGAACGACATGGGCGACCTCTGCCGCAACCATGATTCTCCTTGGCCGCGATTACTCAAGCGTATCATTGGCCACAAGGTCGAAATCGTGGCCCAGCCCTACGGCGTGAGCGAAGGAGTTTTGCAGGAACCTTTGCAACTCCTGCCGAAAAGCCGACCAAGTGCAACTCGGTTCCGAGCAAAGACGCCGTAGGCCCTGTCGGCAAGCCAGCCAACAACTGGCCACGACAATGGGGCAGATAACCAGCCGAGCCCCACGGTCCGATAGGCTTCGCGGATGGCTTCCACCCGTCGCACAATCCGCCTATCGGGCAACACGCCGTGCATGACAGCCATGACTTCCGTCTGGCTTAGGCCATAGACTTCGGCATGGAAGTTCGGATCGGATATATCCTCGATCACGAGCCTTTCGCGTTTATCTCGACTCTTCAGCCATTCGACCTCTCGACGACAAAAAGGACATTGCCCGTCGTACAGCAGCTTGAATTGTCCTTCGTTCATTGTTCTGCCTCTTGTTCCGGCCCCTCATGGAATTATACGCAGGCCAACCGATTCTGGTTTCAGGCACCCACCAGACGGGGCTTGTGTCTGCAAATCCCGCATTTTCTGAACACCTCTACCCAAGGAAACCCTATGACCCAATCTGAACTCAATCGTGCCGTGGCTCGTGCCACCGGCGAGTCTTATTCAACCATCCGCCGCATGGGCTTTAGCATCTTTGTTCCGGAAGAAGCCCAGGATGAACTCGATGCACTGCCGCAACCGCAAACCGTCGACTGGGACCAACTGGATTCCCAGCGTCCAGCATTCCTGCCTCAACGTAGCGGCGGACATCGGAACTCCGCATGATCCTTTACCTACTCAATTATCTCGCAAGGAGAACTACCATTGGTTACCATTACTCGCAGATTGGCCCAGCAACTCCGCACTGTGTTGCGTCGGGCCTTCGGCAACATTCGCGGCAAAGGCCCTGCCATCGGTTTTATCGCCGGTGTGGAGGGGCTAATCGTGAAGTCCATTTACGGCGACGTCGCCATCGAATGTCGGCTGCCAGGCGAACGCACTGCCGAAACCCTCTGGCTGCCGTTTGAGTTTCTCGCCGATGTCGCGGGAAAGAATGACGAGCCTGTTAATCTTGAAACAACCGGCGACGCTCAGGTTAGCGTCCAGTGGCGTACCGGCAATGTGCCGCAGATCGTGACGTACAACGCAAAGGAGTCTTTCGCGGCCGACAAGTTCCCTGTCTTGCCGACTGAGTTTACGGCGAACCAGCCGGGCCTATTGCAGGCTCTTCACGAAGCATCCGAGGTCACCGATCCTGACAGTGCCCGGTATGCTTTGGGCTGCCTTCAGCTTTGTCCTGACGGCACAATCAATGCCACTGATGGCCGCCAGCTATTGATCCAGTCGGGCTTCTCGTTCCCCTGGCAGAATCCGGTACTGGTGCCGCGAAGCAAGGTCTTCACGTCGCCGGAACTGCCACAAGACCAGCCGGTGGCGGTCGCACAAAGTGGCGAGTGGGTGGCCATCAGTGCCGGCCGCTGGACAGTATATCTGCGGATCAACGAAGGCAGTTACCCCGATGTGTCACGGCAAGTCTTCGATCCGAACACCGCCAAGGCCCGCTGCCAGTTATCCAAGGACGACATTCGTTTTCTGGTCGAGACCCTTCCGCAGCTTCCCGGCAACGACGAAGACAACTCTCCGGTGACGATTGACCTTAATGGCCATGTTGCCATCCGGGCCAAGGCGGCTGACCAGATCAAGCCCACGGAAGTCATTCTCACGAATTCGCAATGGACGGGCGAGCCGACCCGTATCAACATCAATCGCAAGTACCTAGCCCGTGCTATGCGGCTTGGCCTCAACGATTTGTCTCTCTACGGCGAAGAGTCTGCTTTGCTTTGCCAAGGCTTCGACCGCAAGTTGGTGTGGATGCCTCTAGATAAAGGCTCTGCTCTCCCGCCAGCAGAAGATGTCATCCGCATCGAATCGCCAACAGGCGAAATCGCTGCTCCCATTCCCCAACCCGTAACCCTAAGAGAAGTTCCGCCCATGAGCGAACCGACGAACAACACGAACGGCAAGCCGGCCACCAATGGCCAAGCCAAGACCGACACCACGAATCCCAAGACTTCTCGCCGCAAGGTGGCCCTGCAAGATCTGGCTGCCCTGATCGAAGAAGCCGAGAAGCTCCGCACTGCTGCCCACGATCTGATGTGCCAGGCAAGCGGCGTGGTGAAAGGACTCAAGCAGCACCGTCGCCAGAACCGTGCCGTGCAGCAAACGATCGCCCAGCTTCGCACGCTCAAGTCGCTCGGCGTTTAGATCATGGGCAGCCATACGCTTGGCTGACAACTCTTAGCATCTTCATCTCAAGATGAAAGTTGCAAACACATTCACAACCAAAAGGAGGGCAACATGCCCCTAAAGACGAACATCGGCGTCTCTCGCAAGGTCGCCGACAACAAATACGGCTCACGCGGTGCAAGCGTGAACCTGGAAGTCGAACTTGATTCGACTTTGATCAGCGAGCCCGAGCGGTTTCACGATCGCATTCGTCAGGTCTTCCGACTGGCCCAGCAGGCTATCGACGAAGAATTGACCCGGCAGCAAGCCGACGGCACAGCGAGCCAGACGACGAACGGTGCTGCCAACGGTCATGCCCAGCATAACGGCAGTAGCGGCCAAGCCACGAACGGCAATGGCAATGGTCACGCCAGCAATGGTAATGGCACCGGCCATGCTGCCAACGGCAATGGCCGCACCGCTACGACCATGTCAGAAAAACAACTCTCGTATGCTCGGCAGCTGGCCAAGCAGATCGACGGTCTCGGCGTT
>Ga0209697_10008900_pt1 | contig 11283 bp, 13 predicted proteins | sample AliMusrvi5mmetaG_FD_184115 | JGI IMG/M metagenome (GOLD analysis project Ga0209697, IMG submission 184115) | Freshwater lake bacterial and archeal communities from Alinen Mustajarvi, Finland, to study Microbial Dark Matter (Phase II) - Alinen... | ecosystem: Environmental > Aquatic > Freshwater... | reverse complement strand
TTCTCCGACAGGTGCCTCATGGCGGGAATTTTAGCAAGTCGGCCGGTTTGTTCAAACTTTTTTGAACAAACCGGGGTGGAATTTCGGGTTTTCGCAGTTGGTTCGCCCCCGGCCCGGGTCATTGCCAGGCTCCGCCTCAACTCTCGAAGTAGGTGTAGCCGGCAAGCCCGGCGCGATACATGTCGAGGATTTGGCGGCGTTCGCTGGGTGAGATGAGCCCATCGGCCACCGCTCTCTCGGCGAAGGTGCGGAAGCGGGTGACGAGTTCCTTCGGATCGAATTCCACGTAGGAAAGCACGTCGGCCACCGTGTCCCCTTCCACTTCGTGAGTGTAGACCGGTTTGCCCTTTTCCAAGTGCACGCCAACGACGTTGGTATCGCCGAGCAGATTGTGGAGATCGCCCAGGGTCTCCTGATAGGCGCCCACCAGGAAGACCGCGACATAGTAGGGCTCATCCGGCTTGAGACCGTGCAAGGGCAGGACTTTGGCCACGTCCTCCTTGTCGATGAAGTGATCGATCTTGCCATCGCAGTCGCAGGTGATGTCAGCCAACACGGCGCGGTTCCTGGGCTTTTCCTCCAAGCGATGAATCGGCATGACCGGAAATATCTGATCGATCGCCCAGGAATCCGGCAAGGACTGGAACAAACTGAAGTTGCCATAATAGAAATCCACCAGCGTGGAGGACAACTCGCGCAAGTCCTCGGGAATATCCTCCAACTCGGCGATCAACTTTGAAATGCGGGTGATGATATGCCAGAACCAGGCTTCCGCCAACCCCCTCTCCCGCAGCGTGGCACTGCCATAGAAGAATTGCGCCCGCATCTGATCCCGATAGTAAGCGGCGTCGTTGAAGCACTCCTGCAGGTTCTTCTTGGCGACCACCTTGTTCACATCGATGAGATTGAGCAGGCTCTGCGGGGCATGCTCGGGCACCACCGGCGCCTTGTCGCTGCTTTGCGCGCTGGTCACATCCAGAATGTTGAAAACCAGCACCGAATAGTAGGCCACCACCGCCCGCCCGCTTTCCGATACCAGGTTGGGATGCTCCACGCCGGCCTTGTCGCAGACTTGTGAGACCACCTCGACAATGTCCATGCAGTATTCGGGAATGGAATAGTTGCAGGAGGAATGGAAATTCGTGTGGGATCCGTCGTAATCGACCGCCATCCCGCCGCCGATGTCTAACACTCCCATCGGCGCCCCTTCCTTGACCAGATCGCAATACATGCGCACGGCCTCGGTGGCGCCCTCGCGGATCGCCGCAATGTTGGGAATCTGCGATCCCTGGTGATAGTGGAGCATTTTCAAACAATCCAGTTGGCCCGCGCTCTTGAGGCGATCCACCACATCGATCACCTGCGACGCATTGAGCCCGAACACGGATTTGTCACCGGCGCTGTCCTGCCAGTGGCCGGAGCCGCGGGTGGACAGGCGCACGCGGATGCCCAGATTGGGTGCCACGCCGAGTTGCCGGGAGCGTTCCAGAATCAACTCGAGTTCCGAGGGCATTTCCAGCACCAGCATGATCTTCAGACCCATCCGTTTCGCATGCAGTGCCAGATCGATGAACTCCTCGTCCTTGTAGCCATTGCAGATGATGTAGGCCTCCGGATCGTGCATGTGGGCCAGCGCGGCAATCAGCTCCGGCTTGGACCCCGCTTCCAGCCCGTAGTGGTATTTCTTGCCGAATTCGGAAATTTCCTCAATGACCTGCCGCTGCTGGTTCACCTTGATGGGATAAACGCCGCGGTATTCCCCACCGTACCCGTGCTCCTTGATCGCCTTGCGAAACGACAGGTTGATTTCCGTGATCCGGGAATGCAACAAATCACGGAAGCGCAGCAACACCGGCAAATGCGTGCCGCGATCATGCAACCCTTCGATCACATCAAACAGCGCCACCTCGACCCCATCATCGTCATCCGCCAGGCGGACGGTGACCTGCCCTTTCTTGTTCACCCCGAAAAACCCGTGCCCCCATTTCTCGACGCCATAAAGCTCGGCCGATTGTTCGGGAGTCCATGCCTTGGCGACTTTGCGCTTGGAGGGTTTTCTGGAAGGGAACGACGGCGGTACCATGATGGGTGAATCGAGATTTTGAGCCACCCGACGGGCGGCGCGCCAGTATGCACGCCGACCCGGCAGGATCAACCTCGAACACGCCCAATCTCCATTTCACGCCCGCGGCGTACCCGACCAGCGCCGCGCCGCCTCCGCCGCACGCACCCGTTCACGCCCCCACCACCGAGGACGAACCGGTTTCCCCGGTGCGGATGCGAATCGCCTTCTCCACATTGGAAATGAACACCTTGCCATCGCCAACCTTGCCGGTATTGGCACTCTTGACCATCACCTGCGCGATCGCGTCGGCCGCCGCGTCATCCACCACCACCTCGACTTTCACCTTCGGGAGGAAATCCACCGTGTATTCCGATCCTCGATAGATTTCGGTGTGCCCCTTCTGGCGCCCGAAGCCCTTGACCTCGGTCACGGTCATCCCTTGGATGCCTGCTTCCGCCAGTGCTTCCTTCACTTCTTCCAACTTGAACGGCTTGATTATGGCTTCGATTTTTTTCATGGTGTGACGCTGTGGTTGAGGCATAGCAAACGGCGTGCCAATTCAGACTGCGTTTTTCCGTTCGGGCACCTGCGCGCAACCTAGCCCCGCGGCCGGATTTTGACCAGCGGAAAAAATCCGGCGTGCCGCCTCAGCCCAGCGGCAAGGTGAGTTTGGCCAGGGTGCCGCCCTCAGCGGCGGGCTCCAGGGTGATGCTGCCGCGATGCAGTTCCGCCGCCTCGCGCACCAAGGTGAGGCCCAGCCCCGTGCCCTTGCGGCCGGCCGCATGGTGCCGCAGCGAATAAAACCGCTCGAACACCTTGTCGCGGGCATATTCCGGAATGCCCGCCCCGTGATCGCGGATCGACAACTCGGCGTTTCCCGCCTGCACCCGCACCACGCTCTCCACCACCGTCCCGCGCGGTGAGAAATCAATCGCGTTCTCCAACAGATTGGTCACCGCCGCGCGCAGAATGAACCCGTCCCCCCGCAGCAGGATCGGCGTTTCACCCGACTCGTGAACCAGTGCCACCCCGGCCGCCTCCGCCAACGAGCGGGCGTGCTCGATGGCCTGTGCCACCACGGCGCGCAAGTCGAGTTCCTCCGCCCCCTCCAGATGGGTGCGGCTTTCAATGGCGGAAAGTTCCAGCAGCCGGTTGATGAGCCGCTCGCTGCGGGCGGCTTCGGCACGGATGTTTTCCAGAAACCGCTTGCGGTTTGCCAACGGCATTTCCTCATCCAACAATTCAGCCGCGCCGCGGATGGCCGCCAGCGGGCTCTTCATCTCATGCGTCAGGGTCTGGATATAGCGCTCGGCGTAGCGCCGTCCTTCGAGGGCATCGCGCATCGAGTCAAGCGCGTGGGCCAGCGTGTTGACTTCCCGACCAATGCCGATGTCCGGCTTGTCCGGACGCTCGCCCCGCTCGATGGCACGGGCGTATTCGGTGATTCTGCCGATCGGGCGAAACAGCCAGAGGAAAACCGCCGCAATCAGAAACAGGATCCCGCCGCCAATCATCCCGCATGCCAGATAGATGATGCGCCGCCGCTCGCGCACCAGTGGCAGCACCTCCGACTGCGCCTTATACACCGTCAGCACCCCGCTCGGCCGTTTCGGATCACCCACCGCGGCTGCCACATACCGGACCAATGACATCGAATCCTGCGCGTTTTCCGGACTGCTGCGCGCCCCGTACCTGCCCTCCAAGGTCAGTTTCACGTCGGCTTTGTTAGAAAAATCCAGACCCTCGCGGCGGCCGCCGTCCGAATCAAAGACCACCCGTCCGCGGGCATCGGTCAGATAGGCGTCCATGCCGATTTGCTGCTTCAGATGCTCGAAGATGCGCGCTTCGAGATGGCGGGCGTGGGCCCCCTCGAATGCCGCCCGCAGCCCGTCCGTATCGGGATTGCCATCGCGGGTTTCCCTGGTCACGACTTCCGCCAGCAAATTGGCGGCATCCACCATCACTTCCTCCGTCGCTTGCAACGTCTGCGGCTCAACCTCGGCCAGAAAATGCCGCGCCAGTTGATAAAACCCAAGCGTTATGATGAACGCGATGAAGAAAAGGGTGACACGGGTGAAGCGCACGGACGTCTTGACGGGAACGGATTTCTTCAGTCTAGCGAAAGCAGATAGCCAAGGCCGCGACGGGTCTGGATGTGCTCCTCGGCCCCGGCCCGCAGGGCACGCATCTTGGCGCGGATCGATTTGATGTGGGCGTCGATCGTGCGGTCGGTCACCGCGCCCGGATCCTCCCATGCGTGATCCAAAAGCTGGTCGCGGGTGAACACCCGGCCGGGCCTCTCTAACAGCACAAGCAGCAGCTTGTATTCGTGCGCCGTCAGGTCCAACACGGCACCGTGACAATGAATGCGCATGGCCGCCGCGTCATGATGAAACACCGCTTCGGAAGCGGTGGGCTCGGTGGCGCTGGCAGTGGCCATCGCCGCATCCGGCCCGGAGGCGGCCGGGCGGGTGCGGCGGCAGATGGCCCGGACACGTGCCACGACCTCCCGAGGTGAAAAGGGCTTGGTCACATAATCGTCGCCGCCCAATTCGAGACCGAGAATGCGGTCCACCTCGCCCTCGCGGGCGGTTAGAAATAACACGGGTACCGTGCTCACCTCCCGCAAGCGCCTGCAGACGTCCAGCCCGGTCATGTCCGGCAAGCCGATGTCCAGAATGACAAAATCGGGCGCCTCGCGAGCAAACGCGGCGAGCGCATCCGCCCCCGTAAGCACATGGGTCACTTCAAAACACTCGGTGCTAAGCGCATAGACGAGCGTGTCGGCGATCGCGGGTTCGTCTTCAACAAGCAGCACGCGTGGCATGGGCGCATTTCACCCGGTTCATCTGAAATGCCAATGAAGAAACGATGAAAATTCCGGGAATCTTCGAGTCAGGCCCGCTCGTTGGGCATTTCGGGCGATCATGAACGGGCCTTGGCCAGGCACCTGCACCAGAAGGTGGCAGTTCCTGTCCATCGACTTGGACTAGAAAACCGCCATGCCGCCTGCCGACCGCGAATCCGCCCGGCGGATCGAGCGCTGGCAGCACCTTGGTAGCCTGGGGTGGCGCACGCTTCCAGCGTGCCTCCTCCCGCATCCTGCGGGAGGTCTTCCTCTTCCACTCTTCTCCCAGTTCACCTAGGTGTGGGTCTGATGAGTAACTACATCCATTCCTTCCACTCCTACGACTGTGGCACCAGGGATTTGACTGACAGGACGAAACTGTTGCGGCCTGTCTGGGACAGATCCTACAAGAATCCGAATTGGTTCCGGGCCCAAGTCAAATGAGAACTTCCTTTTTTCCACCATCCAGCCCGGCCACCAACCCCCGATCCTCATTCCACCCCGTCATCATTCCACCCCGTCATCATTCCACCCCGTCATCATTCTACCCCGATCATCATTCCACCTCCTCATCATTCTACCCCCTCATCATTCTACCAACTCCCCTGCGCTATTCCGGGGCACGCGTTGTGACCAACGCGGCCACAGGCGTCGGCGGAGCAAAAATCGGCAGCAGCGGCGCCTTGCAAGTCGGCTGCGAGGTGGTTTGCCGGAATCTTCGAATGGCCTCGTATGATTATTTTCCCGTCCCTTTGTCTCAGCGACAATATCGATGCCTTCTGGACTTTTCCTGCAAGGCGCCGCCTCATGGTGCGGTAGTGTTATCAAATGACGGCGCGAGGACGTGAGTTGATCTGTTGCATGGTCCTGATGTGGGGCGCGGGGGTTGCATCCGGCGCGGAGCCTGCGGACCGGTTTGAAAGGGTGGTCAAGGACATGGTTCAAGCCATCAACGCCGGGGATTACGCGGCCGTGCAAAAGGATTTCGGCAAAGTGATGCTGGACGCCTTCCCGCTGGACAAGGCCACCCCGTTCTTCAGAAACCTGAAGGCCCAAAACGGTAGGATCGAGCGGATCGATCCTCCCCGCCTCGTCCCGCCCAACCAAGCCGTGTTCGCCGCCCACTTCGAGCGCGGGGTGTTGGACATCAGGGTCGTGCTAGACGATCGGGACAGGATCGCGGGCCTGTGGTTCCAGCCGCATTCGCCGCCGGTACCCGTGCCAGTCCGGCACCTGACCGCGTTCGGGCTGCCATTCAAGGGCGAATGGCTGGTGTTTTGGGGAGGTGACACGAAGGAACTCAACCACCATCACGACGTCCCGAACCAACGCTTCGCCTATGACTTCCTGGTCGTTGACGGCACCGGCAGGACCCATGGGGGCGATGGCGGGTCCAACGGGGATTACTTCGCCTTCGGCCGACCGGTGCTCGCTCCGGCGGACGGCACGGTCACGGATGTCATCACGGGCGTCCGCGACAACACCCCCGGCTCGATGAATCCTTATTCGGCACTGGGCAATGCCGTGATTATCGAGCACCAGGAAAACGAGGTGTCCGTCCTCGCCCACTTCAAGCAGGGAAGCATCGGCGTCAAGCCCGGCGACAGGGTCAAGAGGGGACAAGTGCTCGGCCTGTGCGGGAATTCCGGCAACTCGTCCGAGCCCCATGTCCACTTCCACCTTCAGAACACCCCGGTCATTCAAGACGGAACCGGCATGAGCTGCGCGTTCGACAAGGTGACCGTGGTGAGCAACGGGAAGCCCGAATCCAAGACAAACCACTCGCCCGTCAAGGGGGACATCATAAGACCGGAGTAGGATTCGCTAACCACACGCCGCAGTTGATCCAGGACAATGCCAATGCCGGAGCCGCGGCCAACACCGCAAAACACCAGCGCCTCGATGCCGCCCTCTACAAACTGCGAGCCCGCTACGGCCGCAAGGTGATCTGAGTGATACCCGAACGCCACCCGCGAGTGGCCGTGGCAGTATGTCTTCGCCTCCGCCACCCTCTGCGCCCATCCCCGCACCCGCCGCGTCGCCCGTTATCACCTGCACCAGGATTCCATGGCGCGCCAGTTTCACGAGGCCGTGCTCAAGAGCGGCGTTGCCAAACACGTTTCACCCCATTGCCTTCGTCATTGCTTTGCAACCCATCTGCTCGAATCCGGGGCCGACATCCGCACCGTCCAGGACCTGATGGGCCACGCTTCGGTGGAAACCACCATGATCTACCTCCACGTCATGAAACGTCCGGGAGCAGGCGCGCCCAGCCCTCTGGACTTCAACCTCTAATCCCGTCAACCACCACCCCTCAGCCAGGAACGACAGGAACCAACCGAAAATCACGCAATTTACTCGCCAAGGCCCCCCCCGGTCGCTAAAGATGCGCCGATGAACCGCCTTTCGGGGAGAAGTGCAGTTCCGGGTCGGATTTGCCCCCTGCTCAACGACCGGTCGTGTAACACCCCCCAAATCCGACCGGTCGGTGAATAATAATGTTCGGCAAAGAAAAAGATGAAAACACACACGACAATTGTTATATACGCCATCCTCATTGCGATTGGGGGAATTCAGGAATTGTCCGTCGCAGACGAGGCTAAGACGGCCCCAAAGCGAGTATTGACAGCGCCCTTCTTTCCCGACTCCTTCGATGATCGCTCATCAGATAAGGGGGAATTGCAAACCGATCTGGGCCAGGCGAAGTACCAGGACATGATCGCTGAACACGATGGAATGACGCTAAGTCTTCGGCGATTCATGGTACCGCCGAAGACCTGGGATTTGAAAACCGCAAAGAAAATGCTGGATGATGCGCGGGAGGAGATGCTCCGAGGCGACAAGGCATTGAAGTTGAAGAGCGAAAAGGATTTTACGATAGATGGTTTCCCGGGCAGAAGTTTTATTTTCACACGTGAGGAGGGAGGTTCCGTCACGCGGATAGACTACTTTCTACTGAAGCCCGATCTATTCATTTATTACTATTCAGGCCCGGAGACTGGGTTGGCAACCGAGGATGTCGTCAAGTTCTTCAAGAGCATCAAGACGATGGAAGCAAGGCCGATGAACAACAAAGGCGAACAAGCGGGCGCTGACCAACCGGCTACCAAGCCCGCTGACAAGGCTCCGGCGAAGGATCAACCCTCAACCCCCACGTCGAAGGATGGCCCCCGCTAGCCGGCGGCAGCCCCGCACGTTCGGCGAAACTGGGCGCATTTATGGTAGACCGGATTTCAAAGGTTGTTCACTGGGCGTCTTGGCTTGCCGCGATCTTCGCAGTCCTCGCAACGCTTGGCTGGGCCATGATTCTCGCAGATGGAAACTATTGTTGGTCGGCCTTCGCGTTCACGATGATGGCGGTTTCGCTGGGCGGCGTCACACTGCTGGTGGGAGTCATTCCGAGCAGCGTTTTGTACTATCAGAACAGGCAGCGCAGAGACTTGAAGAGCCTTTGGTTGGCGGGATGCTCGTTGGTCATTCTGTTTGGCGAGACCGTCTTGTTACACATTATGTCGATGCGAGGGGAATAAGCAACGGTGCCCCCGAATAAACGCATGTACGACCGGCATCTTCCACGAGCAGTCGCCAAGCCAGTCATATCCATCGCGGCGTTTCCACCAACGACAATTTCCGCAAGCCGAACAAGTCGGCGCGGAGCGCCCCGGCCTTGGTTCTTGTTCCGTTGACGGTTGGCTCTTCGATTTCGGTGATTTTCTTTTCATGGCTGGTTGGTGTTTTGGCCGGTCGCCTGGCCTTTGACGTTCTGCAATAAAACCAATGTCACATTTTCCGAAACATGCCGTGATGGTCATACCTAACTTCCACCATGCGCCAGCCCACCGACTTCGACTATGTGTTCAAGTCCATCGTCGGCACCGCCTCACCGGTGCTTGGCGTCATCACGTCCTATCAGGAGCAGATCAAATGGCACCTGCGGTTCGCATCGCCCCTGGTGGGCTTGTTAGTCGGCATCCTGTCGCTGGTGAGCATGGTCAGGAAACTGCGGCGGAGATAGGCCCGGCGGCGGCCTTGCGGCTTGAGCGGTGGCTCGGAATCCCCATGCTGAGCCGCTTGGCCCGGACTTCCGAGCGGCTGACCCTGTTGCCGTGTTTGCTTGCGACCGCCCGGTCCGACATCGTGGCAATATCCGCCAGAATCCTGCGGTCCCACTTGGCCACTCGCTCGGGCGGGCGGCCGAGCTTGCGGCGCAGCTTTGCCACAGCCGCAGCCGTTGTCCCTACCAAATCCGCGAGGCTTCGGTCGCTTACCACGCCGATAAGGGCACGCCGCTTCGGCGTCCATTTCGCGGTTGAGAACTTCGGAATCCCCATTTTCGCCCTCTTGTTGTACACTGTCGGCCTGCTCACGCCCATCGCATCAGCGATTGATTGGTCGGGTTCCTTGCCAAGCCTGGCAATCATTTCAGGAGACCAACGTATCAGCCGCCGGGGGCATGCGGGTATTCCCGAACCCAACCGTTTTCCGCGCACTGTTGTCTGGCTCACGCCCATGTCACGCGCGACATCAATGTCGGGTTGCCGGCCCAACCGGGCGATCTGCCTGTTCGTCCACATCACCTTCGGGCATTTCGGTATTCCGAGGCTGTGCCGCTTCTGGCGAACGACCCATACGCCAACGCCCATCGCCTTCGCGATGCACTCGTCAGACACCTTGCCGAACCTGGCGATCAGCTTCGGCTTCCATTTCAGCTTCGTGAATTTCGCGATCCCGCATTCATGGCGCTTGATCCCCACGGTCTTGGGATCAATACCCGTGGCCTTCGCGATGGCCGTATCCGGCATCCGGCCAAGCATGGTGATCAGCCTCCGGGTCCACCTCTCCTTCTTGTATTTGGGTATTTCCAGCGAAATCCGTTTCGATCGTACCGCCCCCGGGCTAACCCCCATCGAGTGCGCCAAACGCCCGTCGGGTTCCCTGCCCAACCGGGCGAGTTGCTTGCGCGTCCACTTGATCTTCGGCATTCCCATACAACTATCCTGCCCGGAGAGTGGCGTTAGAACGCCCTGCTGACCAGCAAAATCCGCTTAACCGCGCAGGGGTGACTCACCCCTCGCCAGGCCCGCCGAGTGTGCCGGGATGGTTCTCAGCCCAGAAAAGCGCGTCTTCCAGCACACCCATCACCCATTGGTATATGCCGGGCTCCTTGCTTTCCCGCGAGCCGGCCACGTTGAGTCGCTTGATCCCGTGTTCATCGACGAATTTTTGGAGAATCAATGCCGGATCCCCGTAGCTGCCGCTATTACGCGCGATGTGGACGCACGGCCTTTTGCGCTTCCTGGCAAATCCGAGGGTCTTGAGCGACCCGCCCGTCGCCTCGCTGGCCAAGGTGAAAACCACCGTGCCGTCCGTGTCGCGCACGTTCCACTCGGTCCGTTGGAGGTAGTTGTCAGATGGCGTCTCAAAGACGTTGTAGCGGAGCGGGATCGGCCCATCGAGACTCCTGCGCCCCTTTGGACACCAACCGCCGTGGGGAAAATCATGCTTCAACGCCACGTCCAGGGCGGCGATGTCTGCGCCAGTCTGGCCGCCGGATACGAGCTTTTCGATCATTGGGTGATAGTGGGTGGAGATTTGCCAAGCGATTCCCAAAGCTGTTCAAGGTCCGGATCCTTCATCGCAACCATGCGGCAGCCACGGTCCATGGCAATCGCCCGCGAGAGCAACTCCTTGGTTTCGGACATATCGCCCAGCACACAAGCGTAGCAGGCGAGGTTGTATGCGACGAGCGCGACGCCGGGGTGAATTTCAGCCGCCTCCCTCAGAACCATCTGCGCCGCTTCCACCGACCGCTCGCGCCGCAGGGCGGACGCCCAGGAGAGCCACCAACCGGGATTCTCCGGCGACCGCCTGGCCAGCGACTCTGCCAACTCACGGGCCGACCCCCATTTTTCCAGCCCGTTGAAAATCGCGATCCTGAGTTCAAGCACCTCGTCGGCAGCAAGCAGTGTTGGGGGGAGTGTCTCCAACTCGTCCCAAGCATCCTGAAACATCCCGATGCCGATAAAGCCTTCGGCCGCCCGCAGAGTCTGTTCCGGCTTCGTCATGGCCTTCGTTCAATCACTCGCTTCAACCCCGCATCCGACAATAAGCCGGCGTTGTGAAATGCCCTGGCCACGGAAACCTGGCGGTCTCCGATCCGGTCGCTCTTCCCCTCATTGAGCCTCAGCGGCATCAATTCCAAATTGGCGATGACGTTATCCAACTCCGGCGCAAGCGCCCGGGGGACGATGTGGTCCACCGAGATCACGTCGCCCGCGTACGGACCCTTCCTGACCGTGGGGGCGCGGCCACGGCCCATGGCTTCGATGTCCTCAGCGGTCACCGCCCCGAGCCTCTCGACGATCGTGAC
>Ga0209697_10008898_pt1 | contig 11286 bp, 8 predicted proteins | sample AliMusrvi5mmetaG_FD_184115 | JGI IMG/M metagenome (GOLD analysis project Ga0209697, IMG submission 184115) | Freshwater lake bacterial and archeal communities from Alinen Mustajarvi, Finland, to study Microbial Dark Matter (Phase II) - Alinen... | ecosystem: Environmental > Aquatic > Freshwater... | reverse complement strand
GAGTATCACTTGTAACGACGTTACCAGCCGCATCTTCAACTTTTACTATCGGTTGAGTAGTAAAAGGCTGGCCTGTGGTGGTGCTCGGATTCGCAAAAGTTGTTAAGACCAACTGCGTGGCTGCTCCAAAAGTTGGAGTAATGCTTTGCGTTGCGCTCGTGAGACCCCCGACGCTAAACGTGAGCGTGTACGAAGTGCCAGCGACACCAGAAATTCCCAAACCCGAAAAAGTTGCAGTTCCAGTAACTGGATTTATTACCGCAGTAGTTGTACCGAATGTTTGCCCACCCAGATTTACGCGTACAGAGACCGTTCCAGCTACACCAGTGACCGTTAGGCTCGATGCATCCTCTACTGTTATTACGGGTTGTGTTGTAAAAGCAGCACCAGATGTTGCGCCGGCTGCAGATGTAGTTACGACTAATTTTGTTGCAACCGATGCAATCGCGCTCGATATCGGACTTACAATACCGATCAACAAACTTAAACTTGCAATTTGCACACACGTTCGACTGAACTTTCGAGATTTTGCAATGTTCATGTTGCACATCCAAATCTCTTAAGGGCTCGATACCATTTTGTAAGTGTGCATTTCATTTCTCTTGAGTAGGTATTCTTTCTAGTAAATAATTGTAAGAGAATTATCTAGTCCTCGCGCTTAGATCACCACTCGCAAAATCATCACATTATCTTCACGTTATCTTCACGAAAACAAATATTTTGAAGAGAAAATAAATAGAAAACTTTTCAATGATCATCGATTATTTCTAGATATGAAATTAAATATGCGCGGTAGATTTTCTATTTAATTGACCCAAGCAACTACCAAATTCGATTAGCTTCTAAAAATAGACTAGCTAGCACCACTAAAAGACACTTTAACTCTTGCTGACAGGCTGAAAAACTGCAGCTCAAATAAGAAACTGCCCCGCTCCTCGATTTGAGGAACGGGGCAGTGTGGAGTTTTAGATAGAAGTTAGTTTCCGTTTACCGCCGAAGACCCGGTGTTCTCGTTCTCGCTGATCGTCGTCTTCTGGATTTGGATCAAGAATTCAACGTTCGACTTAGTTCCCTTCATCTTGTCTAACAAGAGTTCGAGAGCTTGTTGAGACTCTAGGGCATGCAATACCCGGCGCAGACGCCAGACGATATTGAGCTCCTCTTTACCCATCAAGATTTCTTCTTTACGAGTACCTGAAGCATCAACATCAACTGCTGGAAAGATGCGCTTATCAGCGAAACGACGATCGAGTTTGAGCTCCATATTTCCGGTGCCCTTGAACTCTTCGAAGATAACTTCATCCATCTTTGATCCGGTCTCAACGAGTGCTGTTGCAAGGATCGTGAGCGAACCACCGTTTTCAATGTTACGAGCTGCCCCGAAGAACTTCTTAGGAGGATAGAGGGCTGCTGAATCCACTCCACCGGACAAGATTCGTCCAGAAGCTGGAGCAGAAATATTGTAGGCGCGGCCTAGTCGTGTAATGGAGTCGAGGAGAACAACCACGTCGTGGCCCATTTCGACCAAACGCTTTGCACGTTCGATAGCGAGCTCGGCAACGCTGGTGTGATCATCAGCTGGGCGGTCGAAGGTCGAAGCGATAACTTCACCCTTCACGCTGCGCTGCATATCAGTAACTTCTTCAGGACGCTCATCGACAAGTACTACCATCAAGTGAACTTCAGGGTTGTTGGTTGTAATTGCGTTAGCGATTGCTTGCAAGACCATGGTCTTACCAGCCTTAGGAGGTGAAACGATCAAACCGCGTTGACCCTTACCAATTGGAGAAACCAAGTCGATAACGCGAGTGGTCAAAATATGTGGTTCGGTTTCCAAGCGCAGACGCTCTTGCGGATAGAGAGGAACCAACTTGGCAAAATCGACGCGATCGCGAGCGGCTTCTGGTTCTAATCCATTGACAGTATCAAGGCGAATCAAAGCGTTGAACTTCTCTTTACGTTCGCCTTCGCGCTGTTGGCGAACTTGTCCAGTAATTACATCACCTTTACGCAATCCGTAGCGACGGATCTGTTGTAGTGAAACATAAACATCGTTTGGTCCAGCGAGATAACCCTGAGTGCGAATAAATGCATATGAATCCAAGATGTCGAGTAGACCCCCGACTGGAACAAGAACATCATCTTCGCTGAGTTGAACTTCGCGCTCTTGACGCTCTCCACGCTCTCCACGATCACGCGTGCGACTGTTGCGGTCGTTGCGACCATTGCGGTCGTTGCGACCGCCTCTGTCATTACGGTTCGAGCGGTCGTTGCTGTTGCCGGTGCGCTCGTTGAAGTCGCGACGTTGTGACTCAGAACTTTCACTTCCAGCATTTGACTCTTGCTCTGGAGCATCTGCCTCATCAGAATCTTCGTTCTCATCGCTTTCATCAACGCTCTTTGGGGCTGATGTCTTAGCGGTCTTATTCTTCTTATTGCGAGCCTCTTGACGCTCTAATCGCCTAGCTTCGCGTTCGGCCTTAGCCGATTCCCGGTTGGCAGCCTGCAGGTCCGCAATCGATTGGATCAGATCGGCCTTGCTCATCTTTGTGGCGCCATCAATACCTAACTGTCCAGCAACTTTCTTCAGTTCTGGCAGAAGCATTGCGGAAAGTTCGCCGGCAGCCTTAGCTGGGCGCTCTTTAATTGTTGTTTCGCTCATTATTGTTATTGAGTTCCGTTTTCTATTATTTGCTTACCTTTAGCCAGCGCTCCCGTGTGGAGTTCCGGATGATCATCTTCAAATATCTTGAAGAATCTCTAAGATAAGAATTTTTAGCTTTTTATGATTTTCGGTTTAAGGGTAAATATCCGCCATTCTTGCGCGGCCTTCTTCCGATGCCCAAAAGTATCACAGGCCTGCGAGATACCCAAAAAGGCTATCCACCAAAATTTCTGTGTCTTTCCCTAGACTTTTACTCGACTCCCGAGCGTGAAATAGCCAAATCCTTGGAGATGAAGCCGGCTGGAGCTGCCTTTTGAATCTCCAAAACCTCACCCGCGCTAGCGGTGTGAAGCACCATGACAGATGGTCCAGCCCCAGAAATGGTCGCAGCTACGCCAGCGGCGCGCAACTTGTCGACGAGTAGCATCGACTTTGGATACGCATCGACGCGATACCGCTGATGCAAGAAATCTTCCGTGGCGGTCAATAGTAAATCTGGACGCGAAGTGAGAGCAATCGACAAAAGTGCCGCATGTGAAGAGTTCAAAACCGCATCGTGATGCGGAACAGTCTGCGGCAAAAGTTTGCGCGCCTTAGTCGTCGATAAATGATTCTCTGGAATGAAGAGGATTGCCTTGATGTCGTGATGTACTGGAATGGTTACAGCACGCCCCGTCTTCACTCCATAGATATCTTCCATCCATGCAATAGTCGCTCCCCCATAAATCGCAGCAGCAACATTATCCGGATGTCCTTCAAGTTCAGTTGCTAGCAACATCATCTCTTCGAGAGACATGTATTGATCGCCACCCAATACCAATTCGCGCGCAAGTGCTAATCCACCGACGATTGCAGATGCCGATGAACCCAAACCCCGACCGTGCGGAGTTACATTGAGAGCTCGCAGAGCCAATCCACGGGGCTTCTGTCCCATAAATTCAAAACCACGGAGCATCGATTTAATAACAAGGTTGTTTTTGTCGCGCTTAACTTCATCGGCACCTTCACCAGAAACATCAACATCGAAGATCGCTTCATCTAATACCTGTGCCGCGTAACGATCGCGAAGCTCGAATGCAAGTGCGAAGCAATCAAAACCCGCACCGAGATTAGCACTGGTAGCAGGAACGCTGACCTGCGCTAGCTGTGCCTTAAATGTGAGACGTTGCGCTGCCATTACAGCAATCCCATTGCAGCTGCCGCCATTTTAATATCAACAGGAATGATGATCGGTGCTGCTGCACCATCCAAGATCCACTGCACATCTTTCAGGCCGTTACCTGTAACAGTAATAACAATCTTCTTACCTTTAGGAAGCAGACCTTGTGATTTCTTTTTGAACAGCCCCGCAATGCCTGCCGCGCTGGAAGGTTCTACAAAGACACCCTCCTTACCTGCAACCAAGCGATATGCAGTCAAGATCTCTTCATCTGTTACTGAATCAATAAGTCCACCGGAATTATCGCGCGCATCTACCGCCTGCTGCCACGAAGCGGGATTACCGATTCTGATCGCTGTTGCAATCGTCTCAGGATTTTTCACGATTTCGCCGCGGACAATCGGAGCTGACCCAGCTGCTTGGAATCCCCACATGTGAGGCAACTTCGTTGAAACGTGATCAGTAAAGTATTCGTTGTAACCCTTCCAGTAAGCCGTGATATTTCCGGCGTTACCGACGGGCAGGACGTGATAATCCGGCGCATCGCCCAACATATCTACGATCTCAAATGCCGCGGTCTTCTGTCCCTCAATGCGGTATGGGTTAACAGAATTCACGAGCGCGACGGGAAAATTTGTGGCTAAATCGCGGGCCAGGGTCAGACAATCATCAAAGTTGCCATCTACCTGCAGCAGCGTTGCCCCATGAGCGATTGCCTGTGCCAACTTGCCCATAGCAATTTTGCCTTGAGGAACGAGAACAACCGGTTTCATACCAGCTTTTGTCGCATAGGCGGCGGCGCTGGCCGATGTATTTCCTGTTGATGCACATATCACTGCTTTAGCGCCCTCTTCGGCTGCCTTGGATATCGCCATGGTCATTCCACGGTCTTTAAATGATCCAGTTGGATTTGCACCCTCTACTTTGAGCCAAATTTCATTTCCGAGCATCTCGGAGAGCACGGCGGCAGCAACTAATGGAGTGCCACCTTCGCGCAGAGTGATCACTGGAGTCTTATCAGAAACTGGCAGGCGAACTCGATATTCGTCAATCACTCCGCGCCATTGATGAACGCCGCTTATTGATTTTGTAAAGATACCCATTACATCAGACCTTCCACGCGGATAACACTGACGACTCGTTGAACAACATCGAGCTGACGCAAATCCTTTACAGTATTTGCTAAAGACTCCTCGGTTGAAATGTGTGTAAGAACTACAAGTTCGGCATCGGCTCCCCGGCCCTCTTGGCGCACGGTCAAGATAGAGACACCATTTTTAGCTACTGTGCTGGCCACAGATGCAAGTACGCCTGGAACATCAGCGACGTCCATGCGAATCAAATAGCGAGTGCGGCTAACTCCAATAGGTGCAATGTCCAGATCTGCATAATCAGTCTCGGTTGGTCCAAGGCTTCCTTCGTTGCGATTACGCGCTACTGCAACGAGATCACCCAAGATTGCTGAAGCGGTTGGAGTGCCACCTGCACCACGACCGTAAAACATCAACTCACCGGCTGATTCACACTTCACGAAGACCGCGTTGAATGCCTCTCGTACAGAGGCGAGCGGATGCGTCACCGGAATCATCGTTGGATGAACGCGGACCGAGATCGTCTCTTCTTTACTGCCATGAAGTTCGTTCGCTTCAGCGATCGCTAACAACTTAATAACAAAACCCATCGCCTTTGCGACGCTGACATCATCGGCGGTAATCGCTCGGATTCCTTCGCGATACACATCTTCATCGGTGACTTGAGTGTGGAAAGCAAGTCCTGCCAAGATTGCGGCCTTGGCTGCTGCATCAAAGCCATCAACGTCCGCCGTCGGATCGGCCTCGGCATATCCAAGTGCTTGTGCTTCGGCTAGCGCGCTTTCGAAAGAGGCACCGGTTTCGTGCATCTTGGTGAGAATGTAATTGGTGGTTCCGTTGATGATGCCCATCACGCGTTCGACGTGATCGCCAACCAAACTTTCAGCGAGCGGGCGAAGGATAGGGATCGCACCAGCAACAGCTGCTTCGTAATAGAAATCAACATCCGCTAAATCAGAAGCATGAAAAAGTTCTGCGCCGTGCTTTGCAAGCAAAGCCTTATTGGCAGTGACCACTGCTTTACCATTTTTCATGGCAGTCAAAATCAAAGTACGAGCTGGTTCGATTCCACCCATAACTTCAATCACAAGATCGATCTCGGGGTCGGTGACAATTGATTCGGCATCATTTGTGAGAAGCGCTGGATCTATTCCAGGACGAGGAGTGCTCAGGTCACGAACCGCAATCTTAGTAATGACGAGCCCGACTCCAGCTCTGGCGGCTAGATCCACTTGATTGGCCACCATCAGGCGAGCAACTTCAGCGCCAACGATTCCAGCGCCAAGCAGACCGACGCGTAATACGCGATCGTTGCTCATCGGTTCACATCCCTTATTAGCTAGCTTTCCCAGGGGGTAAGTATCTCAAAAAATTAGAGATCAAGCGCCAATAAATCTGCGATGGTCTCGCGCCGCACGATTAAGCGGGCTTTTCCATCAATTACCGCGATAACGGCGGGACGAGGCACGTGGTTGTAATTCGATGCCATGCTGCGACCATACGCACCCGTCGCTGGAATTGCGAGCAAATCACCACTTTGAGTATCGGCCGAAATGTCGATTTCGCGGATCACGATATCGCCGGTCTCGCAGTGCTTTCCCACGATTCGAGTGTTGCAGAGAGGCCCTAGAGGAAGACGATTGGCAATGATCGCCCAATATTCGGCTCCGTAGAGCGCCGGCCTGATGTTGTCGCTCATGCCACCATCCACTGCAACATAACGACGCGTCAGTCCACCATCGAGTTCAACATCTTTAGTTGTGCCAACCGTATAGAGCGTCGTTGTCGAAGGTCCGACGATGGCCCGTCCCGGTTCGATCGAAATTATTGGAAGTGCAATTCCGACGTTTTCGCATTCGCTCTTCACAACTGCAGCGAGTTCATTCATAACCTGAACTGGGTCAAGGGTTGTTTCACCCGGCAGGTATGCGATTCCATAGCCGCCACCTAAATCCAGCTCGGACAATTCATGACCGTATGAATCACGGAAACGCGACAAGAGGCCGATCAACTTCTTTGCCGCTGCTGCAAATCCCTCACTATTAAATATTTGCGATCCGATATGGGAATGTAGACCCACCAATTGCAATGAAGGCTGATTTTCTATCGCATAAATAGCATCCCAGGCCGTGCCGCTCGCTAACGAGAAACCAAACTTCACATCTTCATGCGCCGTGGCAATGAATTCGTGAGTATGCGCTTCTACACCAGGTGTCACACGAATCAATACGCGCTGAACTTTACCGAGTTCACTTGCAATACGTGCCACACGCTCGATCTCATTAAAAGAATCCATGACAATGGAACGCACGCCAATGCTAATCGCGTGGCGAATCTCATCTTCAGATTTATTATTGCCATGTACCTCAATACGATCTGGTGAAAACCCGACCGACTCAGCGACGGCTAACTCACCGCCGGTGCAAACATCGAGCCCGATCTCTGCGCGATCAACCCAGCGCGCGATCTCTTTTGCGATAAATGATTTGGCGGCGTAATACACCGTGCCTGCCTGCGCACCGAATGCACCTTCAAGCGCGCTCTTCCATGCCGTCGCGCGCAAGAGAAAATCTGCTTCATCAACAACATAGAGTGGGGTTCCGAATTCGGCGGCCAAATCTACGGCGCTCACTCCCCCGATCATCAGATGGTCTACATCGAAGCGTGAGTTGAGCGAGAAAATGGCAGGATCAAATGCGCTCATCGCTACATCTTCTCTGGCGCAGTAACACCTAGTAAGGCTAGCGAATTGGCGATGACTCCCGCGGTTGCTTTACAGAGCGTGGCTCGCGCGCTGTGCAGCGCCGACGGCGCTTCATCCCCGAGTGGAAGCACACGGCAATCGGCGTAAAAACGATGATAAATACCGGCTAACTCTTCGGCATAACGTGCGATGCGATGGGGTTCGCGCAGATCTGCAGCGCCAGCAACAACGCGTGGGAATTCAGCTAGCGCGCCAATAAGTTCGCGTTCGCGCTCGTGTTCAAGGAGTTCGGGGTGGATCTGATCTAACCCGTATGCAATGCCTACATCACTGGCATTGCGAAGAACCGCACAGATGCGCGCATGGGCATACTGCACGTAATACACCGGATTCTCATTGGTTCTGCTGCGCAATACATCTACATCCATCACCATCGGAGTATCAACGGGATAGCGGATCAAGGTATAACGCGCGGCGTCTACGCCAACTTTTTCAACTAATTCTTCTAGAGTGATGATGGTTCCGGCGCGCTTACTCAATTTTATCTCTTCGCCATTCTCCATAATCTTTACCATCTGACCGATGAGCGCATCGATGTTGTAGTTGGGGTCATCACCGGCGCATGCTGAAATCGCTTTCAGGCGATTGACGTAGCCATGGTGATCTGCGCCCAACATATAAATACAGATATCAAATCCGCGTTCGCGCTTGCTGATGTAATACGCGGAGTCTGAGGCGAAGTATGCAAAAGCTCCATCGGACTTGATCATCACGCGATCTTTGTCGTCGCCGAAATCCGTCGTGCGCAACCAGATGGCACCGCCCTCTTCATAAACATGTCCTTGCGCCTTGAGGCGATCGAGACAGTGTTTAAAGAAATCATTTTCGTACAACGATCTTTCGGAGAACCAGACATCGAAGTGAGTGCGGAAGTCTTCGAGAACGCGTTGTTGATCGGCGAGCTGCAAGGCGTAACCGGAATCTCGAAATGCTTCGAGGCTTGCTGCTTCGGGTAGCGCTAAAAATTCTGGATGCGATTTTTTGATCGCAGCGGCGATGTCATTGATATAGGCGCCGTGATAGCCATTTTCGGGAACTGCTACCCCTTGGGCTGCGGCGCGCAACGATGCGCCAAAGAGCTCCATCTGATTGCCCCGGTCGTTGATATAGAACTCGCGGGTTACCTTCGCACCGGCGGCGGCGAGTACGCGACCCAGCGCATCTCCAACAGCGGCCCAGCGGGTATGCCCCAGGTGTAAAGGTCCAGTGGGATTGGCGCTAATAAATTCTAAGTTGATGCTCTTACCAGCGAGCGCATGACCATGTCCGTACTTCTCGCCCTCGCTCAAAATTGCAGCGATGATGGAGCCTTGACCCGATCGAGCCAGCGTGATGTTGAGAAAACCAGGACCGGCGATATCGACGGCAGCAACCGCACCTTTGATATCGGCATCTGCTAATAGATATGTACGAATTAATTCGGCGATGGCGCGCGGATTCATCTCGGCTGTTTTGGCCAGCGCTAAAGCGATGGATGTTGCGTAATCTCCATGATCGCGGTTCTTGGGGCGTTCGAGCGTGATCTGATCTGGAAGGACCAAGCCGCTCGGCAACTCTTGGGCGGCGACCGCCAGGGCTAAGGCGCGCAGGATCGCAGCGCTAACCTGGTCGCTAATCGACTCAGTAGATTGCATGGCCATCGATTTACTATTCTCCGTAACTAATTGGCGCAAGGGTAGCGTTAGTGGTGGGCGCAGACTGAATGCACACCTAATTCCTGCTATTTTTTTGAGGGCAAACCCCTCGTCTGCTGGTCTAGTGCGTTATAAAACTGTTACGCCAAATGTCCGAATTGTGCAGTTGCCCCTCTCGGAATTTTGCCCTTTTTCGACTAGTTTGATCCCACCGAGTACTATCCATGGTCAAAGCAGGTTTGACCACGTACTCAACACCTTCGAAAGGTATACCAACAGATGACAAATCGTCGTTTAGCGGCAGCAGTTGCAGCAGTGTCACTAGCACTCACTGGTTTCGTTGCAACAACAGCTGTACACGCAGCAGGACCTCAGGTCGGCGTAATTCTTCCTGACTCAGCATCATCTCCTCGTTGGGAGACAGATGACCGTCCCCTACTCGCAGCTGCATTCAAAGCTGCTGGTGTTACATCTGACATTCAGAACGCTCTTGGCGACAAGACAAAGTTTGCAACAATTGCTCAAGCAATGCTCACAGAGGGTGTCAAGGTTCTCGTTCTCGTTAACCTCGATTCACCATCAGCAGCAGCTGTTGAAGCATCTGCTAAGAAGCAGGGCGTTGCAACAATCGATTACGATCGTCTAACCCTCGGTGGTTCAGCTAACTTCTACGTATCATTCGATAACGTAGGCGTTGGAGTTCTACAAGGTAAGGGAATCGTTGCTTGCCTCAAGGCACACAAGGTTGCAAAGCCTCGCGTTGTTTACTTGAACGGTGCTCCAACAGATAACAACGCAACCCTCTTCAAGCAGGGTTACGCTTCAATCGTTGGTCCATACCTCAAGGCAACCGGCGGAACACTTGTTGATGACAAGTCAGTCGCTAACTGGGATAACACCCTCGGCGGCACAATCTTCGAACAACAGCTCACAAAGGCAGGCGGAAAGCTTGACGCTGTAGTTTCAGCTAACGAAGGCCTTGGCCTTGCAGCTGTCGCTGTTCTTAAGAAGAACAACCTCAACGGAAAGACTTGCGTATCTGGACAAGATGCATCTCCTGCTGGACTTGCAGCTATCTTGACTGGTGACCTTTCAAACACCGTTTACAAGCCAATCTCACAAGAAGCTAATGCAGCTGCAGCACTTGCAATTTCATTGGTTAAGGGAACAGCTGCAAAGACAAACGGCACAGTCAAGGACGGAACTCGCGTAGTTAAGTCAGTTCTCTTGATTCCAACAACAATCACAAAGAAGAACGTCGAAGTAACTGTTAAGGACAAGTTCCGTACAGCTGCTGAGATTTGCGCCATCGCTGGTGCAGCCGCTTGCGCAGCTAACGGAGTTAAGTAAGGTCTAAAACCCCTTAACAGTTAGTTCCAAGTAGCAAAATACGTGAAACTGGACCGAAGATAACCTCTTCGGTCCAGTTTTTTTCGTTATAGTCAGGGCTTAAGCCTTTTAAGCAATCCCAGCTACTTTGACAGGAGTCTCTAGTGAGCGAACCCATTCTTTCGCTGCGTGGTATAAATAAATCTTTCGGTCCGGTTCACGTACTTAAAAATGTTGACTTCGATGCCCACGTGGGCAAGGTCACCGCGCTAGTCGGAGATAACGGAGCAGGAAAGAGCACGCTTATTAAGTGCATCGCTGGTATCTACACCGCGGAATCTGGTGACATATTCTTCGAGGGCAAGAAGGTTGAGATTAACGGACCGCGCGATTCAACGACTCTTGGAATCGAAGTTGTATATCAAGATCTCGCGCTCTGTGACAACCTGGATATCGTGCAGAACATGTTCTTGGGTCGCGAAGAGCGCAATGGCGTCACTCTCAACGAAACCCATATGGAATCCCTCGCCGCTAAGACGTTGGATGGACTTTCAGTGCGGACGGTTAAATCAATTCGCCAGACCGTTTCATCCCTCTCCGGTGGACAGCGACAGACAGTGGCGATTGCGCGCGCCGTCCTCTGG
>Ga0209697_10008896_pt1 | contig 11287 bp, 11 predicted proteins | sample AliMusrvi5mmetaG_FD_184115 | JGI IMG/M metagenome (GOLD analysis project Ga0209697, IMG submission 184115) | Freshwater lake bacterial and archeal communities from Alinen Mustajarvi, Finland, to study Microbial Dark Matter (Phase II) - Alinen... | ecosystem: Environmental > Aquatic > Freshwater... | reverse complement strand
AACCATCCGGCTGCGCTTGCCTGACGGCTGCGCCATCTATCTCAAGCGGCATTATCCGGCAGGCTTTATCGCCGGTCTAAAAAAACTTTTCGAATTTTCACCCGAGCCCACGGCCTTTGATGAATTTAAACATATCGCTGCATTTAACCAGTGCGGCATACCTACGGTTACTCCGATATCAGCGGGAAAGCGCACCGCAGGGCCTTTGCAAACAGAATCATTTCTGGTGACGCTGGCGCTGCAGGATTGCGCAAAGCTTGACGAGTATCTTGCTGAACAGCTTTCTTTTGCCGCGAAGTCTGCGCTTATAGCGCAAACAGCAGGGCTCGTTAAAAAAATGCATGCCGCCGGATTCAATCACCGTGATTTATATTTATGCCATATTCTCCGGGAAAGCTCCGGAAAATTATATATCGTTGATCTGCACCGGGTGCAGCGACGCGCTCAGGTGCCTGAACGCTGGCAGGTAAAAGATATTGCGGCCCTTAATTATTCATCTCCCCGGACTGTTTCCCGCACCGATCGCCTGCGGTTTTTAAAAACCTATCTTGGCTCGGGCCACCTCACCGGTGGCGACAAACGCTTTATATTAAAGATTTTGAAAAAGACTCAAACAATGTTAGAACACAACACAACAAAGCTCCACAGTGTAGTGCATAAATAGCTTAAAACAGGTTATGACAAAATCTGTGGAGCTCTGGGTGTAATACTGCTGTCACAACTCTTATTGGCAGGTTTGCAAACCAACCATGTCCGGAAAATCCTTCAGCTGGGTTATTGCAGAGGAGTTTAAAAACAAGTTCACCCCTGACCAGCTTGACGCAGGTATCGCACAAAAAAATACCTCTGCGGATATTGCGTTTTCCCGCTCCGGAAATTCCCGCGCCATGGCCGGCCGCGTTCAAATAACCTGGAGCCTTGCCCGTGATCTCCAAGCACGCAACATTGCCCTGCAACGGCCCATCGCCCTTGGACTCTCCCGGCGGTTTGGCTGCCTGCGTGAAGCCTGTCTGGCTGTAGAAATTATTCCCGGCGCCATCCCGCTCAAAGGCTACATTGATCGCTACGGTCCGCGGCCCGGTGGCCTCCTGCTTCCCGATGGCAGGGACCTTATCGATCTGTTTATCGATTTTTCCTCGCGGCTGCGAAAAACCTGCATTTTGCCGCCGGATTTTCATTTGGGAGATGTGCTCATACGCGCAGCAGCCGATGGCAGCCCGGCGCTGTATCTTGCTGATGCGGCCAGGCTTACGCCCAAGCGCTCGACTTCCGGCCGCACGCGTGTTGACAGCCTGCTGATGCTTGATGCCGTGCTGTGGGGGAAAGCTCCGTCACGGCAGCAGCTGTTTTTTGCGCGTCTGTATCTGTACCGGATGAGCCAGTGGTTACAATCATTTCACCGGCGCGCTGGTGATCTGGTGCAGGAGCTGCGGTTTTTTTCATCCTGCCCGCCGGACGGGCAGATCACCTGCTGCTTCCGAACCGGCGCTCTGCAGGGCTGCGTGCAGAGCGGCCAGTATGAAAACACCCTGTTAAAGCTGCTTGAAAACCCGGCTGCCCTGTTCAGCCGCTCTGATGCCGCCGTACTTAAAAATTCGCCCACAACAACGGCACTGCTAGTGCAAATACCGGAGCTGCCGTTTCCGATGTTTGTCAAGCGCTATAATCCCAAAGGCCGGCTGTTCGGGCTCAAGTATCTGCTGCGCCGCTCCCGCGCCCGGCGGGCCTGGTTTCTTGCCCGGCAGCTGGATGGCCTGCATATACCAACGCCTGAAGTGCTCGGCTTTGTTGATCAGCGACGGTTCGGTCTTCTTCAGGCGGCATACCTGATCACCCGCGGCCTTGTTCAGGCGGAAATCCTGGATGCGTATATCGAAAAACATTTTGCGCAGTGGAACATGCAGACAAAAAACCTGTTTTTACAACAGGTAGCGGCCATGCTCAGGGACGCGCACGGCCGGGGCCTGCTGCACGGGGACCTGAAAGCCAAAAATATTCTGGTTACCGCAAACGGCGAACAAGAAAAGCTCTGGCTGATAGATCTTGATTCAGCCCGGCTGCGAAAGCCGGTCGTACTTCCCGAATGCTTCACTGATCTTGCGCGGCTGAACTGCTCGTTTCTCAATGCCGCCCGCATATCCCGGCCGCAGCGGCTGCGATTTTTGAAAGCATATGCGCAGGATAAAGGCGAGCTCCGGCAGGCGTGGCGCAGTATATGGCAGCTTACCGAAAAGAAACTGCGCAAAGCGGGGCGGGCTTTCACCGGCTGCACGCCGCTGTAGCCCGAATAGTTCCTCATGAATTGCAGCGATGCATTTGATAGGAACTTGCTTTGAGATGAGGTAAATATGGGACCAGGGCGATTGTGTGTCAATGCAAAGTCTCGCAGGGGCTTAAAATTTTAAGCCCCTGCAACCAGATTATAGATAGGCTTCAAAGGGGTAATCGGGATCGGCGTTGTCATATGACGGGATTTGTTCTGCCGCATAATATTCTGATTGCGGTGAATAGCGCTACGCCTAATGTAGCCCTCCCCTCGACATCTAGAGCATTTAACAAAAATACTGTAGCCATATGATCACCGGGGAATTTTTGGTGAAGCAGCCCGTGCGGTTCGAGCTATTTGCGTATTTCCCCACTTGGCGTATCTTGCGAGAATATAGCACGGGCCAATGAACCAAAAACTCTCCGGTGCAAACGGCTACAGAATAAAGTGAAATGCTCTAGCCCGGATTATTCATGAGGTAAAAAAAAGCCAGTGGGCGCGGGAGCGCCCACTGTTTCCATTTTATTACAGCTTGCCGTATACCTCATACGCCCACGATACGACCTCGGCATAATCAGTCCAGTTACCCCGTGGCATAAACATGGAATGCAGCAGCAACCAGTCTTTAAATGTCAAAATCTTGTAATCGACAGCCCCTGCAAACGGAGCAGTAGCCACCGGGTAGAGACTGGGGAAGCTTGCAGCTATCTTCGTGATATAACCTGCAGCATACGTTTTTTCCTCGCCCCCCATATCCATACCCAGAACCCCGCAAACGCAATAATAGGCAACCTTCTTGGAAGCAAGCTTAGTCTGATACTTTTCAAAAAACGACAGTGCATCCGCATGAAAATTTTCGATATAGATGCAGCTTCCCACAATCACGGCATCATAGTCGTCAAGTTCGCTTTCCGTGACATTTTTGGCAAATTTCAAATCGACTTTACACGTCTCGTTGCTAAGCACCTCGGCAATAACCTCGGCAACCCTGTAGGCGGTCCCATAATTGGTTGCAAATGCGATAAGCACCTTGGGGCCGAGATTAGTGTCGCCGTATGATTTCTCGACCACATAAGACGGCAGGCCCCTTTTGGCATGGCTTGCGGTGGGCATAAATAATAGAAGCGCGCAAATACTGAAAACAGCAGTTAGAAAAAATCTCCTTTTCATAAGCAAGTCTCCTTTTAATAAGATTAACAATAGCACCTGTTTATTTTAATTATATTACAAACGCAAACAAATTCATCATAAATTATGACGCCGGTCATTTTTTTATTTAAGGCAATCTGCGGTCAGTTCGCCCCCCTTTGACTTGCGCGGCAGTATATGAAAACATGTTGATAAGAATTTATCGGAGACTCATTGAATGATACATGATCGCATACTGCTTGAGCATGGCGGCGGCGGTTTTTTAACCGGCGAGCTGATCGAGCAGGTTTTCCTGCCACGGCAGGGCAACCGTCATCTTGAGCGGTTGACCGACAGTGCTTTGGTGGATATCGGCAGGCGCATCTGATATGTGGTGTTATGTCAACCGGCAAGGCTTTTTTTGTGCGCACCTTTCACGTCTCGTAGGGGCTTAAAATTTTAAGCCCCTACAACCAGATTACAGATAGGCTTCAAAGGGGTAATCGGGATCGATGTTGTCATGTGCCGGGATTTGTTCTGCCGCATAATATTCTGATTGCGGTGAGCTGATCTTTGGTGGTGGTCGTTTTTGCATCTCCCCCAGCCCCAGGTGCTGCAATAGCTGTTTTACTACCTCGACATAGCAAACCAATGGGGATTTCGTTTAGCGACAGGCCTCAAGACTTTTGGGTTACTCGGCCTGCTGGGTGTCGGGATGGCTCTCCTGCTGCATTCCACCGCCCAACATCGATTGCAGCATGTAGAAACCCGCCATCAATGATTAAATACGCTATTCCGGATTATTCACCAGCATTTTAAATTTTAGGCCCTGGCGTGCCAGGGCTTTGAGGCAACCTCATGAATAATCCGTGCTAAAGACACTTTCAGCCGCTAATGCTTTTGTCGAACGCTTTTCTATTGCACTTGCATCCGTCAGCGTCTTCATGCATCATAGAGCCTATGAGCACCTGCAGACATGAAATCCTGACCCTGGTGCCCCCACCCGGCGCCAGGCTGCGGTGCCGGCATTGTCATTTAACCATTACCGAGCATGAGCTCGGGGATGGCTGCTGCCCCGAGTGCCTTGAAGCCGGCAAAATCAAACGCCGGGATTTTGAAAAGCTCGACAGCCCTGAAAGCAGCTCCGTGCGCTACCGCTGCGAAACCTGCGGAATGGTAGTAACTGTTTAATTTGTTTGGTTGGTTCGATTGGTTTAATTGGTTTTTTAAACCAAAGCAACCAATCGAACTAATTCAACTAATAAAACCAATTGAACCAATACAACGGTTTTCCACCATGCGCCCACGAGTCGGACATATTCAATTTCTCAACTGCCTGCCCCTCTATCACATGCTGGTGCGAAGCGGCGCAGTGCTTGACATGGATCTCTATAAAGACACTGCCATCGCTTTGTGCCGCAGACTGCTCAGCGGCAAGCTGGACATAAGCCCGGTACCCGCCATAGAGTATGCCCGGCATGCCGGCGATCTGCTGCTGCTGCCGGACCTGACCGTGAGCTCAAACGGCCAGGTTATGAGCATTCTGCTGGTCAGCAAGGTGCCGGCCGAGAAACTGCAGGGCAGGCCGGTGGCGCTCACCAATACCTCGGCAACCTCCCAGGTGCTCACCAAAATAGTGCTGCGGGAAAAATTTAATGTCGATCCGGTTTATTTCGAGTGCCCGCCTGATCTGCCGGAAATGTTTCGCGAGGCCGACGCCGCGCTGCTCATCGGCGATGATGCCCTGCGGGCATACGCGCGGCCGGGCAAATACCGGCAGTATGATCTCGGGGCCGAGTGGAAGCAACTCACCGGAGAGGCCATGGTGTATGCTGTCTGGGCCGTGCGCCGCAGCTATGCTGAAAAACATGCTGGCCGGGTCCGCATGGTCTATGAGGCTTTCATGCGCTCGCGCCGGGAGAGCCTCAAGCATGTCGCCGCCATCTCGCGGGACATCGCCCGACTGGAGCCCTTTACCGCTGCTTTTCTTCAAAAATATTTTACGGGGCTGCAGTACAGCTTCGGGTCAGAATATCGCAGGGGATATAGAACCTATCTTGCCAAGGCAAAAAAAATCGGTGCTCTTGACAGCATCCCAAAACTTGAATTTGTAAAAATGTAAAGGCCGGAAGCAATGTCCCTCCAGGCACTGTATAAAAAAATTGAAAGCAACACCCGCATATCAGAGCAGGAGGCATTGCAGCTCTTCACCGGGGCTGACCTTTTGTCTCTGGGGCAGCTTGCGCAAACATGCTCAGCGCGCTTTCACGATCCCGGCCTTGCGACATTTCTTATCGACCGCAATATCAACTATACCAATATCTGCACCAGCCGCTGCCGGTTTTGCGCGTTTTACCGCAGCGAAGGCGCACCGGATGCCTACGCGCTCACGCCGGATGAAATACTGGGTAAAGTCGCCGAAGCCGTATCTCTTGGCGCCACGCAGATCATGCTGCAGGGCGGGTTGAACCCGGCGCTCGGGCTATCATGGTTTGAGGATGTGCTGCGGCGGATTAAAAAAGACTTCAGGATATTTATTCATTCCTTTTCACCGCCTGAAATTCATCATCTTGCAAAAAAGGAGGGGCTCTCCTATGAAGATGTCATTTCGCGGCTCCGGAATGCCGGGCTTGATTCTCTTCCGGGCGCGGGAGCTGAAATACTGGCCGAGGGCGTGCGCAGCCGCATCAGCCCGGAAAAAATATCGGGGGCCACCTGGCTTGCCGTTATGGAGGCGGCCCACAGCATCGGGCTCAAAACAACCGCCACCATGATGCTCGGCAGCGTGGAAACGCCGCGGGACCGCATTGAGCATCTCCGCCTGCTGCGGGATCTGCAGGACCGCACCGCCGGCTTTCGGGCCTTTATTCCCTGGACCTTCAAGGCCGGCAATACCGAACTGGGGGGCGCGGAGACATCCTGCCTGGATTATTTGCGAACGCTGGCGCTATCGCGAATTTATCTTGATACTATTTCAAATATTCAGGGCTCCTGGGTTACCCAGGGCAAGGATATCGGCCAGATGACGCTGTTTTTCGGAGCAAATGATCTGGGAAGTATCATGCTTGAAGAAAACGTGGTGCGGGCCGCAGGCTCCACAAACTGCATCACGGAAAATGAAATGGCCCTGCTTATTGCCCGGGCAGGCAAGCAGCCTGCCCAGCGCGATACCGAGTACCGTATTGTAAAAACCTACCCGGGAACTGTCTGATTTTATCAAAAATGTATGAAAATTCAGACAGCCTGAACTGCTGCATTTTTGCCTTTTTATAAACAGTGACATCCTCATAAAAAACCCCTCTCTCTTGATGGGAAAGGGGCAGGGTGAGGGTGATTAACATGCAATTTCAGCATGTTATTGCCCACTCCCCTTAATCCCCTCCCACCAGGGGAGGGGAAATTGACTTTTAGCACCTTCATTAAAATAAGCATTTTCAGCCTCTAATAAATTTACCTCCTGTTGGCACGGCGTTTGTATTAATCAATATCAGAGCAGTTGGTTGTCCAGTAAAACAGCAACAGTGGTTGCCAACAAAACAATTATTGAAAGGTCAACAGGAGGTAACTATGAAAAAATATATTGCGGCCATTGTGTTTGTTTTTGTTGTGTGTTGTTCCGGTCTGGCTTTTGGCGATGGCAGAGATTACGGGCGCGGTCATTCTGATAATCATGGAAATGGCCACGGATACTACCAACACGACAATCACGACAATGACCATCACGGCTACCGGCATGATGGTTGGGGCTATGGTTTCTACGCACCGGCTGTAGCAATCATACCGCCAATGTACCCGGCCTATTGCCCCCCGGTTCCGCGATGCCGCTCTATTGACGTATTTGACGCATGGGGAAACTATATGGGGCGGGAAAGGATCTGCGATTGACAGCCTTCATCTCATACGAGCCCAAGTCGTGGGCAGACACGCTGGTCTGCCCCTACACACCCCCGGTTTGCCGCCGCAGAGGATGACTTTTTACGAGGGCATCATTATTGTTTCAGACGAATGAAAGGACAGGAGGAAATATGAAAAAAACAATTATTACAGTGGTTGTTTGTTTGCTGATTTGGGCCGGAAGTATGGTATACGCGCCAGGAGCAGAAGCCAATGGCTGGGCTACCGCTGGTAAAATACTGGCCGGCGTGGCAGGAGCCGATCTTCTGTTTAACGGAGGGAGTTCCATGGCCGGCAGAACCGTAACCGGCGTTGGCACTGTCTTCACCGGTGGCGGCTATTACAGCCAATCCCAAGCCTGCGGCTATGGGTACTCTCAGCCTCCAGCCTATGGCTACGTGTACCGGCAGCCTGCGCCGCGCAGATGCTGGGATGAAACCAGGCGCGTACCCGCCTATGATGCTTATGGAAATTTTGTTGGCTACTTTGACAAAAGAGTATCCGTCTGCTCCGAGTACTGATCTTTGCGTCCTGAGTCATCGGTTCGCACTTGACACTCCTGCCTTCTCTTTCTATACTTCCCGCCATGAGTTCACAGGACAAAAAACAGCTTGCCATCACGAGCCTTCCCGCTGATGTGCAGCAGCAGCTCCGGCAGGAATCGCAACGCACCGGCATTACGGAGCAGGAAATTATTCTGCAGGCCCTGCGCCGGTATCTCTCGGCCCCAAAACGGGGCAATGCCGTATATCTGTCTGCCCCCATAAACGCTCTTGTCGAGGGGTTCTATGTCGAAAACACGACCGTTACCCAGATAAAAGAGCATGGAGATTTCGGCCTCGGCACATTTAATTTTCTTGATGGTGAAATGGTCGTTCTTGACGGCAGGGTCTATCAGGTGCGCGCAGACGGTAGCGTAACCGTGGCCGCTGACAGCGAGCAATCGCCGTTTGCCTGCACGACTTTTTTCCGGCCCGATACGTTTGATGATATTCCGGGAAGCGAGGAGTACAAGAATATCGAAAGTCTTCTTGACACTCTGATCCCTTCGCAAAACATGCTCTATGCCATTCGCATTGACGGCAGCTTCCGGCATGTGCGCACGCGCGCTGTTCCAAAAACCGAAAATTACACCCCCCTGGTTGAAGCAACAAAGAATCAGCCCGTATTTGATTTTCATGATGTCGAGGGCACCATGGCCGGCTTTTTTACCCCTCGCTTTATCGAAACCATTACCGCGCCCGGCTATCATCTGCATTTTCTCACCAAAGACCGGCTCCATGGCGGACACCTCATCGGCTGCGCCTTAAACAGTTCCCGGATAGGGATTCAGCATGTGCCGACCCTTGAAATGGGCCTGCCGATAACTCTTGATTTTCTGACCGCCGACCTGACGCGGGATACGACGGGGGATCTGAAAAAAGCGGAGAAGTGACAAGAAAGAAAAAAGTTCCGTAGGGGCACGATGCATCGTGCCCCTACAAGCATTAATTTTTTTTATTTTCTGCAACTCTACTATACTATGAGGTTTTCGTATGAAGCTGCAAGACGGTCTACAGAAGCAGTTGGATCAACTCAGGAAGCGGTATTCCCTTGGCGCCTCTATCGCATGGGCGATGGCAGCCGTGCTGTCGGCTGCGTTCATAGCGTTCATCTTTTGGGCATATATCCCTCTCAATATGGACGAATTTGTTTCGTACCAGACGCTGGCCTGCCTCACCCACCCCTATGCAGTCGAGAATGTTTTCTGTTCCCCGTGCTCCTCGTACTACCTGCGCGTCCTGAATCGATTCGTTCTGCCGCTGCTGACCTACGATTATATCGGCAGTCTTACTTCGCTTCTCTACGCGCCATTCTATTTCATCTGGCCCTCCCCCCTGTCGGGCCGCATGACCGGAGTGATCACGCTTCTCATTCAGGCGCTTGTGATCGCAAAAATGTTTCGCTTCCGCACCGCAATGGTTTTCTGCTGCCTCCTGCTTTTTCTGCCCTACAGCTTTGTGCATATTGCCGATACCGGCCCGGTGGCGTTTCAAACCACGTCGGTTTTCATCATCTGTTACTTCCTGCGCCGCTGGCTCGTTGAGCCTCGGTGGCAGCAGCGCGCGCTTCTCATGTCCGCTGCAGGCCTGACATTCGCTCTCGGATGCTGGGTGAAGCCGACGTATTTTTTCGTCAGCATCAACCTGGGGGTCATCTCACTTGCCGCATTCCTGCTTGCCATGCGTCACAGGTCCGGCGAGCGCATGGTTCGCACCGCCGAATATGTACTTTTTTTCCTCTGTGCCGCTGTTCCGGCCCTTCTCGTCTACGAAGCCCGCCATCTCGACGGAAGCGAATATTTGCCGGTCCTCAACGCGAATTTCGTGCCCGGACAGATTGCCATAGCCGGCATCGCCCAGCGTTTTTCGGAAAATGTTCTCCATTTTTTAATCAATCCCCTTGATGCCACGTTTCCCTGCTTCGCAATGCAGATAAAAACACCCTTCGTGAGCGCAGCATCATGTCTTGCCGCCGGCGTTCTTATTCTCAGCGGAATTTTTCTGGGGGGGATCCGGTGGCGTTACCGGTGGGAGATCCTGCTGAACTACTGTCTGGCGTCGCTGACGCTGGTGCTGGTCGCCACCAATGTATATGCGAAGTCGATGCACCACGCGGTCCTCGCGTATCCGTTCATGATGCTGGCCGTGGCCCGCAGCATTCAGGCCCGGCCGGGAGCATTTCTTCCCCGGGCGGCGCTGGTGCTCTTTCTTTTACTCAACGCATCGCTGTTTTTCAAGTTTCCCCAGATGTGGGAGACAGCACGCTCCCAAGGGAATTTCAAGGCGTACGTTGCGGAGCTCAACGACGATCTTAATGCTCATTACGCGTCCGATTCCGTAATCGTATGCGTTGATTGGGGGATTTATTTCATCAAGTCCCTGTACGGCCCCCGCTCTCAAGTCGTTCTTTCGCTCTGCGCATTGAAGGAAGGGCAGCTTCAGCAGGCGGCGGATATCGCCCGGCGGCTGCATCGAAACCTGACCATTGTCGGTATGCGGGACAACCAGCTTGCGCGAAAACTCATTGTTTCGCATTTTCCAGGCGGCAGTGAACTGGCGGCACCCGGAGACAAAAGCCCGTGGAGAATCTGGCGGATTTCGCTTGCCGGACTGGAAACGCCGGACCTCCCTGTCCCTGCTGCTGGCCTTCCTTGAAACGGAAAAAGCGTCCGCATTCTCTGAGATAGCCAATCAAGAGTGCCGGCCCCTTCATAATTTTATTGATAAAAATTCGTTTTGAGATGCGCAGGATCTCGCTATAAAGGCGGTCGCGTTATTAATAAAAATTCGCCGTGGGATAGGGGCGAACACGTCGAAAAAAAAATCTGCACTAAAACATGAACGCAGGGGCTTACAATTGAGCCCCTGCGTTCATGTTTTTTGCCTAGCTTCAAAGGAGTACTCCACATCGGTGCAGGCGAATTGCTTGTCAGCCGCTAGATACAGACACCCTCCCGTGACTAGAGCATTTTTCAAAATACTGTAGCCATACAGACACAGGTGAGCTTTTGGCGAAGGCAGCCCGTGCGGTTCGAGCCATTGGCATTCCACCATCGCCGGCTTCTTTTGCGAGAATCATAGCACGGGCTAACGAAGCAAAAGCTTGCCTGTGCAAACGGCTACGAAAAAAAGAAAAATGCTCTAGTTTTTCTTCTCCATCAACACCACGGTGGCGTCAAGAAACCTTCGTGTCAGGGCCTTCAAGGCAGGACTGCGCGAATAAAACCGGGTAGTGCCGATAGATAGTCCTTTTGCTTTTATGTGCTACAATTTTAAACACAACGAAGTTCGCCGGGCCTGAAAGCTTTTTTATTGCAACCCCGCGGCAATGCGGATACCATCTATTGCTAGTGGTTTATGACATTTAAAATTATCAGTTGAGATCACCCTCCCCTTGATCCCCTCCCATCAAGGGAGGGGAGAATACATAGAGCCTCCCTCTCCCCTTGTGGGAGAG
>Ga0209697_10008888_pt1 | contig 11295 bp, 8 predicted proteins | sample AliMusrvi5mmetaG_FD_184115 | JGI IMG/M metagenome (GOLD analysis project Ga0209697, IMG submission 184115) | Freshwater lake bacterial and archeal communities from Alinen Mustajarvi, Finland, to study Microbial Dark Matter (Phase II) - Alinen... | ecosystem: Environmental > Aquatic > Freshwater... | reverse complement strand
AGGCGGCGCCTATATTCGCCGTCGTCCGACGAAAAATCCTTGCCAACCAGCGCGCCTAGAACTAAGTGTCTCCCCGTTAGCCAGCCCTGCGGGCTTCTAGCAGATTAACGGAATTCTGAACGCCCCCAGAAAATCGACAGTGAATGTTAGGTAATGCCGGGGAATTACTTATCAGCGGTGCGAGGAGGCTGTTTGAGATAAGAATTCTTGGATTCGGTGGCCTTTCCCTTCACGTTCGATTCGGTGGTCGCTAGTGGCATGGCTTGGTGTGTTACCTCTGGAGAAGTGCTTGGTTATGGTCTGATTCTGCTCAGGCTGTGGATTCCATCGTCCAGCGGCTGAGATTACCTGAGGCAGTTTGCACTAGATGCTTATACCAAACAAGAGAAAATCGCTCCTTGGTAGGTATTTTTCCATTCAGGCGATCGCGATGGTAACGCCCCGCGGAAAAGTTCTATCAGGCGGCACGCCGGAAGAGGAAGGCGAGGTCAAATTCCTGCGGCGGCTGGGGACGATTCTGGCGGGCACAAGAATGTCCAAGGGTCTAATACTTAAATAGTTAGGGAGATCAGCGGGTTGCAATTTGGGCGATTTGTCGCGAGCGGACCGCGGTTTGATCCAACCCGGAGGCGGTGCTCCCGTTACCGAAGACTGGAAGGCATCGACCGCCTGTGCCTCAACTGCTACGTGTTGAAGTTGACCAGTGCCAGCGGAGTGGCCGCCTGGTTTCGCAGCCACAAGGGCCACCGCTTCGCCTCGACCAAGCGGGCGGTGGAGGCAAGCGATGCGTTCTGCCGCAATGTGTTCGATTTTGCCAAACGCCAGGACATTCCCTCCTCAATTTGGCCGCCATCAGCGGCAGCCACAGGACCATGGTTTTGACGGGAAGTTTCTTCGCGTTTCCAACAGTCGCGCAGGCACTCCGCAGCGGCTTTCCGCTGGAAGCCGCCGCTCGCAGCCCGGGCTGTGTTGTTAGCTCAGCGCCGGCGCCGTGCCATCAGACCCATGCCGCCACAAACGATGAACATCACCGAGCCCGGTTCTGGCACGACGAGATTGTCCATCGCGAAATAGGCAGGGGTGTTCATGCCGAATTCCTCGTTGTCGCTGGAGGTCATGGTGAAGCGGAGCTCATCCACCGTGCCCAGTTGTGAAAAATCAACATGGGTCCATTGATAGACAATATAGTCAGAGGTCGTGGTCCCGCGGTAATCGGCCAGGTAGAAATTCACCGTGCCCTCCTCCACCCCGCCGTTAAGACCGCTGAGCGTCAAGGTCGTGGAAACAGAACTGTCCACAAAGCCCACGGCATACTGGGAAGATCCACCCGCACCGCTGCCTGAGAAAGCGCTGTATTGATTGCCGAATCCCGCGGCGGAGGTAGGTAGCTTTCTGCAGGAGTGGTGTCAGCCCGATATGCGCTGATGGCCTTGGGCGGCTTCCGCCCAACAGCAGGTAATCCACTTGCGTCCTAGCGGCGGCGCGCGCCAAATGCCACCGCTCCACACGAAGTCGCTGCGTTCCTCATTCCGCGCCCAATAGCCGTGAATCCAACTGAGGTTGCTGCCTTCGATGATTTTCGCAAGCGGAATCATCCTGGGCCCGGGTGAGCACCCGCCTCATGGCGCTTGCCAACTCCGCAACATGGTTGGCAGATATGATATCATCGTGCGGGCACGCAATCCGGTGAAATGTAATTCCACCGCGCGCGAGATGAGTCCAGGACAGCAGCCAACGCGAATCGGATTCATCGCTCACGAAGAAATCCACCATACCAGGATACGGGCGGAGCCGATAGGAGGCCGCCACCGCGCAATAGTAATCGTCGAATCCGGACAATTGCGGAGTCTGGCTGTCATGGTGAGGCGGGTGCATCGCTAGCGGTGCTTGACGCTGATTGCGACATAGCAGAGCGCGCAGCGACGCCCAGATCCTGTGAAGGTAATGAATTCGTTGGTGGAACGGGAGTTTGCGCCAGCGACGCAGATGCAAGCCGAGGCGTCCGCAGAAATGGTTTGCGAGGATCCTGCCATAAACAATCCATGAGATCCCGCCGATAGGTTCGCTATCCATTACGGCGAGGGTAGCCACCCGTTGGTTCTGGCGAAAGAGCTGTTGTGCGACCTCGAACGCAAACAGTCCGCCCAGTGAATAGCCGCCCAGGAAGTATGGTCCCTCTGGCTGGAACGCACGGATTTCCGCAACATAATGCGCCGCCATGCTCGCCACCGTGGTGTGCCGCCCCACCTTGCCATCCATGCCGAGCGCTTGAATGCCATAAACCGGCTGGTCCGGTGCAAGCAACTTGGCCAAGCCCATGAATCCGTAGACATCTCCTCCCCAGCCATGGACAAGATAGAGCGGCGGCTTGGACCCCAGCGGTTGAAGCGGCACAAGCGACTTGAAGGGTGGCGACCATGCCTCATCGGTAAAGCGCCGGGCTAACGCTTCGATCGTCGGCGATTGTAACAGCGCCGCGATGGGCAGCTTGCAACACATCTGTTGTTCAATCTCCACGGTCAATTGCACAGCCAGCAGAGAGTGGCCGCCGAGATCGAAAAAATTCTCCTTGCAGCCGATGTCCTGCCGGTCGAAAAGCTTTTGCCAAATCTCCACAAGCTTGGCCTCCACCGGATTGCGCGGAGCAACATAGTCGTCGCCGGTCGCCAGCGGCACCCCGTCGAGTTTCTCCAGCGCTTGCCTGTCCAACTTGCCGTTAGGATTCAACGGCAAGGCATCGAGCACAAAATAACATGAAGGTATCATCGCTTCCGGCAGTGTGTCCGCCAGCCATTTCCGCAAGGTTCCCACTGATAGTTCAGCGCCCCCCCTGCCAACCAAATATGCTGCTAGAAACCGCTCTGCTCCGTGATAGATTCGAGGCATCACCGCACAGGACGACACGTCGGGATGGCGACCCAGCACAGCTTCGACTTCACCCAGCTCAACGCGATGGCCGCGAATTTTCACCTGGTGATCCGTCCGTCCGAGAAACTCGAGGTTCCCATCCGGCAGATAGCGGGCAAGATCGCCAGTCCGATAGATCCGTGCCCGCGGGTCGGAGCCGAAGGGATCGGTAACGAAGCGCTCCGCGGTCAGTTCGGGCGCGTTGAGATAGCCGCGGGCCAACGCCACCCCGCCTAGATACAACTCGCCGACCTCACCAGCAGGCACAGCGGTCAAGCTGGAATCTAGCAAGTATATAGGGCAATTGGGAAGCGGCCGCCCGATGGGTGGCAGGTCCGGCCATTCGGCTGCCGGCCCAAGCAGCTCATGACTTGTCACGACATGTGCCTCGGTTGGCCCGTACTGGTTCCATAGCCGGCACCCAGGCAGGCGCTGAAAGAGGCGCCTGATGTCGGTGCCGATGCGCAGTTGCTCGCCGGCCACCATGACTTCCTTCAACCCGACAGGCACGAGGTTGGACGACGCGGCCGCCTCGGCGAGTCGTTCTAACACAAAATATGGGACCATGATTCTATCGACTTTCTCGGCAATGATATACGCGAGGAGGGCGGCAGGGTCCTTGCGGATGTCGTCGGCCACGAGAACCAGCGTCCCACCGGAGAGCAATGTTGCGAAGATTTCCTGAAACGACACGTCGAAGCCCAGGCTGGCAAATTGCAGTGTGCGGTTGCCAGCCCCCATGGTGGAACAGCCACATTGCCAATGGAGCAGGTTGACTAGCGCCCGGTGGGGCATTTCCACGCCCTTGGGCCGCCCCGTCGATCCCGAGGTGAATAGCACGTAGGCTAGGTGATGCGCGTCGTTGACCGGAGGCGGATTTCCCATGTCACCCTGCGCCGCCTCTCCAGCCGTTTCATCCAGCCGCACGCGCAGGTGCAAAGGAGGGTCATACGCCTCCCGAACTCGATCCAACATTTCAACCAGCGGGCTCTGGGTGACCACCACAGCACACCGGGCCTGGGTCATTTGATGGCCCAGGCGCTGTTGCGGCAGTCGCGGATCCAGCGGCAGGTAGGCGCCACCGGCCTTGAGGATGCCCAGCAGCGCCACGACCATGTCGAGGGAGCGCTCGACGCACACGCCGACCGGATCATCCGGCACCACGTCCAGGGAGCGCAAGTGGTGGCCGAGGAAGTTGGCGCGCGCGTTGAGTTCGCCGTAGGTCAGCTCCTGCCGACCATAGCGCACCGCCACGGCCTCCGGCCTGCGCTGCGCCTCTTGCTCGAACCACTCGTGGACGCACCTGTGCCGGGGCGACGGGGAATAGACTGTGACGTTCATGGTGGAGCAAATTAGAAACTCCCACCCAACCCGTCTATTGGGTGAGTCAGAGCAGGGGCATCGGGTGACAGGCGAAGCCACATAGGGAATTTGCATAGCCCGCGGCTGCGGGTTCAATGATTCGCATCCGGCTCCTGCCGGAGGGGGGCGATGTCAGGATCTGAAGTTGGGGGTAAGGGAGGAATGTTCGGCGGTTTCCCCTTCATTCCGATCCATGTTCGCGAGAGTTCCGGCAAGGTCGCTGGCAATCTCCTTGCGCATCCGGGCGACCAAGTCAACCGCCTTGGGGGTAACGCGAACCATGATCTTGCGGCGGCCATCCTCCGCATGGAAGCGCGTAACATACGACAGGCTTGATTCATGGTTCCATGGATTTGGTGTTGTTTGCCAGCTCATGAGAACTCCCGGTGTTTCAAAGCATGGCTGAACTATCTCAACAGGTTGACGTTTTACTCGATAATCCGATATCGCATAGTTATACCTTAATATATTCACATTGGATAACTTTCAAGTTTTGAGCAAGGCTTGGCCTGCTGGTGCTTCCTTGGGCCACAGGCACAGTAGGGTTTTTCCCCATGGCGCAACCGGAGCGGTCGTGTAGTGTGTCTCGTTGCGTGGCGTACGTCTCGCTGCCCACTACTACCGTCCCCCGGCTGGTCGCGCAACACGAGCCCTCGGACCATCCGCATCACAAACCAGAACACGATCATGCTAACCAAAGCCACCGCGCTAACGGGCTATAGATTGGACGGTCTCGACGGGGAAATCGGCGAACTGCGGGATTTCTATTTCGACGACCGGAAATGGGCGATTCGCTATCTTGTTGCCGATACCGGAGATTGGCTCACCGGCCGACAGGTACTGCTGTCCCCCTGTGCGCTGGCCGCCGTGATTCACAAAGCGCATGCCATTGCCATCAACCTGACCCAACAGCAAATTGAAGACAGTCCGGAGTTGCGTTGCAACATGCCTGTGTCCCGTCAAACAGAAGAGGCTTACCACGGATACTTTGGCTGGCCGAAATATTGGGCAGATCCCTATATGCGGCGGTCTTGTCCCAATCCGGTGCACGAAGGCACTACCTCGGAAACGGCACTCCTGGGAGACCAGGCAGGGGATCTGCAATTGCACAACACGGCTGCTGTGAGCGGGTATGAAATCCAAGCCGGAGACGGTGATATTGGCAACGTCGAGGATTTCATTATCGATGACGTGGCTTGGGCGATTCGCTATCTAATCGTTGATACGCGGAACTGGTGGCCTGGCAAAAAGGTTCTGGTGGCACCGCAGTGGATTGAGAGGGTCAGTTGGAACAACGCAAAGGTATTCGTCGATCTTCCCAGCGAACTCCCGGAATACTACGAATCCAGGCACAACAATTGCGGCCACGATACGAGACTGCAACAGTCCTATCACCGTGAAAATCATTGGACCTCGCATGATCCGCTCCACGCACGGATGGATGGACGCAACCAATCACCATAGACATCCGATGGCTGGGCACCGGCCCGCACAAGGGCTTCGAATATATCACAATTTAGTCAGATGATAGGTTACTTGACAGGCATCGGTGCGCAGGACCGGGGACGTGGCCGGCCTCAGCTTTGAGGCGTCCGCGGGGGGTCATTGGCCGGTCAGCAGGGCGCCAGGGAAATGCCGGAACAACTCCGCAACCGGCAGGTTGGGGCAGGCGTGGACCTGGCGGCTTGAAAGCGTCTCGCTCCAGTCGTGGGGTAGCAGGTCGGGCAGCACCAGGCACGTGTCGCCCCACAATTCTCCCAGTGGTACCGTGTCGTCAGGAGTGAAGCTGGCCACGAATCGCGGTGCCACGGCAATCACGTGGCGATTCCCAAACGATCGCGCGAAAGCGATGACGCAAGGAGCGTGGATTCCCTCCACCGCGAGCGGCCGGTAGTCCCCTTGCTCGAAGACCTCGTGCAGTTCGCGCCGCACGGCCAGCGCGCGCCAAATTAGAAAAAGCTTGATGCGACCGGACGGCACACCGCCAATCGGCATGCGCATCTCGTCAAGCAGTTCGACCAGCAAGGCAACCGGGTCGGTGGCATAAGCGGATTCAATCGCAGCCAATAGACGCTCCCGCAATTGAAAATCCACCGGGCGGCGGTTATCGGGGTCCACCAGGTTCAGGTCCCACAGCTCGCTACCTTGATAGAAATCGGGCACTCCCGGCGCGACGATCTTCAACAAAGTCTGCGACAGCCCGTTGAACCCACCGAAAAAGGCAATTTCCTTTTGGAAGATACTAAAATCCTCCAGGAAGCGGCTGCCCCCCTTGCTCTCGGTCAACACCCTCACAATGAAGTCGGCACAGGCGTTCTCGTATTCCGGGTCCGGCTGGATCCAGTTGGTGTTGACCTGGGCTTCTCGCGCCGCTTTGATGGCGAAGTCCTTGAGGCGTTCCACAAGGTCGGAAGGGTCGTCAATGCCGGCAGGCCATACGCCTAGCAAAGTTTGATAGAACAGATATTCATCGTTGCGGTCCGGCATTGGTGCTCCGGTGGCTCGCCGCCCCTTCTTCGACTCGTTGAGCTTTGCCCAGCTTCTGAGCTTGACGCTCCATTCCCGTGGCATTTCGGATAGAACATTGATCCGCGCCCGCAGGTCCTCGCCGCGCTTGGTGTCATGAGTGGCCGTCGCATTCATCGTCAGCGGCCAGGACAGCCCCCGGTGCCGGTTGAACTCATGGAACTGCTCCAGCGTGATGCCGAATCGGGCGGGGTCCCCACCCACTTCGTTGAGAGATGTAAGTCGGTTGTAGATATAAAGAAAGGTATCCTCAAGACCCTTCGCCATGATCGGGGCGGTGTATTGTTGGAAGTGTTCCACAAACGCTAGCACAACATCCCTGTTGGTGTCACGCAGGGACTTATGTGCCCCAAGCAGCAGGCATGCCTCGATGAAATTCAGTTCGTATTCGAAACCAGGAAGTTGCCCCCGGGCACGAGCCACTGCCATGCGGACATGGACTTTCTCCGCCTCGGATGGGCCCCTGTCACGGGTCATGTAGGTGCGGTACACGGGGAAATTTGCCATGACTTCCACCAGCACCCGGTGCAATCCGACTAGAGTTATATCACGGCCGTATCGGTCGTTGGCGGAAACATTCTTCAACAGACGTGCCAAATTGGCGATGTTTCCTGCCATCTGCCGGCTAATAATTGCTTTTTTGCAAGCACAAACCAGGGTATCGTAGGGAGTATCCACACCGCTAAACCTGGCATATAACTTGCTAAACTCCTTGGCGCTATCCCCGCGGCAGAAAACCCCGTTGACTTGGTTGGCAAAGTCGTAGCCCGTCGTGCCCTGGATCGGCCAGTCGGCCGCAAGCTCCTCCCCGAACGCCAGGATCTTTTCGACCGCTAGATAAATCTCGGGCCCCGCCGCTGCGCGCAGCCGCTCCAGGTAACACCGCGGGTCCAGCAGCCCGTCAACATGGTCGACTCGCAACGCGCTAACGGTGCCGTCGTTGACCAGGACGAGCGCCGTGGCGTGGACATGATCAAACACATACGACTTTTCGGCGCGCAGCGAGATCAACTCATTGCAGGTGAAAAACCTCCTGTAGTTGAGCTCTTCGGCAGCCACCTTACACAACGATAGCCGGAAAAGCTGGGTCGAGATCAATTCGTCCAAAGCTTCAAAGCTGGCCGGATCGCCGGGTTTACCGTTGAGTCCAGCCAACTCCCCGTCCACGAACTTGCGCACCTCCGCCGACTTGGCATACAGCGACCACAGCATGATTTTGGCATGGGCGAACTGTTCGGCAGGATATTCCGCTCCCTCCGCCACCACGAGTGTCTTGAGCATGCTGACTGTGCCGATGAAATTTGCCAGATCGGGGTTATCGGGGCCGAGCGCGCGTTCCAGCGGAGTGCTATGCCCGCCGAAAACCTTGATATAACTTTCCATCCTCAGCGGCAGTTTCAATAGCGAGTAATTGAGGCTCAGGCCGGCCTCGTCGTAGACCAGACGCAGTTCGCCATTATCGAGCGCCTCGCCATACAATGTGCCCAGAAATGGCGCAAGCAGGCGGCCGCGTAGATTCTCGTAGGGATAGTCCCAGTCGATGTCAAAAAACTCCCGCCATGCCGAGTGCGGACCCTTCTCAAGCACGTCCATCAGCATGGAGTTCCCACTACCGTAGGCCATGTGGTTAGGCACGATGTCCAGCATGAGCGACAGGCCCGCCTGCCGCAGGTCCGCTGAGAGTTCCCGAAGGCCCTCCTCGCCGCCGAGTTCGGGGTTGATCTGCGCCGGGTCCACCACATCATAACCATGCGGGCTGCCGGCGCGCGCCTTGAAGATTGGCGAGGCATACAGATGACTGATTCCGAGGCGAGCAAGATAGGTGACGATGCCGCGCGCACGGCTGAACGGGAAGTCGTTCCTTAACTGCACTCGGTAGGTGGCCAGTGGGGTCTGCATGCCTAGTCGAACCTCATGTTTAGAAGAGCGCTGTTCCTCGCGAAAAGTTCCAGCCAGCGGGCGGCTGCCGAATCGCCGGAATGGCTCACGGCCGTCATCGCCGCTGCCATCGGTCGACCCGCGTTGAAGAAAATATTCTGTACGCGCCACAGGTTCAGCTCGAGGCCAAGGGGCGCAACGGCCTCGAGGATCTCCGCGATATGCTCCAGATGCACGGGGTTTCCCGGTTCTGCGAGGAACTCGTCGGCATTGGCGTTGAGTGTTTCAGTCAAAGACAGGCCGAGGCCCGAGCGGTCGACCGAGAGATCGAATTGCGCGATGAGTTCGGTCGCTCGGCGCAGTTTTGCTGCATCCACTGGTGAGGCCTTGAGTGCCAGTGCTATTTCGTCGTTAAGCACCGACTGAGCGACTTCCACGAACGCCGGGGGAAGCGGCACGCCCAACTTGCTTGAGATATCCAGGATGGAGCCATGGTGATGGTATAACTGCCTAAGAGAGGAGGCGATCTCCTCGCAGGCGACGCCAAAGATCTGGTTGATGACCCTGCGCTGTTCGTCGCGAAAGAGGTGAAACAACGAGTAGGTGTTCTCATGAAAATTCTGGCCTATCAGACTGGCCAGGTCGGCAAGGTTGCTGCTGCCAAACGCGTCTTTGATGTTCGCGCTCATCTGGGCGAAGGCCGTCTCGTCCAGGTCGTCCCTGGCGGTGCCCAATAGGTTATAGCCGCCCAGATAGAGCATGAAGAAGCCGATGCTCGCGGTCGCCGTGGTTATGCGAGAGGTGATGTCCACCATGCCCACGGCAAGCTTCTCCTGTCCGGCCTCCAGAACCTCCAGCGAACGTTTCACGACACTGTAGCAAAAAATGTCCCCATCCGCCATATCCCTTGTGAAAAGGGAAGACACGCCATAATGCACGCCCACGCGCAACAAGTCCAGGGCGACCGGCTTGACATAGAGTTCAAAAACCTTGCGGCCATTGCCCAGCTCCGGGATGTTGCTGGGCACTCGTTCTAGCAGATCCAGGAACGGGCCTTCAAGTTCCACTCCTGAGGCATCACCCGCCAACTGGATGGCGCGGGCCGCGCAGCTGAGGTTCTGCACGGTTTCAACACCGGACACCTCGTCAAAGAACCATCCGCAACTGGTATACATCAGCATGGCGTTGCGCTGCATTTCGAGCAGGCTCATGACTTTGAGACTCATCGCCTGCGACAATTCGCAGGCGCAATGCGCTTGAAGAAATGCCGTGCGGCTGGCGTCGGAGCGGTCCAATAGAACCGTGATATAGTCGTCCCGCGCCGCCCACGGATCAAGCAACAGGCCCTTTGTCTGGTTCTCATAGATTGATGCCAGGTTGTCCCGGAGCCAATCCAACGCGCCTCGCAGCGGCGCACGCCATTGTTGGTTCCACTCCGGCTTGCCCCCGGAGTTGCAGCCGCAGTCCGTGCGCCAGCGCTCCACTCCATGCACACAACTCCAGGACGAATTCTCCCATACCTCCGCCTCCCAGGTCGGCGGGTGGGTTGCCAGAAACTCGCCATAAACGGTGAGTTTCACCGACGAATCGGCTTGTGCGTTGTGAAGGGCGTAGGCAAGGGCCATGTCACCGTGGACGTGGTGATGGCCGTAGGACTCACCGTCGGTGACGATATGCGAGAGTTGCGGCTCATCCCAATCCGGATCGAGTGCGCCGCTGAGGCGCTCAAGGAACCTCTTGCCGTCGTTGAGCATGCCGCTGAAGGCGACCTCGCGGGCAATCGCCCCGTCGTAGAAGAACACCGCGATGGATTGTCCATCCGGCAGAAGACACTGGTATGGCCGCCGCGGATCGACGTTGCCACCGCTGACATCATGCCAGGTCGAGGTTCCTATCTGGCGCACGCGTTTTGCCTGACCCGGCGCCAGCAGGACAAACTTCATTGCACACCGCGCCAGGGCCGCTAGGGTCTCCAGGTTCACCGCGGTTTCCGGCAGCCACATTCCCTCCGGCGGCCGGCTGAAGCGGTGCTCAAAGTCAGCGAGACCCCACAGCACCTGGGTGCGCTGATCCCTGGCGTTGGCCAGCGGCATGATCAAGTGGCTGTAGCACTGGGCGATGGCCGATCCGTGTCCGGAAAACAGCTCCCGGCTTGCAGCGTCGGCCTCCAACACCGCCCGGTAGGTGCCGGGGTGGCAACGCTCCAACCAACTGAGAAGCGTAGGTCCAAAGTTGAAGCTCATCCTGGCGTAGTTGCTGACGATGTCCACCACGCGGCCCTCGCCGTCGAGCAAGCGCGAGGCGGTGTTGGGGGCGTAGCATTGTTGGGTGATGCGTTCGTTCCAATCGTGGTGCGGATAGGCCGAGTCCTGCAGTTCCACCTCCTCAAGCCAGGGGTTCTCGCGGGGCGGTTGATAGAAATGTCCGTGAATACAGATATATTTTTTGTTCATGGCGAACTCCTCCTGAATACCTTGAAACTTTGCGGCTCCAACTTGACGCGTGCGGCCGGGCGGGCGGCAGCCGCGGGCGAGATCGAATCAAAGATCTGCTGCCAGAGGCCGGGGGGCAGCCTGGTGGCGACGGGCGAGCAGCCGAAATTGAAAGATGTTAGTGTCGCGC
>Ga0209697_10008876_pt1 | contig 11301 bp, 10 predicted proteins | sample AliMusrvi5mmetaG_FD_184115 | JGI IMG/M metagenome (GOLD analysis project Ga0209697, IMG submission 184115) | Freshwater lake bacterial and archeal communities from Alinen Mustajarvi, Finland, to study Microbial Dark Matter (Phase II) - Alinen... | ecosystem: Environmental > Aquatic > Freshwater... | reverse complement strand
TTCTTTAATAAATCCTAATCTATTTTGAGTCATAATTTATGTCTGCTGTAATGGAAGAAAAAACGTTTCGGGGGTTACGTGAAATTGCCGTTTTGGCCTGTTTCGCGGTTGCAGTTTTTTTCTTAATTTCTTTAATTACTTTTAGTGGTGAGGATGGGGGGTGGACACACAGTGGGGCTGGTCAGAAAGTGGTTAATGCCTGTGGGCTTTCTGGTGCATGGCTTGCCGACTTTACACTGAGTTTTTTCGGGTTATGTGGATACTTATTTCCATTGATTATTTGCTGGCATGGGTATTTGTTATACGGTCGAGTCAGACAAAAACGGCAAAAAATTACAACGACCTTACAGTGGCTGGGATCCATTGCGACTATTGTAGCGAGTACGGCTTTACTGTATTTGTATTTATTAAGAGTCGGGATTGAACTTCCGTTAGGTACTGGCGGCATTTTGGGGCAAGAAACGGGCGATGCTGTATTGGTTTTATTTGGCAATTCAGGTGCGACATTATTTTTAATCGTACTGTTATTGTCTGGCATTACATTAGCAACTGAACTCTCCTGGCTTGGGTTTATTGATCTTATTGGTCGGTATACGGTTGCGGCCTGTCGATTTCTAGGATCTATGCCAGTTGATAGTTCACAAGAGTCTATTGACAACTCTGTCCATTCGTTTGAAGCGGTTTCCGAGAAAACGGTTGCCAAGAAAAAGGCACCCGTTAAAGTAGAACGTAGTGTTGCAAGAAATGTAGAGCCTATTGAAAAATACAGTGTTAGCTATACGCCACAAAAACAGTCGGTCTCTAGCTGTAACGAGAGCGAAGGTGTGTTGCCGTCTTTGAGTTTATTAGATGAGAGAGATACGCGCGTTATTGGTTATTCTCAAGCCGATTTGGAAGAAATGTCCCGATTAGTTGAAGATATTCTTGCAGATTTTAATGTGGCCGTTGTTGTGGTCGATTTTCATCCAGGGCCAGTGATTACTCGTTTTGAGTTGCAGCCAGCGGCAGGTGTAAAAGTCAGTCGTATTAGTAGCTTGTCTAAAGACCTGGCAAGAGCACTGTCAGTGACGAGTGTGCGTATTGTAGAAATAATTCCCGGAAAATCAGTGGTAGGTCTGGAAATCCCGAATAGAGAGCGGGAAATGGTCACACTGCGTGAGTTATTAGTTTCACCTGCCTTTGAACATGCGAAATCCTTGCTCACGCTGGCTATGGGTAAGGATATTGCGGGCGTACCGTTAGTGGCTGATTTAGGTAAAATGCCTCATGCCCTGGTGGCGGGTACTACAGGGTCAGGAAAGTCTGTCGCTATCAACACCATGATATTAAGTTTGCTTTACAAGGCGAAGCCGCAAGAAGTGCGGTTGATCATGATTGATCCCAAGATGCTGGAGTTATCTGTTTATGAGGGTATTCCTCATTTATTAACGCCGGTTGTTACGGACATGAAAGAAGCCAGTAATGCCTTACGCTGGGCCGTGGCAGAAATGGAACGACGTTATAAATTAATGTCAAAAATGGGTGTCAGAAACCTGGCTGGATTTAATCATCTTATTGATGAAGCAACCGCTAGGGGCGAATCTATTAGAGACCCTATGTTTCAATTATTAAATCCTTTAGAGGACGGCGAGTCTTTTCCTGTTTTGACTAAGTTACCTAGCATTGTTATCGTTATCGATGAGTTGGCCGATATGATGATGATTGTCGGTAAAAAGGTTGAAGAGTTAATTGCGCGTTTAGCTCAAAAGGCCAGAGCCGCTGGTATTCATTTGATTTTGGCAACGCAGCGTCCTTCTGTTGATGTTTTAACGGGATTGATAAAGGCAAACGTGCCAACTCGTATCTCTTTTCAGGTTTCCTCGCGTATTGACTCGCGCACTATTCTTGATCAAGGGGGGGCGGAGACATTATTGGGTAATGGCGATATGCTGTTTTTACCGTCAGGTACGAGTATTCCTATTCGTGCGCATGGGGCGTTTGTTGATGACCATGAGGTTCATCGTGTTGTTGAGTTCTTAAAACAGACCGCACCACCTGATTATCTGGAAGAAATCACTAGAGAATCTTCTGATTCTAATGATGGCTTCAGTATGAGTGGTGGTGAGGGCGGTAATAATTCGGAGAATGATGCTTTATATGATGAAGCCGTGATGTTTGTGACTGAGTCGCGCAAGGCATCAATATCGAGTGTGCAACGCCGTTTTAAGGTGGGCTATAATCGTGCCGCAACCATGATTGAAGCCATGGAGGCAGCCGGTGTGGTGAGTGCCGCAGAGTCTAATGGTTCAAGAGTTGTATTGGCTCCGCCGCCCAGTAGAGATTAGTTACGATTTAATATTGAGAAAAATATGACTGAGAAATATATCTATTCTTTCCTGCAAGGGGATGGAAAAAACAAAGGGTTGCTGGGTGGCAAAGGTGCCAATTTGTGTGAAATGACTCAAATAGGTCTTAATGTACCGCCTGGGTTTGTTATTACTACACGTACTTGCCTTGATTATCTTGAAAATTATCAATTACCTGAGGGTTTAATGGCTGATGTTAAGGCGCATGTTTCAGAAATTGAGTCGTTAACAGGTAAGTTATTTGGGGATGGCGATAATCCCCTTTTAGTCTCAGTTCGATCCGGTTCGGCTATCTCAATGCCTGGCATGATGGATACTATATTAAATTTAGGACTTAATAGTCAGACCTTAATTGGTCTCATTAAACAGACGGGTGATGCTCGATTTGCTTATGATGCCTATCGCCGGTTTATTCAGCTATTTGGCAAAGTAGCTTTAGGTATTTCAGATGAGAAGTTTGATTTACATTTTGATGCGATAAAAAAGCAGGCTGGGATTAAAGCTGATATCGGTCTTGATGCTGAACATTTGCGCCAGATTAGTGAGTTATTTCTTCATGTGGTGTTAGAAGAGACAGGCAGACCGTTTCCTGAAGATGTTTATGAACAGTTAGATTTATCTATCAGGGCGGTCTTTAACTCATGGACTGGAAAGCGAGCCGTTGATTATCGACGCGAGTTTCATATTACACCTAAAATAGCGAATGGAACGGCTGTTAACGTGGTGGCTATGGTCTTTGGTAATCGAGGTAATGATTGTGCAACCGGGGTCGGTTTTACACGTAACCCGGGTACCGGCGCCAATGAGATGTATGGCGAGTATCTGGTGAATGCCCAGGGTGAAGATGTGGTAGCAGGTATTCGGACTCCAAAACCGGTGCAAGAATTAGCTGCTGAAATGCCTGATCTTTATAAGCAATTGGTTGATTTGCGCAATAAACTTGAAGCGCATTACCAGGAAGTACAGGACTACGAATATACGATTGAATGCGGTAAGTTGTATTGTTTGCAAACCCGTAACGGCAAAATGAACGCAGTGGCGATGGTTCGTACCTCCGTAGAAATGTTTTCTGAAGGGCTTATCAGTAAAGAGCAAGCCATATTACGTATTAATCCAGAATTATTAGAGCAATTGTTACATCCTCAATTGGATCCGAATCATAATGTGAGTTCGGTGGCTCAAGGTCTGCCAGCCTCTCCAGGCGCGGCTTTTGGAAAATGCGTGTTTGATGCCGATACTGCCGAGTTGATGGGACGGGCAGGCGAAGCCGTTATTTTGCTGAGAGAAGAAACTAAGCCCGAAGATATTCATGGTTTTTTTGCAGCTCAGGGCATTTTGACCAGTCGTGGTGGTAAAACCTCCCACGCGGCAGTGGTTGCCAGAGGTATGGGCAAAGCCTGTATTGCTGGAGCCGAAGATATTAAGATTGATGTGACATCACGTCAGGCAGTTATCGGTGAGTTGCATATCCGAGAAGGCGATATTATTACTATTGATGGTAGTACGGGGCTTATTTATATAGGCATGATTGCAACGATTGAGCCCTCATTTTCTGATGAGTTGAAAACTTTATTAGCGTGGGCTGATGAATTTGCTGAACTAGAAGTTCATGCCAATGTGGATACGCCTGAACGTGCGCGTATTGCGCTGAGTTACGGTGCGAAAGGTATTGGTTTATGCCGAACTGAGCGCATGTTTAATGCGTCTGATCGATTGCCTTTAGTGATTGATATGATTTTGGCAGATAACAAAGAAGCCAGGGAAGCCGCTCTAGATAAATTATCACCGATTCAACGGGATGATTTTAAACAAATCTTTGAGGCTATGTCGCCTTACCCAGTGACGGTGCGTTTGCTGGATCCACCGATGCATGAGTTTTTACCGAGCGAGCATCAGTTAGAGAATGAAATAAAAGCCTTAAATTCCTATAAGGTGATGATTAAAGGACAACAAGTGGTCTTGGATACTTTAGGCTCACAAATTAATCTACCCGTACCTTTTAATCAATTAAATGAAGATGTCATTAATAAAGCCATCGCTAAAAAAGAATTGATGCTAAAGAAGGTTAAAGAGTTGTACGAAGTCAATCCCATGTTAGGACACCGTGGGGTTCGCTTAGGAATGACTTATCCAGAAATTTATCAGATGCAGGTTCGCTCCATACTGGAAGCAGCCGCACTCTGTATAAAGGAAGGTACGCCAATATTGCCTGAAATTATGGTGCCTCAGGTTATTACTGTAAACGAGTTAAAAGCAGTTAAGGTCTACGTGGATCAAATTCAGGAAGAAGTTGAAAAACAGTATGGTATTGTCTTAGAGTTTAAATTTGGAACCATGGTTGAAACTGTCAGAGCGTGTACGCGGGCAGCTGAGTTGGCAAAAGTGGCTGAGTTTTTTTCATTTGGTACAAACGATTTAACTCAAGCGACGTTTTCATTTTCTCGGGAAGATGCAGAAAACAAGTTCTTGCCTCTTTACAATGAAACTGGACTCCTTGAAGACAACCCATTTGAAGTGCTTGATGCTAAAGGCGTTGGGCAATTAATGAAAATGACGTCTGACTCGGGTCATCAAACTCGCCCTGACATTACGATAGGTATTTGTGGTGAACAAGGTGGACACCCTCATTCGATTCGTTTTTGCCACCATATTAAACTGGACTATGTATCCTGTTCGGCACCACGAATACCGATAGCCAGGCTGGCGGCGGCCCATGCAAAATTATTAGAGGATGAGTACAAGATTGCTTAGCGGTTAGATTTTGTCTAATGATTGTAGGTGTTTTAATTTTTCTTTGATTTTAATTTCTAAGCCCCGGTCAACGGGCTCGTAATAACGAGTGCCGACTAAGGCATCGGGGAAGTAGGTTTCACCTGCTGCGTAAGCTTCAGGTTCATCATGTGGATACCGGTAATGTTTTCCATAATCTAAAGCCTGCATAAGTTTAGTTGGGGCATTTCTTAAATGTACCGGCACCCCAAGGCTTCCACTTCGTTGAGCATCCAGTTTGGCGGCCTTATAGGCTGTGTAGACGGCATTACTTTTAGGAGCGCAAGCTAAATAAACAATAGCTTGCGCTAAGCTCAATTCACCCTCAGGACTGCCCAAACGTTCTTGGGCTTCCCAGGCATTAATAGCAATTTGTAGGGCTCTAGGATCAGCATTACCAATGTCTTCTGAAGCCATTCTTACAATGCGTCTGGCTAAATATGCCAAGTCACAACCGCCATCCATCATACGGCACAACCAGTACAGTGCTGCATCAGGTGAACTGCCCCTGACTGATTTATGTAATGCCGAAATCTGGTTATAAAATTCTTCGCCCTGATTATCAAAGCGTCTAACACCACCGGTCAGAACCTCTTTTACACAGGCTTCATTAATAATAGTACTATTTTTTGAAGCTGCAAGTTCGACAGCAATTTCAAGTAAATTTAATAGCTTTCTGGCATCCCCATCTGCAGCTTCAGCAAATTGATGTTTAATGTCCTCGGACATTTCAATGCCAAGATCACCCAATCCTTTCAAGCGGTCAGTTAAGGTTTTGTCTATTAATGACTTTAAGTCATCAGGAGATAGTGCATTTAAAACATAAACGCGTGCTCTGGATAAGAGTGCATTATTGAGCGCAAATGAAGGATTTTCAGTCGTAGCCCCTACGAAATACACCGTGCCATCTTCTACGTGGGGTAAAAAGGCATCTTGTTGTGATTTATTAAACCGATGGACTTCATCGACAAACAATATAGTTCGTCTGTGCTGTTCAAGTTGAATTTTTTGGGCAGCACTCACTGCGGCTCTAATTTCTTTAACACCCGATAACACCGCAGAAATAGGCATGAATTCAGCATCAGAATGTTTAGCAATCAGCCGGGCTAGGGTCGTTTTTCCTGTACCGGGTGGCCCCCAGAAAATCATGGAATGTAATTTTCCAGAGACAACCGCTTCATAAAGCGGTTTGCCTGCTTTTAGAATATGTGTCTGACCCACGTAATCACCTAGAGATTGGGGTCGCATTCTCTCTGCTAAGGGTTTTGTTAATTCATCAAACATATATTAATTTGAAAATACATCATCACGTCTGGATTCTTTCTGACTATTATACATAAATCAAGCAGATGAATACGGGCAAGCATCATTCAAGCGTTATTAATTGTAGTCATATTTTTCCTGATCTTAGTATCAATCGGATTAACACCAGGGCCTTGTAGTTTGACTTTAATTTGAGAGGGACTAGAAATTTCGGGTTCCTTTACCTCTTCATAGCTTAGTACATCGGGTTGACCTTTTGCAGTCATTAAAATGGCTTTCATGTTTGCAGACCTTATATAAAGTTGAGATTAATTCGCCAACCATTGTTGACGATAATCCTGATAATCGAATTGTTTTATCTTCGTGAGTTGCTGGTTTTGGTAGCGATAAATAGTGGGTAAATTATAGCCATTAAAGCGGTTGGCTTTAATGAGGCTGTAAGCGCCACAGTTTTTAAAAACCAGCTTGTCACCTAGGTTCAAAGGTTCATTAAACTGATATTCTCCGAAGAGATCGCCAGCTAAACAAGTGCTTCCGGCTAAAATGACTGAATATCTACCCTTGGAAACCTGTTCGTTTAACTCAAGCTGACGTTGATATTCAAATACTTCAGGGTGATGATTGATGGAGGTATCAAGCACAGCGATGGTTTTACCGTCACTTACAAACAGGTCAATCACGGTTGTGACTAAATAGCCAGTGTTATCAATGATGGCTTTGCCCGGTTCAATAAAAACATCCAGGTTAAAATCGTGCTTAAGATTAGCGACTAATTTAATGAACGGACGATGGTCGTTGATGTGATTAAATAAATACCCTCCGCCCAGATTTAGCCAGTCCAGTTGAGCCAGCTCTGCCCCAAAATATTGACGGAGTTTCTCTATTGTTTTAACTAGTGGTGTAAAGTCAGTCGCTGAGAATAAATTATGAATATGTAAGCCTTTAACCTGATTGATATCTGATGATTGCCATAAGACATCGATATCGATGCCTAGCTTTGAATGGGGGCGACAGGGGTTAAACCGATCATCTTTAAGAAAGGATAGCTTGGGGTTAACACGAATCCCAAGAGACGTTTGCGGGGAGGGTATGGTTGAAAAGCGTTGGTATTGTGTTAAGGAATTAAAACTGAGGTGGGTGATTAAGGCTGTTAATTCTTGCCATTCATTGGATCGGATACCGGGTGAGGTTAAATGAAGGCTACCATGACCCGCTAATATTTCATTAGCCAGTTTCGCTTCAAATAAAGAGCTGACAGAAAAGCCATCAATAAAAGGCTTAGCAATGTCCAGTACAGTCGATAAGGGCAGGGCTTTGATGGAATATAATATTTTACAGCCACACTGTTGGCGCAATGTGTTTAGAATTTGTAGGTTATTAATCATTGCATCTGCATTTAGAATAAAGGCAGGCGTGCAAGAGGCTTGGGTTTTAATTGTTTGAAAGTCCATTGGTTAAGGTGTTGTTATCCTAAGAAGTGATTATCCTGCAAAAACTTTGGCTACCCACTTTAAGCGGGTAGCCATGCTTAATAAGCTTCTTAGAAAATAGGATTCGTGGCTTATAAAAATTAAAATATAACATCTAAACCCTTTTCCTGTACCAAATGCAGAAGCTTAAGCGCTGTTCCACTTGGTTTCTTCTTGCCTATTTCCCATTTCTGCACAGTAGGAATACTGGTGTTCAATAACGCAGCAAAAACAGCCTGACTCACATTGGTTGCTTCGCGAATTTTCTTTATTTCCTCAGGCTGTAGAGGACTTATCGGCGGCAAACAAAGCCGATCAAACTCGCGCATTGTCATTTTGTCCATCAAGCCGGAGTCGAATAAATCTTTTGCAGATTCGTGGACCGCTTCAAGAATTTCTGATTTCACTTTTTTCATTGCACTCAACTCGTATTAGTTTGCCATCGTTAGTAAGCTGGTCAATGACCGTTTGGGTATATGACAGCAATTGATTGGTGTACATTTTCAAGGCTTTTTCTTCGACATTATTGATATTTCCACGCGCATTTTTAGGGAAACTGAAAACAAAAAACCATTGGTCACCTTTGTTAGTGGCGACTAATGTTCGATACCCACCGCTTTTTCCTTTTCCTGGCCTCGCTATTCGCTTCTTGAATAGCCCACCACCAAGATCGGCATCAAAAAGACCCTCTGTCATTTCCTGAACGGCTTTGCAAAATACTTTGTCATCTAATTCCTCTTTACTTGCCCATCTTTCAAAAACTTTGGTTTTATAAATTGCCATATTAAAAATCCCTGTAATAGGTGTTTTATTAAAATCCTTTGTAATAATTATGGTACTAGGTGCTATATAAAGCAATAGAGTTTTTCTGAAAATGTACTGGAAGCAGTCTAGATCATTGGGTTGTACTGGCTATAAGCTGGCAGAAAAAGCATTAATAAAGGGTTTCGCAATTTCCAGAACAGCAGATAAGAGTAGGGCTTTGATCGAATATAATCAGCAATTCCCAATTTAAAGCCTTAAGTTTTAACTGGTAATTTGGTTCCGCCATTTAGCATAAATTGCATCAGATGTTGCCAGTTATCAAAAGGGATGAATTGAAGTAGCGTACGTAAGTTTTCGAAAAAAGTCCGTCTGGAGGGTGCCGAATTTCGGACGGCGCGGTAAGCTTCGTCCAACCATTCAAGTGCGGTATGGGCGAGGAAGGTCAACAGGTTGAGCGTAGCTAAGAAGTTGGACAGGTGCTGTTTGCCGTGGGCAAAGTTATGGTCGAAATGATAGCCGTGGTTCTTGAGAACGTTGTTTTCATTCTCAACTTTCCATCTGGCACGGGCTGCGGCGACGATTCGCGTGACATTGTATTCGTCTATGGCGTGCGATGTAGCCCAGGCATTGCGGTAGACAACCTCTTGTTTAGCATTAGTGATGGTGATTTCGCACCAGTTTACTAGCATGGCATCATCGCTGTCGCGTAGTGGAACTTGGTTGATGTAACGGTAACGTTCAGTCAGGCGTTGCTTGCCATTCCAGCGACTTTTCTCAAGTGTCTGGACTTCACCTGTGCGGGTAAAGTCAGCCACCCATTCATACAGAAGCGAGTGAGAATCGGGTTTGCAGATAAAGAGGAAGTCCATTTGTTGCTGCCTGACTACTTCACAAAACGGCTGATGGCAATACAGATCATCGCCCAGCAGGGTAATACGCCGAGAAGCGTAATGATTGCCCCAAGCAGTCAGCCAGCGCTTTGCCGCCGCCAGTTCGCAATCCCGTTTCTCCTGACCGTCCTGTGCAACGACAAATTCAGGAGGCAAAGGCACCACGCGGCTTTGCCCGGGGGCGACGATAACAGGCGTAACCACGGTGTGTCGGTACAATGTTTTGCCGTTTTTCAGCGTTTGCCGGGTGCAACAGGGACAGGAAATCTTTTCTGAACTGAACGAATCTGTGCCGTCCAACGCGACCAGCAGCGTGTCTCCAATACTTTTAAAGGACTCCAGACAGCCCTGTGTATACAGCTTGTCACCGGCCTCCGCCAGCATCGGATACAGCGTTTCTGGTACGATAGGGTCAAGGAGATTGCCAATTTGACTGGTCGAAGGGATTTGATGGACTCCGAAAATCGATTGCGCATTGTTGCGGTTGTGATGCTTTTGCATCCGCAGCTGAGAGTCCAAAAAAGAAGGGCTTTGAAAAACACCGAGAACGCGCTTAAGGCGGCATCTTCTACAGCATATTTCTGGTTATTGCCTCGTTTTCGGCAATCCGGTAGTGTGTTAAACGTTTTGCGTATCTGGTCAACTACGTTTAGGTCCATTGGTTTTATACTTATGCCGCTTGGTTCTGTAATATTGAGAAAGACTTTATTTTAGCAGGGTTTTAAATTGGGAGTTGCTGTCCCCACAGACAGTTAAGGCGCAATATAGAAATGCGAGCATTTGCGCTAATAACCGAGTTGTTTTTAATATCGGCGGCAACAAATACAGGTTAGTCGTTGAAATGCAGTACAGAGCTTGTATTGCATGGGTAGAATTTGTCGGTACCCATGAGCAATATGACAAAATTGATGGGGAGAATGTAGATGAATATTAAGCCTATCCGTAACGATGAAGACCTTGATTTGACGTTTAATCGTCTTGAGACGATATTTCAAGCGCAAGAAGGCACCCTAGAAGCTGAAGAAATCGAGATTCTGGTGGCCTTAGTGGAAGCCTACGAAAATAAACATTACCCGATTAGCCCGGCTGATCCTATTGAAGCGATTAAGTTTCGTATGGAACAACAAGGTCTTACGCCACGAGATCTTGAAACCTACATAGGCTCTAGTGGTCGAGTGTCCGAAGTGCTAAATCGTAAACGCTCTTTAAGTCTGCGCATGATTAAGCGCTTACATGAAGGCTTGCGAATTCCTTATGAGAGCTTGTTGTCCGGTGCGTAATTTTCGGAACACTACAAGATAAATGAGCCTACTTTAATCACCCAACTCGCCATTATCCTTAACAAATTCTCATACAGTTTTTATATTTTCACTAGTGAACCTCCCAAACCTCACAGTGATTTTACCAAAACGCTATGCAATAGCCTGTCATGTAACGGGTGATTTTTTGTTTGTAACTAATCATTTACCGTTAGCACATAGGATAAGCCCGACATCACTAGCAACATCGGGCACTGTCGCCTATACATACAACAAACTGACTATTACATTTTAAAAACAATATACGACATGAGCTGATGTAACGGGTGATCCGGAAGAATCTGCCTGTGCATGCTCTATTGTATTGGGCTACTTTCGGCTATGAACTTATTGGGTAACTTGACTTAGGAATGTGCATAAATTAATTTAGGCAAGTTCAGTTCGAGAATTATACTTTGTGAGAAAGAAATCTTGTTCAAAATTGACAAATGATCGAACCTTACACCCAAGATATTGAAGCGCAGATGCAAGAATTGTATAG
>Ga0209697_10008872_pt1 | contig 11304 bp, 13 predicted proteins | sample AliMusrvi5mmetaG_FD_184115 | JGI IMG/M metagenome (GOLD analysis project Ga0209697, IMG submission 184115) | Freshwater lake bacterial and archeal communities from Alinen Mustajarvi, Finland, to study Microbial Dark Matter (Phase II) - Alinen... | ecosystem: Environmental > Aquatic > Freshwater... | reverse complement strand
GGCTTGGACCCTGGGAAAAAACACTACAATATGATGTCGCGATCATCGGGCTTTCGGCTTCTGACTACCTCGACCAGGCTGGCATCAAAGCGTTATATTTTGCAGTCGAACAAAGCCTGAAGATGCAAGACAAGGACACGCAGCAATCCATAATGGCACAATTCAAACTTAAAAAACTTTGCAAAGGCGTTCAATATTCTAATGCAAACCTATCCACCTTGAGCCAGCGTTGCGCCGAAAAACCAGGTTAATGATAAAATGAAAGCCGTGATACTTGCAGGAGGACTCGGAACCCGTATTTCCGAAGAAACCCACCTCAAACCTAAGCCGATGATTGAAATCGGTGGTAAGCCGATCCTCTGGCATATTATGAAACTCTATTCCCATCACGGGATTAACGACTTCATCGTTTGCTGCGGTTACAAGGGGTATCTTATTAAGGAATACTTCGCCAATTACTTTCTGCACATGTCGGACGTAACCTTTGATATGCGCACAAATTCCATGCAGGTGCATGAGAGGCATGCCGAGCCTTGGCAGGTGACGCTGGTGGACACTGGCGAAGACACGATGACGGGGGGACGCCTTAAGCGCGTAACCTCCTACATAAAGGAAGAGGATGCCTTTTGCTTCACCTACGGGGATGGCATTGCTGATGTTGATATAGGCCAGCAAATTGATTTTCATCGCCAGCACGGCAAATGGGCGACGGTGACGGCTGTCCAACCACCCGGACGCTACGGGGCTTTGCAAATGCTGGGGAACCAAGTATCGGGATTCATGGAAAAGCCGCGTGGTGATGGCGGCTTGATCAATGGTGGTTTTTTTGTGCTCTCCCCGAACTGTTTGACACTGATTAAAGATGATGCATCAAGTTGGGAAGGCGATGCCTTGGTGGAGTTGGCAATTACGGGACAACTCATGGCCTATGAGCATCAAGGATTTTGGCAGGCCATGGATACGTTGCGCGACAAAAATCATCTGGAAGCCTTATGGGATTCCGGACGGGCACCTTGGAGGATGTGGAAATGACTACGAACATTGATTTTCTAATTATAGGTGCCGGGATTGTTGGGCTAACAATAGCACGTGAGATTAGCATTCGATTGCCCAAAGCCTCTATCATAATTGCTGAGAAAGAGCCGAATGCAGGAATGCATTCTAGCGGCAGGAATAGTGGTGTATTACATAGCGGAATATACTATCCGTCTGATTCATTTAAGGCGCGAGTATGCAGTGCTGGTGCCAAGGAGATGGCGGATTTTTGTATTCAGCATGGGCTACCGTTCAGGCGCATTGGGAAGATTTTAGTTCCAACCCGCGAAGAGGACGATATTCAGATGACCGTTCTCGAAAAGCGAGCGGTGGATAATGGAATTGCGGTGAAGCAACTAGATGAAAAGGAACTACAGGAAATGGAGCCTGAGGTTCGCTCCGCAACAGGAAAGGGCTTGTGGATACCCTCAACGTCGGTAGCCAGCCCAGCATCTGTCATGCAAGCTATTCTCACCGAAACAATAAACAGAGATGTGTCCATTCGGTATTCAGCCTTAATTACTTCGGTCAATGCCCGTGAGAAAAAGGTCTCGCTTTCATCAGGTGAGCAAATCAGTTTTGGCCATGCGATTAATGCGGCTGGATTGCATGCTGATGTCATTGCCCACCAATTTGGAGTTGGCGGAAGATATACGCTTTTACCCTTTAAAGGCATCTACTGGAAATTAAATCCTGATGCTGGTTTCGATATTCGTCATCTGATTTATCCAGTGCCAGATCTACGAGTACCTTTTTTAGGTGTTCACACAACAACAACTATTGATGGAAGCATCTATCTAGGACCAACTGCAGTTGCAGCTTTTGGTCGTGAGAATTACCATGGATTCGATGATATCAGTGTTGGTGAATTAACTCGAATCATTTCACTTATTTTGCGCCAGTTATGGGCCAATCAAGATGGATTCCGTCATTTTGCTTGGCAAGAAGGGCGACGATATCTAAAGCCATGGTTTGCTCAAGCGGCTAAGGCAGTTTTGCCTCGGCTTGAATCCAAGCATTTATTACCAACAAACAAAGTTGGAATTCGTGCCCAAATGCTTGATCGAGATAATGGTCGGCTTGTGACTGATTTTTTGGTTGAGCGAGGGCATAGTTCAACCCATATTCTTAATGCCATTTCGCCTGCATGGACAAGTTCCCTTCCCTTTGCCCGTGAGGTTTGTGATAATTATATCCTACTTTAAAACGAAAAATATAACATGAAAATCCTTATTACTGGCAATATGGGCTATATAGGCCCGGTAGTTATTGAATATCTTCGTGAAAATTATCCTGATATACAGATTATTGGGTATGACACTGGTTTCTTTGCGCACTGCTTAACCCATGCAAGCAGGTTGCCTGAGGTCGGTATTTCTCAACAATATTTTGGTGATTTGCGCGATTTTCCACCAGAGCTAATGGAAGGGATTGACGGGGTCGTCCATCTGGCAGCTATTTCAAACGATCCCATGGGTAATCAGTTTGAAGCTGTAACCGAGGATATTAACTTCAAAGCCAGTATCAGAATTGCGGAATTGGCGCAGGCTCGATCAGTTAAAAGTTTTGTATTTGCTTCAAGTTGTAGTATCTATGGGTCTGCCCAAGGTGGGCCACGGAAAGAGGCGGATGCACTTAACCCTCTTACGGCTTATGCCCACTCGAAGGTTGCCATGGAAGAATCACTTGCCTCAATGAGCCAGGGTGATATGAATATAACTTGCCTTCGGTTTGCAACTGCCTGTGGAATGTCAAAACGATTGAGGCTGGATTTGGTCCTTAATGACTTCGTTGCGTGCGGACTGACTTCAGGTGCAATCACAGTATTGAGCGATGGCACCCCATGGCGACCATTAATTGATGTGAAAGACATGGCTAGGGCTATAAGCTGGGCACTATTTAGGAATGAAAATAATGGCGGTAAAGTCCTTCGTGTCAATACTGGCAGTGACCAATGGAATTACCAAGTTAAGGAACTTGCATTTGCGGTGAGTGAAAATATTCCCTTAGTCACCGTTTCAATTAACAATAATGCACCTCCTGACCAGCGGTCTTACAGTGTTGATTTTTCACTCTTTCGACAACTTGCACCTCAATATCAACCCCAAGTGACGCTGCAACAGTCAATCTCTGAACTTAAGCGAGGGCTTGAGGCAATGGACTTTACGGACGAAAACTTTCGGCAATCAGATTTCATGCGGCTAAATATGCTAAAATGCCATATGAATGAGGGACGTTTGAATGCAAACCTCAGATGGATTGAGTAGGTTAGCTATGCGTTTCGAAATACTGCAAACCAAAATATCTGATCTATTAATCATTATCAGAAAGCCAATTGGCGACCACCGTGGCTATCTTGAACGCCTGTTTTGCGCCGAAGAACTGCAAGCGCTTGTCCCTAGCCAAGGCATTGTGCAAATCAATCACACCTTGACTACCCAAAGAGGAACAGTGCGCGGCATGCACTTTCAAAACCCGCCCTACGCCGAAACCAAGTTGGTGAGTTGCTTGTTAGGCGAGGTGTTTGATGTCGCGGTGGATCTGCGCCAAGGCTCCGTGACTTTTCTGCAATGGTACGGCATCATACTGAGTGCAAATAATCACCAGACTTTATTGATACCCGAGGGCTTTGCCCACGGGTTCCAGACCTTGACCGAAAATTGCGAAATGCTATATTTCCATACTGCCGCTTATAATCCGAATGCGGAGGGTGGCTTGAATGCACAAGACCCCCGGCTAGACATCCGTTGGCCTGTTGCAATTACTGAACAGTCACCTCGCGATACGGCGCACCCATGGCTGACAGACAGCTTCAACGGAGTAGCGGTATGAAATGTAGGCACTGTGGTTTTGAATTGAAGTTGCCGTTAGTGGATTTGGGTAGTGCACCCCCATCGAATGCCTATCTCACAGAGTACACATTAAAGGCACCAGAAAAATGGTTTCCTTTGCGGGTGTTGGTTTGTGAGCAATGCTGGCTGGTGCAAACCGAAGACTTTACCCAAGTGCATGAATTGTTCGCTGCCGACTATGCTTATTTCAGCGGTTTTTCCAGTAGTTGGCTGGCACACTGCGAACGCTATGTCACCGACATGGTGGCGCGTTTTAGTTTAAGCGCCGACAGCCAAGTGGTGGAAGTCGCCGCCAATGACGGTTATTTGTTGCAATACGTTCAGGTTCGCCATATACCCTGTATTGGGATCGAACCTACTGCCAGCACGGCCGCCGCAGCCCGCGCTAAAGGCATTACCATCGTTGAAGATTTCTTTGGTGTGCGCCTCGCACAAGATTTGGCCGCACAGGGGAAACAGGCTGACTTGACAGTCGCCAACAATGTGTTGGCCCATGTGCCGGACATCAACGATTTCGTGGCGGGTTTTGCCGTGCTACTTAAACCGAACGGCGTGGCAAGCTTTGAGTTTCCACACCTGCTCCGGCTGATTGCGGAAAACCAGTTCGACACTATCTACCACGAACATTTTTCTTATTTGTCGCTGACGGCGGTGCGGCACATTTTTGCCGCTAACGGGTTGACTGTGTTCGATGTGGAAGAACATCCGACCCATGGTGGCAGTCTGAGGGTGTTCGCCCAGCGCAGCGACACAAACCCACATCCAATCAGTGACAAGATAAGTGAGTTGCTGCAACAGGAAGCCCAAGCCGGGATGACCACGGCTGCTTACTATGCCGGATTTCAGGCCCAGACCAACCGGATTAAGGATGACTTCTTGACATTTCTGCTGGATGCCAAGCGGCAGGGGAAAAGTGTCGTCGGTTACGGTGCTGCCGCCAAGGGCAACACTCTGTTAAACTATGCCGGAGTAAGGGGCGACCTGTTACCGTTCGTGGTGGACCGCAACCCGGCCAAGCAGGGTAAATACCTGCCCGGTAGTCGCATAGCCATCGTCAACGAGAGTCACCTCAAAGAACCCCGTCCTGATTTTGTGGTTATTTTGCCATGGAACCTTAAAGCAGAAGTGATGGGGCAACTTGAGTACATCAGAGAATGGGGCGGCAAGTTCGTAACGGCGGTGCCTAGGTTGAAATATCACAATACATAAAAACCTTCCTAATGACGAGTGCCCATAGCCCATGAACAGCCCCAACAACCCGCATGATCGGTTTTTCAAGGCCGTATTCAGTCGCGAAGATGTGGCGGCTGATTTTTTGCGCCATCATTTACCGGCAGACATCGCCTCGCTCATGACACCCGGTTCCTTGGCCATCCGCAAGGATAGCTTTGTTGATAATGACTTGGGCGAACACTACTCCGACCTACTGTATTCGGTGACGCTGCACAATGGACAACCTGGCTTTGTTTATGTGCTTTTCGAACACAAAAGTTGCCCGGAACCGAGGATAGCCCTGGATTTGTTGCGCTATTTAGCGCATGGCACTGACAAACTGAGCCGCACCGAACTGGCTTCGAATGTTGAACTAATTTTTTCAAGAGGTAACCACATTATGTCCACTATAGCAGCGGAATGGATTCAAGAAGGCCGGCAGGAAGGTCGGCAGGAAGGGCAGCGGGAAGAAGCAGCAGAATTGTTGCGGCGCCAGTTGGCTTGCCGCTTTGGGCCATTACCCGCCTGGGCCGAAGTAAAGCTCAAGGATGCGACGACAGCAACATTGGAAAGCTGGGCCATTCGCATCCTAACAGCCCAAACCTTGGATGCTTTTTTTGAATAACTAAAAACCATACTCTGTATCCACTACGCCAAACCTTCAATCACCGAACTAGAGGTGGCTTATGCTACCGTTGCCGTCCGCAATGGCTATGTTAAAGTGGCGCAACACTTGATAGGAAAACCATGCGACTGACCCCACCTCAAATCGATGCGATTATTCAAACCGTATCCCGCTTGACGGGCGGGACGGCGGAAGTTTTTTTGTTTGGTTCACGGCTTGATGATCGAGCGAGGGGAGGTGATATCGATTTGTTGATTCTAACCAGAACACCGTTAGCCTTGGTAGAACGGGCGCGGATCAAAATGGAATTGGAGTCACTCGTCAGCCTGCCGGTTGATATAATATCGCAAGTGCGCAACTCGACACCAACCCCGTTTCAGCGCATCGCCTGGGCCAATGCCGTCAGACTGGAACCGCTATTATGAACAATGCTACACTTGAAGCGGAACGTGCGCACCTTTCCAACCTGCTTGAGGCTATTCAGCGTTGTGTCTATTTTTTGGATGCGTCTGACCGGAAGCATACCTGGCCATTGATGCCAGGTGGCTTGGCATACCATAAAAAGGACATTGAGCTATTTGAGTCATTGGCCGCCATCAATGAACGGTTTGCCAAACTGCTAGATACCTTGGGTGCAGCCATGCGCCACGCAGTGCTTCTCGCCGGTGAAAAGGGGGACACCTTCTTAAAAGTTTTGGCGTTTTACGAAAAAATGGGGGTGTTAGATTCTGTTCTTGCGTGGCAACTCTGTCGAACGACGCGTAACCTTGCGGCTCATGACTACGATACCGATTATGCTGGAATCGCTGAACACTTTAATTCATTACATGCCTTAATCCCCAATTTATATGGTGATGCATTCCGGTTTCTCGTCTATTGCCAAGAAACCTTGGAGGTTCTACCAACCCATGGGGACTTTGCCAATGAGTTCACGAACATTACCGCCAACCCTCCAGCATTCGGCTGATCGAACCCAAAGCGGCAAGTTTGTAAAGGCGGCACCTAGTTTGAAATATCACAATACATAAAAACCTTCCTAATGACGAGCGCACGTAGCCCATGAACAGCCCCAACAATCCGCATGTTCGGTTTTTCAAGGCCGTATTCAGTCGCGAAAATGTTGCGGCTGATTTTTTACGCCATCATTTACCGGCAGAGATCACATCGCTCATGGCATCCGGTTCCCTGACCATTTGCAAGGATAGTTTTGTGGATCAAGCCTTAAGCGAACACTACTCCGACCTACTGTATTCGGTGACGCTGTACAATGGACAGCCTGGCTTTGTTTATGTGCTTTTCGAGCATAAAAGTTACCCGGAACCGCGCATAGCCCTAGATTTGCTGCGCTATCTGGTGCAAATATGGAACCAGCTAATCAAGTCAGGGCATCATGGTCCACTGCCCGTTATCTTGCCTATCGTCATTTATCACGGGCGGCAAAAGTGGTCTATCGGGCGGGAATTCAACACCCTGTTCGACGCCCCGCCCGGCATTATCCCTTATCTGCCTAATTTCCGTTATGTCTTGACTGATCTGGACGCGTATTCCGACGAAGAACTACGTGGCCAAGTGATATTACGCTCGGCTCTGATGGTGATGAAATATATTTTCCGGGATGAACTGCGCGGGCGATTATCGGGTATCCTAACGCTTCTAGAAGAATTGGCGGACCAACCCACCGGGCTTGATTATTTGTACACGCTATTGCGCTACTTGGCGCACGGGACAGACAAACTGAGCCGCACCGAACTGGCTTCGAATGTTGAATTAATTTTTTCAAGAGGTAACCACATTATGTCCACTATAGCAGCGGAATGGATTCAAGAAGGCCGGCAGGAAGGTCGGCAGGAAGGGCAGCGAGAAGAAGCAGCAGAATTGTTGCGGCGTCAGTTGGCTTGCCGCTTTGGGCCATTACCCGCCTGGGCCGAAGTAAAGCTAAAGGATGCGACGACAGCAACATTGGAAAGCTGGGCCATTCGCATCCTAACAGCCCAAACCTTGGATGCCTTTTTTGAATAACTATAAAACCATGCCCCGTATTCACTACACAAAACTTTTCATCACCGAACTAGAGGTGGCTTACGCTTTCGATGCCGCCTGCAACGGCTGGGCTGCTTTGTGAAAATATCTGTGACAGGCGCAACCGGTTTCATCGGGCGGCATGTTGTTGCAGAACTGGAACGGCGATCAATGTCTCCAATCTTGATGTGTCGACCCTCAGCAGAAATTCCCCTGCCATTGTCGAAGCATGAGTTTGTTTCTATTGACTTGAAAAATCCGCCGGCGAATGCATTTGATTTATTGGGCCAGCCTGATATGCTGATCCACTTGGCGTGGGCGGGGTTACCAAATTACAAATCACTGCATCATTTTGAGGAAGAGTTGCCAGCCCAATATCGATTCCTTAAAGGGTTGATAATGTCTGGCCTAAAAAACCTTGTAGTCACAGGAACCTGCTTTGAATACGGTATGCAATCAGGCCCACTTGATGAAGACATCGAAACGCGGCCCAGAAATCCTTATGGTTTTGCCAAAGACACGCTTCGATGCCAGCTAGAATATCTCCAGCAAGTTCAATCCTTCAATCTGACTTGGGCGCGCCTTTTTTATCTTTATGGAGAAGGGCAGGCAGAAAATTCACTGCTTCCGCAGCTTAAGCGAGCGGTGGAACGTGGCGAGAGGGTGTTCAATATGTCTGGCGGCGAGCAGTTACGTGATTACCTGCCAGTTGCTGAAGTCGGTAAGCATCTTGTTGCCTTAGCCATTACGGCTCAAGATAATGGGGTTGTGAATATTTGTTCGGGTAAACCCATCTCGGTTCGCAAATTGGTCGAGGGCTGGATCAAGGAAAATGGCTGGTCCATAGACCTTAATTTTGGGTACTATCCCTATCCCAATTATGAGCCAATGGCATTCTGGGGAAATCGAAAAAAACTGGATCAATGTTTGGGGTCACAATGAAACTGTATAGGGAGATTTATCGAGCCGAACAACTGCCCGTTTTTCAAAACCGGATGTTTCATTCTGAGATAGAAGCCAAAAATTGTGTCAAGGGTGACATTCACTTGGTTCAGGATGTTCAAACCGGTTTGATTTTTAATCAGGCGTTTAATCCTAGGTTGATGCAATACGATGCTGATTATCAAAATGAGCAAGCCGTTAGTGCTGTATTTCGTAAGCACCTTCAAGAGGTATCGGAATTCATCCGAAAACATTTTGATGGATGTACGTTGATAGAGGTAGGTTGCGGCAAAGGACATTTTCTTGAACAATTACAAGGAATAGGTTTTGATATCATAGGTTTTGATCCAACTTACGAAGGTTCAAATCCATCAGTTATTAAAAAATATTTTAGTCCAGAGGTAGGTCTGAGAGCAGATGGGATCATTCTAAGGCATGTTTTGGAGCATGTTAAAGAACCTATCGGGTTCCTCTTGAAAATCCTTGATGCAAATGGCGGCGATGGAAAGATTTATATCGAAGTACCCTGTTTTGACTGGATTTGTGATCATCTCGCATGGTTTGATATTTTTTATGAGCATGTCAATTATTTTAGGCTAACTGATTTCTATCGCATGTTCGGCACTGTGTACGAGGCAGGTCATTCCTTTAATGGTCAATATCTGTATGTTGTCGCCGATCTGGCAACGGTTAGAGTGCCTATATCTAACAACGTAGACCGAATCGAATTTCCTGAAAATTTCCTAGACTCGGTAAACCAGTATGCAAGCAAACTTAGAACACAGAACACAGAACACAGAACAATCTCTGCGATCTGGGGTGGTGCTTCAAAAGGTGTCATCTTCGCGTTGCTTATGGATCGCGCCGGAGTTAAAGTCGATATGGTCATCGATATAAACCCCCGCAAACAAGGTAAGTTTTTAGCAGCAACTGGACTTCAAGTGTGGTCACCTGAAATGGCCATGCTAAAGCTTGAATTGGCGGGTGCAGACATATTCGTGATGAATAGTAATTATTTGAATGAAATAAAAGCTCTGACGAAACATCAATTCAACTATATCTCGGTGGAACATGAAAGAATTTGAAGAAGAAGTACAAAATCGTATCAATCATAGCGGGCTGAACAAGGAAATAATAAGGGCTGCGGATGCCTTTATGGTAGCTTCGACTGAGCCGAAGTACTCCTACAATTTTTCTTGGCTCGGTCGTCCTATCATCCAGTACCCTCAAGACATCATGGCCATGCAGGAGTTGATCTGGTCAATTAGGCCCGATCTGGTCATTGAAACCGGCATAGCCCACGGCGGTTCTCTCATCATGAGCGCATCTATGCTAGCGTTGCTGGATATGACTGATGCCATCGAGGCAGGGGAGAAACTTGATCCTAAAACATCAAGCCGTAAAGTGTTAGGCATTGACATCGACATCCGCGCCCACAACCGCACTGCCATTGAAGCGCATCCCATGGCATCGCGCATTCAGATGATTCAGGGTTCTAGCATCGCGCAGGAGATCATCGATCAGGTACATGCCGTCGCCGCCAACTATTCGCGTGTGCTGGTCTGTCTAGACAGCAACCACACCCACGACCATGTGCTGGCCGAATTGGAAGCCTATGCGCCGCTCACCACGGTAGGCAGTTACTGCGTTGTGTTCGATACCATCATTGAAGACATGCCTGCCGGTTCCTTCCCCGACCGCCCTTGGGACAAAGGCAACAACCCCAAAACCGCCGTGTGGGAGTACCTCAAAACCCATCCGGAGTTTGAGATTGACAGGGGCATCCAGAACAAACTGCTAATAACTGTAGCGCCGGATGGGTATTTGCTGCGAGTGGGAACATGAGGTTGACCCTGGATCAGCAAGCTGCCATTCGTTCTGCTGTCGCTGAAACCTTTGGTGACGCGGCGAGAGTCTGGCTGTTTGGTTCGCGGGTGGATGACAAAAAAAGAGGTGGGGATATTGATTTGCTCATTGTAACAAGCCAGTCCGATGTCGCTGCGATAGTACGGGCGGAGTTGGCTTTTCTGACGAAGCTACAAATGAAATTGGGTGAACAAAAAATAGATGTACTGGTGGATTACCCAACACGTCGCCACACCCCGCCCATTTTTGCCATTGCCAAGCAAACAGGTATTCCATTATGAGCGACGACATTCCATTGTTGCGGCTACAGGACGCTTGGCGCGAATGTGAGCGGCATGTTTACCATTTGTTCCATGCCCTGTCGTCCATCCGCGCATTCTGTCCGCTGACTGGAGAATCATATGCAAATCTTACTGATGAGGTAAGCGTTCACTCCCCCCTGCCTTTTCCTGGGAACGCGGCCATCTTGGCCGCCATTTCAGCGGGCGAGACGCCCGCGCTCCCAGGGGGGAGTGAACGCTTACCTGATGAGCAGGTGCAGGATGTGGATCAGTTTATTCTGCGCTTCACCAAGTTGCAGGATACGATGGGTAGCCGTTTGTTTCCTGCTATCCTGCATTATCTGACCGAGCCATTTGATGAACGTCCTATGCTCGACAAGCTCAATAGATTGGAGAAGCTTGGCTTCATCAACAGTGTGGAGAAGTGGCAGACGGTCCGTAACATTCGTAACAAATTTGCGCACGACTATCC
>Ga0209697_10008870_pt1 | contig 11306 bp, 7 predicted proteins | sample AliMusrvi5mmetaG_FD_184115 | JGI IMG/M metagenome (GOLD analysis project Ga0209697, IMG submission 184115) | Freshwater lake bacterial and archeal communities from Alinen Mustajarvi, Finland, to study Microbial Dark Matter (Phase II) - Alinen... | ecosystem: Environmental > Aquatic > Freshwater... | reverse complement strand
AAAGCATCGTCAAAAAGCTGGTAACAGACAATACCAATGAGTGCGCTGATGAGGTGCCCACCAAATAAAGCTCTTGGTTGTGCTGCAGGGGCGCTAGTTAAGCCAAACAGAAATATTGTTGAACCGCCTAGGGAGGCAAGTAGTAATGGGGTTGTCGGTGGTTTAGTAGCAAGAAGGGCCAAGCCAAGCGCAACGATTGCTCCCAATGAAACCCATGCCAAACGTTTAACTATTCTAAGCATGGCTTAGTGTAATCCAGCCATCGTCGATATTTGGGCAGCTTGTCTTAGGATTGAGTTTGGACATATGACTTGTCCGGAGAGAATTTGCTGGGTAATGGATGCTGTTGATATGGCATCAATTTCTATAAATGGGCTAGGATCTTCGAATCGCTCTTCTTGACTAGTAACTTCATTGCCATTTGGAAATAAAAAATGCATTTCAGGTAATCGCTGTAGGGAGGCGGTTGGTTCGCCCTCGCTCCCCCTCATCAAAATTGCATTTGCTGAACGAAGTTGGAAAAACTCCCGCAATTTTTCTGGGTATTCTGGATGGGTGTAGTTAGACACTTGCCAAGGGTTCTGAAGCGTTGGATTAATGAGTTTTGCCAGTACATGGCCAGTATTCCGCAGACCTATTCTCTCTCTGACATCCAATAATTTTTGAAGCGCTGGGGAAATAACATTGAGGGGGCAAAAAATCGGCTGATTGGAATTTAGGAGGGTGCCAAATTCCTCCTTAGTGTGAAGAATTGGCCAGTCAAGCGATTTAAAAATTTCATGGCTTGTTACTCTAGTCTGATCTTTTTCCACCCCTTGAACAAGAACGGTAAATCCATAACTAGAAAGCATACCGGCAAGCAGCGGAGTGAGATTTGCTTGTTTTCTAGCTCCGTTATAGCTTGGTAGGACGACTGTTGGGCGAGAGCCTAGGTTGAGTAAATTTAGATGTGGTTGCAGAGCATCCATAAAGCCCATGAGCTCAGATACGGACTCACCCTTGATGCGCATAGCAATACAAAATGCACCGAGCTCAAGATCGCTGACATTGCCATCTAGAATTTGAGTAAATACTTCTTTGGCCTGATTGCGATCAAGATCGCCAGCGCCTTTACTACCTCGGCCAATGACCTTTAGGAATGATGTGATGCTCATTACAAGATTATGCAGCTACTTCTACTTGCTTGAGAAAGCTGACAATAATTTGCTTGACTTCGGGCTTGCAGGATCCACAATTAGTTCCACATTGCGTTTCTGATTGAAGTGAGCTCATAGCATCATCGGGGGAGGTTCCTGCAGGCATCTTGCTTAAGCATTGCTTCATTGTGTCTGCAGATACATTAAAGCAATTACAAATGGCCTTACCTTTGGGTTTAATTTCTACAGGGGGTTTGCTGACAGGCATCAACAAAGACCGACCAAGCGCTTTTGCATCTAAACCGCTTTCTAGGTACTCTCTTAACCAGGCAGTACTTGCTAGGCTGCCAATAGGGCCGGTAAGCATGGCAGATAGAACCTTCTCTTGAGCGCGAACAAGTCGAACTACGCCCCTGCGCTTATCAATATAGCGCATTACAGGTTCTCCAGATGCTTCATCTAGCTTGAATTTCTGCATCACTTGCTTTAAAGCTTGCGCGGCAAGAGAGTCTGATTCTTCTAGCGGGTCATCGTGGTGGGCGGCCTTGAATGAAACTCCAATGAGGCCACCATCCTGCTCTCTACCAAATAGAACACATTGGGCAGAATCGAAATGAGGCAGGATGCTGCGCAAACTGTTTTGAACAGAAAATACTTCTTCTTTAGGAAATAAGCCGAAAGCTACTAAATGCCAGGGAAGATTAGCGGGCAAAATCTTTACGGCTGAATGTTTCAGTTCGGGCTGACCGGATGAAGGGTCGATCATGTTACAAGTAAGGCCGTTGACTCCGCGGCCCGGTGTTTTACCAGCAGCGCCTGAAATAAATTCAGAACCCCAGTGCATAGCAATAAAGGCTTGCGAGGAGGCGATATCGTCTGAGACTTTGATTGGGAAGATCTCACTACCTCTGCGACTAGTGACATGAACTAAATCACCATTTTCTAGATTCATCCTGCCGGCATCTTTAGGTGATAGTTCTACACAAGGCTCAGGTGAGTGCCCATAAAGCGTTCCAATGGTTCCGGTTCTACTCATACCGTGCCATTGATCTCTGAGGCGCCCAGTATTTAAGGCAAATGGGTAGCGAGCATCTACAGATTCTGCGGTTGCTTTATAGGGTGCAGCAATAAAGTGCGCTTTTTTATCTTTGGTAGGAAAAACGCCATTTTCATAAAGTCGCTTTTTGCCAAAGTAAGACCCTTTTGGCATTGGCCATTGTTGTGGTCCACGATCCTCAAGGATTTTGTAGCTTAAACCAGTAATATCGAGATCGCGACCGGCTGTACTCTCACGATGCTCATTCCAAATATCCTCAGGTCCGGCGTAAGGAAATAGAGTGGATGTTCCTTCTTTTCTATTGCCTGGTAATAGCGCTTCAAGAGCTAATCCAATTTCAAGAGCGATCTGCCAATCATGTTTAGCAGACGCATAGGGATCAATTGCGGGATTTACTTTGGAAATTCTTCGCTCTGAATTAGTAACTGTCCCTACTTTTTCTGCCCAGGTAGTGGCGGGTAATAAGACATCCGCATAGAGAGTGGTTGCTGTATGCGCATAGGCTTCCTGAACCACAACAAACTCGGCTTTACTTAAACCCTCATGAACGGCATTAAGATCGGGCATAGATTGTGCTGGGTTTGTGCAGACGATCCAAATAGCCTTAAGCTTTTCAGTGCGCAATGCTTCAAACATGGGGATGGCGCTAAGACCTGGTTTCTCGGGTACAGAGTGAACTCCCCATAGGTTAGCGACTTCTGCGCGGTGCTCTGGATTGGCAAGATCGCGATGTGCAGATAATAGGTTGGCCAAGCCTCCAACTTCTCGGCCGCCCATTGCATTAGGTTGCCCTGTCAAAGAGAATGGACCTGCACCAGCTTTGCCTATTTGACCAGTAGCCAAATGCAGATTGACTAAAGCCGCATTCTTGGCGGTGCCTGATGCTGATTGATTTAATCCTTGGCAATACATCGATAAGGTTGCAGGTGAAGTAGCAAACCATTGCGCTGCTTGGAACAAGTCTTTTTCATTGATGCCGCAAATCTGACTCACTGCCTTAGGCGTGAAGTCCCTTACCAGATCACGCAGAGCATCAAAACCTACTGTGTAAGAGTTGATATAAGACTCATCAATCCATTTTTCCCAAAGCATAATATAAAGCATGCCGTGATACAGCGCCACATCAGTACCGGGCTGTATCTGTAGGTAGAGATCAGCTTCTTTTGCAGTATCTGTTTTTCTGGGATCAACAACAATAACTTTGAGGCCTGGATTATTTTTACGGGCATCCTCAAGACGTCTATACAGAATTGGGTGAGCAAAAGCAGTATTAGATCCTGTAATAAAGATCGTGGATGCCGAATCTATATCTTCATAGCAGCAGGGTGGGGCGTCCATCCCCAAAGTTTGCTTGTAGCCAGCTACTGCGCTAGACATGCATAGGCGTGAATTAGTATCAATACTATTGGAGCCAATTAAGCCCTTCATTAACTTATTGAAGATGTAATAGTCTTCGGTCAGTAATTGACCAGAGACATAAATACCAACGGACTCTGGACCATGCTCTTTAATGATGTCGGCAAATTTTTGGGCAACAGTTTGAATTGCTTCAGGCCAAGAAATATCTATCGGATCTTCGCCTCTTGCCTTGCGGATTGCTGGTGAACCTAGCCGAGCTTGTATTTGAAGGCTTGGGTTTGCAGTGAGATGGAGGGTAGAGCCCTTGCTGCAGAGTCTGCCAAAGTTTGCAGGGTGATCAGGATCACCACGAACCCCGGTGACCTCAATCTTCCCATTACTTGCAGCTGTAGTTTCAATAATGACACCACAGCCAACACCACAATAGCAACAGGTGCTTTTAACTTCAGCCATGTGTGGTTTGTAATTCCTCGCGGCTTAGCCAAACCACACTAGACTCAACTTTGACTGCAAAGGATTTGGCACAGCCCTCATCCGGAGCAACGGCGCAGCCAGTGGAAAGATCTATATTCCAGGAATGCAGTGGGCAGGTTACAGATTTACCATGAACAATACCCTGTGAGAGAGGGCCACCCTTGTGTGGGCACTTATCCAATACGGCAAATACTTCGTCTTCTGAATTTCTGAAAATTGCAATTTGACCAGCAGGTGCTTGAATGACCCGAGACCCTAGAACGGGAATCTCATCAACTGTTGTGATTTTCTGCCACTGATCAAGTTGGGTGGTGTTAGACATTGCCAACCTCAACAATCGGAATGGTTTTAAATTGACGAATATCTACACCAGCACGTTCAAACTCTTTCCAAGGATCTGGGGCATCTTTGAGATCAAATAGGAGTCTTTCATAAAGGGCTTTACGGCTTTCTGCATCTTCGACTACCTTTTGCTTAATGTATTCCATGCCCACTCGTGCCAAATAGTGAACGGTGCGATCAAGATACCAAGCTTCTTCACGATATAACTGCAAGAAAGCGCCTGAATACTCTCGTACTTCTTCATCTGTTTTGACTTTGCAGAGAAATTCGGCAACTTCGGTCTTGATGCCACCATTACCCCCAATATAGAGCTCCCAACCAGACTCAACGCCAATAATGCCAACGTCTTTGATGCCGGCTTCTGCACAGTTTCTGGGGCAACCTGAAACGGCAAGCTTTACTTTATGAGGGGCGTACATACCAAACAGCATGCGCTCAAGCTCAACACCCATCTTCATGGAAGACTGGGTACCAAAGCGACAATGTTCATCGCCAACACATGTTTTTACTGTACGAATAGACTTACCGTAGGCATGACCTGATGGCATATCTAATTCCTTCCATACTGCCGGAAGATCGTCTTTTTTGATGCCAAGCAAGTCGATGCGTTGACCGCCAGTTACTTTTACTGTTGGCACTTGATATTTCTCAGCAACGTCAGCAATTCTGCGTAGCTCAGCAGGAGTGGTTAGTCCACCAAACATCCTGGGTATTACTGAGTAGGTGCCGTCTTTCTGAATATTGGCATGCGCACGCTCATTAATAAAGCGTGACTGCGGATCATCTTTTGCCTCATGTGGCCATGTAGAGATTAGGTAGTAGTTCAGGGCAGGGCGACAAGTCGCACACCCGTTAGGTGTTCTCCAGTTTAGTTCGGTGCGAACTTGCTCTTGAGAAATTAAGTGACCTGAGCGTATGGCTTGACGAATTTCATCATGAGAAAGATCGGAGCATCCGCAAATCGATTTCTTTCTGGGGGTTGCTGAATAGTCTGTGCCAAGAACATTCATCAGCACTTGCTCAACTAGGCCTGTACATGAACCACAGGAGCTGCTGGCTTTAGTACATTTCTTCACTTCATCTAGTGTGAATAGACCCTGCTCCCGAATAGCCTTGACAATGGTGCCTTTAGTAACCCCATTGCATCCGCAGATTTCATCTGCATCAGTCATACCAGCGGCTTTATTGTGACCTTGATGACCAACGTCGCCAATATTGGATTCACCAAACATCAACGTGTCGCGAATTTCTGCAACACTTTGTTCGTCACGCATGAGCTTGAAATACCAAGTGCTGTCTGCTGTATCGCCAAACATGCAGGCACCAATTAAACGATCATCTTTGAGAACTAATTTTTTATATACGCCGCCAATTGGATCGGCTAGAGTAATTTCTTCAGTGCCTTCGCCCCCCATAAAGTTCCCAGCGGAGAAGAGATCAACCCCAGTAACCTTCAGTTTTGTTGAGGTGACAGAGCCTTCATAACGACCGATACCGTATTCAGCCAGATGATTGGCACAAACTTTAGCTTGCTCAAATAAGGGGGCAACTAAACCATAGGCTGTGCCGCGGTGGCTTGCACACTCACCAACGGCATAAACTCTTGGATCAAATGTTTGCAGGGTGTCGTTAACAACAATGCCCCTGCTGCAATGTAAACCTGCAGACTCAGCTAAAGCTGTATTGGGCTTAATACCCGCCGCCATAACAACTAAGTCAGCCGGTATTTCTAGCCCACCTTTAAAGCGGATATGGCTAACACGATCTCCGGCTGCATTAGGGGTAATTGCCTCAGTAGAAGTTTTCAGTAAAAACTTAAGACCTTTTTCTTCCAAGGATTTTTGTAGCAAATCAGCCGCTGTTTTATCTAACTGTCTCTCCATCAACCATTCGGCAAGATGGACCACGGTCACACTCATACCCCTGAGAGCTAGACCATTTGCAGCTTCTAGACCAAGCAGGCCGCCACCAATGACAACGGCATTTTTGTAACGCGTCGCCACATCAATCATCTCATTGGTATCTTTAATATCACGATACGCAATCACGCCAGGTAAATCATTTCCTGGAACGGGCAAGATGAATGGCAAAGAGCCGGTAGCCAGCAATAAGCGATCGTAGCTTTCAACAGTGCCATCATCGGCAATAACCGTGCGCTCTTTGCGATCAATCTTAGTTATGGTTTTGCCAAGATGAAGATGGATGCCATTGCTCTTGTACCAATCGAGGTCATTTAGAACAATTTGCTCAAGAGTCTGTTCTCCAGCTAATACTGGGGACAGCAAAATACGGTTGTAGTTGGGATGGGGTTCAGCACCAAAGATGGTGATGTCATAAAGCTCTGGGTCGAGCTTTAATAGTTCCTCGATGGTCCGAACACCGGCCATCCCATTGCCTATCATGACAAGTTTTTGTTTTTTCATGCTTTGATCTTGAAGCTATCTGCATAAGCAGCAGGGTTGGAGCCATTCCATACAACACCATCAAATAATTTGCTCGAGCGCATATCGCTTTTTGGTAGTGGTGTCTTTGAAGCAGTAGCGGCCTCTTTGTAAAGCGCAATGTTGTTTACTTTTTTTGCAACAGCCAAGTAATCTGGGTGCTCTTTGAGTAAACCCCAGCGCTTATGCTGAGTCATAAACCACATGCCATCAGATAGGTAGGGATAATTAGCCATACCATCGTTATAAAACTTCATCGCATGAGGGTCATCCCAAGTCTTGCCGATACCATTGTTGTAGCGACCCATCATGCGGTCTTGAATCACGCTAACATCGGTATTGACAAACGAAGGTGCAGAAACAACTTCTGCAGTTGCATGTTTGTTAGAGGTTGATGCATCAATGTATTTGCCTGCCTCTAAGATTGCAGCCGTCACTGCGCGACACGTATTGGGGTACTTCTTAGCAAAGTCGGAAGTTGTACCCAGAGCCTTTTCTGGATGATCTTGCCAGATTGCTTGTGTAGTAATGGCTGTAAAGCCAATACCATCAATGATCGCGCGGGCATTCCAGGGTTCACCTACGCAATAGCCATCCATATTTCCGCTACGCATATTGGCCACCATTTGCGGAGGAGGAACAGTAATAATCTTTGCATCTTTAAACGGATTGATACCGTAGTTCGCCAACCAGTAGTAAAGCCACATAGCGTGTGTACCAGTTGGGAAAGTTTGCGCAAAAGTGTAATCACGCTTTTCTTTATCCATGAGTGATTTTAGAGTTGCGCCATCACTCACACCTTTTTGATAAAGCGCTTTTGACAAAGTGATTGCCTGGCCATTGTTATTAAGAGACATCAGAACTGACATATCTTTTTGTTGGCCACCAATACCCATCTGTAATCCATACACCAAGCCATAAAGAATATGTGACATATCATTCTCGCCATTGACGAGCTTGTCACGAATAGCAGCCCAAGAAGCTTCTTTGGTCGGGATAATCTTCACGCCATATTTTTTATCTAATCCAAGGTGATTAGCCATCACAACCGATGAGCAGTCTGTAAGGGCAATGAAACTGACCTTCACATCCGTTTTCTCAGGAGCATCGGAGCCTGCTGCCCATGCACCCGCTTTTACCATTGGGTCTATTAAAGACAATATGCCGGCAGAGCTAATACCTTGAATGAGTTTGCGTCGCGCAGTGTTGATATCGGAATTTGTTGAAATAACAGTTTCTGGTGTTATCAGACTAGCTTTGATGTTTTCTTTCATACTGGGCTCCTTTGGTCGATAACTAACAATAAGGAATTTTGGTTTCTAGGAATTTTCTGAATGCTCTGAAATAGTGCACCAAAATAATGCGTGAACCCTTTTGGTTCATTCATAATTTTTAGAGGGATTCCCGACTGTTACAAATGATGCATGGAACAAATTGCACCATTAAGAGTTAAAGCCCTTAAATTAGATGGGCTAGTGTCCGGCGTTTACCTCATTGGCGCCGGACCTGGAGCTGCCGATCTTATTACTGTTCGCGGCTCGAGAATTTTGGCTCAGGCAGACATTGTTTTCTATGACGCACTCATTGATCTTTCCATGTTAGATTGGTGTTCTAGCACTAAATTGGTGCAAGTTGGTAAAAGATGTGGGTCACATTCGAGCTCTCAGCACTTTATTAACAAGCAATTAGTGGACGCTGCTAGCAAGTATTCAATAGTGGTGCGCCTCAAGGGTGGGGATCCACTAATCTTCGGTCGAGCGCAGGAGGAAATTGACGCCCTTGAGAAGTCAAATATTCCTTATGAAATTGTTCCGGGAATTACTACAGCCTTAGCGGCTTCTGCTGAATTGAAACAGCCGCCCACAACACGCGAACTAAGCCGTACCTTGACACTGACAACCTTGCCTGGTCGTTGTGCGCACGAAGATCATAAAACCGCCATTTATTACATGGCGCGTGACCAGTTATCTGAGGTTGCTACAGCCTTGATTACTCAAGGCTACTCAGCGGATACACCTGTTTGTTTAATGGAGTCAGTAAGCCTTCCAGCGCAGCGTAGTTTTGCTTGCACTTTAGAGCAATTGCGTTTTGGTGATGTTCATCATCATTTTTTAGATAAGCAACCAGTAGTAGTGATGGTGGGAGAAGTTTATAGAAAAAAACTTCAGACTTTATTTCCTTTCATTGAGTCACAAAATCATTTAAATCTTTTGCAAAAAGCATCTTAATTATTTACTAGGAGATACATATGAATTCATATCGCCCGTTTGATCCAGATAGACCGCTATTTAGTAACCGCTGCAGTTGTGGACAGCATGCTTCTGAGTTAGACCATGCAAATTCTCTGTCAGCAAAAATGGATGTCGAGCAAGAAAGTGCAGATTTTGTCGAGGCTAGTTTAGTAAAAGCATTGTTTCCACAAGAGGCGCGTAGACGCGCATTCTTAAAAGCTGTAGGTGCTGGTGGTGCAATGAGTGCCTTATCAGGCTTCTTGCCGGTGGGTTCTTTGCAGGCAATGGCTCAAGAGAAGGCGCCACTCGAAAAACCAGATCTAAAAATTGGTTTTATTGCGATCACCTGTGCAACACCTTTGATTATGTCTGATCCACTAGGATTTTATAAAAAGCAGGGCCTCAATGTCACATTAAATAAAACGGCAGGCTGGGCTTTAATTCGTGACAAGATGCTCAACAAAGAACATGATGCATCCCACTTCTTGTCACCAATGCCGATTTCGATGTCTATGGGATTGGGTTCAGATCCTACCCAGATGCGTGTAGCAACCATTCAGAACGTAAATGGCCAAGCAATTACTTTAGCTAATAAACATAAAGATAATCGCGATCCTAAAAACTGGAAGGGCATGAAGTTCGCTGTACCGTTTGAATACTCAATGCATAATTTTTTATTGCGTTATTACGTTGCGCAAGCGGGTTTAGATCCAGATAAGGATATTCAGATTCGTGTAACGCCACCGCCAGAAATGGTTGCGAATTTACGTGCAGGCAATATCGATGGTTTCTTGGGGCCAGATCCATTTAATCAGCGTGCGGTATACGACGAAGTTGGATTCATTCATATCCTGACTAAGCAGATCTGGGATGGTCATCCTTGCTGTGCTTTTGGAACTTCAGAGGATTTCATTAAAAAAAATCCAAATACATTTGCAGCCTTATACCGTGCGGTACTAAATGCCTCCACTATGGCACGTGATCCAGCAAATAGACCTTTGATTGCCAAAGTGATTTCCGCGCCGAACTACCTTAATCAACCTGAGACAGTGGTAATGCAGGTTCTTACTGGTAAGTTTGCAGATGGCTTAGGTAATGTGCAAAACGTACCAGACCGCATCGACTTCAATCCAATTCCTTGGTACTCCATGGCGACTTGGATGTTGACTCAAATGCAGCGCTGGGGCTATGTCAAAGGTGACGTGAATTACAAAGACATCTCTGAAAAAGTGTTTCTACTTACTGATGCCAAAAAGTATATGGGCGAGACTGGTATTGCTATGCCCCCATTGGCTAAGGTTGGATACAGAAAAGACAAAATTATGGGTAAAGAGTTTGATCCTAGCCAGCCAGCAGCCTACTTGAAATCCTTTGCAACTACTAAAGCCTAAACTCAGGGTTAATGAATGAAAACAGTATCAATTAAGGTTAAGGGCGCAATCCTATCAGTTGTGATTTTGCTAATGTGTCTTCTTATATGGCATATTGCAACGACTCAAAAGGTTGCGCCGCCTCCAGGTATCTCAACAAACTCTAGTGAGTACAACAGCCTCATGGGTCAAGGTGGTAGTGAGCCAGTTCAAAAAACTGGGTTTCCAACCTTAACGCAGATGGGGCAAACCATCTATAAGCAACTATCGCATCCGTTTTATGACAATGGACCAAATGACAAAGGTATTGGCATTCAGCTTGCATATTCCTTGGCACGTGTAGGGCTGGGATTCTTGTTGGCAATGATTGTGGCAATCCCATTAGGATTTTGGATTGGCATGTCACCGTTGGCATATGCAGCATTCAATCCGTTTATTCAAATTCTTAAACCTATTTCTCCTTTGGCTTGGATGCCTATTGCCTTATACACCATTAAAGACTCTTCGATTTCTGGAATCTTTGTTATCTTTATTTGTTCTGTATGGCCAATGCTCCTAAATACTGCATTCGGAGTTGCTAGTGTACGTAAGGAATTATTAAACGTCACCAAAACATTAGAAGTTTCTCCATTGCGCAAGGCATTCTTGGTAATTCTTCCTGCTGCTGCGCCAACAATACTTACTGGTATGCGCATTTCTATGGGTATTGCATGGTTGGTGATCGTTGCTGCTGAGATGCTTGTTGGCGGAACGGGTATTGGGTACTTCCTATGGAATGAGTGGAATAATTTATCTCTTTCCAGTGTTATTTTTGCAATTCTTTTAATTGGTATTGTTGGAATGTTGCTGGATACCGCATTCGGTAAGTTACAAAAGGCGGTTTCGTATGCAGATTG
>Ga0209697_10008858_pt1 | contig 11318 bp, 10 predicted proteins | sample AliMusrvi5mmetaG_FD_184115 | JGI IMG/M metagenome (GOLD analysis project Ga0209697, IMG submission 184115) | Freshwater lake bacterial and archeal communities from Alinen Mustajarvi, Finland, to study Microbial Dark Matter (Phase II) - Alinen... | ecosystem: Environmental > Aquatic > Freshwater... | reverse complement strand
GCCTGCCGGGCGGCAGGGCGAGTATGAGTTCCGTGCGTGCCTTTCCCGATTCGAATTCCTCAAATTCCACGCTCTTCAAGGCTCCTAACAAATCGATATTTTGAAGCAGAAGGTCGCGCGCTTTCGCGGGGTCTGTCTGGCACAGGACCTCCAAGGTGGAAACCAGCGCCTGAGCCCGCGATTCGGCGTGAGAAATGCGCGTAATGGCCGCAAGCGCGGCAGGCATGTCCTGTTTGGCCCACTGGAAGAACAGCCACTCGACAAGGGACTTTCTCATGTCACTGGGCACCAGGTCCCGGCGGATGAACCACTCGAACATTTCCGCCGGATTTTCCACCGCCCAAAGCCTGGCGTAGTTCACGGCGTCTAATCCACCAGCTCCGAATGCCGATTTGCGGCGTTGGGTGACCAGTTGGTTTTCCATGCCTTGGGCATCATGGATTTTGACTGCCGGCAGATGAAACCGGACAACCCGACGCTCCATTTCAGCAAGAGCAGATTCAATGTCAGTCCGGCCCGATTTCGAACCTTGGATGACGCCAGCACGTTTTGGCCGGCCGGATGGGATGGGTCGATCCGCGTCGGCAGTCGCATCGTGCAGCGTCACGAGTCCGGCCAGCATCGCGGCGGCGAAGAAGGCGAGTGGCGGAGTTAATAGAAAGAGCGCTGTTTTCATGACGTTCTATCATTCCATTCCGGCGGCTTGTATCGCCGCCTCTCGCTCTTTGTTGAATTCTGCCGGAGCACCATCCCGATGAGTGGAATTGATGGAATCGTATGCCATCGCGCGGGGTTCGGGATCCATAATGGACGCTGCCCAGCGCCAGGCTTGCCGCGGGTTGTTTTCGGCCAGCGCGTTCGTCACAGACAATGCAATCGCCTGGCGGAAAGGGCCGCTGGCAAGGCTTTCAGCCCAGGCAAGGGCGGCGGATGGTTCGCACGACGCCCATCCCTCGAAGAGTCCAAGCGCGGTGGGTCCGAAGGCTTCATCCTCAGGAAGCTGAGAAAACCATTGGACGGCTGCAACGGGATCTTTTTTCGCCCACGCATCCATGAAGTGCGGTTGCGCTTCGGAAGTGGTGCTTGCAGGCAGCTTGAAGATGGCGTCCGCGTAATCAGCACCATTTTTTCCGAGTGATTCGCCCAAATACCTGTCCCATTGCGCCGCGGTGAGTTGGTCCAACAAGGCAAGGCAGCGTCTGGCATCTTCCGGTGGGAGTCGTTTCACGACCTCCGCTGCGAAAAAGGCGCGGGCTGCCTCGGGAAGGGATTCGAGTGCGGCTTCCGACTTATTGGGGTCGATGGCAGCGGCACGCTTGGCGAGACTCTTGAAGGTTTCCTCATCCCGTCCGCCATTGAGCTCGATGGCCCAAAGCTTGGCGGTGCTGAGGCAGGATTCGATGGAGTAACTGTTACAGATGCTGCGAATCAGCTCGGCTCGAATCTCGCGCTGCCGGGAACCGTCGCCGCTCATTTCGGTGCTGATTAGACGCAGTGCGGAAATCATTTCGGGATTAAACCGAGTGATCACGAGCGCTGCTTGATCAGGCCATTTGAAATCCTCGGCGGTCACAACTCTTACGAATCCCTCGCGGTCGTCGACGAGCCATTTGGCCAAGAGCCAGCGCAGCGCGTTTCCCGACTCGCCTTCGATGCCGTCCTCCGATTGCGGAAATATGGTCTTCCACTCCTCCAACAACCGCGGGAAATCCGCTGGGCTGGCTCCTTTCACCCGCACGGTCCATTGGTCCGTCGGCGAATCAACCACTGCGACGGCCTCGCTCCGATGGGGAAAGGGAACCCGGGTAGCCTGACCGGGCGGAATAATTTTTTCAACGAACTGGCTGCGTCCGAAAAACCACCCCCCCAAGGCCGATGCGACCGTCAACGCCAGCCAACAGCCAAAAATCCAGTGACGGCCAACCGACACTGATGTAATGTGGACAAAGTCTTCGGGCATGCCAAGTCCACATGTGTAACTTCGTGATGCTCGCGAGCCAAGCTTTGATTCTTGGCCATAGACTATCTATCAGCAATCTAACATGCGGCTCACAGCGGTCCAACACTCCGCCCCACTAGGCAGTGGTGACAAAACGCTTGTTCGATGTGTTTGCAAGTCGCTGATAATGAGTAGTAAATCTATTTATCAAAGCGTCTCAGTCCCCGGGTCCTCCCACCCCCATCCAAATCATGTGAAAGGTGTTTTTTCAGGTTTACACTTTTTTTGCACTTTTTTTGCGTGAAGTAACAGAAAGTTCTGCTAGATCAGGTGCTGGCCAATTTTTCAAACCGCAGGAAATAAGCATATTGCGAGAAGATGGAACCCTCGGGATGACTCCGGATTCGCTCTAACAACAAGTGTAAAGCGGTGTAAAGCAAACCCCCGAAAACTGGCGATTTTGGTTTTTTTGTGGCGATTTGTTAGGCGGATTTTGACGGGTGCCCGGACACAAACGCCGCCCCGGAGGTTTATCTATCCGCCAAAACATGCCTAGCATCTAACGGTAATTGGCAGGATTCTGGCGTTTTCAGGTTCTTCAGGTGTAAATGACGAGGTTGAATCCCGGAACCTGTTTTACCAAGCGCTCGCCCCGTTCAAAAAACTCTATGACAACAACCGCGACGGCCATGCGAGGTTCCGCGAACTGACCCGCTTTGATGGAGTCCTGCGACTTGGCGCGACGGGCATGCAAGTACACCTGGTGGCACACATGCACCTTGCGCCCAACATGCGCCGCATCATCACCAAAGTGCTCGGCACCATCAATGACAGCGCCCCCCCTCCCCTCTGCCTGACGGCATCGGACGCAAGGTGGAGTTGCTCCTGCCCGAGAAGCACCGGATCAAGGTCCAGATCTCCGACGACTCCGATGTCCAACCGTTCTCAATCTGACCCGCTGCCAGCGTTCGGTCAGCCCGCCCTCAGGGAATCCAACTTGCTCCACTCATTGGTTCTTTTGAGGTCGAACGCTGAGTTCTGATCTTGTTGCCCATAACTCACGCCAGGGGTCTGTTCGCGGATCGGAGGTGACCGGCGATGGCGGGGCGGTGATCGCGGAGCGCGGGGTGGTCTATGTTCAGACCGCCGTGAACAACACCAGGTCGCTGGTGCCCGTGGCAGTGAGCATGAGCGGCACCCTTTCCGGTCGCACGGTGAAAGCTGTTGGCGTAGGGCTGAATCACACGCTGGCCCTGCTGGCCGATGGCCGCCTGGCAGCTTGGGGCTCCGGTTCATTCGGGCAGCTTGGCAACAACGGCACCGCAGGCAGCAACGTTCCAGTGCCGGTGGATGCGAGCGGTCTTCTCAATGGCAGGTCAGTCGTGAAGATCGCGGCGGGCGGTCAATCCTGCCTGGTCATGTGCAGCGATGGCACGCTGGCGGCTTGGGGCAACAATGACCACGGCCAACTGGGTAACAAAAGCGCCACGGCGAGTTTCGGCACCCCGCAAGCGGTGGATTTGAGTGGTGTGTTGAACGGCAAGACGTTCACAGGCATCCACATGGGCCAGCGGCATGCCGTTGTGGTTTGCGAGGATGTGGTCACTGGCGACCGGCTTGGGCATGCGGCGCTGGCGGCATCGGTCATGGATGGCGCCTGCAGCTCGAATACGGAGACTCTCGCACCAGGATCGGCATCCGAAATCAAAGGATAAAGGGAAAATTCAGCGTTTCCGGCGGACCAGCAACACGCCGCCCGCGAAGATCGCCAGGACGACCGACGTGGGTTCGGGGACGCTGGCAACGCGGAAGCCGATGTAGTAGTACCCGTTCGACGGGTCGTAGTGGTTGCGGGCCGAGGAGGACAGGCCTTTGACGTCGATGGCGTTCCAAGAGCCCCCGCGCATCCCGCGCGACGAGCCGTTGATAACGGCGTCATTCCACTGCTCAACATTCCCTCCCATACCCGCAGGGGCGATGTTGCGGTTGAGGCCGGAGATCCCGCTCCAATGGAAAGAACGGCTTGCCGTCAGAGGATGCGGTATGGTAGATCGCCGGTTGCCGGACGGGATTTCCCTGTTGCATTCGCGCCTCGTCCAACGACATGTCCGTTACAGAAATGAAAACGCGCCTCCTGCTTCCCGCCATTGTGTCGCTGATGTTTCTCTCACCGAGGGGTCTGGCGGAAGAGGGCATCCGTCACACGCCACTGGCGATTGTCGCGGGCGAGGTTGAGAACCCGGGGCACTTCGATCTCTCCAAGGCGGCGACCCTGGGTGCGATATTCACCCGGATAACCAAGCCCCTTGCCATGGGGAATACCGGAAGAATCCGGCTTTATCGCAATGGCACGCTCCGGGACTACGACGTGAAGAAATCCGGGGATGTCGCCGTGATTGACGGAGATGTCCTCGAAGTGCCGACCAAGAGCGTTTACGAGGGACAATCCGAAGCTCAGGACCGAGTCGTTACCGAGGCCTGTGAGGATCCGAAAGCATTCCTTGAAAAAGCCGCGTTGCTCAAAAGCGATCTCTGGGAGGTTCAGACGAACTGGCGCGACGGCCTTGAAGGCATCGAGTTCCGACCGATAGGAAAGTTGGGCGAGGGCGGAGGGATCTGGGTGTTTGTCAGGATCGCCGGTGAGGCCGCGATGGTGGATCGGGAAACTTTGCCACCCAAGAGCGCCAAGGCGGTCGTCGTGATCAGCCGCGACTACGGGAGGGGAGCGGAATCCCATGTGCCATCTGGGTTTGAAACCGCCTTGATGAAATTGATCCGGAAGGGTTTGGATGAGCGTCGCGCCGATCCAAACCAATCAGAACAATCCCCGTCCGCCGGTGACGATGGGAACACGAAACCTGCAACCCCGGCGACCTTGACCGCAGAAGCCCGGGAAGCACTGGAACTCGGACGCAAGGTGCTCGCCGTCCGACAAGCCATTGCCAATCCACAGACGCCCGGCGCGATGGAATCGGTGACAGCCCTGGGACTCGATTCACGATATTATGCCATGGTGAGGGGCTGGCTCACGCAACAGCTTGCCGGCGACCAGAGCATCCTTGACGCAAGCGGGGAAAATACGCCCAAGGCGGTGAAGGACCGGATCGCCTTCCTGCACAAGGCCATCAGGGCCATCGACCTCGAATAATGAAATGCGGCATCCGGCATGGGACTTCATCACATTGAATTGCGGATCGGTGGCCAGGGAAGCCGTTGGCTTGGGATGGCCGGACGCTTGCGCGGAGACTACCGGCGGCATTGGCCTGGCCACTTCTGGACCGTCGAAAAAAGCCCCCCACGACACCACAACCCACCACAAATCCAGGCAGGACCGCAAAGCCCTGCTGTTCGCCATGAACCTCTCACTCGGCGTCGGCATTTTCATGGTGCTCCTCGGGATCGGAACGGTCCTCACCCTGCTGGCAATACTCATCAACGGAGCGCTCGGAAGCCACCTCATCAAACTCGGGAAAAAACAAAACTCCAACATTCTTGTCGCCAACGGCCACCATACCTTCACCGATTGCTGGACCGGGATCGCCGTCCTCACCGGACGGGGGTTCGTGCTCGCCACCAAATGGCTGCCCTTCGACCCCATCTGAGGGATCCTCATGGCCCTCAACATCCTGAGGACAGGCGTGAGTCTGATGCGCTCGGCCTTCAGGCCGGAAGCGGCGGTGACGGGCGCGGGTTCATCTCGTCTGCGGCCAAGGGGCAAAGCTCAAAAAGCTCCCCGCGGGGGACTCTCCTCATCCGGTGACAATTGGCGTCGCCCTGGCTCCTGTGCGGCGCTATGGTCCGCGCATGAGCCACCCCGCCGCAACCACCCACAACAAAGCCATCGGTTACATCTTCTGGTTTTTCGGCTTCACCGGAGCGCACCGGTTTTACTATGGCAAGCCGTTGTCGGGAATGATCTGGTTGCTCACTGCCGGACTCCTCGGGATCGGCTGGATCATCGATGTTTTCCTGATTCCCGGCATGGATGACGAAGCCAACCGCCGCTATACCGTTGGGCGCTATGATTATTCCCTGGCATGGATCCTCCAGACGTTCCTCGGGCCGCTGGGCGTCCACCGGATGTATCTCGGCAAGATCGGCACCGGCATCCTGTGGCTGCTCACCGGCGGCCTGTGCGGGATCGGCTGGTTGTATGACTTCTGCACGCTCAACAGCCAGATCGACGAGCGGAACTACAATTCCAGGCTTCGGAGATTCTGAAGAGCCCCCGAGCGGTGTACTGAAAAGCGTGAAGATCGGCAAGCGCGGCTTCTGTTGACAGAGCATGGCTCCGGCAGCATCATTGCCTGAAATAAGTTACACCTTGGTATAATCACATCTCCCGGACGTATGCGCGCCTCATGGGCGAGGGTTGGGGGCGGCGTGACCGCCGGGACCGCTCGTCATCCACGACCACCACCAGCGCGGCATCGTCGCGATTCGGCATGGGATGGGCGGCGCCTGGTTTCGGCTTCATGTTTTGTCGGCGACAAGATTCATCCGGATGGAGAAACCTATCGGCGTTGATAGCGAAAATCTAATGAATATCGCGTCCTGGTCAGGACCATTCCTCTGAGGTGGCGGGTGGCGGGCAGCATCCGGGCTCGGAAGTCATCGGGAATTGGGCGCTTGCCCGACGGACAGGATGCGATAATAAACCTCGAGGGTGAGGGCGGCAAAACAGGTGCGGCAATGAACCGCGACCTCGCCCGGGCCATGAAGCTGTGGAGCGGGCGGGCGGATGGTGTCCGTGGCAGTCGCTCCGCTATCCTTGAAACTGCCGTCCGGATTTTGCGCCCTGAGCACTTCGGGCAGAAACATGGCATTGAAATCGCTCCACCGCTTGCCGCGGCAATTCATCATGGCCTGGGCGTTGAACGGCAGGGCATAGAAATCGGTCCCGGCGGCGGCCCATTGGAATTTGACATGCTTGGAGATATAGTCGCAGGCCTTGCGAGCGAATTCGTCGGATGACTTGCCCCACGTTTGATAGGCGCACGCACCGGCACCGGCAAGCGGGGAAACGCCGGTGAAATCGCCCTTGGCCGCATAGCCGATGGCGCCGTCGGCATCCTGGCACGACTTGATGAAGTTGAGGGCCTTGCTGACGCAGGCCGCCATACCCCGGAAGTTGATACCGCTGTGCGAACAGGCCTTCAGCGCCTGGAGGTTCGCGCAGCCTAGCTGATTGTCCGGTTTCGCGCTGCCGCCATCCTTCTCCGTATTTGTGTTAGAATGACTCCAGCCGCCGGATTTCGCCTGGTCATCGATGATCCATTGGCCGGCGTTGAAGACCGCGTCCTGCAAGCCGGGGATGTCGAATTTGAGTTCCTTGGCATAAGTATATGCCTCGGCGAGGGCGCTCGTTGCCACCGCGTGTTCGTAGGGCCAGCTGGAATCGTTGGGATTGTCGGCGAGCCGGCCATGGTTTTTCGCGGCCTTGTCTATCAGAAACGCGATGGCTTTCAAGGTCACCTCTCCGTATTCCTGTGAAGCCGGGGTTTCGCAATGGCCGAGGTAGGTCAGCAACGCGTAGGCGGTCGCGGTGGTCTGGTTGCTTGCGCACCAACCGCCATCCTTGTTCTGGTGCTGCTTGAGCCAATCGAGAACCTTAATGACGGCCTCCTCGCAGGCGGGCGTGCCGCCATGGTCCTTGAGGCGCTGGAGGCGGTCCGCTTTCGAGCAGCGTTTGCTCATGGCCTCCGGGATGAGGCCGAACAATTTGCCGGTACCGGAACCCATTCCCGTTGCGAATCCGAAGCCCGCGCCGCCGCCTTTGTCGGCACCGCCCAGTGACGAAAGGCTGCTCATCTCACCGAAGACCCCGGAATAGCTGACGCCTTGCGGCATTTCCAACGGCACTTGCATTGTGCGGGGTGCGCCGCCATCCGTGGTATGCCGTTCTTCGACGGCGACGAAGCTCGTGAATTGCGTTAGAATGTTGTAGGTGAGTCCGAGTTGAATGATCTCTTTCCTGAGATCGGGTTTCATTTGTTCCCGTTGCATGCCCGTCATGTCCCGCATCATCAGGTGCCCGACCTTGGCCCGCGCCCATTGCGAGGCAAGAACGCGGTTGTCGGGGTTTTCTTCAGGGAAGGTCACGGCGATCCCGCGTTCAAATGCACCGGCGGCGTTCCGACCCATGAGTTTGATCAAACCCGCGCCCGGTTTCGTGTATCGCCCTTTCACCACCACCGGTTTGGACGCGAACAAATCCTCGATTTGACTCGGATAAACCTCCTCGACCTCAAGACTCCCGAAATCGAGCGCGATGTCCGTGAGCACCGGCGCGTCAATCCGTTCGTAAAACCTGCTAGCCGCCTTCTCCGCGTCCTCGTGTTTTAACACATAACTGGCTTCGCCACGTCCGGCCTGCGCCATCGAATCCAGCAGGAAACGGTTCACCGATCTGCCGATGCCGAAGCTGAAGACCCGCGTCGTCCCGGCGTGCTGCCTAACAGCACCGACGATCGCCAGGTCGTTGCCAACATAGCCGTCTGTTAGAAAACACACGATGCGGACCTTTCCCGGATCGTGATCGCCTCCCAGGGCGGCATGGATGGCTTTCATCATTTCGGTGCCGCCAGAACCTTTCAGCGTGTCGATGAAACCCAGGGCCAGATGCCGGTTCTTCTCAGTGTTTGCGACAGGATTGGGGAAAAGCACCGCGGTATTGCCGGAGAAGGTGACCAGGTTGAAGCAATCCGCCGGCCGCAGGGTTCCGATGGCGCGCCGCATCATGGCCTTCGAGGTTTCAATCGGGAAACCGGACATCGATCCGCTGGTGTCGAGCACGAACACCAGCTCGCGCGGCACCACTTCGGCCGGTTCCACACGGGCCGGCGGCTGAAGCACCAGCGTGAAGAATCTTCCCCGCTCGTCGGTATGGGTGAGCACCGCGTCGGTGATCTTGTCGCTGGCGGTGCGATAACTGATCGAAAAATCGCGGTTCGGCAACACGGCCTTGTCCACAAGTCTAACAATCGCCCGCGTCTGGTCGCCATCCGCTTGCTCGACCTTGACCTCGTGCAGGTCGGATTTCAGCTCCGTGATCGGCAGGCCCGCCTGGATGCGCACCGTGATCGACAGATCATGACCAGCACGGAATCCCTCTTCGACCACCGGCGGCGTGATGCGGTTGGCATCGCGCACCTGATCGGTAGGCGGAATGGCGTCCGGATTGACCACCGGGGCCTCGCCTTGCGATCCGCGCTGGGAATCGGACTTGCGAATGGCGGGCAACGGATTTTCCCCATCGACCGGGGCCTTCGATGCACCTGGAATGTAGCGCGGCCCGACGACGGTGGGGAAGTCAAACCCGAAGCGCCCGTCGGTCCACGCGATCGTCTGCGAGTAACTGATCGTGATGGTGACTTGCTGGCCGGGCTCGATGTTGGCCACCGCCTGGGTGAATATGTTAGGGCGTTCCTGGTCGAGGAGTGATGCGACTTTCCCCCGGGACTTGGCATCATCGTAGATGCGCTTGGCCTCTTCGCGTTCCTTGATGACTCCCTTCACGACGCGGTCTCCCACCGTCATGGTCATGTCATCCACTGCGGAATCCTGATGCAGGGGGAATACATAAACCGCCTCGATCTTTTCCCGGAAGGGATTGTGAAATTGCTGGATAACGGTCACCCGCGCGACAGCGCCGCTGATTTCCGCATTCACCGCGGTGTGCTTGAGCGGACACGGGCCGAGCGCTTCCCCCTTTGGACCGGTGGCATCCAGGCGGCCTTCCGTGACCTTTCCGTCTCCTTGTGCATGGAGAATCGGGAAGGAGACGAGCGCAAAGGCAACGACTAACAAGATGTGCCGGTGATTCATGGGCGTGACGGATGGAGTTTGAAATTCAATTTGAAAACCGCTGTCGTCTCTTGCCATTGAGAATCGCCCGCCAGTTTGTGACATGAAATCAAATCCGAAACAAATCCGTTGCTTGCAATCGGCTTGGCTGGTCCCGCATTATCACGCAAGAACCCGCCGCCCCGAAGCACTTCCGGCATTCGGTTGCAGATAATTTGTCCGCCCCTTTGTCTGTGAACGGGAAGGATGGGCGTCATGATGGAAATCCGCAAATAGACGGGGCTACGCCGCAACTCGCGCGGAAGATGATCGCCATGGGCGAGGAACTCAACGACACCATCCTGACGCGCCTGCCCATCCGCCCAGGAAAAGGCTTTCCGCTGGTTGCTAAGGCCCCGTAAATGAATAAACCTTACAACATCCGCATTTTTGAATTGAATATATTTGGCAAAATGATGATTGGGCAAAATGATGAAAAACTGGAATCGGGCTTCCGTTCTCGGGAATTCTGATCTTTTCTTCCATCATTTTGCCCTTCATCATTTTGCCTAATTCCTGAATGATCAGACTTTTAACGCCAAGTTTATTTATTTACGGCTCCTAAGCAACGAATAAGTGTGGATACTACTGGTCAAGTCCGTGAAGCGGCCTGCCGCGCCGTAGGCAAGGTGTGGACTGATAATAAGCTTCCTGGCGTATCCTTCCGGGCACCCTGCATGCACAGGACAGGCGCGGGTTGGGAACGAAGCGCGCGATGCCGCCCAGAAACGGGAAGCTCGAACTTTCGACCGTAGCCTGGACGCGCGACTCGATCAGGGCGAATACCTGCAAGGCGTCGCGCGGGATCAGGCGTTTGTGACCGAGCTGGATGAGCCGGTCGGAGACAGGGTCAGCAGATCGCGCACGCTCATGGCCTTGAGGTTGTCGCCCGGATTCGCGGGCGCGTCCCCGGGGAAAAACTTCAGAACCTTGTCGTCGGGACCTCACTTGCCTTCGGCAATCGCGAAGCCCACGGCGGACGAGGTGAAACTCTTGCTCAAGGAATAGAGCATGTGCCGGTGTCCGGCGTCGTAGGGCGTCCACCAGCCTTCGGCGATGACCTGGCCGTGGCGAACGACAACGACGCCATGCAAACCGTCGATCCGATCCAGCGCCTGGACAAAATCCCGCACTGCGGAGGAGGAAACGCCCTGCGCCGCGGGAGTGTCGCGCGGCAGCGGTTGTGCGGCGCACGCGGCTGATGACAGAATAACAACGAGAGCGGTGTGGAGCAGGTTTTTCATCGGAATCGGTTGGTCCCTTAGCGGATTGCGGGACGCCTGTCACGAACGGTGTGACGGGTTTGCTTTGTGGCGGGCATTCATTCGAATCTTGTCCGGCATGTTTCGCCGCCGCCAAACCGACACATGTGCCGGGTTACCTGTTGGCAGGTTTTCCACTGCATCGCGTCTCTTCATGTCGCTGAATCCGTGGCGTCGGGATCGCCCGAGCCATCGGATTCCATTTCAATCCGGCGGCTGAACGTGTCGATGGTGGTCTTGCCGACAGTCCGGGTGTCCAGCAGCGAATAGCC
>Ga0209697_10008855_pt1 | contig 11319 bp, 13 predicted proteins | sample AliMusrvi5mmetaG_FD_184115 | JGI IMG/M metagenome (GOLD analysis project Ga0209697, IMG submission 184115) | Freshwater lake bacterial and archeal communities from Alinen Mustajarvi, Finland, to study Microbial Dark Matter (Phase II) - Alinen... | ecosystem: Environmental > Aquatic > Freshwater... | reverse complement strand
ACCGCTCCCGCTGTTTGATAACTGAAACACCTGCACGACCAGAATCACCCCTGGTTTGAACAATCCATGCCGGGTCAGGCCTGTTGCCTAAAAAAGCCATATCAAACATGTTGGCAGCAATATTCCAGCGGTCAGTTTTCGCATTCAGCATCACCAGAAGCATATCCCTGTTATTCTTGATAGCTCGCGCTATAAGACATCCTCCCGCCTTATTAGTAAAGCCGGTTTTGATTCCCACAGCATAAGGGTATTTATCGAGAAGCTTGTTGTGAGTTTTCAGACAGTAGACCTTATGGGTTGTCTCCTCCGTAAAAACCGCTTTATCAAGGTGAGCTATTTCGTTGAAAACAGAGTTCCTTACCGCGTATTCCGTGAGGCGCAGAAGATCACCGGCAGTAGAAGTATTACCGGCATAGATACCTTTATCGAAACCAGCAGGATTGGTAAAGCTGGAGTTTCTCATTCCGATCATTCTTGCCTTTGAGTTCATGGCAACCACAAAGGAATCAACATTACCGGAAAGATATATCGCTATGGCAAATGCGGCATCGTTGCTTGAATTAACCATTGCCGCCTTAACCAGATCAACAAGCTTGATTCTTTCACCCGGTTTGAAGCCGGCTTTTGAAGGTTCAACCATCGTCGATTCTTTCGTGATCAGCACTTCCTGTTCCAGCCGGCCACTTTCAATCGCCATAGTGCAGGTCAGTATCTTTGTGAGGCTTGCAGGAGAAACCGGTCGGTCAATATCCTTTGCCATAAGCACTGTCGACGAGCCTATCTCCTTTAGAATATATGAGGTTACAGGAACCTGGGAATTCAATGAATCGCTTCCTGTCTGAGCGCTCAACGACAGTGGCAACAGTATAGAGGAAACAAAGAAAAGAGTAACAAGAGATGTAAAGCTCGACAGGCTGTCAGAAATGTGTTTTCTGATGTTCCGGATCGCCTGTGTCCGTGAGAGGAACATCAAGGATGTCAGGATTTGGTTTGGCATTTGTCAGGGCTTCTGTGCTTTATTATTCAATTGAGGGAAAACGAAAATGCTCTAACTTTCAGAAACATCGCTACCATCAAGTTTTGACAGCAGACGGGGGATACTTTTAACCTGACTGGCACCAACACCAGTGAACAGCTCAATGTTTGACACCAGCGATTGATATTGGCTTACATCAAGCAAAACAACCGTACTTTTTCCATGTTGAGTAAGCACGAGAGGCCGTCCGGTTTTTTTGACATGTTTTACCCAAGAGGCTGTATTGGCTCTAAATTCCGACAACGGCCTTATATCTTCTTCGAGATTGATACTATCCATACAACGCTTGAATATTGTACTACGTTATGTACTTTTTATTGTACTTAATTTTGTCACAAAAAACAAGCATCAAGCCCGGTAGCCCTTATAATTTAACACTCTCTATTCAGAAAAGACTTCCTGCCTCAGATATTTCGGTTTTGGGGCTTGCAGTTGGGAGGCATCCATTTGCTTGATTTGCCGGACCAGCGTGACCGTATTGGTGACCAGATCTATGACTGAGCGCTTAACATAGCGGTTCTTAAAAAAACGGGTGTAATTGTTTTCCATATCTTCGGCTATCCATCCTCTGCTCCAGCCTAGAAAGTTGAAAGGTGGAAACGTAAAACCAAGATCAGCAAAAAATGAGTTAAGCTGTCCCGCGACACCCTGAACATTGTCCTGGCCACCGGTTATAATAAACGATACCACTTTGTTTTTTATAAGCACCTTATCGTGAATAGTAATCTGGTTCTGGACGGTATTGAGCCGTTCTGCCATCTTGTAATAAAGCGAGGATGCATTTCCCCATCTGATTGGGGTTACAAGGATAACGGCGTCCGCCCACAACACCATGGAACGGTAAATTTCATTCATGCCGTCACTGGCATCCATTTCTGAAATGGAACACGGCCATGTGCAAGCTTGCTCGTGACGACTGTAGTAGCCTTCACAATGACGAAAGTTCAACTCACGGAGTTTGATCATTTTCGTTTGAGCACCAAATTTAGATGCCGCTATATCAAGAGCGTTCTGCAATGCGGTCTCTGATGTTGATGGCCTCGGAAGATCGCGGTTCATATTTGTAGCAGAAATTCCAAGGACATTGAGAGAGGATGCTGTGGTTTGATAGTTGAGGTTCCTCAAGTCGTCCAGAGGATCAGATTCGTGTTCAGCCCTGAACGCATCGGTCACCGGTTTTTCCGATACGCAAATCATGCCTTTCTCGACGATGACATCGTAGAGTGCCTGCCGGTCCTCATAGCCATGAGGAGCTTTACCGGTTTTCAGGTTGTACTGCCATCCATGCCAGGGACATGCAACATAACGGTCATGGTCATCAAGTATCTGGATGAAGCCCTCTCCCAGATCTCCCCCTTTATGGATACAGGCATGGTCAAGCGCAGATATAACTCCATCATAATGAAACAGCGCAATCGTTCTGTCGCCCTGTTTTACTGATTTATGGGTGTTTTCCGGAAGGTCCGATAGGGGAATAAGAGGAGTGTATTGCATGATGATAACCTCTTTAGCGCTCCGATAGTGCCAGTTTAACGGCAAGCCCGATAAATACTGCCGAAGCTGTTCTGTTAACAATTTTCTGTGAAAGGGCGGAGTTACTGAATTTCTCACCAAGTCCCCCTGCAACAAGGCTGATAAGACCAAAAACAAGCAAAGTCGCAACGATAAAAACTCCCCCGAGCTGAAAGAACTGCAGCATCATGGAGCCGTGCCGGGGATCGGCAAATTGAGGAAGAAATGCCAGAAAAAAGAGGGAAACCTTAGGGTTGGTCAGATTCATGATGATCCCCCTCCGATAGAGATTTTTACCGGAAAGAACCTGAGCCTTTTCCTTGCTCCTTTCTGCAACACCCGCCCTGAAAGCCTGCCAGGCAAGATAAAGAAGATAGGCTGCTCCAATAAATTTCAGAATGCTGAAAGCAAGCGTGGAAGCCCGGACGATGGCTGCGAGACCGAACGCTACGGCAACAGTATGTCCTATCAGTCCGGTTGCAAGGCCAAGGGTGACAAACAGACCCGCCATGCGACCTTTCTGGGCTGACTGTGCCAGGACAAAAAGGTTATCGGGACCAGGAGAGAGCGCGAGAATGACGGATGCCGTAAAAAAAGCAATCAGAACGTTACTGTCGATCATGAAAACATGATGTTATTGTTATGGTTACTATTGAAAAGTACAATAAGTTTGTGCTCAATGATCTCTTTTTGGACAAAAAAAAGAGGCGTACCATCATACTGGGAGACAAAATCTCCCGGCATTGAAAGCACGCCTCTCCACACAACACATAACTTAAAAAAGAACACAAGAGCAAAAACGTTAAAAACCAACCTGGGTATAGAGATTTATTGAGTTTCCATTTGCCTGACCTGCAGCAGAAGCCTCTGCAACAGAATCTTTGGAGACAGAAACATACTCTACTCCAAACTTGACGTTCGGCCTGACCAAAGCACCAATACCAGGAATAACCTTATTGATTTTGCCATTCAAATCATCCTGCAGATGCTCGTAACGAACAAGACCAAACAACCATGGATAAACCCAGTAATCAGCCTCAAGAGAGAGTGCTGTCCGTTTGCCATAATTAAAAGCACCACGGGCAATATCGGAACCATCTTCGGCTGCACCAGTCAATACACCGGCATTGAGCACCTCATTAAAACGGGCATACTGGGCAACAGCACGCAACTGACCGTAATTGATCCTTACGTCACCGGAGTATGCAGTTTTCGTCAAACCTGCAAATTGATCTTCTGCACCTGTGTTCGCACCCTGACCGGAGTTGACAAAATCTACGCCAAAGGTTATGGAGTTATCCATTCCTATAGCCTGTACTCCATAAGAGCCACCAACTCCGCTCAATAATCCATTTCCACCAATCTTGTAGGTTGCCCTGACAAATCTTGTATCTGCGATATTACCGGCTACACCAAGATCATTACCAGCAGAATCAGTAGAACCTACCTCCGAATTCCGGCCTATTCCCGCAAGAATCGAATATCCTCCACAGGCTCCGGTATTTCCAGCTATTCTCAATTCAATCCCCCTGTTAGGATTAGGCAGACTTGCGACATAACCATCCTTGTCAGTGCCGGCACGGGTTGAAATTATATCAAACTGTTCAGGAAAACCGACAGTGCCCCAAGCAATACTTAACCCCGGCTTGAAGGTCCAGACGAACTGCAAACGTCCGAGAGTTGTAGGCGCAGCATCTCCCCCATAGGTTCCGCCATCAAAGGCTAAATCACCTATATAGCTCAACTGCTTGGTTATCGTCCCGGAAAAAAACATGTCAACTTCTGCATCGTACAACACATCCCTGTACTTTCCTGTCGTCGGGTTCTTTTGCATAACAGCTCCAGTTTTTGCAAGAAAACCCAAGGACGGCATATTAGGAAGATCAGATGGCCAGATTGCATCAGGAAAGACGTCTTTATAGGCATCCTGACCTAACTTGATCGGCTCTTCCTTTACCATATCCTCATCGGTGCCGTCAGGGAAGCGATATCCATTATTTCGGAAAGCCTCACCAAAACCGTTACGGGCTGGAAACGCTATATGGCAGGTGGAGCATGCTGTATGATATTTTCGAGCAAACACCGGCAACGCATAACTCTCCTGTGCTGACAACACAATTAGCGACACCATACTACAAAAGAGAATAATAAAACTACTCCTCTTTTTATTGCTAATGGCCGATAAAGGCCTGACTTTCTTTGTCATACTCTCTCCGTTTATGTGATTAATCAATAATAGCATACTTGAAGAAAAGCTATGCCACCCTAAAAAAAGCTAATGATAAGATCGCATCAAGCACTTTACTATGACCCTATGAGAATAATACAGGTAATGTCCTGGACGCTGTGCAAGAAAAGCCTTAACGGGATATTTTACCAGAAATCTGTTACATGAAGCTTACAACCAGGAATACAGTACAAAGAAAAATAATACGAAAAAGTCATCACAGCGCATCTCAAAAAAGAACGTTGCCATGGATAAAACGCATCACACTCTATTGTTAATAGTTTAACCATTACGCTTAAAACACAGATAAACGTAATCAATAAACGAGAGGAATTGTGGAAAAATAAAAAGCCGTTGTTAAATGATAGAAAAACGATCTTCGTAAAAAAACAAATATTGCTCTGCGAGTTAGCTATAACTTTTTTCCATTAACAAAAACTTAACAATTGTCGTGATCACCAACAAATATTTTTTTAAGCCTTTTTTAAGAATACATAAAAAACATATACCACAGAGTTCTTCTTAGCAAAAAAAACTTTCTTCTACATAAAAAATATATATCGAAATTATAGAAAAGAATTTTTGGAATTAGAAGTCCTATAAGGCTCATAGGACTTCTAAAAATAGATGCCGTAACTCAAGGTTTTACTGGGGACTTTTGTGGTGGTTTTGGAAGGGAAGAAAGTTTGCCGCCATAATGCCCAAGGAGAGTCACAACCGGCAACATGGAAAAAAGCAGGGCAAGATAAAGCCAATGCTCGGGACCCTGTCGATTCATGACATCAGGAATAGTGAGCCTGATCCCGACAGCTGAAAAACAAAAAATAAAGAGCAGAACTGACAGTCTTATTTTTTTTATAAAGATGGGGGCTTTAGCTGCACGATATTTCGTTTTCCAGTCATGGACACCTGAAAAAAATGAGAACGGAATCGCCAAGATAACAATGAGAATAAGATGTTCGACGGTATGCTCGAAGTAGGTATTCCCTGTTGAAAGGGTCAAAAGAAGGTAGAGCACGGCAACGGGAATCAGCCCATTGCTGAAATGAGCTGCAATCGCATGAAACAGAAAGGTCTTTTTCATATCCTTAAGCAATCCGGGACCAGCCATGAAACATATCTCCTTTTTTATGATTGTTTGAAACCGAAATAACAATAGCCCTGATTATTACGTTGAGCAATTCAGGCTGTTTTATAAGTTTAAAAAAAATCTTCAGGATATTTCAGAATATTAAAATTAAACTTAGCTGTTTTACGATACTCTGGTTCCTTTCTATAGTTTTACATGTTATTTTCTACCGGCAGGATTTCTCCAACATAAGTCAGAAAGGGTGAGTGATTTTCGTTCCATTAAAAATTGTGAGTATCAGAAACAGCCGGATAACGGAGAGTTCACAACGCCATTGAGTGTCAGGAAGCTGGTTGATGCAAGATCAATGCCTGCTGAAAACATCTCCAAGCTTGCTCTCATTGTACGGTTTCTTAAACCAGTCACATGGATCCCGGTCATGTGGAGCTTTCTCTGTGGGGCGGTTGCAAGCGGTACGTTCGGCTGGAATGAGATTTTCGGTATAAAATTCATGCTCGGTATGCTGCTTACAGGGCCTCTTGCAAGTGGTACCTGCCAGATGCTGAACGACTATTTTGACAGGGATCTCGATGAAATAAATGAACCTAACCGCCCGATACCCGGCGGAGCAATGTCGCTGAAAAATGCAACAATACTGATTGCCATCTGGTCGGTGCTTTCTGTTATCACAGGATATCTGATTCATCCTCTTATCGGATTGTATGTCGTCATCGGTATTATCAACGCCCATCTCTATAGCGCGAACCCGATAAAGTTGAAAAAGCGACTCTGGGCGGGTAATATCATTGTGGCCGTTTCGTACCTGATCATTCCATGGATTGCCGGACAAATAGCTTTCAGGCCGGCCTTTACACTCTCAACGCTTCAACCATCACTTATTGTTGCTGGGCTTTTTACTCTTTCGAGCACAGGTACCATGACTATCAACGATTTTAAATCAATTGAAGGCGACCGGCAAAACGGAATCAGAACTCTCCCGGTAGTTTTCGGTGAAACCAACGCTGCACTGATTGCAGCAGTGCTTATCAATAGTGGGCAGCTGCTGGCTTCCGGCTACATGTTCATTATCGGCCAGACCCTCTATGGAGTCATTGTCGGTCTACTGGTCATTCCTCAGTTTATTCTGCAGTTTTCCCTTATCCGCTCGCCGGGAACGATGGATGTGCGCTATAATGCCATTGCTCAAAACTTTCTTGTAGCCGGTATGCTGCTCTGTGCATTTGCCATTAAAGCTGCAAGACCATGAGGTTCAGTTACAGTCCGGAAATTTCGGTGATTATGCCCACCTTCAACCGGGCACGTTATCTTGAAAACGCAGTACAAAGCGTTCTTGCACAATCAGTCGAGAACTGGGAGCTTATTATTGTCGATGACGGCAGCTCGGACAACACTTTTGAAACGCTTGACCCTTATATCGGCCGATTTCCAAATATCCGCTACCTGAAGCATAAGAATCGGAAACCCGCTCTTTCGCGGAATGCGGGTATTCAGGCCTCTTTCGGCCGCTATATCACCTTTCTGGACAGTGATGACTATTATCTCGGTAATCATCTCGAAACAAGAATGGCCATTCTAAAGGAATATGAGAACGTTTCACTGCTTTCCGGCGGGTTTCTCTGCGATGAAACCATCCGGGTCAAAGACTGCAATAATACCGACAAGCTTGTTCACATCCGGGAGTGCACTCTTGGAGGCACTTTTTTCGGAAAACGAGAGATCTTTTTTGCTCTTGAGGGGTTTAGAGACTTGGAATATGCTGAGGATGCCGACCTGTGGGAAAGAGCTTCATCGCTCTTTTCAGTTAAAAAAATAGAAGATCCGAAAACTTATGTCTACCGGCGTGCAGAGGACAGTATCACCATTAATTATTAGCTCGCGATGATCACATCTGTAACCGTTTACTGCAGTTCAAGCAATCTTGCGCCCCGAGAGTACTTTACCGCAGCTGCTGATCTCGGTCGTGAGCTTGCAACGCGGAACATCGGTCTGGTCTTCGGAGGAGGGCGGGTAGGCTTGATGGGCTGCATTGCTGATGCGGTGATGGAACAGGGTGGAACAGTAAAAGGTATCATACCGAGGTTCCTTGAAGAACGGGAGGTTGCCCATTACGGGCTGAGTGAGCTGCATGTGGTTGAGACCATGCATGAGCGCAAAATGAAACTTGCTGAATGGGGAGATGCCTATCTTGTTCTGCCCGGCGGGTTCGGTACCCTTGATGAACTGATTGAAGTCATTACATGGAAACATCTTGGCCACCATCATAAACCGATCATCCTCTTGAATCTGAACGGATTCTGGAATCCCCTGCTCCTTTTTTTCAACCGAATAGCAGAGGAACATATGATAACGGATCAACATAGCAGATACTACTCGGTCTGCAATACCATTGAGGAAGTGCTTGAGATGCTGCAACCGTTGAACCGGTAACGATTCGACTGAATGTGCTCAAACCTTTACAGGAACCTCATGAGGAAAAAGAGTGTTGCTTCAAGTACAGCTCAATGGCTATCCAACAAATGAGATCCTATCATGAAACTAATCTTTGTCTACAACGCCGACAGCGGAGCCATCAGCGGCCTCTTTGACATCGGCCATAAAATTATCAGCCCGGGAACCTATTCCTGCGGTCTATGCAGTCTTACTTTCGACACTTTCACTGAAAAGCAGACCTGGAGAGCATTCAGGGAAAGCTCCCCGGTCGAAATGGAATTCCTGCACCGCGATGAGTTTGAGAAAAAATACAGCCTCAAATTTGATTATCCTGTAATTCTTCGTCAAGATACGGAGATTGAGATTCTTCTTTCAAAAAAGGAGATTGACAGTCTTCCTCATCTTGATGATCTTATTGCAAAAATCAAGGAGAGTTTGAAGTAGAAGAAAGAATCGATCCTATAGGTGTTTAGAGACCTATAGGACCGATAACGTTAAACTCTCTCTTAGAAGCGTTTTTGATAGATGTGGCAGTAGGGCTGATGGCCGTTCTTTTCATAATAGTCCTGGTGGTAGGACTCCGCCTCCCAGAATGTTCCTGCTTTTTCGACGCTGGTGACGACATTGAACCCCTTGGTTTTTAAGAGTGCAATGAGTTTTTCAGCCACCATCTTCTGCTCGTCATTTGTATAAAAAACAGCTGACCGGTACTGCGTTCCAATATCAGGACCCTGCCTGTTAAACTGGGTCGGATCGTGAATTTCAAAAAAGAGTTTCGCAAGAGTTTCGTAGCTGACCAGTGAAGGATCAAACTCGACTTCGATAGCTTCGGCATGTCCTGTTTTACCGGTACAAACCTGCTTGTAAGTTGGATGATCGGTTACTCCCCCCGTATACCCTGATTTGGCGGACAGCACTCCCTTTATTTTACCTAAATGGTACTCAATTCCCCAAAAGCATCCACCAGCAAAAATTGCTTTTTGCGTTTTCGTTGCTGCATCTGCTTGAGGCAGAAAATTCAGGGAAACAGAATTAACACAATGACGAATATTTTTGGCGGTGAACCCTTCACTGAAAAAAACATGGCCGAGATGTGCCCCGCAATTTGCGCAGACTATTTCAGTACGCCGGCCATCGGCATCAGCAATCTGTCGGACTGCACCTTCTATTGCATCATCAAAGCTTGGCCAGCCAGTTCCTGACTCAAACTTATCGGATGACCGAAACAGAGGAGCATCACAACGCCTGCAGAGATAGCTTCCCTTCTCCTTATTCAAATAATATTTACCACTGAAAGGCGGTTCAGTTCCTTTGTTCACTATCACCCGCTCTTCGTCGTCAGACAACTTATTATAATTCATACTACTACTCTCCTTTGGGGCAGTCAAACGACGATTATCGGAAGGATAAGAGCTGCTATTACGTGTGCATCCGCATAAAAAAATAAGTTGACCCAAAAGTAAGCCAACTGCAATCATCCACTGAATCCTTACAAAACTATGCTCTCCTCTTACAAGCATCGTTCGCTGCTGTTAATTATTGAGGCTGTTCTATACCAGTACAACCAGCAATGATTACAGAAGGTTCAGAGCTCCGAAAACGACATGATATACCCTTTGTAAAGCAGTATGCACCAGGCATCAAGGATCAGTGCCTACTTCCTTGCGGTCTTGACATATTCCAGTGCAACCTCTGGCCCTTGCGTATACATCACCCCCAGATTATTCTGTGCTTCAGCACTCCCCTTAGCAGCCGCCTGGCGAAACCATTTTACCGCCTCGACATTGTTCTTTTCCACACCTAAACCCTTAACATACATCCCTCCAAGGGCGTTCTGAGCCTCAGCACTTCCCTTCGCAGCCGCATCACGGATGTTCTGAACTGCTGCTGAATAATCAGCCTTCGCCGTTCCGGTAAGCAGCATGAAACAAATAACAGCTATACCTATTTTTTTAATCATTAATCGACACCAGAATAGAGTTGAGACACCGACTGCCTAACCAAAGTAACTATCCATCGAGAAAATATCAAGATAATATCCATAAACGCATACCAAGCCATATCAGCAATACTTTACTATACAGTAACTTATCAGTTTTTTCACCAACGACAAACCATTTCGGCTACTTCAAAGTTTTCTAATTTAAGTTAAACTAAAACAGTCCACATTGTATCAACCTGTCTCACAGCTCTCAGGCCAATAAACTGCACCATCTTGACAACTCTTTAACCGGAAAACTTTTTTTTCTTGCTTTCCGTCCCTACAGCGAACCGACAATGGATCCTCTTTATTATCAACGAGTTAGTTCACGATAAAAGCCACTTGAAACACGCTGAAACCTTTAATAAGCCGCGGCGCAGTAAATATGCTGGCACGGGATATGCAAAAATACATTCAGACGACGAATTACTGAAACAACAACTGTCACGACAATGAAAAGCACATATCTCACCAAGCTCACAAAAACAGTACTGATGATCACCATGGGTATGCTGCTTTCCGTCAACGCATGGGCTCAGGATACAAAATCACTGAGCGGACTTGAAGAGGAAGTAAAAAAAGCCTTGAACTGCTCCTTTATCACGACCGACGGTGTTCCTGACAATGAAGCATATCAGGTACTTGACTTCATTCTTCGCGACAGCAAAACATTCACCTTCAATCTCCCCTACCTGAGAAAGATCATCATATCCAATACAGTAAAAGGAGAATATACCGAAAACGCAGGGCAGTTCACCGGGATCACTCTTCCCAACACCCGCGACGAGAAGTTCCTTGATTACTGTCTCCGCCATGAGATGGGGCACGTCATAGACCATGCAAAAAACGCGAGAGAATCAAACGAGTGGACAGCTGCAAGAAAACATGTAGAGACTAAATCCATCAGCACCTATGCCGGTACAAATGACCAGGAACTTTTCGCTGAAATGGTTGCCTACAGAACCGCCAAAGAGTACGGTAAATCGCTCAGCCCTCTGCCTAACGATATCGAAAAAATGATCGACAAATACCTCTACAACTAA
>Ga0209697_10008854_pt1 | contig 11319 bp, 9 predicted proteins | sample AliMusrvi5mmetaG_FD_184115 | JGI IMG/M metagenome (GOLD analysis project Ga0209697, IMG submission 184115) | Freshwater lake bacterial and archeal communities from Alinen Mustajarvi, Finland, to study Microbial Dark Matter (Phase II) - Alinen... | ecosystem: Environmental > Aquatic > Freshwater... | reverse complement strand
CGAACTGCCGCTGCCGGGCGAGGGGGAGGAAATCCCGGTGGCGGATGCGGACCCGGAGTTTCGCGTGGTGGAGGCGTATCTGCGCTTTGATGCGCGCGGGGACGGCCGCCCGTGCCGGGTGTTCGTGATGCTGGCGTATGATTACGACGTGCCGATTTTCTGGGACTACATCGCCAATGTCACGCCGACGGGCCGTTACCCCTTCGAGGCGGTGGTGATTAACAAGGAGCCGCACCGCTGGTATGGCCGGAGCTGGTTCAAGAAGTATGAGCGCTTCCAGCGTTTGATAGACAAGCTCACCAACCAGATTCTCTACCGGAACGATCTCGCGGCCAACCCGGTGAAGTTCCGCCGCAAGGAGGCGGTGGTGCAGTGGCAGGACGATCAGCCGTTCGAGATCGGGCCGGACAAGGTGTTCGACCTCAACGACGGCTACACGGCGGAGGACGCGCTGCAAACGGCGCGCATTCCGGAACTGGACGAACAGACGAAGTTCCTTCTGGAAATGGTGATCGCCAACTGGCGGGTTCGCGCGGGAGTGGCGACGGCCACGCAAGGGGTGTTTGGCGGGCTGCCTTCCGAGCGCACGGCCACGGGGATCACGCAGGTGGAGGCCGCCGGAACGACGATTTACAAGCCGCAGTTGATGGAGGTCAAACGGGGGCTGGAGGCGATGCTGCGGCAGGTGGTGGCGTATCAATATACCTACCTGGACGCCGACGAGACGTTCACCTACATGGAAGCAGGCGAGCGCCGCTTGGAGCTCTTGAGCCAGGAAAGCGTGCGGGGGTTGGAGGTCGGCGTGGAGCTGACGATGAACCGGGCCATGCAGGAGCAGAACCTGGAGTCCTCCCGGCTGGCCGTGGAGCTTTTCAGCAAGTTCCTCGCCGTGCCGGATGCCTACAAGCCGGTGGCTGCGCCGCTCTTCGCGACGGCTTACAAGAGTCTGCAAATCGACAACGCCGACGGTTATTTCGCGCAGGTGGTGGAGTTGGCGGGGCCGCAGGGTGCCCCGCAGGTGCAAGCCGGGGGCGCGGCCCCAAGCGGCGAGGGGGGCGGAGCGCTTTGACGCCGGAGCAAAAGCTGGAGCGGAGCGCGGCGATCGCCGGGGAGTTGACTGCGCTCAACCGCGTGCCGAAGGAGGCGGCAGCCGCGCTGGACCGGGAACTGGAGCGGCTGCTCGCCTTTCACACGGAGAAGTGCTGCGACGTGCGGCTTTCTCCCGAGCAAAGCGCGCAGCACAAGGAGGCGCGCGCGCTGGTTCGCGGGCTGGTGGGTTTTTTTGAAAAGCGCCGGGCGGCGCTCAAGGAGGAACTTGGGAAGCTGCGGCGGGATTAAACGTCCAAAAAACAGAGGCGCATAAGGCGCAAAAGAGAGCGGTTCCTCTTTTGTGTTTTTGCGCCTTTTTGCGGTTGAAGTCTGCCTCAGATCAACCCGAGCTTCATCTTGCCGGCTTCGCTGATCATGGATTGATCCCACGGCGGGTCCCAGACGAGTTCGACGCTTGCCTCTTCGACACCGGGGATGCTCTCGATGCGCATGCGGGCTTCGGCGGCGATGGTGGGGCCCATGCCGCAACCGGGGGCGGTGAGCGTCATTTTCACTGTCACCCGCGCCTTGGAACTCTCGGTGCGTTCGATGGCGCAATCGTAGATGAGCCCGAGATCGACGATGTTGACGGGGATCTCCGGGTCGTAGCAGGTTTTGAGCTGTTCCCAGACGGCCTGCGCGTCCACTTCTCCCGCCGCCTCGCTGGCAAGCGGCTTGGCGGGCGCTTCAAACCCGAGCGCATCCGCATTGGCGTCGGTAATGCGCACCAGGTAACCCTCGTTGGTGGCCACGGTGTAGCTGCCGCCCAAGGACTGGGTGACGACGACACGGCTGCCCGCCGGGAGCGTGATGGTGGTTCCCTGCGGGATCTGGATCGCCTCGCAATCCCGGGTTAATTGGATTTCGTCTTGCATGGTGTGTGAACCAAAATGGAGCAGACAGGGCGCAAGGGCAACCCTAATGAACAGTCGCAAACCGAGTCGTTGCTTTTCTTGCTTCTGAGGAAAGATTGACGATCAGGTTCTTTTTGTGCGGCGGAGGCGCAGATTTGTAGAGCATCTGCCAAAAGTCGGAAACGTTGAGCTTACAGGGGATGACCATGACGTGTTGACCTTACGCGCCAAAGCGTTTAACGCGACCACAGTGAACGACCTTCTAGGGTCGAATTTCCGCAGCGGCGCGTTCCTGCGCTTGCGTGGGGGCGAGGTTGATGGCGTCGATCAATGCGCGCAAGTGGCCGAAGTCGTGACGGTGAGGGGTGAACAGCAGCCGGGGTTGGTCGGCCAGCTCGGGCTGGTTGGCTTCCTCGGGCAGGGGAGGGGATGCGACGATGCTCCCCTCGGCGAGCAGGCTTGCGAAGTCCCGGTTGAGCGCCGTGAGCGCCTCCGCCGTAAGGGGATGGCGCAGGCGGATGACCAGTTGCTTGCGCACCCAGCGGTAGGAACGGTAGTTCCGGTAGAAGCCGAGGATGTGCGCCACGGCCTCGTCCACATCGGTGAAAAGCCGAAAGAGATGGAAATCCGTGGAGCTTACCAACCCGTGTTCGAGCAGGTGGTTTTCAAGAAAATCAAACAGCGTTTGCCAATAGGTGCCGCCCGGTTTGTCCACGAACACGAGGGGGAAGATGCGCCCTTTGCCCGTCTGCATGAGCGTGAGCACTTCAAAACCTTCGTCCAGCGTGCCAAAGCCGCCGGGAAAGAGGGCCACCGCGTGGGTTTCCTTCACAAAATTGAGTTTGCGGGTGAAGAAATAGTTGAAGGTGATGAGCTTGGGATCGCCGTCGATCACCGCGTTGGCGCGCTGTTCGAAGGGCAGCCGGATGTTGAGCCCGAACGAGTTTTCCCGGCCTGCGCCGCGTTGGGCGGCCCCCATGATCCCTTCGCCGCCGCCGGTGATGATCATGTAGCCGTGCTCGCGCATCTTGCGTCCGAATTCCTCGGCGGCCCGCGCTTCCGGGGCGTCCGGCGGCGTGCGCGCGGAGCCGAAGACAACCACTTTCTGCCGGTCAGTGTATTTGGAAAAAACGCGCGCGGCGTAGCGGAGTTCGCGCAGGGAGCGGTTGAAGAGCTTTAGATCGGCCTCGCCGAGCCCGTCGCGCCCCAGCTTGAGCGCCGTGACGATCATCTCCTGGATGAAGCCGGTGTCCTCGCAGCCGTAGTCGCGCACCAGATCGTGAATCTTCTGGTCGATGTGGACATTGCCTATGGAACGGGTTTCTGTGGGGAGGGCGTGGATGCCGCCGCCGGTAAAATCGGGCATAAAAAATAAAAATTATTTCCGTGAGCCCAAAAATAAGCTCTGTTTGTGCGCTTTCCAACACCTGAATCCGCATTTTCCATGATTATTGTCATCAAACCCAACACGCCCCGCGAGCAAATCGATCAAGTCATCGCCGAAGTCGCCAAGCTCGGCTACGATCCCCGCCCGATTTTTGGGACCGAGCAAACCGTGGTCGCAGCCATCGGCGACGAACGAACCCACCACACGCTGGAGAGCCTGAACGTCCTGCCCCAGGTGCAGGAGGTGCTGCGCGTGCAGAAACGCTACAAGCTGGTGAGCCGCGAATTCCAGCCCGCGGACACGATCATCGACGTGGACGGCGTCAAGGTGGGCGGCCCGCACTTCACCGTCATGGCGGGCCCCTGCTCAGTGGAGAGCGAGGAGCAACTCCTCACCACGGCGCGCGCGGTAAAGGCCGCCGGCGCCACCATCCTGCGCGGCGGCGCCTACAAGCCGCGCACTTCGCCCTACGAATTCCAAGGGCTCGGCAAGGAAGGGCTGCGGCTCCTGCAATTGGCGAAAAAGGAAACCGGCCTCAAAATCGTCACGGAAGTCCTGAGCGAACGCGATGTGGAACACGTGGCCGCCTCGGCGGACATCCTGCAAATCGGCGCCCGCAACGCCCAGAACTTCCAACTCCTCATCGAGGCCGCCCAGAGCGGCAAGCCGATCCTGCTCAAGCGCGGCATGAGCCAGAAGATCGAGGAATGGCTGCTCGGGGCGGAATACATCCTCGCCCACGGCAACCCCAACGTGATGCTTTGCGAACGCGGCATCCGCACCTTTGAAACCTACACGCGCAACACCCTGGACCTCTCGGCCGTGGCCGTGGCCAAGGCGGAATCGCACCTGCCGGTGATCGTCGATCCCAGCCAGGGCTGCGGCAAGGCGAGCCTGGTCGAGGCGCTCTGCCGGGGTGCCGTCGCCATGAACGCCGACGGCCTCATCATCGAGGTGCACCCGCACCCCGCCGTGGCCCTCAGCGACGGCCAGCAGCAGGTGGATTTCGCCGCGTTTTCCAAGCTCATGACCGGCCTGCCGCCCTTCCTCACCCTGACAGGCAAGGCGATGTAGGCGGCGCGTGATCTCGCGGCCGACGCGATAGGCCCCTTCTCCCTCGGCGGAAGCGCGCTGGCAGATTTTTCCCCGTTGAAAAATCGCTTTTTGCACTTGCAAACCGGCCCGGTTTCAAAGAACTTTTTACTCCACGTCCATGCGGCATCCGCCGCAGGCGGCGCGAGGCACCAGCCAAACATGCGCGGTTAGCTCAGTGGTAGAGCGCCTGCTTCACACGCAGGAAGTCGCAGGTTCAAACCCTGCACCGCGCACCATTCTTCAATTCGCCCCGGCGTGACTTGCTGTGACTCCGATTATACATCCGGGACAAAAGATGGAGGTGTGAAGATTGCCAGAGCGCCCCTTCCCTACTTCTTCTTCGGCTTGGGTTTGGCCACGCCAGCGTACACTTTCTCGTAGCGTGCGGCGGCGGCGGGCCAGGAGAAGTCGCTCTGCATGGCGCGCAGCATGATGGTCTTCCACGCGGCGCGGTCGGCGAAGACTTTCTTGGTGCGCCCGATGGCGTCCCAGAGCGCCTCGGGGGTTTCGTCGAAGAAGACGAAACCGTTGCCGGTGGCTTCGGTGGGGTCGTAGTCCTGGATGATCTGGTGCAGGCCGCCGGTGATGTGCGCCAGGGGCAGCGTGCCGTATTTGAGGGTGTACATGGCGGTCTGGCCGCACGGCTCGAAGTGCGAGGGGATGAACATGACGTCCGCCCCGGCGTCGATCCGGTGGGCGAGCGCGTCGTCAAACCCCTTGCGGAAGACGAATTTGCCGGGGTATTTGCGGGCGGCGACCATCAGCTCGCGCTCGAAGGTCTCGTCGCCTTCGCCCAGCAGGATGAGGCGCACGTCGTCGGTGAGGAGGCGGTCGAGGATGGGGAGGAGAAGGTCGATCCCCTTTTGCTGCGCCAGGCGGCTGATCATGGCGAAGACCGGGCCGCGCGGCTCCGGGGCGAGGCCGAGTTCCTCGAGCAGCGCCTTGCGGCAGCACGCCTTGCCTTCGAGGGCCTCGGGCGAGTATTTGGCGGGGATGGTTTTGTCGATGGCCGGGTTCCAGATGTGGTAATCTGCGCCGTTGAGGATGCCCACGAGCTTGCGGGCGTTTGCCCGGAGCACGCCGTCGAGCCCGCAGCCGTATTCCGGGGTCTGGATGTCGCGCGAATAGCGCTCGCTCACCGTCGTGACAGCATCGGCGAAGACGATGCCGCCTTTGAGGAAGTTGAGCCGACCGTGAAATTCCACGCCGTGTTCGCTGAAGTAATGGCCGGGGAGGTTGGTGAGGCCGAAATCGACTCCCCAGAAGCTCCCTTGGTAGGCGAGGTTGTGGATGGTGAGCACGGTGCCGAAGGGCAGGCCGCGCTCCTTCACGAGGACCGGGACGAGGGCGGCTTGCCAGTCGTGCGCGTGGAGGACGTCCGGGGCAGGGTCCATGTGGCGGGCGAGCTCCACCACGGCCTTGGAGAAATAGACGAAGCGCTCGGCGTTGTCGTCGTAGCTGCGCCCGTCGGCGCCGTAGATGCCGGTGCGGTCGAAGTATTCGTCCCGGCCCACCAGGAAGACCTGCGTGCCCTCCGGGGTGAGGCACTCGAAGATCTCCGCGTCCAGCCGCTTGCTGCCCACGCTCACGGTCACTTCCACGCCGGTGCTCTTGATGGAAAGCGCCGGGTTTTCGCGGATGCTCCGGTAAAGAGGCAGGACCACGCTCACCTCGTGACCGCGTTTATTGAGTTCCAGTGAGAGGGCCTCGATTACGTCGCCGAGACCGCCCGTTCGCGCCAGGGGCGCCATTTCCGTGCTCGCCATCAATATCTTCATGCCCGTTTTATAGCAGGGGGATTTGGCCGGGCGATAGCAGAAAAATCATTACGCGCGCAGGAAGGCCCCGGTGCGAAAATTCCTCGAAACGGGTTGGAAAAGGCTCTTGCGTTGCGGGAATCGACCTCCTAAAGTCCCCCATTCTCTCAAAAGGCAACCATGACGCTGGGGCATTTACTATCCGTTGATCAAATTATACCCGAGATGAAGGCGACCGAACGCTGGTCCGCCATCGTCGAGCTTGTCGAGATGCTCGTCCGCCTCGGAAAAATCAAGGCCGCAGACCAGGAGACGGTCCTCGCCGCGCTTCGAGCGCGCGAAGAAACCATGAGCACCGGGATCGGTTTTGGAATCGCCATTCCGCACGCCTCGTCGGACCGCGTGGGCGAGGTGGTGGCGGCCTTCGGGCGCTCCAGCACCGGCATCGAATTTGATTCGCTCGACGGCCTGCCGGTCAAGTTCATCGTTCTTTTCATCGTGCCCAAGGACCAGTTCCAGACCCACCTGCGCACGCTGGCGGCCATCGCCAAGTTCCTCAACGACCGTTCCGTGCGCGAACGCCTCGCCACTGCGGCCGACCCGCAGGAAATCCTCTCCATCTTCGAGGCTTCCGCACCGATGCGCTAGAAGAAGACGCGGAGACAGGCAGGCACGGGGCAATGCCTTGGCGCGGTTTGTTTGATGACGCCGGGGATTTTTTCAAGGGTTTTCCTCGTTCCCAGCCTGGGAATGCCGTTGCCCCCCCCGAGGCTCCTGCCTCGCCCACGCGAACGCCGCAAACGAGCAATCCTCTTCTAAATCCGCGAAAATCTGCATAATCTGCGGACCACTCTTTTTTTCATGACCATCCAGACTCTCCTCGAATCCCGGCTGCGTGCGATCGATCCCACCGCGCAGGTCTCCGCCACCGCCGATGCCCGCTTTGGCGACTACCAGACGAACATCGCCATGGTGCAGGCCAAGGCGCAGCGGGCGAACCCCCGCCAAGTCGCCGCGGAGGTGATCGCAAAGCTGGACGTCGCCGATTTCTGCGAGCCGCCGGAAATCGCCGGCGCGGGGTTCATCAATTTCCGCATCAAGCCGGAATTCCTCGCTCAATCCACGCGCGCCCTGCTCGATGACGCCCATCTCGGCGTGCCGCAGGCGGAGAAACCCCGGCGCATCGTGCTGGATTTCAGCTCGCCCAACGTCGCCAAGCCGATGCATGTGGGCCACATCCGCAGCACGATTTTGGGGGACACGCTCACCCGCATCGCGCGGTTCCTGGGGCACGAGGTCGTCACGGACAACCACATCGGCGACTGGGGCACGCAGTTCGGCAAGGTCATCTACGGCTGGAAGCATTTCCGGGACGAAGAGGCGCTGGCGCTGGACGCCATCAAGGAACTCGTGCGGCTCTACAAGGCCGCCAACGAACTGGCCGACCGCGAACCCGCCGTGCTGACGGCCTGCCGCGAGGAACTCGTCAAGCTCCAGGCGGGCGACGCGGAGAATCTCGAAATCTGGCGGCGCACCGTCGCCCTTTCCTGGCAGGAATTTGAGGCAATGTACGGCTTGCTGGACATCCATTTTGACGAACACCTCGGCGAGAGTTTTTACAACGACGCGCTTGCCCCGCTGGTGGAGCGGTTGCTGGCTTGCGGCACCGCCGAAGTGAGCGAGGGCGCGGTTTGCATCTTCTTCCGGGACAACCCGGCGCTGGCCGATAAACCGTGCCTCATCCGCAAGAGCGACGGCGGGTTCCTCTACGCCACCACGGATCTGGCGACCCTCGAATACCGTAAACAACGCTGGAACGCGGACGCCATCTGGTATGTCGTCGGCGCGCCCCAGGCGCTGCATTTCGAACAGATTTTCGCCGCCGCCGCGCGCATGGGCATCACGGGCGACCTGCGCCACGTCGCCTTTGGGAGCATCCTGGGGGAGGACCGCAAGCTGATGAAGACGCGCTCGGGCGAGAACGTCGGTCTGCGCGATGTGCTCGAGGAAGCCCAGCAGCGGGCGTTGCGCATCGTGGAGGAAAAGAACCCGGACATGGCCGCCGAGGACAAGGCGAGCATCGCGCGGATCATCGGCATCGGCGCGGTGAAATACGCCGAGCTTTCGCAGTTCCGCCTGAGCGACTACGTTTTTTCGTGGGACAAAATGCTCTCCTTCCAAGGCAACACCGCCCCGTATTTGCAGAACGCCTACGTGCGCATCCGCTCCATCTTTCGCAAGCTCGACGGAGAATTTAGCGCCCCCGCCGCGCTCGCGCTCGCGGACCCCGCAGAATTCGCGCTTTCCAAGAAGCTCCTGCAGTTTGGCGAGAGCGTCCCGCAGACGCTGGAGGATTTTCGCCCGAACCTGCTCGCCAACTACCTCTACGAACTGGCCAACACCTTCCACGGCTTCTACGAGGCGTGCCCGGTGCTCAAGAGCGAAGGGGCCACGCGCGAATCCCGCCTTGCCCTGTGCGAACTCACCGCGCGCGTGCTTCAGAAAGGGTTGGGACTACTCGGCATCCGCGTCCCGGAACGGATGTGATTTTTCCCGCGCAGTGAATCTCTTGCAAGGAACAAGGACTTCCACGCCCGCACGAGACCATCCTGACCGGATTTTGGCTGCCCCTCCCCCATGTGATAGCGGGCGTAGACTGCCTGGCCACCCAGGTGGGCATCCCTTCGGCCTTACCCGTTTCAAGCTGGCAGCCATCTGCTTCGCGCCGCCGGGCAAGCGGACGGTTCCCTCGGAGATCGCGGAGGCCCTTGAGCGGGCGCGGGCGGATCGGATCGTGGGCGGGTTCAGTCGGGAGAAATCCAACACACGCGTTGGGCTTTACCCCGGAGCTTGGAAAGCTTGGATCGCTTTGTGCACAGAGGAAAAGAAGTTCTCCTGGCCGAGGTCATGTGTGACCCCGATGCGTTCGAGAATATCCCGTAGGGGACGATTGGCGCGGGCGATCTTCAAAACAACTCCGCGCTCGTGAAGCTCCTGAATGAGGTTGCGGAGCGATTCAGCGGCCGTCACGTCAATATCCGTGATGGCTTGGGCATCGATCAGGAACCAGCGAACCGGGGTGGGGCTATGGGCAACCAGATGGCGAACCTGCTCCACGAAATACCCGGCGTTGGAGAAAATCAAGGGGGCGTAGAACCGGTAAGCGATCAGGCCCGGCACGGTTTGGCCGGTGGGATTCTCGCCGATGTCGTGGTATCCGTGGCCCGGAACCGCCTGCAAAACGGCATCCATGGGCCGGGAGATGCGGTTGATGAGTCCGATCAGCGAGATGGCAACGCCAAAGAGAATCCCCGGAATGACCCCAGCCGCCAGCACGCAGAGCGTTGTGGTGGCTGCATGGAAGCTGGAGCGCGGGTAGAACCGGTAGATGCGCCACATTACGTCAAATTCCACGAGGCTGAACCCCGCATAGATCAGGTTGGCTGCCAAAGCGACTTTTGGCAACGTGGCGATGATCGGTGTAAAAAACAGGATGAACAGGGCCAGGGCACCCGCAGCGACAAAGCTCACCAGTTGGGTCTTGCCGCCCGAGGCGTCATTGATGGTGGTGCGGGACTGGCTGCCCGTGACGGAGAACCCCTGGAAAAGGCCGGTGATTACATCCGCCCAGCCAAGGGCGACTAATTCCTGAGTGGGGTTGACCTCATAGTGGTTCTTCTCCCCGAACGCACGCGCCAGCAAAATGCACTCCGTGTAGGTCAACAGGGCGATGCCGAAGGCTGCAGGCAGCAACCCGTGAACGTCCCTCATGGTTACATTGGGGATGGAGAACATCGGAAGCCCTCCTTGGAAAGAACCGACCACGGCCACCCCCTGCTTTTCAAGGTTCAACGCCCAGGAGATGCCGGTGGCAAACAGGCAAACGAGCAACGCGCCGGGCGCTTTGGGCGCAATCCGCCGAAGCAGCATAAGAACGCACAGGAGCAGGCCGCCGAGCAATAGCGTGGGGCGGTTGGCAAGCGACAGTTTTCCCGTCAATTCAGAAAGCAGCGGGAAGAAATCTGTGTGGCGGAGAGGAATGCCAAAGAGCGCGCTCAACTGGGATGCCATGAGGATGAGCGCCGCGCCGGTCATGTAGCCGACCAGCACAGGCTTGGAGAGGAAATCCGCGACGGCTCCAAATTTGGCACGCGCACCCAGCAGCAGGAGAACGCCGCTCAACAGGGCGATGATCGCCGCAAAAACGGCTGCGCGGTTGGCGTCTCCAGCAGCCAATGGGACGACAGCACTGGCGATCAGCAAGGAGATGGCGATGTCAGGCCCGACGATCACCTGGCGCGAACTGCCAAACAAGGGATAGACGACCAGCGGAACCAGCGCAGCGTAGAGGCCGTATTGCGGAGGGATTCCGATCAACCCTGCGTAGGCGATCACCGAAGGAATCATCACAAGGGTCACGCTCAACCCAGCCAAAATGTCGGGAAGCAGCCATTTGCCCTGATAGCCCCGGAAGAGCGCGAGGCCGGGAAACAAACGCGTTAAAATACCATTCGAGGGGAATGCGTTGTTCATCATTGAATGAATACCGCCATGCTACCGGGGGGCAGTCCGCGATGGAAGCGGTTTTCCAGCCGTGCGGCAATTAACGCATTGCCCTTACTTCTGTGCAAGGCCGACACACTCGCCTTATAAGACGGCATGCTTTTGCGGGTGTGTGAAAAATAATTCTGCTTATATCTAAAATTGCATTGAGCGAGAAATAAGTTTGTTTTATAAATTATGTTTATTGGCTATCAATTCTCCCCCACAGACTCCCCGCCTCATACCTTGTCTATGAAACCAATCACGATGTGCCATTTTGGCCCGGCGACGGTCTCCCGCGCCCGTTCCCCCTTTTTCTTTGTCGCCCTGCTCACGTGCGTCACCTGGTTCGCGCTGGCGCAACAGGCCGGGGCGCAAATATTCAGCACGCAATACAACTACACCGGAGCCTTTACAAGCTTCACGATCCCCACGAGTGGGTCTTACTCCCTCACTGCTGCGGGAGCTCAAGGAGGCTATGGAGGAAATGGAGCAGCAGGAGGCAATGGAGGAGCAGGAGGCCACGGCGCAATCCTGAGCGGGAGTGGTCCGTTAATCAATGGAACGGTGCTGAAGATTGCGGTCGGCGGAACTG
>Ga0209697_10008851_pt1 | contig 11321 bp, 7 predicted proteins | sample AliMusrvi5mmetaG_FD_184115 | JGI IMG/M metagenome (GOLD analysis project Ga0209697, IMG submission 184115) | Freshwater lake bacterial and archeal communities from Alinen Mustajarvi, Finland, to study Microbial Dark Matter (Phase II) - Alinen... | ecosystem: Environmental > Aquatic > Freshwater... | reverse complement strand
AGATTACACAGTTTATGTATCTCAGGCAGAAGAAGAAAAAACAGAAAAGCCTGCCAAATCACCCGCTACAAAAGCACCAAAAAAGCAAAAAGAAATTTTGGAGCCGGTCACCGGAGACGATCTTCCTTTCTAAGGGAAAAAGAGCCTTGCCGAGCAAGGTTTTTTTATGGTCGCACTTTTAACCCCATATGAGAAATAAGCTGTTACACTCAAATTACGATACAAAGTTATTAATCGCCAGATCGGAACAGTAAAGGGTCTGCGGATCCTTGCCAGTCATTTCCAAGTGCAGGATCCTGCGATACTTCGTACTCGGTCAGTTTAATCAATCCTTCATAAACAGACATTCGCCCATTGACTTAATCCGACTGGCTCAATATTCATTGCACGTAATTTAATTATAACCGGCGAGCCAGATGCCATTAAAAAGACCGCAGGGCAGCGGCACTAAAGTATGGGTAAATCAAATGTTGCTGAGAAGATCACCGTTGTTGCTGAAGTTGCAGAAGTTCTTGCTGAAATTGCTGCTCCCGCAGTTCTTCACATTGTGAAGGAAGAGCCGGTTGTTGTGGAAGTTCGCAAGCTCACCTTGGATGAGAAAATCCAGAAGGTTGAAGATCTCTCCCTGATGATCGACCGTTGGAGAACACTCTCTGACTCCAGAAGAAAGCTGCAGACCTTTCAGATCGGAGCTGACTCACTAAGCTCAACCATTCTGCTGAAGGATGGGGCAGGGAATGAATTCAGGACTTCAAACTCCACTGTCATCACCTCAGTGATTGACGAAATGAAACGTACCCTGGATGTGAAAGTCCGCGAAGTGGAAGAACTAATCAATCTTTAAGTAAAGGGGAGCTATTGCTCCTTTTTTTGTTCGTTACAAAAATATTCATGATGAGTTTTTAGGGGAGAAATAAGTTCCGGAAATTTCTTTTTTGAATTAAATTTCAGTTTCCTTTGTATGGAGTGTCAAAAACGCAACAAAATATTCAGTTAAAGGAAGGCAATCCAGCAGCATTTGAGGCATTGTTCAAGCAACTTTTTCCGCGTATGCTGGGTTACTGCAAACTTTTTGTATCTGATCATGCCCAGGCAAGTGATCTGGTACAGGATTGTTTTGTCAAGCTTTGGGAGAAGCGTTCAACCATCAATCCCGCTCATTCGGTTGAAAGCATGATGTTTGTGATGCTTCGCAACAGATGCCTGAATTGGCTCCGCGACCAAAAATTGCATACCATCCAAAAGGAGATTATTGGTGTTGAGGAAAGCGAAATTCAGCACCTTTACCAACTTGACTTTACCAGCAAAGAAGAAAAATCGATTGAAGAAAGCCTGATTGAAGCCATTCACGAATCGGTTGAAAAGCTTCCTCAGAAAAGGAGAGTCGTGTTTATCAAAGCCAAAATAGAAGGCAAAAAAACCAAGGAAGTTGCTGAGGAACTGGGGATATCAGTCAAGGCTGTCGAAAAACACATTCACCAGGCTAAAGAACAGATCCGTAATGAAATGCTACTGAAATTTCCACTTCTGTCCATTCTCATTTCAATTATCCTGAAATAAACGCTTCACCTCATCTTAAGCAACCTTCGGGCAAATTATTCGAAGGTAAATCTTTAATTGATCTATCCAATGATGTACCCAAAAGTTAAGCTAAATTATTTCTGCATTTCTCCTCTTTATAAGGTAGGGTTTTTGTGAATCGTGTGTACTTATTATGAAAAAACATAAATATGGAATCAATTATTAAAAAATACTTGTCAGGCAGGAGCTCTGCATTAGAACAGAAGGAGCTGTTGCAATGGTTAAGGCTGGACAATCATCCTTCTATTTTTCAGAAAGTTAAAGTAGAATGGGAAAACGAGGTTTCAAAAGAGGAGATTCCTTCTGAATACCGGCAGGATTGGGCAGAAGTGCAGAATTTGATACAACGGAATATGCAATACGAACTCTTTTCGGTTCGACGGAAATTGAATTTCTTTCGTTATGCAGCCATTTTCATTACGCTAGTATTAGTTCCATCCTTAATTTATCTGATGCAGTCGGGAAAAGCACCTCCCAGTCAGTTGGTCTATACTACGGTTGCCGCAGATAATGGTCAAATTTCCAAAGTCGTTTTGCCAGATAGTTCGGTCGTTTGGATCAACTCGGGATCCTCTGTCACCTACAATAATCAGTTTTCTGTCAAAAACCGCGACATCAATTTATTGGGCGAGGCATATTTTAAAATACATAAAAACAAGGAGCTTCCTCTTTTGGTTAACATTTCAGGATTACAGGTGAAGGTTTTGGGAACAGAATTCAGTGTGTCGGCTTATACTGAAGAACCAAATATTCAAGTAGTACTCGAAAAGGGGAAAGTTGAAATTAGCCAGATATACAATACTAGTGCCAGGCAGGAATTGAAACCTGGAGAACTGGCATCTTTCAGCAAAGAAAAAAAGGAGCTGGTTATCACAAAAGTTAATACGCATATCTACACCTCCTGGAAAGACGGATTGATTAATATTTACAATCTACCCTTAAGTGAGTTGGTTCTTAAACTTGAAAAACGCTACAATCAGAAATTTGAAGTGGACGAATCGATTAAAAACATGCCATTTACGTTTACCATAAAAAATGAGAATTTGAATAACGTGCTGAGCCTGATGGAAAAAATTACACCAATAGAAGTGATTCAACATGGCAATGTCATCGAATTGCGAAATAATAAAAACAGAAAAATGCAAAAAATGAACCAATAGCTTCAGAAGTTTAGCAAACTAAAAATAAAAAAGCCGGAAAGTGCGTCAACACTTCCCGGCCAATTCACCCCATCTGTGTCAGATGGAATTACTAAATAACAAAATCATTCAAAATTATGAAAAAAAAATCAGGATTCCGAGGTATGATACCTCTGATCTGGAACAAAAAATGTCTTAGAATCATGCGACTAACTATTCTTTTCTTATTTGTAGGATTGATGCAGGTTTCGGCCAGTCTTTACAGTCAAAACACCAAACTCAATCTCGACTTCCACAACACAAGCGTGCTGCAAGTTTTGGAAGCGATCGAAAATCAAAGTGAATTTCGCTTTGCCTACAGTCCCAAATACATCGACATGGAAAGAAAAGTTGATGTTGAAATTAAAGACAAAAGCATAGAACAAACCTTGTCTCTGCTCTTCAACGGAACAGATGTCAATTATTCAATTAGCGACAGGCATATTTTGCTGTTCATCGCTAACGAGCAGGCAAAACCTGCCCAACAGAAAAAATCGGTTTCCGGTAAAGTCACAGACTCATCAGGCACTACTTTACCTGGGGTATCAGTGGTCGTAAAGGGCACCACTTTGGGAGTCATTACGGATATGGATGGAAAGTATTCTCTGTCAAATTTGCCGGAAAATGCGACTTTACAGTTTACGTTTGTTGGGATGAAGTCACAGGAAATCGTAGTTGGCGAAAAGACTATCATTGATATAAAACTTGAAGATCAAACTGTTGGCATCGAAGAAGTTGTGGCCGTTGGGTATGGTATCCAAAAAAAGCGTGATGTAACGGGGTCTGTCATATCCATAAAAAGCGAACAATTCCAAAATGCACCTCAAACGACTATTGCCCAATCGTTGCAAGGGAAAATGGCCGGGGTTCAGATATCTCAAACCTCATCGAGCGCTGAGGGAAATTCGAACCAAATCCAGATAAGGGGAGTGCGGTCTATAACGGCCGGAGGAAGTCCGCTGATTGTTGTGGATGGAATTCCCTATTCAGGAATTTTATCCGAGATAAATCCCAATGATATTGAATCCATTGAAGTTTTGAAAGACGCCTCATCTGCTGCAATTTATGGAGCAAGGGCAGCCAATGGAGTTATTCTGATTTCAACTAAAAAGGGATTGATTGGCAAAACAACGGTCTCTTATGAAGGTTATTATGGCCTGGATGTGATGGCTCATACACCCGAAATGATGTCAGCGCAAGAATTTTATAATTTTAAGGTTGCAAGAAAGGGTGTTTCTTCTATTACAATTGCTGAACAGCAGGAATATGCCAAAGGAACCGATACGGATTGGTTGGCCTTGGCCACCCGGACAGGGAAACGAGAGCAGCATAATATTTCTGTTTCCGGTGGCTCTGAGAATACAAAATATTTCTTCTCTGGTTCTGCAAATAAGACGCAGGGTTTAGCCAAAAACGATGATTTCAATCGATACACATTTCGGATTAATATAGAAAGTGCCATAACTTCCTGGCTAAAAATAGGAACCAGCACCCAATTGGGCTACTTTGGCCGCAATGGTGAACCTGCAAATTTCGCTTCTGCCATGACCACGAATCCACTCAATGTACCTTATAATGCAGATGGTACAATAAATTTCACCCCTTGGGCAGGAGATACTTTTATTAAAAACCCATTGGAGCCTTTAGTCTATACATCTGAGGACGTGGCCCGTTCTGCCGTAAGCAATAATTTTCTTCAGATTGATTTCCCTTTCCTGAAAGGCCTTACTTACCGTGTAAACTGTGGCTACAATTACCGTTATCGGTTATATGAATTGTACGTGGGACGAAATACATTGACTGGGAGTCAGCTTGGGGGACAAATGCAAGTGAACAATGAGGGAAAAGAAGATTGGACGTTAGAGAATATTGTTACTTACAATAAAACATTCGGCAAACACACTGTCGGTTTTACCGGACTTTATAGTGCGCAACAATACACCGAGAAATTTCACGACCTTACGGCAACCGGCTTCCCCGCCGATTACATGACCTATTATCAATCGAAAGTGGCAACCGCCTGGGCACCTACAGATTCATACACAAAAACTGCGACTATTTCGCAGATGGCCCGCCTTAATTATAATTTTTCGAGCAAATACCTGCTAACGATGACGGCCCGCCGCGATGGATTTTCAGCTTTTGGAACCGATACAAAATTTGGTATTTTCCCTTCTGTGGCACTTGGATGGAATGTCAATGAAGAGTCATTTCTGAAATCTATTGTGTGGATAGACAGGGTAAAGTTGCGCGTTTCGTATGGGGTGAATGGAAACCAGGCAATATCTGCCTATTCGACTTTACCCACCATGTCTGGTCAGAATTTTTTGGATAACAACAAAAAACCGTTAATTGGTTTTTATCCCAATAAATTGGGTGATCCCGTTTTAGGTTGGGAAACTACAAGATCTTTCAATATTGGTTTGGACCACTCTTTTCTAAAAGGCAGATTATCTGGAACGATTGATGCATATAGCACTGCAACCGAAAATTTACTCCTCAATTGTGCCATACCTCAAATAAACGGGGTAGGCAGTATTACGAAGAATATCGGAAAAACAACAGGTCAGGGGATTGAACTTCAACTTTCTTCCATAAATGTGAGAACCAAAGATTTCTCCTGGACAACCGATCTTAATTTGTCATTTCAACGCTCTCAAATCCGCAACGTGGGCAGTTATGATGCCAATGGCAACCCAACAGACAACATTGCCAACAATTGGTTCATTGGCAAACCAATCGGGGTAATTTATGGATATGCATTCGATGGTATCTGGCAAGCAGGTGATAATATTGCCAGTTCATGGATGCCGACAGCAAAACCCGGTGATGTCAAAATCAAGGACATAAGCGGGCCAAATGGGGTACCGGACAATAAAATTGATGTCAATGACCGTACAATACTTGGGAAAACAAATCCTGATATGATTGGAGGTATTACCAACACTTTTCAATACAAAGCCATAACCTTCAGTTTTTTCATCAATGCAGTGAAGGGAATAACGAAATACACCGACTACAACAATACTTGGGTTGATGGAAGGTACAACATGCGCTTCAGAACCTGGTGGACTGCTGATAACCCGATCAACACGTATCCCGCAAACCGGGAAGATTCAAACCCTTACGGAGCTGGATATTTCGGAAATACAAATGATGGCAGCTTTATTAGATTGAGTAATGTCACCTTGGCGTACAAGTTTTCCCCCATTCTTCTCAAAAAGTTAAAGATGAATAATTTGGAAGTCTATGTGAACGCTAAGAACCTGGCTACTTTGACTCATTTCATCGGACTGGATCCGGAGCTTTCTTCTGATTATGCTGTTCCTTTTTCACGGTCATTTTTAGTAGGTATTCGGTTCAATTTGTAATTTCAAAATCAGATTATAATGAAAAATATAGCAAAAATATTTGTTTTCGTATTGTTCCTTCAATTAATACAAGGTTGCAACGAAAAAGAGTTCCTTCAGGAAGCCCCAAAAGACGCAACGTATGCGGATAATTTGTTTCTCAGCTATGATGGTTTTTTATTAGCCAAGAATGCTCTATTGGCATTCCCCCGAAAAGAACGTTCGGAAGTAATTCTAAATGGCGAGGTCGGGCAGATATGGAAAATCGGAACCGATGTTGCCTGGGCTATCTCCGAACTTTCAACGTCGAGAGGTCTCAACCAATACACAACAGTTGACCTCGTTCCTACCATGACGGTTTTGAATGGTGATAACTCCAATCCAGGAATCTTTTTGGTGCTTTACCAAACCATTGTTTCAGCAAATACAATTATTGAGCGTGCAGCCAATCCTGCCATAAACTGGCAGGGAAGTACTCCTGCAATAAACGATAGCCGCAAAAGCGAGATAATTGGTCACGCCAAACTTATTCGCGCCTGGGCTTACCGGCATCTTGTAATGACTTTTGGTGCGGTGCCGCTCAATGTAACAGAAATTAATGGGACGAATTTTCGGACCGATTGGAGAAGGGATCCGGTCGAATTGATCCAAAAACAAATTGAAGAAGATTTGTTGTTTGCTGAAAGTTCGTTGCCAGACAATGCAAAAGATGTTACGCGTCTTTCGAAAGTGATTGCACAATACTATCTTGCAGATTTATATCTATGGCAAGGTAAAAATTACGAGGCAGAACAAAAATTACGAGCAATTGTAACAAACACCAATTTTGCACTTATCACCAACCGATACGGCGTTAAATCAACTTTACCAGGATGTCCGTTTATGGACCAATTTTACAGCGGGAATATCATGCCAACACAAGGCAATACCGAAGCGCTTTGGGTATTCCCCGATACAGATGTGGATCTGGCACTCGGTCAGTATGCCAATGCAATGAGAAGAGGCTGGATTCCCACCTATTATAACAAAAATATTGCTTACTTGCCTGAATATGGTGGTCGTGGTATTGGTAGAGAAGGAATTACGGCTTGGGCTTTAAGTATTTATGAGCCAAAAGATGACCGTTACAGTTCTTATGCACTTCGCAGGAGTTATGTGGACAAAACCGGAGCAACCCTGAAATGTGATTCCACTGCAAGCAAAATGGTTACCAATGCCAATTTGTGGGTTTGCACCCGTAAATGGGACTGGACCTTTGCCGATCCTGCACGCTGGGGCGATTCTTATGCCTACGGCGACCAAACCTATATAAGACTTTCTGATGTTTATTTACTATTGGCAGAGGCACTTTTTAAACAAAATAAATCAAGTGAAGTAGATGGTGCCGCCTATTGGATAAATAAAGTCCGCACGCGGTCTAATGCAACTCCAATCACTGCAGGTACCGTTACACTTGATTATATTCTGGACGAAAGGGCACGCGAATTGATTACAGAAGAGAACAGGCGCGAAACTTTATACCGCACTGGCAAACTGCTGGAAAGGACAAGATTGTACAATCCGATTGCAAATGGAACCCGGAATGGTGTTGCTGGCATGCAGGCATTTCAGCAATTGCTCCCTATCCCACAAAGGATTATAGATGCAAATAGTGGTTATAAGATGGAACAAAATCCAGGTTACTAATTGAAAATTCTTTGTTGTTGATTGTGGAATATTTCTTAATTTAGAGTTGAGAGTATATTCTAACAATCAACAACAAAGATAATATTATAATATAAGGAGAGTAAGATGGAAAGCCCCATGCCTATCCATGATCCAGCATAATCAATTCTCTTCAAGAGATTTAAACACTATTCGTCAGCTCACTTCCAAAGAATTTAATCCTATGTGTCATTACAAACCTTTATGCCGGTCTATCCTCCTCGCCACTTTCTGTCTCTTCTTCACTTTATACATTGAAGCCCAAACGTCGGCACCCTATGTATCAAAGGTTTGGGTCTCCGACCAAGGAGACGGAACCTACAAAAATCCGATCATCAATGCAGATTATTCTGACCCCGATGTGATAAGGGTGGGAAATGACTATTACATGATATCTTCAAGTTTCAATTGTGTACCTGGCATACCCATTCTGCATTCTAAGGATATGGTGAACTGGAAACTGGTCAATTATGCTCTGAAGCGACTTATTCCTGAAGATTTTTTCTCCAAGCCACAACAAGGCAAAGGTGTTTATGCTCCTTGTATCAGGTATCACAAAGGCGAGTTTTTTATATTCTGGCCAGATCCAGATTCGGGTATTTATATGACCAAAACCAAAGATCCATTGGGTGAATGGGACTCATCCGTTTTGGTGAAAGACGGTAAAGGCTTGATTGATCCTACTCCCCTTTGGGATGATGATGGGAAGGTGTATCTGGCTTTTGCTTGGGCTAAAAGCCGTGCCGGATTTAATAGTGTCATAACAGTGAATGAGTTGAATGCATCCGCCAACAAGGTCATTGGAGCTGACGTGCTGGTTTATGATGGTTTAGTTCATGGCGATAATATTATTGAAGGTCCGAAATTTTACAAACGAAATGGATATTATTACATCTTCGCTCCGGCAGGAAGTGTGGAGACAGGTTGGCAAGCAATCTTGCGTTCCAAAAATATTTACGGCCCATACGAAAATAAAATTGTTCTCGCCCAAGGAAAAACGGACATCAATGGCCCGCATCAAGGGGCTTGGGTTGAGACTCCAAACGGGGAATCGTGGTTTTTTCATTTTCAGGATAAGGGAGTTTATGGTCGCGTAGTCCATTTACAGCCAATGAAATGGATATACGATTGGCCAATTATAGGATTTGATTCTGATCATGATGGTTGTGGCGAACCTGTTCTGACGCATGAAAAACCAAACGTTGGTAAAACTTACCCTTTACAAACAGTTAAAGAAAGTGACGAATTTGAAGATGAGAAAATAGGAATACAATGGCAATGGCCCTGTAATCCAAGTCATTTTTGGGCACAACCTTCCCGATTGGGTTTTTTGCGGATGACAGCTGAATTTACACCGCCGGATTTTGTGAATTTTTGGAGCGTATCAAACCTTTTACTCCAAAAAATACCGGCGGAGGAATTTTCGGCTACCACAAAACTTGAGTTTAAATCTGAAGTAGTTGGTGAAAAGGCAGGACTTGTAGTAATGGGTCGCGATTATGCAACCCTATCTTTGGTAAAAACAGGAACCGGATATGCACTGGAGCAATCTGTTTGTATTGATGCTGAAAAGCAAAACCCGGAGAAAATTGTCAAAAAAATTGATTTTGAAAAAAATCAGATCTATCTTCAGGTACAGATGAAAAACAAAGGAATTTGCATCTTTAGGTACAGTGTGGATGGCAAAGAATATGCAACTCTGCCAGAAATTTTTACTGCACGTCAAGGCAAATGGATAGGGGCAAAAATTGGTCTGTTTTGTATCAATCCCTTGCAGATGGGCTTAAGGGGCCATGCTGATGTGGATTGGTTCAGAGTGGATAAATAAATTAGAATTCCAAATTAGAACAATGAAAAAGTATTCATTATTTCTGGTTCTTATTTTAGCTGGATTAAATCTTTTCTCTCAAAACAGAAATGAAGAACATGGCGCAATAATAAAAGATAACCCCGCTTCGCTGAAAAATGCACTCAAAGACATTGTAACAAGTGCTGATGTTCTTGAAGTGAAAGACGGTGTCAGTTCAAAAGAGCTTGAACTGACTTTCAACGATATGCAATGGTGGCATAATGCCAAATTTGGTTTGTTTATCCATTGGGGAGTTTACTCGATTGCCGGTAAAGGTGAGTGGTATATGTTCTCTGATCAGGTGGATGTGAGGGAGTACAAAAAGCTGGCAGATCAGTTTACTGCCGAAAAATTCGATGCCAAAGCGTGGGCGGAATGTGCCAAGGATGCCGGCATGAAATACATGGTTCTGACAGCACGCCATCATGATGGTTTCTCGTTGTGGGACAGTCCGGGTAGCTATGACCATTTTACAAGTATGAACAGCGCCGCGAAAAAAGATATCGTAGCGGAATATACAAAAGCCTGTCGCGTTGCCGGTTTGCGGGTGGGGCTATATTATTCGCCACTCGATTGGCGCTTCCCGGGTTTTTTCTTCCCTGAAATGTATCGCGAAAATGCAGAGCAACTGAAAGCACAAACCTATGCTCAAGTAGAGGAGTTAATGAAGAACTACGGAAAGATTGATGTTTTATGGTATGATGGTGGTGGCGATGATTGGCTCGGACTTGGAGGATTGAAATATGGCATGGGCGGAGTTGGCTGGAGTCGCCGTCCAAAAAGCGAAAAATATACTGGCAAACCCCTTTATGAGCCATTGATACTCAATGCCATGGTTCGTCAATATCAACCCAAAGTAATTATGAATGATAGATCAGGCTACAAGGGTGATTTTAAATCCCGTGAAATGGAAATTGGTGATTTTGATAATACCAATGCCTGGGAAAAATGTGGTACCATGGGAACAGGTTGGGGTTATTTGGCAACTAAAACAGAACCATATCCCTTAAAAAAGCTTCTGACACAACTTTCAAATATTGTATGTCGTGGGGGAAACTTTCTATTAAATGTTGGTCCTCGATCTGACGGACAAATAGAACCGGTACAAGTGGCGAGGTTGAAGGAAATGGGGCAGTGGTTAAAACAATATGGTGAATGTATTTATGGTACACAAGGTGGTCCGGTAATACCCACGAAAGCTTATGGGGCAACTTCCACTTCGACAGCCATTTATATCCACATTTGGGAATGGCCGGAGGATCGAAAAATTATTATAGGTGGACTAATTGGCGTGAAGTCAGGGAAAACGCTCACAGACGATAAGGTTTTAATTTCCGTAATGGACGGTAAGGTGGAATTAAGCTGTGATCAAATTAAGTCCGATAATATATTGACAGTTATCAAATTAAATCTTTGAAGAAAAGCGATCGAGCATTATCCTGTTGAGTAATTACACCCATAGGCAAATGATTGAAATATTGATAAAAATAGCGCGACTATTAATGGGTTGTACGTAAAAGTGCCTGGAAACTAATAGAATATCGAACAACAACAACTTGTAATGAGGAATATTTCAATTTTATTATTCGTATTAGTCTTTTATGCAGAAGGGGTACTGGTTGCACAGGAAATTTCTAAGATGAAGTTATTTCTTCTAAT
>Ga0209697_10008850_pt1 | contig 11322 bp, 2 predicted proteins | sample AliMusrvi5mmetaG_FD_184115 | JGI IMG/M metagenome (GOLD analysis project Ga0209697, IMG submission 184115) | Freshwater lake bacterial and archeal communities from Alinen Mustajarvi, Finland, to study Microbial Dark Matter (Phase II) - Alinen... | ecosystem: Environmental > Aquatic > Freshwater... | reverse complement strand
GACCAAACATTGGTTAGATTTCCATTCATATTGACATAGATGATGCTCTTTCCATCTGGCGCCCAGCAGAACTGGTCCGCAGATTGATCGGGCGGGGTTGCCTGCCATGAGGTTGGAGATTCAGTATCATACACAAACACCGATCTCGCGCCCGCTTTGTCCGATTGGTAGGCAAGGTATCTTCCACTTGGCGACCATGCAAAAGAATTGGAAGGACCCAGCACCCCGCTGTCAACCGGCGCTGGCATGCCGCCCTGTGTATCAACCACATACAGATTGAAGCCATGCCAGTCAAAATACGCGACATGAGCGGCGTCGGATGACAGCCTTGCATATGCAACAGCGCCATCGATAATGATTGGCGTCAATGAGTCCGTATCAAAATCATATATAAACATGTTCAATTTATTGCTGCCTCTGCTGCTGAGGAACTCAAATTTTTTTCCATCGGCTGACCACGAGGGCACATAATCACTGGCGTCATCAACAGCTTCAACAAGGGGTAAACTGCCTGCCATCACATCATACAGCGCAATCTTGTTCCCTGCTGCAGTTTGGATGTCATAAGCAAGTCGTGTACTATCCGGCGACCAACTAAGATGCGATATAGTGCCTTCGGCTATCGGTTGATCTATTCCTGTTGCAAGATCATGCACCAGCAATTCAGTCCCGTCACCGCTCACATACGCCAACAGTAAAGCGTCGGGAGATAGAACGTATTCTCCCATATCCCCAGGCACTTCATAGCTTTCGCCTGCAAGCTCCTGCGCCGTGGTATTGTCAACGAATACGCCGTTTCTGAACAGCTCAACCCTTGATCCGGCCTCCGCAATGCCCGAAACATCCGTCGTATAGGTATTGACCGGAATGGACTGACCCGAAACCGTCGGATGCAGGATTACCGGCGGGGCGGGCGCAAGCGTATCGCGAGGTGTGCCGGGCTCAATCAAGGAATGTCCGCCTTCATAGCCGGCATCATCAACAGCGGCAACATAGTAATAATAGGTTGTGCGATTAACCAGACCGCCGTCCGTGTAACAGGTTGCCGTTATGGGTAAATCATTAACCTGTACAAACGGTCCGCCGGCAGATGTGCTCCGGTAAATGTTATACCCTGCTGTACCGCTTCCCCCGCTTTCCCAGCACAGAGTAAGGGCATTGCCCTGCGTGAGAACCGTAACAGCAAGATTAACGGGTGCGGGCGCAGCCAGCTGTCTCCCCGCCGTTACAATGACCTGTGCTGCGTCCCTCGTGCAGAACCCATCATTAACAACGAGTTCAACAAGATACTCGCCATCGAGATCGGGTTTAAAACTGCAATTGATTGCCGTATCTCCGGTGAGCCGGGCAGAGCTTCCCGCAGGTCCGGTAAGGCTCCACTGAAATGTAACAGCATCACCATCGGGATCATAGCTGCCACTGCCGCCAAGATGGACAACATGCCGGGTAAATACATTCTGGTCCCTGCCGGCATCGGGTATCGGGCACTGATTGAAAAACGCAAAAGACGAATTGGCAATGATCTGTTGCACACCGTCAACATCCGCGAAAAGCACAACAAAATAATCGCCGGGCTGCAGACCCGCTGTTAAGAGCTGGTGCGAACCGCCGGATGAATCGCCAACGTCAAGGCGAATCGGGTCATCAGAAAACCCGGGGATATGAGTAAAATCGACAGCCCGCACCACCGAAAGATGCAAAGTCAGAACTGAAATATCGACATTACCTATGTTCGTGACGCTATAGTCTATCCTCATATATCCGCCTGCATGCGCCTGCGCTGTATCAATGCTCACGACACCCTTCAGGGCTTTTGCGCCATCGGTGCTCGATGCAATAGTGAAGGTGGCGGTATCGGTGATCGTAGCAATACCTTCGCCCGAAACCGAAAGTTCCACGGTATAGGTGCCGGGATCCGCTATACCGGTGTTACAGTATGCGGTAAACTGCGAGCTCTGCAGGGGTAAAAGCTGGCCAACCGGATAGCTCTCATCGTCCAGCACGAAGCCCCCTTTCTTCACCAGAATACGGGCCTGCAGGCCGGAAATTGTATAGTTCGGCGAAAGGCTCCGCACCAGCACATTCATAGCAACCTTTTCATGACCGTAGTACGTGGCCTTGTCCGTGGTCAGCCGGACAGAGAGATCCGTGTCAGGGGCAATCGTGAAAGGCGTGCTGAAGGAGACGCGGTCTATGCCGTCGCTGACCAGGGCGGTCACAACATAGGCGCCTGCGGGCTGCGTACCGATGTAACAGTTTAATGTGCAGGGTGCTGCTCCCGGCGGATTAATGTTTACCGGCATGGGCGCGGGAATGCTTACAATGTTTCCGGCAACATCGGTGACGATACATTGAAGCGTCAAAGCGCGCTGCAGAGCGCCGGAATCCGTTACCGTGGCGCTTATCGTTACGCTGTCAATGTTATTGTAATTAAGATGGTCGATGGAGACGCTCAGACCGCTTGCACCGATGGTGATGGGGGCATGGGCGGTATTGTCGGCCCGGGTTAGTTCGGTTATGGTTCCAGCAGGATTTACAACCACGAAAATCTCATGATGATTTCCGATCACACCCACCGTATCCCACGGAACAGACACGGTTGCGCTCTGCCCGAAGCCGAGGGTTTCATAAATTACTGAATCCGCGCCAATCTGCACGCCACCCTGGTCCGGATCGCCGTCATAAAACCGCACAAAGATGCCGCCCACGGGCGTGCCGAAATTCGTTACTTTGGCGCTGATTGTGACACGCTCTCCCTCGGAAGGCGAAGTATTGCTGAATGTTATATCCGTATCGACAATACTTAAATTGGGCAGCGTAGGCTCACTAACATCGACAGCCATGATGGCTTCATTGTTGTCATAACGCGATTCTGCGACACGAGACGGGCCTTCAGGATTAACAATGACATGAATATTATGTCTGCCGGGTTTACCAAACGTATTCCACGTGACCGACACACTACCGTCGGCGTCTGCCGGTAAAAATGAAATTACGCGATCACCTATCTTTTCAGTTCCGTCATAATAACGCACAGCAACATCTTGCGCGTATAGGGTGCCCCTGTTTTCTACACGCGCCGTAAGAACCGCAGACCCCCCTTCGATTAGATTTACCGGCTCAATTGTTATGAGAGATGGGTCAATAATGAGATCGCGATACTCGCTTGACGCCGATACTCCAATAGGTTTTGATGCAACGTTATTAGAGGAATCAAGATCATCGACGGTACTTGCTTCTACACAGATAACATGCGATCCCGTGGTTGCCTGCCACACGAATTCAGCTTCATAGCTGCCCAAACCCGAAATTGCTCCCACGGAGAGCTCTCCAATCTTTATGCGGCCTGGTCCGGGAGCACCGTCATAGCAGGCGATGGTGACGTTTTGAGCTTCTTTGTTTGCGATATTTCTTATAGTTGCAGTAACAGTCACCGGCTCGCCTGCACTGGGAACTGTTGGCGTAAAGGCTATCGAATCAGCATCCACGGCAAGGTCAGAATGGCTGGTTTCAGCATTTTTAACCACAAACGTGGCGGTGGCAAAACCCGAATAGCTAATGCCGCGCACCACGGCCGCAGCCTCTACGCTTACCATATCAGTGCCTGCGGCATGCGTATTGCTGAGGGTATGCGTACCGACAAAACCGTTGCTGCTTCTGGTGAGGGTGATGGGATAGGCCGTGCCGTCTGATTCGGTTACGGAACCGGTCATTGTCAGTTCGCTGGCTGGCACAGCAACCGGCGTGGCCGTTATGGTCACTGTTTCGCCGGGGTAATAGTTCTGCTTATCCGTAGCAAGTTGCATTGCAAAATCGGACTGGCAGGCAGAAACCGCCAGCGCCCACGTGGCAAGAGCGGTATTGTCGGTATTGCTTGAGGGATTGCCCGGCGATGAGGACCAGCCACCGTCTCCGCCTGCGTTGCGGGTAACTAGAAGCCACTGTACACCTCGACCGGTTATACTGCCGCTGTAGCCAACCTTGTCGAGCGCTATCAGCGCCCAGGAAGTTTCAGAAACCGTGCTGCTGCTGGTAAGGCCCCAACCGCCATCGTTATTCTGGGCATTTTCTAGTGCAGCAACAGCCGAATCAAGATCAGTCTGATATGCGCCACCGTACCGGTTGGTGTATTGCTTCAGTATAAGAATAACCTGGCTGAGTGATTCTGTTGAATTCCAACTGCCATTCAGCCCACGGTTTTCATTTTTCAGTAGCCAATTGATGCCATTTTTAATTTGACTACCGGTTGTTGTTTCACCACCTGATACCAAAAGTTGGAGCAGCGCCCGGCATGTATACTCGATTGTAGAATCCCCCCCCCTCAAACTCCCGCACCAGCCCCCATTACTATTTTGGTTGTTAACAATAATTGATCTGGTAGCAGTAGCACAACCAACTTTCCCCGGAACATTGACATCCGTGGCGCCAACCGCCCAGCTAAAAAAATAGGACTGTGAATAGTTACCGTACCAGTCCCCTGGATGCAATAAATAAGGATCCCATAATCCATCCTTCTGTAAGGCAACAAGCCGGCTCAGAGAAAGTTGCAAGGCACTATCTGCCCCTAATGTATCAGCATGTGTCAAGGCAAGCAGGCTGAGGCCCGTAGAAACATACCAATTAACCGGAACGATCATATTGCCATTTACATCAAAATTGCCGTTGATCCACGTCGTCCCTTCATCTATGTGAGCCTGAACCCCCTCCAGACCATGAAGCGCCCTCATTGTTAAACTGGTAAAAAATGGATCTGCGTAAACATATCCACATTCCCAACCCCCATTAAGCAATTGGTTGTTTATCAACAAATTTTTATATGTATTTATCTTTTCAGGATATAATCCGGTGGTTTTTAACATTTGAAAACAATATATATAAAAAGAACCATATTGATAATTGTTTAAACACCATGTAGCCGCCGATAAAATGGCCTGCTGCTCAGTCTGATAACCAGGAGAGCTTGTCATGTATAGCGCGACAACTGGATAATAAGCAGAATTCGGCGCGTTTACAGTCGATCCATAGTAATCAGCCCAAAAACCTTCAGGGAGCTGATTGTCAAGCAGCCATTTTTTTCCTTTCTGAACCGCAAAGCTATTCTTCTCTTCGCCGGCTGTAAGCAAAGCCATAAGAGCGATGCCGGTTGTACCAGCTGGAGCAAAATTAGTTGTGACTCGCCAACTTCCGTCATAAGTTTTATTTCCTTCAGCAAGCACCTGTTGCGACTTGAGCCATTTTACGGCATCTTGAATAATCTCGGACCTTTTATCGACACCAGCAGCTATGAGCCCCAAAACAGAGTAGCTTGTTGTATATACATCATCACTCCAACTGCCATTGGTCGCTTGAGTTTTCAGGATGTTATTTTTTAAATCATTGTATTTATTTACATCAAGCAGTTGACCAGCAGTTTCAGCAAGCGTCCAAAGAGCTGCTGCATTATATATTAGCGGGTCGTTGGTTTTCCAAACATGATTTAAACTTTGATGCGCCGGAGCCATCAGCCACTGTGAGCCCGCCTGCACAGCAGCATCCTTGCCGCAGAGATCCTGGTCAGTGTTATCGCGGGTAAAGGGATTGCAGTCGTCGTCTTTGCCGTTGCCGATAATCTCAGTTGTAGTTGGTCCGGGATTAACCTTGGCATCGGTATCATCGCAGTCCAAACCGTTGTCAACAAAGCCACCAGGAGCTGTGCAGGCCTGGACCGTCACGGCAGGATTGCCGTAGCCGTCGCCGTCTGCATCGCGGTAGAATGTTGGTTTTATATTCGACGCACTGCATGTCTGCCAGACACCGCCTGCGCAGGTTTGCGTGCCCTCATTACCGCAGACACCCGCACATGGTTGTGTTGCTCCATCTGTGCATGTTTCTGCAACCACGACAATGGTTCGGTATGCGCTATTGTTTGCCCGGCTTCCCTCCGTTAGCAGCCCCTGCGGATCAATAACGACATACAGCCTGTAAGTGCCTGCACCCAGTGAAAGATTAAACGGGGGAGTAGTTTGGCTATCAGCCGCAATAATATGCGGTATCGTCTGGCGACCAAGCACGATATTGTTTTCAGGCAAGCCATTATACAGGACCACGGGTACGTTATCGGCGTAAAGTGTACCGATATTATGAATGCTGGCAGTGAGCGTAAAAGACTGGTTTTGAACAGGAGGGTCGAGACTGATAGTGATATCATTTGCTGCGACGGCAAGATCAGGGGCTTTGACATGTATCTCTTTTTGGGCCGTATTATTGTATTCATTTGTCTCGGCGATTTCATCGGTATAATCCGCATACACAAAAACCGTATTCGCGCCGGCTAGCTCATCCGCTCGTAGCGTGAATATTACCGGTGTGTGGGTAGTAGCCGGCAGTGCCGGCACAGACGCGATTGCAAGCGGCTGCTGACCATCCTGCGGATCCGAATTATAAATAGCCACCTCAAATGGACGAGAAACCGGCTTGGTGTTAAGAACCGTGCAGTAGATATCAACATTAGTCCCAGCGGACGGCGCCTGCGGATCAACTCTGTCAATCGTAACCGTAAGGTCCGGAGTAGTATCAGTTGGATCAACAGTGACGTTAAGCGTCGCTGACATGCTATTATTGGCTTTGTCCTCTTCATTTATGCGCCCTTCGGGGTCGACAGCGGCAACAATGGTATTCGCCCCACCGCGCATTATTGTATCGATATACACCGTTACGGGCGCCCGTTGCCCCGGAGCAAGGCCGGGCACATTTATCAGCTCGGACAAAAGCAGTATGCCGCCATTATCCGGAGATCCGTTATAAAGACCGGCAGTTATGTTTTGAACGCTCACTGTTGAGTGATTTACGATTGCAAATGTCACCTTTACCGGCGTTCCTGGCGTAACAGAGGTGGACGGATCAAGGATGAGACTTTCAATTGCAAGGTCAATAGTCTGGGTCGGCTGAATAATGGTAATAGATGTAGAAGCAATAATCTGAGATGAGCTTTCAGGAATTACCTTCACATAAATTACGTGAGTTCCCGCGGTATATAGGTTTGCCGGTAAAGTCACTAGAGCGCTGCCGCCGCCAGGCACGGCAATGCCATATGCCGTTCCGATCAGGGGCGCACTGTTGGCGGGATTTCCGTCAAAAAACTCAACCGTAACGTTTTCAGCATCATCGGCGCCTGCATTCCGGATAATAGCTGAAAGGGTAACCGGATCCTGCGCTTTGGGATATGCCGGCGAGGAGGTTATATCAGAAGCTGCAAGTGTTAAATGTATGCCGGCCGGAAGGGGTGAACCGACGGTAATATGAACGGGTGCTCTGTTATTGTCGGTAGTTGCTTCAACTATGCCGCTGTTATCAGGTGTGGCAGCAACATACAGAGTATGTTCCCCAAAAGGATACAGGGACAAGGTAAAGTTTGCAATTCCCAACTGGCCTCCAGCCAGATCTCCTACTGGAACTGAAAGGAGTTGCGTGCCCTGGGAATCAAAAAGTCTGGCGGTAACCGGCCCGGCACTGGCTTCGCCAATATTGCGCACAATTGCGCTAATTTTAAAAAATTCATTTTCCTGCGGAGAGGCTTTATCAAGCTGGATATCAGACGCAAATACCGCCACATCCGGCTTGGTGCTGGTGTAGAACGTGCGCGAGGCGATATTATCTGTTTCATCAGATTCCTGAATGTTCTTGAACGGATCGATGACAATAAAAACACCTGTTGCTCCTGAAGCAGGAATAGTCCAGTCCTTCTGCACCGAAGCGCTTTCTCCCGGGTTAAGGGATATCGGATCAGTTATAAAATCAGGATTACCAGGATTATCCGGATCAAATATCGTTCGGAAATAAAATGCAACGACCACATTCGAAACAGGTACTGCACCCGTGTTCTTTATCTCGCCTGAAATGGTAACAGTCTGGCCGGCAGTGGGGTAAGAGGAAATTGTTATTGATGAGCTTTCTATCGTGAGATTGGGCCTATCAATTGATTGCGTCTCATAAAGGGCTGACAGCGCAAGGGCCGTGGCCACGGGATCTTCCTCCCAACTGCCGAAGCCCTGCTGCACAGAGCCATCAATCTGCTGCAGGGAGATAAGATAGTTTCGCGCGGCCAGAAGAATTGCAGCATTGCCGCCGACGGCAACAAGTGCGCGTGCCGTCAGAGCAGTCGTTATGACCGGGCTTGCATCAGGGCTTACAAAACTGCCATCGTCCTGTTTGAAGTGATCAATATAACTGATTGCATCATTGATATAAGTTGTGAGACCGGCATAGCGAGGTTTAAAGATACTCAGCACTTCTACGGCGTATGCCGTAAGATAGAGATTGCCTTCATCTTGAGTAAAACCAAAGCTGTGATCCGTATTTTGATTTCGGGTAAGATAATAAAGAAGTGTGCCGATGATGGTCTGATCTTTGACCCCTGCTTTGTCAAGTGCCTGCGCTGCAAGAAGACTATCGACAACCGAGCTTGGCCAGCCTTCTGCAAAGCCGAAGCCGCCGTCGGGATTTTGGAGTCCCTTCAACAGCTTAACATCTCCGAAATTTAGCTGGCCTGCACCGGCCATGGATATAATCTTCCGGCTCATATGATCGATACAGAGAGCCTGTGTATCTTGAAGATTAAGATATCCAACGCCACTATTATATTCCGTTCCTGTTTCTCCAAGCACCTTTAAAACATCCACCACCGTGGCTGTTTCCATGACCGTGTCCGTGCCCCAGGTACCCGAAACGGAATCTCGATTTGCCTTCAGCCAGGCAATGCCATTGTCTATAGGATCATCTCCACTGAATGCAACTTGCGGCCATACAAACGCCGCTAGCAAAAGAATGGTCAAAAGAAAAAATGAATATTTTCGGATCAGTTTCATTCTGCTTTACTCCCCCTTGTTTTATTCTATTTGTCTTTGGTTTTTATTTTTTTACTTTAGCTACAAAGAAGCTGTCAAAACTGCGCAACAGCTAAAAAATCACCAACTTTGAAATGGGCTTGCATCGTTTCAGGAAAAGCTGCATAAAATAACCCCTTTATAAGTTTTTGAAATGCTCGTTGATTCAGCCCGGTGCCGTACAAAACAACCGCAGTCTCAAGGTACACAACAGAAATAGAAATTTTTTTACGCAGGATCGAAGGTGAAATGGAAAGAAAATTAAGCAAACAATCCCCCCACTTTTTCTACACCCCAAATAATCAAACCTCGTGCATGAATACAAAACTTTTTCTTTTGTACGTGAGATACTTCTAAGCGGTTTTGTTTCTTGTGCCACAAAATTTGAATTGGCAAACGATTTAAATACATATTTATACCAATACAAATAATATTTATACTAGCCTAAAACTAGTGTTTATTATTATTATTTATTTAAACCACAGAGATAGAACCCCGCAGAGGCTTAAAATTTTGAGCCCCTATGGCTACATCAACTCCCCTCTTCGGATTGTCCAGAAGTCATCGGCGAGATCGCGGCTTGCGAGATAGGCATAGGGCATTGTGAAATAGCCCTTCATGCCCCACTCCGGCCCCCAGGAATTGCGCACGATAAAGCGTTTCTGCTTGTCATCATACCCAACGGCCAGCACCGCGTGGCCGCCGAGCATGCGCTCGGTGGGCTTGGGCATGACTGCCTTGCCGGTTTTTGCGACTGCCTGTGATTCAAAGCTTTCATATACTGAAAACCCGAACACAAACGGAAACCCGTCGGCAAGGCAGGCCCGCATTTGATCGACCGTATCGATACGCTGATATTCGGTTATCTGGTGATTGAGCCCGTCTTTAAAAGAGGCGGCTGTTGGTTTCTTTTTGAACCTGCTGATGATATAGGGCCATTTTGCTTCCGTGCAGGCGCCATCATTCACCAGTGTTTTAATGCCGTCGCGCAGCATGGCGCCGCTGTCAGATGAAATACTGTTTTCAAGGGCACGCTCATTGTAATACACAAAAAGCCGGCTCATCTGCGCGACCGGCAGGCCGTCTTTTCTTTCCAGCACTTCAAGCGCGCCAGTCAGCGCATGGGCGGTACAGCTTCCCAAATCGCCCTGGTCTTCTACCGCCGGGCACAGGGGCCGAAGGTCGGCTTTCAGGGGCAGCTTACCGGGAATTCTGTACACTGCGGAATACTTTATATCGCGCTGATCAGGAACATCGGGCTTCCAGCCATAGATACGCTTTGAAACTTTTGTCATTTCAAACCCCTTCAAATTTTTGTTTTTATACACGCTCTTAAATACGGACGAATGACCATTCGCCCCTACCGTTACACGCTTTGCCCAAAGAGCAGAAATCCATAAAATGGACTCCGGTCAAGCCGGAGTGACGGAATTTCATTTATTTCCCAGCAGCCTCCGCAGTGGCAAGCTCCGCATCCAGAATCGCCTTAATCTGTTTCAGCCGCTCGGTGCGGGATTTTATGCTCCCCGGTTCGGCATCACTCAGCGCGCTTTCAGCGTCAAGAATCTGCTTTTGTTTTTTGAGCCGCGCCAACTGCATATCCATTTCAAGCGTGTTTACTTCCTGCAGCTGTTTTGCCGCGTCTGCGGAAATGTCGCTGGCGGTCTTGGAAATTTTTTCCGCGGAGCTCGTGCCGTTAAAGGTAAACTTTTTAAGGGAGCCCTCCTGATCGTAGAGTTCAAGGCCGCCGGCAGTGGTTGAAAACATCCTGCCCTTTACGGGCACATAGGCAATGCCGCCTGCCTGAATAAAAGAAAAGAAATCGCTGTACAGAACCCGATGCGTCTGCTGCTCGAAATTATCGCACGTTACCGTCACTGCCACGGGGCGGGCCACACGGTACGGTATGCCGCGCAATTCAGGGGCGGGAACGTTATCGAATTTCAAATCCATTGCCGAAATTTTTGAAAGCGCGCCGAGATCGGTATCGCCGGAGAATTTTACTTTGACGTCATCGGGTGTTGTCGCCTCTGATATAAGCTGTTGTATTTCAGCTTTGTCGGAGTAGACCGCTTCATACAGATCACCCTTTTTTTCAAAGGCCAGTGCCGCTGGATCAATCAGCCGGACAACTTCCATATCGCGAATTTTTTTCAGCTCCGTAACCGTTTCTCCAGCCACCGCCGCAACCTTTGCCAGTTGCAGCGCCGTCTTTGCGGCATTGGCCGCAACATCGGCGGTTTTATCATCAGCGCTGAAATTGATTGCTTTCAAGCGACTGTCAGCAGTGGTTTCAATTGTCAGCTTCGTATCAAAAAAAATGCCGTTCAAAGACTCGGCATCAAGCAGAAACCCCATGCGGCTGTCGGGTATGGTCTTAAGCTTTGCCTTGACCGGCTCGACCACTGCGGCAAACTGCGTAACCGCCGGCAGCACGGCCCTGCCGCGCGCGTCTTTCTTT
>Ga0209697_10008849_pt1 | contig 11323 bp, 10 predicted proteins | sample AliMusrvi5mmetaG_FD_184115 | JGI IMG/M metagenome (GOLD analysis project Ga0209697, IMG submission 184115) | Freshwater lake bacterial and archeal communities from Alinen Mustajarvi, Finland, to study Microbial Dark Matter (Phase II) - Alinen... | ecosystem: Environmental > Aquatic > Freshwater... | reverse complement strand
TATTCATGGGACTCTTTGATAATGTGGCTTTCAAGGCCAAGACCATTCAGCTCAAGATAGATGAACGGATTGAATTACTAAAGTTCGATGAGGATGACATCAAGGTAACCTCAAGTGAGGGAAAACAAGGGGATGGAGACCTGCTCAAAAAGACAAAAAAAGGGCATGAAATAAAAATCTATTATACGGAAAGCAATGGTGTAAAAACGGCAAACAGGCTTGCAGAACGGCCCCCCGCCAAAGTCGCCCATAATATGCTGATGTCAACGTCGGAACTTGAAAAACTGGTTGCTTTGGGACCGGCCAGGGGCAAATATTTTCTCTGCGACTCGCGTCCGGCAATCCGGTTCCAGGAAGGAGCCATCCCGACCGCAATCAATATTCCGTTTTCATCTTTCGATATGATGGTTGAAAATCTCCCGAAAGACAAAAACAGCCTCGTCATTTATTATGATACCGGCCCGGACTGCATTTTGAGTTCGGATTCAGCCACCAAAGCTCAGAAACTGGGCTATACCAATGTCAGGGTGTACCGTGACGGCGCGCCTGGTTGGGCCGAAAAACATTTCAGCATGCTTTCACCGACATTTCTAAATGATGCCTGGATGGATAAAGGCATCCCGCACGTACTGCTTGATGTTCGTCCCCCGGCCACTTCCGCAAAAGGGCATGTCAAGGGAGCAGTTTCATTTCCAGCTGCGCAGGCCGCAAAACTTCTCAAGAATTTGCCGCCAAAAGACAAACGTCCCCCCATTATCATCTATGATGCAAATGGCGGTACTGACGCGGAGAATGTCGCCTCAAAGCTCGTCAAAGGCGGTTATACCAGGGTCATGATTCTGGCGGGAGGATACGACGGATGGCGTTCGTCCAAATATGAGATTATCTCCGGCAAACCGTCAACAAAAGCCACCTATACGCCGCAACCACGTCCTGGAGAGATTCAGGTTGTTACGTTCAAACATTACGCGACTGCACTCCCTTCCGATGTGATGATCATTGATGTCAGGAACGAAGATGAAATCAAATCCGGCATGCTCAAAAACGCAATCAATATCCCTGAGGAAGCACTTTCTGAAAAAACAGGAATAATTCCGAAAAACAAGCTGATCATAACCCAATGCGCCAGTGGTGTCCGAGCTGAAATGGCGTATCATGCTCTCAAAGAGTTGGGCTACCCCACGGTTGGTTTTCTGAACGCAAAAGTTGTCTTTGAGAAGAATGGAAGCTTCACTATTTCCCAGGACTAATGCAGCTCACCGGCCCATCTCCGTCATACCACAGAGATGTTCCGGTACGAGCATGCAGTGACCTGCACATAACATATTTTTTTGTTATACACATACAATAATATACATAATTGGAATTAAAATCGTTTTCTCCCTCAGTACAGACTAAAGAAATTTACACGTATGCATCTACACAGGAGGTAATAACGTGACGATTACGCTTTCACGCAGGACATTTTTAAAAACGTCGGGTATTTTATCCGCCGGAATGGCAGTAACCTCGGCTCTGCCCGACAAGTTTCTCTTGTGGGCCGAAGAACAGGGAATGATCAAGGCAACGTATACCGCCACCTTCTGTGAAATGTGTTTCTGGAAGTGCGGCACTATGGCAAAGGTTCTTAATGGCCGGGTCGTAAAACTTGAAGGAAATACGGCTCATCCCGGCGCACGGGGTAAACTCTGCGCGCGAGGTAATGCGGGAGCTGGGCTCCTGTATGATCCGAACCGGTTAAAAACCCCTCTCATCAGCACCGGTGCACGAGGAGAAGGGAAATATCGAAAAGCGTCGTGGGATGAGGCGCTAAGTGTTGTCGCAGATAAACTCAACAAAATCAAACAACAGTATGGTCCGGAATCAGTTGCGCTTTTTACCCATGGGACTCCGACTGATCATTTTCTCCCGTTGCTCTCGGCCTATGGCTCACCTAACGTAGGAATGCCGTCGTTTGCCCAATGCAGAGGCCCACGAGATGTAGGTCTGGAGCTGACGTTCGGCGAGGGAATTGGCTCACCGGAGCGGGTAGACATGGTTAACAGCAAGGTTGTTGTACTGTTTGGCTCCCATCTGGGAGAAAATATGCACAACTCTCAAGTTCAGGATTTTGCTGAAGCAGTTGGAAAGGGAGTGAAATTTGTTGTTATTGATCCGCGCTACTCGATTGCCGCCGGTAAGGCTCATATCTGGATGCCGATCAAACCGTCAACCGATATTGCGCTCATGCTGGCATGGATCAATATCATTATTTCCGAAGGAATGTACGACAAACAATATATCAGTTCATATGCTAACGGTTTCACTGAATTGGCCGATGCCGTAAAATCATATACACCGGAGTGGGCCGCAAGAGAGACCGATCTTCCGGTACAGCAGATTGTCGAAACAGCCCGCCTGCTGGGGAAAAATGCTCCTGCCGTCTGCGTTCATCCAGGACGTCATGTTACCTGGTATGGCGATGACGTGCAACGTACCCGCTGCATCGGCATTCTCATGGCGCTACTCGGTACGTGGGGCAGAGAAGGTGGCGCTTTTTTTGCTACAAAGGCCTCATTTCCCAAGATGGCAGCAAAACCTTTTCCGGAACCAGGTAAAGCGCCTCTTAATCTCGGCGGATTTCCGTTTGCCGGTGGCGAAGGGGTTACACAGGCAATCCGGACGGCAACCATCAGCGGAGCACCGTATCCGATCAAGGGATGGTTCGTCAGCGGCACAAACCTGATGAAATCCCTCCCTAATCAAAAAGAGACAATAGAAGCAATAAAGAAGCTGGACCTTCTTGTTGCTGTGGACGTAATGCCTTTTGACACGGTTATGATGGCCGACGTTATCCTGCCGGAATGCACCTACCTTGAGCGTCATGACGCTCTGGCCGTCGGTAAAGGGAAATCGCTGACCGTATCACTGCGGCAACCGGTGGTCGAACCGATGTACGAGTCAAAGCCTGGTTGGTGGATTGCCAAGGAACTTTCCAAGCGCCTGGGCGCGGAAGAATACTTTCCATGGAATACCTACGAGGATAAAATCAAGAACCAGTGCAGCCAGTGGAACGTGGATTATGAACAGTTAAAAAAAGTGGGAACCATTACGATTCCCAACACAGCGACCCCGTTTATCACTGTGACAAATCAGCCGGAGTTTAAAACTGCTTCCGGAAAAATTGAACTTTACAGCAAAGAGTTAAAAGAAAAGGGGTTTGACCCGGTTCCCCGTTACACGAATCATCAACAGCCCGCTCCCGGAGAGTTCCGGTTGGTCTACGGCCGCAGTGCCGTACACACCTTCAGCCGTTCAACCAACAATGCGGAGCTGAGCGAACTGTTCCCGGAAAACGAGGTCTGGGTGAACAGCCGCAAAGCCAAGGAGATGGGGATTGAAAACAACGCGTACGTGGTTCTGGTAAATCAGGACGGCGTCAAAAGCAATCGCATTAAAGTCAAGGCCACCGAGCGAATCAGGGAAGACTGCGTATATATGGTTCATGGCTATGGCACTACCAGTAAGGAACTGAAAAATGCGTACGGCAAAGGTGCGGATGACCAGGGGCTTATCACCCGGTATGCGGTTGACCCGATCTGCGGTGGGACAGGAATGAGAGTAAACTTTGTCCGGTTTGCTAAGGAGGGAAGCAATGCCTAAATATGCCATGGTAATAGATCAACGGCGCTGCATCGGCTGCATGGCATGTGTTGTGGCCTGCAAAAAGGAAAATGAAGTGCCGCCGGGAGATTTCAGGACCCGTGTGGTGGAAAAAGTCGAGGGTGAGTATCCCAAACTGCGCATGGAACTCCGTTCGGAACTGTGCAATCACTGCGACAATCCACCATGCGTGTACAACTGCCCCACCGGTGCATCCTACAAGAACAAGGAAACCGGGATGGTTTTGCTGAAGAAGTATCGTTGCGTCGGCTGTAAATCCTGCGTTGCAGCCTGCCCGTACGATGCGCGCTATATCAACGAAGAAAAGGGCTTTGCCGACAAATGTACGTTCTGCGAACATCGTATTAAAGAAGGGAAGGAACCGGCCTGTGTCGCAACCTGTATTGGCAAATCACGAATCTTCGGTGACCTGGATGATCCGAAAAGCGCCGTCAGCATCGCGCTGCGGGAAAACCACGCAGAAGTACTTCTGCAAAGCGCCGGAACAAAACCGCGGGTCTATTACATCAGAAAGTTCGGGAAACCGGAATAGGAGTGTTGCGCATGGAAATTACAACAACTGGCTTGAACGCTATTACCTCGCCACACCTCCATGTCTGGGATTGGCGTGTATCATTGTATCTATTTCTCGGGGGACTGTCCGCCGGACTGGCGATTATGACGTCAATACTGCATGTCAGAAAAGGCGGTAATCTGGCGGAAGGCGAACGCGCCGCCATCAGCGCGCCGCTGTACGTCCCCATCATTCTGAGTATTGGCATGTTCTTCATTTTTCTCGACCTGGAACGTAAACTTAACGTGTTCTGGTTCTATTTAACCGTCCAGCCACTGTCGCCCATGTCCTGGGGATCGTGGGGATTACTCGTTTTTTACCCGATCACCGTGCTGTATGCCCTGGCCATGTTCCCCGAGTCCAAGCGACATCTCCTGATGTTCCGGCAATTGAAAGAATTCTCCGAGTGGCTGAGTACGTACAAACTAAAACTGGCGGCCGTTAACTTCGGTATGGGCGTATTTATCGGCGTTTATACCGGGGTGCTGCTCAGTTCTTTTGTGGCCCGTCCTCTGTGGAACTCCGCAATTCTGCCGATTCTCTTTCTGACTTCGGCCATGTCAGCCGGAGCCGCGTTCATGATCATGATTTCAAACCAGAAAAAGGTGAAACTCTACTTTACCAAGGTTGATATCTGGCTGGTGCTTGCAGAAATGGTCATGCTGCCGCTCTTCTTCTACGGCCAGTACACCTCTTCAGGCGCACACCGGGAATCGATTATGCCGTTCTTTACCTTCAACCACGAATATTTCTGGTACGGGATTGGCATGCTTCTGCTGCTGGTAATTTTCCCCATTGCCTTGGTCATGAAGTTTCTTGAGGTTAAGGAAGATCATGGTGAAGAGTTGACCGCCGATGCCCTGTTCAAAATGAACCTGAGCGCACTCATGGTGCTGGCGGGGGGCCTCATCATCCGCTTTACTTTTGTCTATGCGGGACAATTGAGTCATTTATCCTGAACGCAAACCCTGATATAGGGAACAATCTTGTTTTTGATGTGTCCGCACGCCGGACCAACCCACCAAAGAAAGGAGAGAACAATGAAGAAAATCGCAGCAATGATGGTAGCAGCAATGATGGCGCTCAGTTTCGCCACCGTAGTACTGGCAGAAGAGAAGGCGGAAGAGAAACCGGCCGCTGAAAAGGCTGACAAAAAAGTGGACAAAAAAGCCGCTAAAGTAAAAAAAGAGAAGAAACCGGCTAATACTGAAGAAGCAAAACCGGCTAAAAAAAGCAAGAAAGAAGCTGCCGGCTGCTAATCCAGCTGCTGGTGTCCGTACGCCGGAGGTGTCAGTCTCCAAGCCTCCGGCGTACCGATACCGTTGTACTCATTTCTTCGCATATTTTATGCGATGTGATAAGGATTTCACCATGCAATCACCTGATAAACGCAACTTTGACGCTGTAGCTGCCACATGGGACGAGAAACCGGAGCGGGTCCGGCTTGCCGGAGAGGTGGCGGCTACCATAGTACGGGAGGTGCCGCTTTCCCTCCAAATGACAGCACTCGATTACGGTTGTGGCAGCGGGCTGGTAACGATGGCGATTCAGCCGCATGTGGGTCAAATCGTCGCTGCGGACAGCTCGCAGGGAATGCTGGACGTTCTTGAGCAGAAGGTGCAAAACCATGGTATCGATACCATCTCTACCCGCCTAATAGATCTGACCGTGCGGGACTGTCTTGAAGGAAAATTCGATCTGATCTTCAGCAGCATGACCATGCACCATGTTTGTGATGTCGCTGCACTGATTACCACATTTGTCCGGGCTCTCAAACCGGGTGGCTGGCTGGCTCTGGCAGATCTTGAGGCTGAGGATGGCAGTTTCCACGAAGATCCGACCGGTGTCTGCCACCATGGCTTTGAGCGTGGTTTCATTCAAGCACTACTGACGGAGAAAGGGTGCTTTGACGTTCGGGTCGTATCTGCTGCAATCATCCGCAAAGAATCTTCAGGTGGTGAACGTTTCTATCCGGTATTTTTGACCGTCGGAAGAACGGGGATCGGATCTTTCGCGTCGTGACCTGAACAACAGGCTGCTCTCATTACAATCCAGACGATTCATTTCTTCGATGGAGACATATGTACAACCTGATTGCCGTTTGCCTCGGATGGATCGTGTTCTGTCTCACCGGCTGTTCTCTACCGTCGGTATCTCCGTCAAAATGTGCGACGTGTCATTACGGGCTTGAAACGGTCTCATCGCATCACCCCTCCTGTACCGTTTGTCATGGCGGCAATGACCATACAACGAACAAATCTGCAGCCCACGCCGGCTTACGTGGTCCTGCCAATCCCGCAACACCGGAACATTGGGAGAAATCATGCGGAGATTGTCACCGTTATCAAACGGAACGGGTCACATCAACCATCATGCAAACCAACGCCGGAATGATTCGCAACATCCAGCTGACCTGGGAGGGCGATGACGGAAAAGGGTATACCACCAGAGGAGGAAATGCATTTGATCCCTCCGGTAAATCGATAGAAACAATTCCGGTAGAGGAGTTGGACCATCTTTCGGGAGAACTGTACCGTAAAGCCTGTTCCCGCTGCCACATCGGCACCGCAAATAACGACTCCTACGCTGCGGCACACGGAGCGGGATGTGCCACCTGTCACTTTCCCTGGAATGATACCGCCACGTATGAAGGAAGCGACAGGAATTTGAAGGGTAAGGCGGGGCATTCAGCCAGCCACCGCATGATGCCGCTACCCGATACCCAGGTCTGCTCGCGTTGTCATAACCGGAGCGGTCGTATCGCCCTCTCCTACCAGGGACTGTATGACGGTAATAACGGCCTGGTACCGACCAGAGCTGGTGAAGCCGGGCCAGAAATGACCAGCGGCGCCCGCAACCTGACCCACATCACCCCTGATATTCATTATATAGCCGGAATGGAATGCATCGACTGCCACACTTCAAGAGAGGTGATGGGAGATGGCTACGCCTACCGGAACATGTACCGGCAGACCGAGGTGACGTGTGAGAATTGCCACGGGAGCGCCTCGGAGGTGCCACGCTTCCGAGAGGTTTCCCGGGAAAACGATGAGGCACTGCGGGAATCCCGCTCCTACAAACAGCCGGTGCGGTATGGCATGCAGATGATCCAGACCTCAAAAGGGCGCAGTTTTTCCAACGTATTCTACCAGGAAGGCGTGATCTGGCTTCAGGGAAAACGGAACGGAACTCTGCACCGGAGCAAGGTTATCACCGGCACTCCGGAACATACGATTGCCGGACATGGACGTCTGGAGTGTTATGCCTGCCACTCCCACAGCTCGGTGCAGTGCTATGGCTGTCACACCCGCTACGACAAGGGGAAAACCGGCATGGACTTCATCAAGGGAGAAGAAACACCGGGAGTCTTTAGCGAGACGGAAGATTATCGGATGCTGTATCCCTTCCCGCTGGCGCTCAACCAGCGCGGCCGGATTTCACCGGTAACTCCCGGCTGCCAGACCTTTATTACCGTAGCAGAGTCGGATGGTTCGCAGTCAAGATCTGAGTATGTCGCCCGGTTCAAGGGAAAACAGCAACTCCGCTTTGCCCCGTTTTATTCGCACAACACCGCAAAAACGGCGCTCGGCTGCGGCGAATGCCATGGAAACCCGGCCTTTCTCGGGTTTGGACAATCTGTCGTTTCGGGAAATACCATCAAAGGGACTTTGATCTGTGAACATTCTGACAACAAACCGCTCGATGGTTTTCTGACGATGACCAATGGCCACGTTATTTCGTATGCGGCAATCACCAGAGAGAACGCCAGGCCGTTGAACGGCGCCGAGGTACGGCGGGCTCTGGCGGTCAACCTCTGTCTCCCCTGTCACGAAACTCCGCGTGACCCGATTTACCGGAAAGGAATCAACTACCGTGCGTTGGATGATACTCGTCATCGTCGGCTTTTGTCTGGCCCATAGCCTCAATGCCACCGCCGCACACGTCGCTCTGGCCTGCGGATCATGTCACCGTCAGGGTGGCGCTGCCAGCGACCCGGCGGCCCGTTCAAACCGGGCAAACGGATGTGCCATCTGTCACCGGGGGCACGAGCGGATCTTCGACCACGCCATGGGGCAGCGGAGCGGCGAGCAACAGTTTGTCCAGCGGAGCTATGGGCGGTTCGATACCGATTTCTGGGACAAAAACTGCAACGCCTGTCACCTGACAGGGTGTCTTGATTGTCATGCTGATGGCTTGAAAAAACCGTCCGTTGCAACCTGTCAGCGCTGCCACAGCGGTTACTACACCGGGTGGGATTATTCCGGCCGGGCACCGCGTGAAGACAACATGCGCTATCAGCGCGGCATTGCCGTGAATGGCGAGACCTTCCTGAAGATGCTGCCGGATGTGCACTACCGTGCGGGCATGACCTGCGGAGCATGCCACTCGATGGTCAGCCTCGCGGAAGGGAAGAGATCATCGAAAGGGTGTCGCGACTGTCACAAGCCGGGCATGAAAATCATAGAGCACCGTATCCCGGCTCACCTGCAGCGACTGGAATGTTATGCCTGCCATTCGGCCTGGGCGCCGCAGGAATACGGTACATTTTTTCTCCGTTTTCGCGACCGGCAGCTGAAAGAGGATTTTGATCTGAAACCGGGTCCACATGCGGAATATCAACGCAGCGCCTACCTGAAAAAACAGAACACACCGCCGCTCGGGATCAACGCCGCCGGGCGGATCAGTCCGATCAGGCCGATGTTTATCGCATATTATACGGACATCATGCATGCCCGGAACAATGGCCCGGAAAACGATCTGCTGGCGGCCGAATGGCGTGCCTGGTTTCCGCATACCGTTCAGCGTGGCAGCGTTACCTGCGAGGGGTGCCACGACAACCCGGTCCGTTTTCTGCTTGAACCGGAGTCGCGGCGGATCTACAATCTCAAGAAAGATGGCATGAGCCTGGAATCATTCTGGCAACAGAGCGGGCAACGGGTCAGTAACGGCAGTTTCATGGCTGCCGAACGCTATCTGCGCATGAGCAGCAAAACTCCGGCCTATACAAAGGCATACGTGGAAAAATGGAAAACCTTTCTCAATCGCGTCGATCATTCATCACAACCCTGACCCTGCTGCTCGCCTCGGGCGTCTTGCTGGTTCGGTACCTCATTCCGCGGACGAGTGGTACGCGCCGGGTACTGGCAACTGCCGCAGCAGCAGACGTGCCGTTGAACGGCGCGCTGTTGTTTCGCGATGAACGGCTGATACTGATGAGAGATAATTCCGGTTTCTATGTGTTAAGCCTGATCTGCACCCATCTGGGGTGTACAGTTACGGTCACGGAAGATACGCTTGCGTGTCCCTGCCACGGCAGCCGCTTCGACCGGCAGGGGATGGTACTTACAGGTCCGGCGACCCTGCCCCTCAAGAGATTCAAGCTGGTTGAGCAAAACGGGGGCATTACGGTGTATGACTCATGATCGCCGACTTTCTTAAACATCTCTTCCCCCGCGTGGTTCTTGAACGCAACCTTCGCTTCAGCTACACCTTCTGCCTGGGGGGGCTCGCCTTCACCGCATTCCTGATCATGCTGGCCAGCGGCATACTGCTGCTGGTCTATTATCAGCCGACCCCGGAGCGGGCATTCAACTCGATTCTCTTTCTCGAAGCATCCGTCCGGGGGGGGAAATATCTGCGCAGCCTGCACCGCTTGACCTCGCATACCCTGCTGATCCTGATTCTGCTGCATACGGTGCGGGTGATACTGACCGGAGCATATCAGCGGCCACGGCACCTTAACTGGGTAGTCGGTTGCCTGCTGCTCTTTCTGGCGCTGTTCGAGGCGTATACCGGCTACCTGCTTCCCTTCGACCAGCTTGCCTTCTGGGCGACACAGACCGGAATGGAGCTGCTGACCACGCTGCCGTTCGGTTCGCTGTTCCGCTCGCTGCTGGTGCCGGACGGCGTCGGCCAGGGGCTGTCACTGCTCCGTTTCTACGCACTGCATATCGTCATCATTCCGCTCGGGGTGCTGGCGCTGTCATTTCTGCATTTCTACCGGGTCAGAAAAAACAAGGGGGTGCTGCCGTATCTATGAAAAACGGATTTGTAAAAAGCTCTCCCCATTTTTTCCGGCGTATCAGTCGTTCCATGTATGCGCTGACTATCTCACTCCTGCTGCTTGCGGCACTGGTCCCGGCGCCGCTTCAGGAGCAGGCCAACCCGGCAGTTACTCCAAATCCTGCCAAATCGGCCTGGTTTCTGCTCTGGATTCAGGAACTGGTCAGCTGGTCGCGCTCCATGATCTATCCGATCATACTGCTGGGTGGGCTCTTTCTGCTGCTTCCCTGGCTCCCCATTGGTACACATATTCACCATGCCAACTGGTTCCCGCGCGAACAGAAAATGGTATCGGCCACTGCCGTCATACTTATTGTCACGATTGCGCTGTTGACCATTGTAGCGCTGTTTTTCCGGGGGGCAAATTGGTCGCTCGTGTTTTAATGGTTGCCCTGTTTATGGTAACCGTCCCGGCCTGGGGTGGCCCCCCCCGGCAACATTGCCTCTCATGCCATTCCGCTCACTACGAGGAGAAGGGGAAGTGCAGCGACTGTCATCTCGGCAATCCGGCAGCGGGGCGTAAAAACATCGCCCACGCCGGAGTTCGCGCCGGAAAATATTGTCGCTTCACCCTTGGCAATGCAGTTCAGAAGAGAGAAGGAGAACAATTGATAGAACAGCTTTCCTGCCGCCGCTGCCATATCACCGCCGGGCGAGGAAACCGCCTGGCGGTAAGCCTTGATACTGCGGCAGCTCACAAAACAGCCGCGGAACTGGCGCTCTCGATCCGGCGCCCCGTAAAGAACATGCCGAATTTCGTCCTGAATGAAGAGCTGATAACGATAGTGGTGAATGCCATTTATGCCGGTTCACTGAAACATAAGACCGATGTAGAGACTCCGGTTCAGGTACATTTCACTCCTTCCGTCTCAAAAAAACCGGACGTGTTCTCGGCAAAATGCGGCAGGTGCCATCGTATGCTGAGCCGGCGTCTGGGTGCTGTCGGGACAGGTACTATCGGTCCCAATTTATCGGGTCTCTTTTCAGACTATTATCCGAAGACGTTCAAGGATGGTGAAGCATGGACAGTCAGAAACCTGGATG
>Ga0209697_10008841_pt1 | contig 11327 bp, 15 predicted proteins | sample AliMusrvi5mmetaG_FD_184115 | JGI IMG/M metagenome (GOLD analysis project Ga0209697, IMG submission 184115) | Freshwater lake bacterial and archeal communities from Alinen Mustajarvi, Finland, to study Microbial Dark Matter (Phase II) - Alinen... | ecosystem: Environmental > Aquatic > Freshwater... | reverse complement strand
TTCGATTTGAGATGCACTCAAGGGTAAGAGAGAGGTTTCAGTGGTGGATTGCAAAGTTCGTACTCAACAAGTGAAATGATAAGGAAATTCTATCCTAAATGGGTAAAATATTCTTCGGAAATCACCTAGAACAGGCGTTGTTCCAAGATAATAAAGATTATGTTGAGATTTTATAATAGCAGGGATTTTAATGCCAGCCTATCTGTTAGCGGATGACGACTGTCCTGTAGTGAAGCATCACTTAAATACTGTGCGACATATTTGCTAAATTGAAATGCAAACTGACTGACACGTTCGCTTGGGTAATGGCTGTAATCGTGTTTGAAGGTAATTCCGTTATATGGTAAGTTTGTCTGGCGCGTGATTTAAGCAACATATATTCGTTATATTCATGTTCAGACAAAAAATAACCACTGGTTCGACCATGACTGGTAATAGCAATCGATTCGCGTTGAGCCTGTTCTTTATATTGACCAAAATGTTTAACAAATTCACTAGCTGATACCCGAAGCATAATTGTATTCTTTATTAATTGCGTAAAACACAGAATTTACAGAATCTACGGAAATTTGTCAATATGAATGGATTGAATAATGTAATTGGATAAACGCTTCTGAGAGACCGGTTACTTCAGCTATGGTTGTTATAGGAATACCTTTATTCAGCATGTTTAAGGCAATTATTTCAATGCCTCGTTCCAGTCCTCTTTCAAAGCCGCGTTCATCTGCTGAGGCGATTTTACTTTCTATGTCGGCCAGGGATTGCATACGCACTTCATAAACCAGACGCTCTTCTTCATCAAACATTCTATCAACCGCGACGATAGCTTTAACTATTGCGGAGTCTACGGCCAGTTCTTCAGGGATATGATTTTTATCAAGCTGGTGGGCTTTGGTTAAAAAAGTGCTCCAACGGTCTAGGGCTGTCGTGATAGGTGTTTTCTGCTGACCGAATTTTTTAAGTTCGATGTAATGCAGTTCAAATATATCGTGTAGTTTGTCGTCTTTACCAGTGACTGTGTTAAGGATTTTATAGCAGTTATGGAATGCGCTAGTGTCACGTATAAAGTCAAAGTCCATGATATTAATGCTGATGGTTTTCTTCAGTTCTTTGTACATATTGCCTTCACTGAGTTGCTCTGTAACCAGTTTTGCCCAGTAATAGATGGCCCGTTTGTCAAAGTTGAAGTCTTCACTGATCTGCATTTCGACATTAAACCAATGTCCCTTTTCACTTTTAGCCTTGATGTCCAAAATCGACATTTTACCGGCTTGATAGTCCGCGAGGTTGTACGGGTTCTTCAATTCCACTTCAACGACGTGTTCCTGTTCAGAAATAATCGCATTGATTAATGAAATCAATAGGTCTTTATTTTCTTCACTACCAAACAGTTTTTTAAAGGCAAAGTCTACACGGGGATTTATTCTACACATGGTTTACTCTGTTAAAATCAATCGATAACAACTTGATTTAAAAGATTAGCTTGAGATTTATCATAGCATAGTTTGATAGTATCATTCCGAAACTAATAAGTACCTATCGGCTTAGAACTCTTCCCCCCCTAGGGAATACCTATGTTTCAAATTGCCGACCTACTAACGCCCTCATACTTATACCGCATTAGAAACATTCTACTACAATTTCACGAACCGCGTAAAAAATTAAGCGAACCGTGAGTTATATCTTTTTGTTTAACTCTTTAAGATAGACTGAATACCTACGTTACTTCAGTTTATTTTTACGCCACAGCCAAAACCCAAGGCCTGAGGCAACAACCACTAAAAGTAGCATTAAAATAGGATATTCATAAAACGTTTCAACCACACTGCCCATACCTTGCGCGGTATGCTGATAATACGGCCCCATATTTCTCTCCTCCCCTTGTAGGATCTAATCACCTGACAATATAACTCATTAAACGGAACAATTACTCCGCTCTTTTGAGCTTACCTTAAAAAAAATGATTGTCCAGATGATGAATTTAATGAATCAAAGAGAAATAATCCCCCATCAAAAAAGCCCCCTGTTGATAAAGTACTGACTTCATCAACAGGGGGCTTAGTCAATCAAGCCTGTTTCAGTTAAATCAATTAGGGCGCATAATGTGTTTCTATATAACGCTGTACGATTTCCTGAAATTCTTCTGCAATTCTATCGCCTTTCAGGGTCACAGTTTTTTCACCATCTTCGTAGACTGGAGCAACAGGTGATTCACCAGTACCCGGCAAACTAATACCTATATTGGCACTTTTACTTTCACCTGGACCATTAACAACGCAACCCATTACCGCAATTTCCATGGATTCAACGCCCGGATATTGATTACGCCAGATAGGCATTTGATCACGCAAATAGCTTTGAATATCCATCGCTAGTTTTTGGAAATAATCACTGGTGGTACGACCACAACCGGGGCAAGAAATAACCATTGGGGTAAAAGCACGGAATCCCATAGTTTGTAATATTTCTTGACCCACAATCACTTCTTGCGTTCTTGAAGCACCAGGCTCAGGTGTTAACGAAATGCGAATGGTGTCACCAATCCCTTGCTGCATTAACACTGAAAGCGCCGCCGCAGAAGAAACAATCCCCTTTGAACCCATGCCGGCTTCAGTCAGACCCAAATGCAAGGCATAATCACAACGACTGGATAAGTCTTGATAAATGTTAATCAGTTCTTGTACATTACTAATCTTACAGGACAGAATGATTTTGTCTTTACCCAGACCTAACTCCTCAGCCTTAGCCGCGCTTTCTAACGCCGATAAAACAATCGCTTTACGGGTTACTGCCGCCAACGGTTCTGGATGTTTTAACGCTCTGTTTTCATCTAACAAGCGGGTTAAAACAGCTTGATCTAAACTTCCCCCGTTCACACCAATACGGACGGGCTTGTTATATTGGCAGGCAAATTCAATCATTTGTTGAAATTGCGGGTCACGGCTTTTACCCCGGCCTACGTTACCAGGATTAATACGATACTTATCCAAGGCTTCCGCGCAGTCTGGATATTTTTCCAGTAACTTATGACCGTTAAAATGAAAATCGCCTACGATAGGCACCGTACAGTCCTTTTGGTTTAACGTATTACGAATCTCAGCCACGGCTTTTGCGGCTTCTTCTGAGTTAACGGTAATACGCACCAACTCAGAACCTGCTGTTGCTAATTCGATAATTTGATTAACCGTTGCTGAGACATTTGCAGTATCGGTATTGGTCATGGATTGAACAACGATAGGAGCACCACCGCCCACTTTAACATCGCCGACTAAAACTTGATGGGTAATTTTTCTAAGGCTAATTGACATAGTCCAAATCTTTTAAAAAAGTTGCAGTTACTGACAAATTATACGCGATACACACGCATGAATAGAGTTAAATTATTGGCTTTGCTTAAGCGCTGATTGTTTAATAGCCTCTTTAATCTGTAACACAGCCGCTGGATTCAACTGCCCTACCCTAATTTTCCCTTGGCACAAAGCCCCTCTAAAACCCAGATAATCAGCCTGATAAGGCAATAATGAAGGAATATCATCTAGTCTCAATGAGCCTGCTAAACCACATAGCAAAGCTAAGGCTTTGGCTTGTTTAACAAATTCGATCAGTGCTACAGGAGACATCAACTGGGTTAATGAGCCACTTTTCTTATCCAGTGTATCCAACATAACGCCTGTAAAACCCGCTTCTTTCAAGGCTGTTAGCACAGAATAATCAGGCTGGGTATCAGCAAATAACACCGCAATTAAACGATAACCTTGAGCTGTTAATAGTGATAATTGGTTTAAAGTTCCTAGTCCATCATCACCGGGGAAAAAGCCAATTTTCACATAATCAACCCCCGTTTCAGCCATTGTCTTGACCGCATTAAAAACCAACTGCGGTTGCATGGGGATGTCGCCAATGGTTGCACTCACCGGACAGCGTCGATTAACTTCAGTAACAATCTCTTGAACAGCTATAACATCTAACGCTCCTAAAGCGCCCAAGGCCGGTTGTTTGAGATCAATAATATCAACCCCTGCCTCTAAAACCAGCAACGCTTCCGACACACAGTTAACACTTGCCAGCATCCCTGTCATACTGAAACCCTAGCTTTAAATTGATCAATCACCGCCATTATCCAAGACCATGCTTCTAACTCTCTCTCGCCTGCTGTTTTTTCCAAACCAATACGTAGATAATTTATGTCTGCCTCAATTTTCTCCATCGGCAACCACTCTAAGCGACTGATTAATATAGCCGCTTCTAATACTGAATACTGCGCCCGATTAAAGCCTTTAAAAGGCGCATGATTGACGGTATGAACCGCTTTACAAAACACCTTGGGACGAGTGGGATCATCTTCCACTCGCAACAACTCAAGTTCCGTATGCGCTAACGCACCCGCTATAACTTGCCCCTTAATCACTTCTGCTGCCACTAAAGGCCAATCCCGGCGACCCGTTAAACAACCGGCAAAAATACGCACATCATCACTATAATTAAGGACAGCAACCTTGGTCTCTAAGAGATTATTCAGTGTGGTAGACGGGCGAAATGGCAGGATAATAATATCCTCGCCCACACTATGAATCCCCATAGGGGCTAAATGGGCCACACCCAAACTATTCTGGGTGGTAACAATCAGTTCTTGAATCATTTTTGTTTGTGTAAAGTAGTGCCTGCTGGCCTAAATGTATGCAGATCAATCACCGATTGCTCGGCTTGATCAATCGCACAACCCCAAGTAAGGGCTTGATCTTGGGTAAAACGCTTACCTAATTGCCAGGCAATTTCAGCTCTGGCTAATTCAACACCCAAATAAAAGGCATGACTGCCATCGGTTTCAACTTTAAGCTTAGGAAATAACACAAACGGATCATGCGCACTGTACATTCCATCCCGGTTAAAGATATGTACCCCTTCAACACTGGTTTGAATTCGAAAGCTAGGGTCGGTGATTTGCCCTGCCAGTTCTTTAACTTCTTCCAAAGAATAGGGGAAAGGCGCGGTCTCATGCAAAGCCATCAATCCTGGGTCAATGTGCTTAGGTAAAGTCTCGTGTTGTTTAGCTGCAAACATGATTCGTCTGGCTAAATCAGCTTCTTTAATCGCTCGACAGGCATGACGACTGACTTCGGTTGCCAAAATATGATTAATATTGAGCTCTGAGCAAATGCCCAATAATAGCGCATTCATACCCACCGTATCGGCATGGGTTAATTCGGTAATATTTCCCACGCCCATCATCATCTCGACAGTAGGATATTTTTTTCTCACGGTATGATAACGCACCACCGAATCGGTAAAACCGAAATGCAAGGGGTCTAATATGGGGTCAACAATAAAAGCCCGTTGCTTTTCTTGCATAATTTTAATGGCTCGATCCAAAGAGTCCAAATCTTCGTGGCGCTCTGGAATTATAATCGGTGTAGCAGCAACTTCATCAGCGACCCAGAGGGTACTTTCATGCAAGCTGAGCATATAGTCCGCCCCTGCTTTACCGCCTCTTAATAAATCATTGGCCTCCAACGAATCGATACTCACCCTAAAGCCTTCCTGCTTTAAGGTTTGAATAATCTCTTCCATCTGTGGAAAATCGGTACTTGGCAAACAGCCAATATCGATAACATCTGCACCATTCTTTTTGTAATAATAGGCACGTTTAACCACCTCTTCAACACTGACATGAGGCGCATCCACAATTTCAGCGAAGATCTTAACCTTGTAATGGCTTAAATCAGGCTTTTGTGCCGCTTTACCAAAATAGTGCGGTAAGTCTTTAAGCTCTTCTGATCCTCGAACCACAGGCACACCCAAAGTCACCGATAAAGCCTCTAAATCACCTCGGCACCGACCGGGTACAATCACGCGGTCTGCACCGAAGGTATCTGTCAAGCGTCGGGCGATCATATCGGCAGTCATTAACGCCGCGACCTTAAGCCCTAATTGATGTACGGTATAAGTAAACTCTGGCTGCATTTTTTCCAGAATAATCCGCAGTTGTTTTTCCGCTAACTTACCCGTCAGAAACAGTAGATGTTCACTCACTCTATAAAACCCTCTTTAGCAACAACTGCCAAACGGGCTTTCACACTCACCATTAACTCATCAACACTTTTAACGATACTGGTGTATTCAAGCGTACTTAATTTTTCAGTTGCTTCTAAATCAATTTGACGAGGATACACCATCACCCGTTGACCTTTAGGTGCCGTGGTTTCCATTTCTGGGGCAATATCACAGGGATAAACAATACTGGGCACTCGACATTTTCCGGCTTGAGAATATAAGTTAGTGACCAGAGAATCAGAGATGCCTAGCACACACTTAGCCACGGTATTTGAGGTCGCGGGTGCCATCACAAAAGTATGATAATAACCGGTATAAAAAAGCCCAACCGGCGGTGAAGAGGCCGCTTTATCACGATACACAGGCATTTTCTCGCGGATATCAGCCAGCTTAAAACCATACATTTTAATCACTTCCTCTGCGGCTTGACTCAAATATAAGTCAACGTCATCAAGGGTCAGCAGGAAATTTAAGCATTCTTCTATATAATGACCGGAACCCGTAATGGCCCAGGCAAGTCGTGGTTTATTCATAACGATTGTGTCTTTGTCTTCACCAAATAATTTTTAAACCGTATTGGCTGTAATTATCAAATTGCCCATCTTTAGAAATTAAAATCAAATCGTTTGCCACAGCCTGCCAAATCAACATCCTATCGAAAGGGTCTTTATGTGCGAGCTTGGGTAATTGGTAGAAAAGTGCGGACTCTTCTGGCGTTAATGAAATTTTTGCAAAGCCCATGTTATCACAAAGCTTAAGTAATTCATCAGGTTTACAACCCAATATCAATTTACCCCGCGCATATTTTAAAGAGATTTCCCAAAAAGTGATGCTACTGACAAAGACCTTACTATGGATGTTTTCCAAAACAGCAACCGCCCTTTTCCCCAGTTTCTCCGGTTGCCATATCGACCACAAAAAGCTATGCGTATCGAGCAAATAATTGCTCATGAGTGCAAAAACTCTTCATCAGTCATTTTAAAGTTCTCATTGATAGCAAATTCCACCTTGCCCTTTAACAATCCTAACGGCCTTTTTTTAGTCGGTTGATTTTTTAAGGACAAAACAAAATGTAATGTCGCTTCGACTTTGTCTAATGGCAAGGTATGTATTTCTGTTAATACAGCTTGCTCTATTTCAGCTCTGTTCATTTATGTATCCTAATGAAAAACGGTTGCCTGGCTATTTACTGGTGCACGGGCATTTTCTCGCGAATATCAGCCAGCTTAAAACCATACCTTTTAAGCACTTCCTCTGCGGCCTGACTCAAATATAAATCAACGGCATCAAGGGTAAGCAGGGATCGATAGTATGGGTCATTATACCTGAATCTATTCATCACATTACATAGGCGTATTGTTTGCCAGGGCAACCGCATTAAAAGCACTTGAAAAACAGCTTAAATTGATCACTACGATTACTATTAGTTTTTTATTTTGATATTTTATCCAATGAACCAGAATCTGCTAGAGCATTTTTCAGACATAAAAGATCCACGAATTGAACGTAATAAGTTACATCAATTGTCCGATATTATATTTTTAACTATCAGCGCAGTACTCAGTGGTGCTGATGGTTGGGAAGCTATTGCAGAATTTGGGCAGAACAAATTGGAGTGGTTACAGCGTTTTGTCCCACTGGAAAGTGGAATGTAAAATCTCATTCGAAGTTGGTGGTAGACCCACCGAAGTCCGCTGTCGGAAGTTGGCTTCAAACCACCTCAAGCTGCTTGTATTAAGAGTACAGGTAGTGAGCGATGAGGAAAGGTTAATTTACAATTAGCAGGTAGGGCATAGAGAGACGAGCTATAGCGAACCTATGTTGATGCGTCGTTATCCACAGATTTGAAATCAAAACCAGGGGCGTTTCTATCTTCTGGGAGTAACTACTCGAGCCATCAATTCGTGGCTTGTAGCGATTTTACTGTTAAAAACAGCGGAAAATTGATTGAAAAACACCCGGAAAGAGATACTTTTTGTCTGTTTTTCTTATTTTTTCATCAAACAATACGCTACAACCCAGATAAATCAGGCCTGAGTAGTTACACAACCACAACCGTTAGTGCGAGCGGCGACGTTCTAACATCATCAGCAACAAACTGGATAGTAAACCCAAGCTTAGCCCTGCAAGATTGGTATCAATTTCAGGTGCAGAAGGATAGCTTTTTACGCCAACATTGGTAAAAACAAAATCCAAGTCATTGTAGTTGTAATCTGACCCCGATGTTTTGGCATGCGTACTGGTCAGGTCTTCAAAAGAGACAAACACTGGTGGCGTGCCGTTAGTCGGTGTTGTCGCTGCACTGGGCAACTGGCTGACCAATGCTGAGAGATTTTCAACATAACCTTGGTTGGTCACTGTATTGAAAGTAGCACTGTTCAGCGGCGTGGCATAAACATGTTGGTTGGTATCGGAGTTCTGGGCTATATCGGATGCTACAGTGTAACTCCCGTTAATGGGATTACCTTTGCTGTCATATAGAGGCTGGTTCCAGCCCCAAACATAGTCAACAAAAGTCAGCGTGTCGCCTGCATGTACATTCCAGCTCATTTCTGCGCCGACGGCGGTCTGCTTGTTTTCCAAACCCCAATGGTTAGTGTTTACCCCGTTGATTTCCAACCCTAATATTTCATTATAACTAGCAGTTGTCCCAGCAAAAAAGGCGTTTACAGTGCCGGTATTGGCAGCAGTGAAGGTGTAGCCTACCGGATTGATGACCCCTACGTTGGCGTAGGGGATGTTAGTGGCTGAAGTGCTGGCGAAAGCATTGCTTTGGCTAGCTAATAGGATTGCCGATACGGCAATCAGGTATTTGATTGTTTTCATAATTGTTCTCCAAGTAATACTGTTGGGATGATGCGGTTTTCAAAACGTAGTGCCATTGAAAAATCCTGCAATTCTTTTAACAATTTAACAGTAAAAAAACAAAACTTAATTACGAGATATTATGACATATTTGTAATGCGACTGTCAAAAATAAATACAGTCATTCAACAGCGGTAAAGCTGGGTGAGATAACTGTAAAACTTACCACAACGACCAATGCTGGGTTTGCCACACATAAATGGCCAACAGCGCATTAGTGGTCGAGTGGGCGATAATAGCGTCGCCCACCACCCCGCGCCGGTATAACGCCAAAGCATAGCCTATGCCCGCCACCGTACCCGCCAGCCAAGCCCCGTGCATTCCCCCAAACAGCAACGATGATACAGCAAACGATAGCCAAGTGAACTGACCGGGTTTTACCGCCAGAAAATCATGGTTAATCAATTTGGGTATTAAATAGCCACGAAAAGCCAGTTCTTCGACAATAGGCACAGTCAGGGTTGCTCCTATGACTCGAAAAAATAGCCAGCCATATTGCCAAGCAATAGGGATAGTCGACAAGATATAAGCAAACTTTAAGTCTTGCTTGGTATCAACAGGCACCAGAGTTATCCACAACAAGAACACTACAGTGCCGATAATGATCGCCGAGAAAGACAAGCCATTAAAAATTTTTTGGTAAGCGTGCCGCAAAAGCCACAATACCGTGAGTGAAATGACTACCTTTAGGGGGTATAGCCAATCAAACCCACTAATAAGCGCCCCGCCAATTAAAGTGGCTCCCACCAGCACCACAAAGGGCAGTAAAAAAGGCTTTGCCAGATTGCTTACTTGGCTGTTAGGTGAGGGAAAGGGTGTGCCGATAAAGATCGGCAGCCGTTGCGAAAACCAAACAATCCACACGCTAATGGCGATAAACGAAATCCAACCGGCATTGGCGTGAAAGCCACCCAGAGCGACGTAAGGCGACCACTCGGTGCCAATGATGATCAGCAAACAAATCCTAACTATGTTCAGCAGGTACATCAAAGCAATACCCAGTGGGTAAAGCAAAAATGCCGTGGGGAAGCGTAATACTTTACGGGCTGTCCAGATAAATAGCGTAAAAAAAATGGTGACCAGTCCCATGCCTTCATAACCCGAACATTCAGGGCGCACTTCTACAATAAACGTGGGGGTGCCTAATGCCTGAGTGGTCGGGTTGGAAACCACAACATGATAAAACAACGACAATAAAGCCTTGCTAAGCAGGTAAGTCAATTCAGAAAAATGCAGCCAACTACTTGCTGCCAATTTCGCTATGCTCCAACTTACAGCAGTGCCAAGCGTAGCGAGCGGTATGTTTTGCCTTAGCTGGCGTAAAATTAATTGCCAGGCAGACCAAGGCCAAAACACCAGTAATAAACAGGCAAAACTGGCACAGCCAGAAATTAGCCAAGCCACTGGCAAGCCAATGGCGGTAAGCGGGATAGCAAGATTGAGGGTGAAGGCATTTTGGTCGATAAACAACACAAAATTCAATAAACCAAAAACACCCAGTGCTAAGGCGTGTCCTATCAGCCATAACAGGCTGTGCTTAGGTTGGCTATGCCAAAAGCTTAAGCCAACGGTTTTGATTGCTTGCCTATTAAGAAAACCTAAAATAGCCACAAACAGAAATCCGACCCGCGACAAAAATCCGCTTTGCCCAAGCAAGGCGAAAGCCGGTAGGGGGGAGCTGGCTAAAGAATTGGCATCAATACTTGCCGATACAGTGATTGTTTCGACGGTCACTAGTAAGCACAGAAAAATAAGGCGCAATAACGATGCGGACAGAAAATGACGGGATTTGAGGAATAACAGTCGGGGCATAAAAGCTTAATCAAGTAGAGTTGGCTAGCAAACAGGATAACCACTGATTTCAGGAATAGACAGGTTAAGAGGGAGAAAGTTTCGTGCTGCCAAATCCAAGCAAGTTAGCCAACATGGAATACAGCAAAAACTGGGGCTTTATTAAATACCATAAAAAAGTCACTATATTTCTTAATAAAGTTTGTAGAATGCTTCAGTTGCCTAACTATAAATTAATGCAGTTTGTTCAAATGCACCACAATACCTTTTTTGCCGCAATTAGTTTACAGAGAGAACACCCCTATCCCTTGCGTGCAGCATGAAATACTTGAAGACAGCACACTCAATACCGAAGGGGTAGTACACCCCATACGTGAAGAGGGGACACTTAGGTAATTTCCGAAGAATATTTTACCCATTTAGGATAGAATTTCCTTATCATTTCACTTGTTGAGTACGAACTTTGCAATCCACCACTGAAACCTCTCTCTTGCCCTTGAGTGCATCTCAAATCGAAGACTTAAAATTAGCGAGTTCAAAAATGTCAGGAGCAGATCGACGAGCATTCCAAGCAGCAATGACATTGAAATATTGCCAGGGTAATGCCCGTCAAGCGGAGG
>Ga0209697_10008835_pt1 | contig 11331 bp, 8 predicted proteins | sample AliMusrvi5mmetaG_FD_184115 | JGI IMG/M metagenome (GOLD analysis project Ga0209697, IMG submission 184115) | Freshwater lake bacterial and archeal communities from Alinen Mustajarvi, Finland, to study Microbial Dark Matter (Phase II) - Alinen... | ecosystem: Environmental > Aquatic > Freshwater... | reverse complement strand
TTACAATCTCCATATTAAAAAATCCCCTGATGAGTAATCTTTGCCTTCCTTCTCACTAAAGGAAAATCTTCATATTTATTAAATCTTCTATCATTTTAAATTAAAACGCACTTTGGGAAAAAATGCCATTATGCCTTTTGTTCGTGTTGTTTTGCGCCAGCTTATTCCCGGTTTAATTCCGCAAAGCGCAAGCAGAGTATAGGCTGAGATTTCGTTTTGCTGCGATACGGGCAAGCCTAATTCTTTCAGTATTTTTTTTGCGTCATCTATTTTACTCATAAAGGCTCGCTTTAAGATTAAATTCCTCTATCACTATTTTATTAGTATTCTCAACCGCAAAATCATTTGAAAGGATAATGCTGTTGCCAATTTTTTTAATTGTTTCCAAAGGCGGCAATGGCATTTCCCGAAGCTCGGTGGCGCTTACATTTACATTGCCATTGAAAATTCTGAAAAAGTAATCGAACAAAGTACTGTTCAGCAAAGCGCATAGCCCCACAATTTCATCGCGGTCCAAATGTCCTTTGGGACGGTAAATGTAATTCACTTTATTCTCAACGCCGATGTAGTCGGATTGAATAAAATTTGAAAAATAAGGAGCCGCAACCAATCGGTTTTTATCGTCTTTGCTGCTAAAGCGACGCAACAACACATAATTTTTATTTGGTATCAGCAAGGATTTCGATTCGTCCTGAATTTTTATATATTGCCCTTTGTCGGGCTTGGTCATGGGCCATTCAAGCGTCATTTGTTTTACGTTGTGCAACCAAAACAAAGGAGCAAGAAACACAGTGCCGTTTTCAAACGTATCCTGTATGAAATTTCTTGCACGGAAAGCGACAACAGGTCCTGTTGAGATTTGAATATTATATGTGTTCAGCGTACTGCCTGAAGGCGATTCCGACCAGTTCTTAAAAATATTGATGATGGATTCTTCAAAATCATTGGTAGGCAGGAAAAGAATTTTTTCGTTGGTAGTTAAATCAATCAGTTGTTTTAACTGAAAGGCTTTAATTTCGGGAGTTTTAATATCCTTCAATCCCTGCGATGATGAAACAAAAACCTGGTGGGCGGGGTTTGTTTTTTGTTTGCGTGTTCCTTTAATGATAACGGTTTCCTGCAAAACTTTGTCGCGGTTAAAAGTATCTTTGCGCGAAACAAACAAATGCACTTTGTCAATCTCAAAAATTTTAAAGAAATATTCCCGGAACACTTTGAAATAGCCACCCGACGCATAAGAACGGGGAGTTATGAAAACAAGCTGCCCATCGTCTTTCAGTAGCCGCGCAGATATTGCCATGAAAAGCGAATAGATATTCGGATGCCCGTTAACAACCGCTTTGGCGGCTTGCACCCTTTTGTCATCAATAGGAAGTTTAAAATACGGAGGATTGGAAATAATAATATCGAAAGGTTCAACCGTAACGGAAAACAAATTCACATTGTCGCTAAGGCAATGCGCATTTTCAAGAACAAAATCATTTGTATTGATGATGTAATCAAGGCTGATGTTTTTTGACTGCAGCCATTCTTTTAAATACTCAACCGACTTTTGCAGCAGCGGAATTACTTCTTTGTCGGTTTCGTAAATTAGCAGTTCAATTTTTTTGAGAATATTTTTATCGTCTGCCAGATGTTCTATCAAAGCGCAGGAAAGTATTGCTGTTCCGCTACCGGGGTCAAGTATGCGAACCGATTCTTTATTGTAATCAACAAAAGAGCCCATCAATTCAGCAATTTCAACAGGAGTAAAAAATTGCCCGTTTTCCTTTTTATGTTCCTGGTTTACTAATGAGGTATAATAAGTGCCCATGCGGTCTGCATAATGACTGAGAAGTTCATTTGGTAAGGGTTGTATGGGATTATTATTTTGCATTATTTTTTAAAAATATTCTGAACTCCTTATTCCTACTGCATTTTATTGGATGTTGCCTGCAATGGAATTAATAAAAATAACTCAATAAAAACTTTCAAATGAAGTGTCAAAAATAATAAAAATTTCTTACAAAATATTTTATTTTGACATGACTTTATATTTTCCTTTTTTTTTCACCTCATCCTCCCCACTCTCCTCAACATTTCCCTCATTTCCCTGATGATGATGGCGTGTTTTTTCTTCAAGGTGAATGGGCTTTTTGCAGAATTGCGTTCGGCAATTTCTATTCATCCAAAACCTATCCCTATAAAAATGTATCTTATGATCTGGTGATTCTTTTATCCTAACTTCAGTTTCCCAGGCAATGTTTGCGGTGTGTTTTCTGAATTCTGAGAAATCGGGAAAGGCGAAAACATAAACTTTCCCAAGCTCAAAAGATGCATTAACACTTCTTAAAAAAAACATTCCATTTCAAAATACTTTTTTCAAAAAAGTGATTTTAAAATAGGTTGCGCCCAATTATTAACAGGGGAATAAATTTTTCCCAATTCACCATTGGTAGCTCTCAACAATAGTTTCGGTTCAGCATTGTCAACTGAGTTATCATACACATAAAGCCTGTCAACAATTCTTGCAGCTATACAACAGTTTGAAATGGATTTGGAAAAACGACTGATAATTTTCGAAATGGGTACATCGTGCCCGCCTTCCATTACACGGTGTGCAATGCGTGAAGCATTAATTGAGGGATGGTCAGTGCCTACAAAAAAGAGCCTCGTAAAATATCCTTCATCTTTGGCCTTCATTATGTATTCCAGCTTTTCGCTTGCTGAAAGCACGGTTTCAAAGCATATTCCTTTTTTTTCACAAAGATATTTTCCTCTGAGTTCGGCAGCTTTGATCACTGCCTTCATCACTGCCTGCGGAGAATTCCAATCACCGAATTCCTCTTGTGCTATGATGTCGGGGTTAATATAAACACAACCTTCGATCCATTCATGTTCCAATATATTATTGGTAACAGATGTTTTCCCCGAACCGTTCGGACCGGCAATAATGATCAGTTTTGGCTTTTCAATATTCATTTGGCAGCTGGATGTAATGTTGTCCATTGCTGTTTTGAGGCATGTACCAATTGCTGTAATTGTTCCCAGAAAACTTTATCTGCAATTTCGGCTTTTCTCCGTGCTTTTGCGGCAACCTGCTGCATCAAAAGTTGCAATTGTTCGTCCGTCGGTTCCTTGTCGGAAGTAAACCTATATTTGATTTTCATAAACGAAAATTATTTAATGCAAAAGTAAACATTTCTTCTTTTCTATTTTCAATTTTTTTTCACCTCATCCTCCCCATCCTCCTCAACATTTCTCTCATTTCCCTGATGATGATAGCGTGTTTTTTCTTCAGGGCAAATACACTTTTTGCGGACATGAGTATGGCAATTTCGTTCCAGGTTAAATTCTGCACATAGCGGTAATGCAGAATCATCTTTTCGGTTTGCGATAAATTTTGTTTGAAGTCGTTGATGAGCCTTAATGTTTCAGCATTATAGTCGTCGCCAGTATTGTTGTCGGGTACATTGGTGAGGTCATATTCTTCATCGGTGCCAAGGCAGAGTATATTCTTTCTGATATTCTGCAGCAGTTTGTGTACGGCCACACTATAGAGATATGTAAAGATGTTGCTCTCAAGTCTGAAATCGGGATTGTCCCTGAGCTGATCAAAGAAAATGAACACTGCTTCATCAAAAGCATCTTTTGCCTCGTCGGTGGTGCAGTGATAATGGCATCGTTTGATGGATTCCAGGAAACGATTGAGATAACTTTCGTATAAAACGAAAAAAGCTGTGCAGTCTGCTTCACGTATCTGTTGTAGCAGCTCATGCTGTTTTTTGGATGGTGTTTTCATATCTTCATCAGAGGGCCTTGCTCCCCGCGAAGGGCGCTTTCCCTCTGCCGGTATTAAGTGAATAATAAAAGTACAAAGGCGAAGATATGTTACATAGTGCGGCGGTTTAGGGTGATTGTATGATCTGTTTTTATATTGCTAACGTCAAAGGGAGGGAATTATTATGTGTAATGAAAAAAATAATTTCATTTTCGTATTGTTTCACGTAAAGAAAAGTAGGAAATAATAGGAATGCAGAATTACCTCGTTGGATACTTCCTTTGAACATTGAGCCTGCTCCGAAGAGTAAAAAAGAAAAAATGCCACAAAGACCCTAAGACATCAAGATACGCGAAGCATTGTAAAGCAAGTTTGTTTTTTTGCGAAACTTCGAGACTTTGAGCCTTTGCGGCAAGAAAAAGGACTTATCGGAGTGGACTCAATATTCATTGAAATATCCAACGGGGTAAATCAGTGTTCTATCTTTTTTTAATTTATTTTTTAAAAAATACTTGAGAAGCCTTATGGAATGCGGCTTTCACGCATTTTTATTTTTTGTTTTCAGAAAAAAAGGAAAATTATTTTTGTTAAAAAAAGTCACACTTTGGGGTTTTTTGGGATTAATAGTAGAGAGGAAATAAAAAAAGTCAATAGTCAGTAGTCAATAGTCATCAGTCAATGGTCAGCAGTCAATAAAAAAAAGAAAAAAATAGTGATAACTAAAAACAAGAAACATGAAACACATTTACCCATTTGCAAAAGCCAAAATCGTTCTTTGACATACTTTATTTAAAGGCTTATTTCTGAAGAAAAGTACTCAGATTGCAGATGAAAATGGAGAATTTTTAAGGAGATTTTTTAACTCTGAACTTAGAAGTTTAAAAATCTAACTTAGAAGTTTAAAAATCTAAATGCGGAAATTAAAAATCTAACTTAGAAGTTCAAAAATCTAGGTTAGAAGTTTAAAAATCTAACTTAGAAGATTAAAAATCTAAGTCCGAAAATGACATTTTGCATGGATGCCGGACCCTTAAATTAAGAGGCTAAAGTCTATGAATCATGCACATAGCAAAAATAAATCTAAAATTACCCGGATAAACCCGGGAAGTTAAACCAAATACAAACAATTTAAAATCTATTACAATGGAAAATTTAGTTTTTTTAGCAACAATCATCATCATTATGGTGGGGTTGCGGGTGCCGTATGCAATTGGGAAATTCAACTCCTACATTGTAAGGGTAGCAGCTTTTTTAGCAGCAGAAGACCCTGTTACACATACCACAAATGGCGCACGGTTAGGAATGACGACATCGGAGCTTACTCAACTTGCAGCGTTCTTAACGTTATGGACAGATGCTTTTCTTTTGCACAATGATCCAAAGACGAAGACAAAAGTTACACGGGTTACCGTGCTTACCATCATTAAAAATTTCAGGATCTTCTTCAGTCCGATTCTGAACAGAATTAATGCTTCGGCTAATTGTACAAATGAAGACAGGACGGAATTGAACATTGCCATCAGAAAACCTTATTCAAAGAAGAAAGTAAAGATCAAAGATAAGGTTTATGAAATCGCCATTCAACTTGGAGGCGGAGAAATTGAAATCATGTGTCGTACAACAAAAGACAGCAAGAGAGGAAAAATCAACCCTGATGCTGATGGATGGTTTATCGCTTACGATGTTGTTGATCCGAAAATGGATAATCCTGATCTTCATCCAAAAGTTAAGAAGGTTGCTCCTGAATCACCTGATGAATGTTTCAACAGCAGTTCTCATACACGTGCAAAGGATGTGCTGGATGTAGGCGCTGAAAACATTGGTCGTGAACTTGTGTATTTTGTAAAATGGTACAACCACAGGAATCCTGCTTTGTCAGGTCCTTATGGTCCTGCCAAAACGATAATTATTTTGTAATTTCGTTTTGGAAAAAGAGATCCGGAACTTCGGGAAGCTAATACTTCCGGGGGTTCCGGTTTTTTTTTGCAGATTTTCCGGATTATTTCATAATCACAAATTGGATACTATCCGGGCCTTGTCCTGTTGCTGTTTTCCATTTTCCCGAACTGTACTTTAAAATATGAGTTTACTCCGAAAAGTAATAAATGTGAAAATTACCACTAAAACACAAATACACTTCACCCCGCGGGATAGCTCTGTTTTAAAGATACTCATTAAATCTGAAAGATATCCAACGGGGTAAAAAACACAAAATGCAAGTTTTTAATAAAATACAATTTCGCAGTATTTGGTGTTTTCGTGTTTTTGTGGTAAAAAGGACTTATCGGAGTGGACTCAAATATCAAAATGCATTTTGGTTTGATCAAAAAAAAACCGCCTCAAAAAAGAAGCGGTTTTTTTTCAAAAACTAGAACTAACTTTACTGTATGATCATCTTGCTGATGATACTGTTGTTTCCATTATTTATCCTGATCACATAAACGCCTTTTGGCAGATTACTGAGGTCAACGGGAACAGTGCTTTCGCCTGATATTTGAGCAGTATAAACTGACTGTCCCTGCAAAGAATAAATTGAAAGATAAGTGTCGGTTCCGAATCCATGAACTTCGATAGTTGCAATTCCGGAATTTGGATTCGGATACACTTTGATGCTTTGGTTACTATTGAATTCAACTATTCCAATGCAATTGGTGAATGTAACTTTTATAGTATCTGTTGATGTACAAACACCCTTGGTGACTTCTACCCAATAAGTATGTGTTCCGTATCCAACACCCGTGGTATCAATAGTGGCTAATTGGGTTGTAGCGCCGTTTGACCATGTGTAGCTATCGTATCCGCTGCCTGCATTCAAATTGATTGAACTGAGACAGGTCGTTGTGTCGGCACCGAGATTTACCGGAGTAATATGATCAACGGTGATCGTGACATTGTCTGTTGCTGATCCGCATGAACTTGTTACAGTAACTATGTACGTGGTAGTGGTAGTTGGATTGGCAATAGGATTGGCAATTGTTGCATCGCTAAGAGTTGCTGACGGACTCCATGCGAATGTTGTTCCACCGGTAGCTAGAAGCTGGGCAGTACTGCCGCTACAAATTGTTTGATCCGATCCTGCATTTGCGGATGCCGTATTTGTTATTGTGAGAACAAAAGATGAAGTAACGGTGTCGCAAAAGGCATAAGCCGTCAATGTAAGTGTTACCTGGCCGGTTGAAATATCATTTGTGCCAAGAACATATCCGGGAGTTAATGAGGTGGCATTATTAATAAAATGACCGTCGCCATTGCCTGTCCATAACAGGGTGCTGTAATCTGCAGCGGTGGCACCGGCAATATTAAGGGTGTCGAGGTAGCAAATTGATTGAGCAGGTCCTGCATAAACTGTTGGTAAAGGAGTGATGGTGATGATTACAGAATCTTTAGTAGAACATCCCTGAGCATTTGAAACTTCAACCCAATAATTACCTGTAGCGGTTACATTGTAAGTTTGAGTTGTAGCGCCTGATGACCACAGATACGAAGCAAATCCTGCACCGGCATCAAGCAGGTCAGAACCGCATTTTGTGACATCCGGTCCAAGATCAACAACCGGAACAGGTTTCAAAGTAACAATTGCTGTATCGGTAGTAATTACCCCGTAGCCGTTATTCACTGCGGCAATATAGGTAGCTGCCGAATCAACAGTGATAGTTTGGGTAGTTGCAATTGAAGCAGGGTGTGCAAGGGTGTTCCAGTTATAGGTATAAGTGTATCCCACTGCTGAAGCGCCTGCGTCAAATGTTGTATTTCCACCCGGACACAAAGAAACATCAGGGCCAAGATTCACAAGAGCTGCATCAGAAATAGCCACATTGTCAATGTCAACAAAATATGTTCCGGCAGTGCCTCTTTTAATATAGAATCCGGGCATTACATCCGATCCGGCATAAGTCAACAGAGGCAGCGAAATATGTTTCATCGTGGTTGATGTTGTATGATTTCCTGCATCAATAATATGTATCGTATCATAAGTAGCTCCGCAATTGCCGGAAACCAAAACAAAGATAGAATCTGTTGTCAGGTTCGTTCCTGTTGTACCGTTAGGGCTGCTTACAATTCTGTAGTCGAAAGTCAGGAATGAACGGGTGGTTACAGTTCCAACTTTCACATTATTCATTAAAGCTTTTGCTGTAGGAGCGGCAGTACTCATTGTAGCATACATCACTGTTGACGCATTTCCATGACCTGCACCGCTGAGGAAGTTTGTAACATTCCAATTGGTAAGAGGAGTTCCACTTTGGAAATTTTCAAGATGAGGAATTGCCAGCGGAGTATAAGTATTGAAGGTATAGTAAGCGCTGTCGTTTGAAGTAATAGGGTCACCGGTCAAATGGGTATAGGCGGTAACATTATAAGTACCTATTCCAACTGTGCTGCCATATCCAACAACCAGTGTATCGGTTGCATTTGGAGCCAATGGTCCGGCAAGAGTATTATTCAGGATCAAATGTGCTCCTGATGGTGCAGTAATATCACCGGTTACCGGAATATTTGTCAGTGTATCCAGTCCATAGTTTTTAACTATTACAACCAGCGAATCGTGTGAATTTCCACATGCAGAAGATTTCGGTGAAAGGATTGATGTTACTCCTGCATCTTTTGTAACAGGCACCCATAGCATAATGTTGTCAATATAATTGTTGTTGCCGGGAGTTCCTGCAGTGACATTATATTTACAAGCTGATGCAAATTCAAGTGTGAACTGAGTTCCTGCATAAGCAGACAGATCAAATGTTCTTGTGGTGAAAGGATCGGCATTGGTTGTTGTAGGATTGTAATATTTTACACCATTCAGATCAGCCAGTGTATCGGTTCCGTTTGCAACCACACACATCCATGTGTACGTTCTTTGTGTGTAGTACATTTGTTTCAGGTCAAATTTCATTCTGAGACCAGTCAGACTTGTTGCATCTACACTGCAAGGTTTAAGTGTTGAAAGATGGGAAGTGTAGGTTCCATAGGCGGCAGCAGCGGAAATTGTTCCTGTTCCGGCCCATCCTGTGTTTGAGGCAAATCCTGTGAAGAAAGCACATCCTGTATTGTTCACACCAAGGCTGTCAAGGAACGAAGTGCCTGCATTTGCAGCAGCATTCAAAAGAAAATAATTACTTGATCCGGTATTGAAGTCTTCTGTAAACGGGAATGTGTTGATGGTTCCAATTGCAACAACAGTGGCAAAAGCAGTATCGTTGGCTAAATTTTGGTCACCGGCAAGTTTTACCAGAAAAGTGCAATGATAGGTTCCGGGATTTGAAAAGTTAGCTGTACCTGTGAAGGTATAGGTAACAGTATCGCCTGGATTAACCGGACCGGGAATATGTTCCGGACCAACGTGGGTTGCCCCGCCATCTATTGAAAAATAAACAGGAATGTTCGATTGGGCTGCTGTTCCCATATTGATTGCTTTAACAGTAACGGTGGTTGCATTGGTTAATCCACATCCACTAACCGGTGTTACCCATTGGTAAGCTGCCATTTCATTTGCGGGTTGCAGGTAAACCTGTACTCCGTCTAAACCTATATCATCATTGCCATAATCTGAAGTTGTTTTAAATCGCAGTATGGTCGTAGCGGAGGCTGAAGAACCAAGGTTGACAATATATTGTGTCCAGGCTGCAGCTGTTGTGAATTTCTGAAGATAAGTAAATGTTGTTCCTCCGTTGGTAGAAATGTATAATGCAAGAGAATCGGTACCTGTTGGATTTATATACCAAAATTTAAGCATTTTTGTTCCGGCTGTAGTGAAGTTAAGATATACATCCATTGTTCCGGTCTGACCGGCGGTTGCGTCCCATGAATGGAATCTTGCAGAGTGAATAGTTCCGTTTGCTCCCGGTGGTGCATAATGTCCGTTTGCTCCACCTGCTGAATTAGACCATGCTGCTGATAAAGTGTCATCATTTCTTCTCCATGAATTATTTCCTGTGGCAGGAGTATTTAACCAGTAAAGTGAAGGAACGTCACGTGTGTTTTGCTTATTGATCCATGTTGAATCAAAACCTTCATAAAAAGGGATGGCGGCATAGCCCTGTACAAAAACCGATTTGGTTGTGGTATCATTGACGTTGTTCAGATCAGCAGTTCCGTTAGGGTTGTGTGTCCATGCTTTAATAATATAGGTTCCGGATACAAAAGTGTATGTGCCGATAGTGTCCGGACCGTTGGTGGCGTTATGAGCAACAAGCCCTGTCCATGCATGAGGTGTTTGGGTAGCTCCATTTACCGACCATCCAATAGTTACATTTTTTAAAGTATCAGTTCCGAAATCCTGAAGTGTAACAGCAATATTTTGTAAGCCGGCAGAAATTGCGGCTCCCGGAGAATTGATTGCTATAACACCTGCATCTTTTGCCAGAGGAGGTGCCCAATGATAAATAAGTCCTGGTGTAGGGAAAACGGTTGTTGAAATAGTAACAGAAGCTGTGTTCACAGCTCCTGCTGTTGTTGCGCTCCAGTTGGTGGTCGAAGTTCTGTTGTTATAATCGGTATTTGCAGCGCCTCTCAATCCAATTTGTGGTGCTGTTGCATTGCCGGCATTTACAGTTACTGCGCCATAAACAAATTCTACAACATTGGTAGTTTCGTAAAGTTTAATCTGGAAATTAAAATCTTCACCTCTTTGGGCATTTCTTCTGAAATGTTTCCATTGGATGGTAAGGACTCTGTTCGGAGCAGTGCCGGTAGTCAAATATTGCAGGCTGGAGCCTAACTGGCCAGCAATATTTCTTCCGAACAGCGAAAGCCTGTTCTGGAGTATTGCGAGCGCTGTTGAAGCAGTACTAATAGGCGTAGTATAAGTTGTGGAAGTCATGTCAACCGGGTTGGGAGTAAGTGTAGATTGCCCGAAGCTGATCCATGCATTGGTATTTACAGCAAACACATCATAAGTGTTTCCATTGTAAACGAAATTGAACCCAATAGGTAAACCGGGTCCTGTGAGTGCAGTACCACCCAGTGGGACCGCCGGATCAACAAACCGTTGTTCGTCAATCGTTGTATCACCGAGAACAGTACCTCCTGTAATTTCGGTGTAAGTTGACGTTGCCTGACTAAATGAATAGCCTGCAACCTGCGCAGATGCTATGGATACAGCCCCCATTAGCATCAAGATCATAAATAATTTTTTCATCTGTTTGTTTTTTAATTAATACTAAGTTTAATTGTTTTAAAAGTACATCAAATGTAATAAGATTTTTATTACCTTATTGTTTGAATAGTTAAAAATTCTTAATAGCAGCAAAATTATAGTGAAGTTTTAAACAAATGTTACAAGATTTTTCAAAAAAGTTATAAGATTTTATGAATATTCGTTATTGTACCTGTATAATTAAATTCAGCAACCTTATTGCCTTTTTGTAATTTAATAAACTAATTAGGTTGGTTTCTCCGATGTTCCGTATGTACGCATACGCGTCAAGCTAAGAGTAGGAAATTCGGGGAAATAGTCACGTAGTGACGGTATATTGGTAGAAAAAAATATCAGGCTCAAACTGAAGTCACGTAGTGACGATATAATAAAACGTGATCAGTTCGATGATATTATATTATTCAAAATGATGTCGTACCTA
>Ga0209697_10008828_pt1 | contig 11333 bp, 12 predicted proteins | sample AliMusrvi5mmetaG_FD_184115 | JGI IMG/M metagenome (GOLD analysis project Ga0209697, IMG submission 184115) | Freshwater lake bacterial and archeal communities from Alinen Mustajarvi, Finland, to study Microbial Dark Matter (Phase II) - Alinen... | ecosystem: Environmental > Aquatic > Freshwater... | reverse complement strand
TGAGCCTTGCCGGAAAAGATGTCCCAAATGAGCGAAATAGCTGACAATAGACGGAGAGGACTAGCTTCCAACAGTTTGCGAATAGGAATTGCTGGGTTTTCCGCTGAAAAGATGTCCGTTCTCAAAAGAAAACATGTCCCGAATCCTGGGATTTCTCCTCTGTAGGATTTCAAAGTAGACATCTTTTCATGCAAATCTGGGGTGGGGGGTGGGACCCCATTTCGGAACAGGGCGGGAATTTGGCTCAAGAAACAAATGTCCAAAACAATGCGGATTCCAACTGGAAAGCCCGCGTCTTTTTCCACGAAAACCGCATGGGTGCGGTGGAGAAACTCAGGAAATTGAAACGGATTTATGCTCGAAAGTGAGAAAAGGGAGACCGGACGTGCGGGTCAGTCACACCGATCGGCTCCGAGGGTATATCCACTGCCGGAACCCTCTCGGCAATTCAAACCTACCCAGCAACCACCGGAGGTCAAGCGATGAACGTAACCCTGAGCCTGTGCGACTGGCTGAGTTTGCGTGGATGGATCTCCACGCAAGCTGAAAACACAAAGGGCGCGGATTTCTCCGCGCCCTTTCGGTTGGCTGGTTTACGGTTCGGCTACCATGCCGCTTTCGGGCGGGGCACCCGGCCGCGCGGGAATTTCGCTCGCAGGATGCTTTCGCGGTATTCGCCTTGGTCTTCGATGCCCTCTGATTTGCAATAGCTCTCAACCTGGGCACACCGCGCTTTCAAGCGGCCGTAGTCCATGAGGGCAGTCAGTAGCAGAGCCTCGGCCGCATCGGCGGCGGCGGCCGTTTTGCTCATGTTCTTTTCCCGGAAATCGGACAGGATTTGAAAAACATGTGCGGACGGTTTCAATTCCAGAATGAATCCGCTCCATTTGCCAGCGGGCTTGCGCTTGGGCGACTTGGCTTTCATTCCGCATCCTCCATCGTGTAAAAGGCCGCTGCCAGCTCATCCCCGAGGCTGTGCGAGAGGGACATGATTCCCGCCTGGATTGCCTCGCCTTTATCCCCGGTGAAGTTGCCGTAACGCTGCCCGCCTTCCGCGTCCGCCATGAGAAGCAGGAATGCCCTCGTTTCTTGGATCGCTGTTTCCAGCCGCAATTTTGGCGGTTGGCATTCGCGGAAATCCCCATGGAACGCATCCGGGATCCTGAACCGCGCCATGTGTGCGCAAGCCGCTCCCCGAGAGATTCTCCGCCGCTCCGCCCGTAATGTTCTTCCGCTTTCACTGTGCCATGCAGTGACAAGCCAAAGCTGTCCGGCGAGGTCCGACAGGATTTCTCTTTCCCGACATTCCTCGCCCGCTTTCATTTCGCTTTCAAAGACCAGTGTCAGCCTTTCCCAGCCCTGCGCCGCGAGCCATTCCGATGTTTCGATTTCCGGGGCCTGGGAATCTTGGGCGGTTTCCCTGGTCAAGTTGTCGGGCATGCCAGGAGGAAGGCCGTTCGTGTCGGCGTAGGCCTGCACTTTTCCCGCTGGAATTCTGGGCTCCCGTGTCGTTTCAAGCTTTTGAGTAATCCCGCCCAGGACGGCGGATTTTGCACGGGGTTCCTGGATATACTTTTCGAGTTCGGCCCATCGGACGATTTTCTCCCGCAGTTCCTGGGCGAAGCTTCCGCTTTGGATCGGAGGCCGCGAGGATGCTTTCGAGGGCCGTGAGGGCGAGGCCGCGCGGCTCGTGCCTGCTTTGTTCCCATTCTTGGAGTGTTCTTTTGCTGATTCCCCATTCTTCCGCCGCTTTGCTTTGGGTGAGGTTACGACGGTTCCGCGCCTCTTTGATGCGCTCCGCAAGACGGGTTGATGGTTGCTCGGACATGGTTTTTGTGATATGCGTTTTGTTGTCATAGACATTCTGCTTTTACTGGTTGATGTTTGTGATAGCCGGGCGGGTGCTAGATACACCTTCCCGGCACTTATCGGGGGCAATTATCCGTAACTTACGGATATACGCAAGAAAAACTTTCCTGTTTTTTTCACGGGGCGATTTCGCGAGGGAGTGGCGAGCGTTCGCCGGATGCAGAAACGCCGCAGAGCAAGCGTTTATGCGGCTTCAGCGGCGGGGAGGATATTATTTTCCGCGCAGATCCCAAGTTTTAAGGAACTCGACAAGTTCAAAAAAAGGCAGTGGTAAAGCGGATGGGCACTCCCACTGCTGTCTCGCAACTATCGGCCCCATCGCCAGTCACGGACATCAGCTTTTATATCCCATGTTTCCGGCGGCTTGTCAAGACGAACGCCGCTTGTACTTCCCCGGAGGTCAAGGGAAGGAAACTGCCCCGGCAACTTTCCACAAAAATAAAGAAAGCCGGTGGGGAGGGCGCATATTCTCCAGTCCTGTGTGTAGATCGCCTTTCAGCGAAACACCTTCAGGGTGCTGGCGTGCCTTTCGACACGCTTCCAACCGACAATGACAAATCTACCCCGCAAACTCCGGAGGTCAAGGAACGGAAAATTCCCCGGCAACTTGCCATCGACAACCCTTTTCCTCCGACCGGACGGGCGTCTCTTGGATCGGAGCGATGGGCTGTGGCGCGCCGAGTTCGGGATTTATCGAGTCAATTTCGGGAGTGAATGGCGAGCGTTCACCGGATGCGAAAACCCCGCAGAGCAAGCGTTTATACGGGTTTTCTAGGGAGTGGCACACGATGCCGCGCTACTTGCCCTTTTTTCGTCCGTCCAGTTTTTTGAACTCGCGGTGCGTGCTTTTGAGATTTTTCTGAACCGCTTTGATGTCTCCGGAGGGAGGGAGATTTTCCGGCATCGTCCCGCCGATGTCTCGGATCGTGGCGCGGACCTTTCGCCCGACGGACTCGGCCGCATTTTCCAGCGGTGTCTGCCCGCGAATCGTTTCGTTGCGGATTTTCGCTTCCGTCTGGGTGATGCGGAACAGATTCGCCGCCAGTTCTTCCCGGCCCATGAAATCCAAGGGCGAACGGCCTTTGGCGACGTTCTTGATCTGCCGCAACCGCCAGAGATCCATGTTGTAGAGACCCCGGTATCCGGCATTTTGAAAGAGCGCGTAATTCTTGATCCCGGCAAATTTCGTGACCCCACTCAACGAACGCTCCCGCTCGCTCACCTCGCCACGAATATGCACGCGCTCGACGCCCTCGGCTTGGTGCATGTAGGCTTCCAGCGAGCTTGCGATTGCCGCGAAATATGCTTGGGCGCTGGCGACTTCCGGCTTCTTGCTGTCGCTGTTCATGGCGACGAGGTAGCAGGCGAAACGGGAGAGCTTGTAATCGACCTGTTCCTTGCCGTTCAACTCCCGCTTGTGGGGAACGATGTTTTCCGACAGGTCAATGCCCAGCGTGATGCAGACGGACATCGCCTTCTGAACGGCCTTGAAAAACGATGTCAGCGAGGCGTATCCCAAGAGCGTGCCGAGCTGGGATGCCCACCAGAAACGGAAACCGTTGTCGTTTCCCAAGGATTCAAAGCCGGGCTGATTTGGTTCCAGGTGGAACGGATTTTCTCCGGGGCTTGCGGGGACCAGTTCAGCATCGCTCATGTTCAACGGAAAATGCCCCGGCAGCTCCCCATCGGCAACCCTTTTCTTCCGACCGGACGGGCGTCTCTTGGATCGGAGCGATGGGTGGGGCGCACCGGTTTCGGGATTTATCGAGTCAATTTCGGGAGTGAATGGCGAGCGTTCACCGGAGGCAGAAAACCCGCAGAGCAAGGGTTTATGTGAGTTCGGCGAGAGATACCGATGCCACACGGGCGGTTTGTGGACTCAAGTTTCTATTTTTCCGAGCGCCGTGCGAACTCTTGAGATGAATTCCTCATCACTGATCACCAAAGGATTCTCGCCTTTAGCAGCTGCGTCTTGAGCGGCTTTAATTTTCTTTTTGTAATCAAATTCAAAAGCAGCCAACGCATCAATGATGCTGTCGAAAAACTCCTGATGAAGACCTGGCGGAACGCGCTCCGCATTGAGTGTAACGATTGGCAGAATCACCTGCTGAACCAGATTCCGCATGAATGTCAGATGAGGTGCGCCAATCCGAATGGAGGCCAGTGTTTCACTAGAAAGATTTTCAATCGTGCATTTTTCCATTTCACACACCAAACCTATTGCTGAAATGATTTCGCCGCGCAAAAGCTTGTCGTAGATCTCGCTGAAAAGTGCTTTTCCAGGAATGAGTTTGTCCATCCTTGCCTCAACGTAAAAATACGGATTGCGGGAGCCTTTGCCAGTAGCCAGCCACTCTTGATTTACGTCAAATTCTGCTCCAACTTTTGCGGCTAGGGCATATCGAATCGGAGCGCGGGCAAGCTCATAACTCTTGAGCCTTCCGAGTGGAATCCTTAGACGATCCGCAAATGGTGCCAACTTCATTCCCGAATCCAAACGCACCTGCCTGAATCGTGCGCAAATCTCGCGCTCCCGATCTGGAAGAAATGATTTGATTATGGGGCTTGGCACTTTGGGCATGCGTTCAGTTTTCATCATCCCGGAAAAAAAGCCACTTGACAATTTTCACCATTCTGGCAATTTGCCTTAAAGATGAATTCCGGGACGCAAATTTCTTCACTCTGGCGGCTGCCAGAAAAACGAATCAAGGCAGAATCGTCCCCTGCCGATCCCGACCGCTGGCAGCCGCCGCTTCTTTTTTGATCGATGCTCCACGGGACGAAAATTGAACGATTCTGCAGGCTCGCCACCGACAAAAGCGCGGCCCGTTTCGTTTCCGGCTTTCTGAATTTCCTCACTTGCTGGAGCGCAGCAAAGCGCGGGGCAGGCATTTATGCGCTACCGGGGTTGTTGCCGCAGTGTCACGCGGATGGTTCCCCGGTATTGCCGCCTCGCGCAACCTTTCTTCACAACTCACCAACACCAAACCAATAAAAACAACATGAAATCCACCATTGAAATCGTGGCGAATGCGCCGCGTGACATCATCAAAAACTACGCCGCGATCGTGGCCAAGAATGCCGCGATCCCACTCTCGGCTTCAACCGCGAAAGCAAAGGACAAGCTGGCTCGCGAAGCGGCCGTGCTGTTTGCCAAGGACATCGAGCACGACTTGGCCCTTTCCGCGATGTCCATCGAGGAGGCGCTCCATGCGGCCGACCTTTCTGACGCCCAGGTCGGATTGCTTTCGGGCACGCTGGTTTTGCAGCGCTCGCTGTCGCTGCTGGCCTACGAGTTTCCGCTTCTCAGCGCTGTCACCACCGACTTCTCGGCCGAGCCGGGATTGTTCAACCAGACGGAAAACACCCGCATCGTCCTGCAGCCTGCCTTGCAGACCTACAATCCCGCGACAGACGCGGGCGGACGGCCCAAGGGCTGGGACACGGCTTCACCGGCGCAGACGGTCGATGTCCCGATCACGCTCGACGAGCACGTGGGCGTGCCCATCGTCTTCGGGGTGCAGACCCTGGGGAGCACGATGAGGAATCTCTTCGAAGAAACCGCGCCCGCCGCGCTTTACGTGCTGGGCAAGCACATGGTCAACAAAATCACGGCGCTCATGACGGCGGAAAACTTCAACGCCTACGCCTCGACCAGCGCGACGGCCGGAGCAACCACCAGCGGCTCGTTCGCGGTGACTGTGACCAGCACGGCGGGGATGTATCCCGGCCAGGCGATCAGCGGCACCGGGATCCCGAGCAACACGTATGTGCGCTCGGTCACGGACAGCACCCATGCAGTCCTCACGCAGGCGGCGACCGCCTCGAACACCGGGCTCACGCTGGCGCTGGGCGGCGACAAGGTGCCGACGCTCTATGCGACTTACGCCCAGGCGCTGGCCGATTTCAGCATGGCGAGCCTCGGTAACATCAAGGCCGCGTTCGACGTGAATGAGGTCCCGATGCAGGGTCGTTTCGCGCTGCTCAATGCGGCCTACCACCAGCGCCTCGCGCAGGACCCGACGTTCAACTCGTTCTTCGCGGCGACGCGCAAACCGGAGGTGATTACCGATGGCCTCCTGCCGAAGCTCCAAGGTTTCAATCCGCTGGAGTCACCGTGGTTCCCGAGCTCCAACAACCGCGTCGGGTTCGCCGGCCACAAGTCCAGCCTGATAATCAAGACCCGCCTGCCGCAGGACTTCTCCTTCGCCATCGGCGCCATGGTTCCCGGAAGCGTCACCACGGTGGCCGCGCCGGGAGGCTTCAGCGTGCTACTCATCCAATACATCAACCTGCAAAGCAGCTACGCGGAATGGCGGCCCGAGGTGATGATCGGGGCCTCCGTAGGAGAGCGCCGCGCGGGACTGGTGCTCACAAGCCAGTAATACTGCCGAGGGGGACGCGTGCGACATTTGATACTTCAATACACGGGCCAAGTTGCGGCTCGCTCCGACCGGCGGCGATTCAAAACATCGCCTGCCGTGGGAGGAATTCGAATTGGCCAGCATCCGACCGGATGGGGGGCGGAACCCGGAGGACAATCCTTCGGGTTCCGTTAATTTTCTGAAAGCAAACCAAGTGACTTCGCGCAAAACACCAGCGGATAAAAAGAAAAGCTGGCTCGAAAATGAAGAAGCGCGCGCGGCATTCCTTCATGGGCTTTTCATGCGATTGCACAATGCCGGCCGGTTGAAAAAGTGCGGTGAGGCATATCGACGATCCCGCGAGGAACTTTTCCGCAAAGGCTATGGGATGAGCTTTCGCCAATTCTCGCGGCTGGTTTCGGCATGGGGAAAGAAGGCGCACTCCGTGAACAATCTTTTCCGAAGGAAACCCAAGCCGCAAAAATGGGGGGTTGTCACGGAGGCGATGCTGAAGCGCGAGGCCAAAAGGGCGGAGGTTATTCATGGTGTTTTCAAGGGCATCGAGCACGACGGCCACCAGCGGAAGCTTTACCGGACATACCGGATTTTCGGCGGGGAACTCAGAAAGAATCGAATCTTTATTTCTGGGAAAACGTTCGTCCGCATGTTCCGGAGATGGGAGGCGGACCGCTCTCCTCAAAGTCTGATGCGGCACCGGCGGCAGGGGCACGTCATTTCAGAATGCGATTGCAGGGCCGTATTCGACCATGCAATGAGGAAAGGGATTTCTCTGGAGGATGCCGTTGATTGCCTCAAAGCAATTCCGGGGACACAGCGAATCCCTTCTGCCGCAACGGTCCGGGACCGCATTCCGTGGGCGGCACCACTCATTTCATTTGGCCGGAAAACCAATTTGATTGTCATGCCAAGGGGGGCCAATGACTGATACCGGAACAAAGGGGATCGTTTCGATCGGGCAGATTGCCGATGCGATCGGGATCAGCCCGCGAACGGTGCGCGGATCGCTCGGATCGGTTCAGCCTGCGGGGACGCTTATCCGGAACGGGAATGAATGCGCGGGTTTCGAATTCGAGCAACTGCCCCCTCGTCTTCAGGAGCGCGTGCTTGCGCAGCAAACTCGATTGAACTACCGGACGCCAGAGGCCGTGCTTTTGTCGCCAACAAAGCAGTGGCAGCCGACAATCGCACTCAATGAACAGCCTCCCGAGGCGCTGGCGTATGCCCACAATCTCCGCAGGGCGCTGAAAGGTTATCTTGAGGATCGCAACAGCCAGGCAGTGACTGCCGGGCAGTTGCTCGAGCGTGCCAGGCGTGACTGGCAATCCGCATTCGGGAAGCCTGTGACATCACGGCATATCAGGGAAATGGTTGCCATCGTCCTGGAGCGGGACCGGGGGCGGGAAGAGCTCGATAGAATTGAGATCTATCTTCCAGCCGGGGAATCCCGCGCCGGACAGAAAGCAATGCCACTGGCTGATTGGAAGTTCGCTATTTTGGAGGACGCCATTTCTTCCATCGCGGATCTGGCATTCGTGACCCCAAGCGAGCGCTCGCTCATCTGGCGCACTGCCCTGGATGAATATTTTGAACTCGGGCGGCAGGGCCACAAGGAGAAAAAGGCGAAGCGGTTTGTGATGCAATTTCTGCAGGCCCGTCTCCCCCGTTTGGCGGAGTCGTGGCACGCGCTCAGCAAGCAATTCGACCGGAAGCTTTGCGCGTTTGAAAAAGATGGTGTTTCCGGCCTGTGTGACAAGCGGCGGGAAAACTCCGGACGCCCTCGGATCGCTCCCTACACATCGCCGCAATCTCTTTCGGATGATGAGAAGCTACTTCTTGGCCGTGCCAATAGCGTTGGCGGCGGGCTCTCCCGGGCGTTCCGCGAATTGTATGTCGGGATCGAAGTCATTCCGGGCCAGCGGCTGCAGTGCAGTGAAGAATTTCGAGCGGCCTACACATTCAATCCCAGGACGCAGAAAAGCTATGTTCCTCGCGCCTTGCGGGACAAATTGCGCCCGCTCCTGGAATCCATCAAACCGCTGAATCATGGTCCGAAAACGGCCCGGCTTGCTGCCCCTTCGATTCACAGGGATTGGAGCAATGTTCTCGCGGGTGCCTGGTATCAGTCGGACGACGAAACCGGAAACCATTATATCTGGTTCCCGTGTGAGGATGGGGAATACGAGTTTGAAGGGATGCGTTTTGATGTTCTCAGGCCCCAGATTTTGCCTTGCGTGGATGTCAGGACTGACTACGTGCTGAGCATTCTATTGCGCCTGTCTCCCCAGTATAACTCGCGGGACATTCGGGCATTGATGTTGAAGACATGCCTGGATGAACGGATCGGGCTTCCACTGGAGGGCTTTGCCTTTGAAAACGGAATTTGGAAATCCCGGAATGTCCAGGCGTTGGTCAACTGGACCGAAATTGACAATGCCTTCAGCCGCTCCGGACTTCAACTTCGTTTGCGGCATGCGACAACACCCAAGGCGAAAATAATTGAGCGCATTTTCTCACAGGAGCAAAACTCCATGCAGGCCCTGCCGGGATATGCCGGACGCAATGAGCGCACGGATGGATATGAGCGGGGCAGGGCGTCACTGGCCCTGATGAAAGGGGTCGGGCAGCCAATCAAATCTGAGGCTGATCCTCGCGAACACTTCATGAGCGCTGACCAATACCTCGACATGCTCGAACGCTCATACGAGCGATTCAACGCGGAGCCCCAGAACGGCAAGCGCCTGCAGGGTCTGAGTCCGGCAGAGGCTTGGAAAGAATTCTCGGGCGGCCGTGCGCACCATGTCGTTCCGGATTCTCTGCGGTATCTTTTGGCAACAGAGCAAAGTGAAGTCACTGTTTCGCGCGAGGGCGTGAGAGTCCGAATCGGAGGGGAGAGCAGATACTTTGTGGAGAGTGATCGGATTGGAAGTCTCATCGGCGAGAAAGTCACCGTGCGCTGGAACCAAGATTTTCCCGATCATGTCATCGTGGTTCACCCGAAGAGCGATCCTCTGGCGCAAAATCCATTCGTGGTGAGATATGAGCCCGAGATCGACGCCATGAACGCAACGGATGAAGATTTCGCAGAAGCGCGACGCCGGAGAAAAATCTTTCTCAATCCGCAGCGCTCGCTTTTCCGGATGCTGAATCACCAACACGGGAAAACAATCCGCGATGAACTCCTGGGCAGCGCGAACCTTCGTAGGGCGGGAGTTGCCCACGCCGATGCCGTGGAGGGAGAAAATCAGGCCAAGCCCACGAGAGAGGCCGTTGTCTTGAAGGCCAAGAAATCTGCGATCAGGGCCGGAATCGATCCAACGAAAATCAAAAACCCAGAGCGGGCGGCAATCGAACTCGAAGAATATGACGAACTCCGCGCCAGCTTGCGCCGCCGCGAGGAGGAAAACTTATGAGCAATTCCATCACTTCGATAAACCCCGTGAAAATCGCAGACAAGCTTTATGCGGTGATGAATTTCCAGATTCCTGGAGTCCTGCAAGAAATTGAACAAGAGCCTCGTCTTGTTGAGGCTCTCTGGTTTTTACAGTGGGTTTCAAACCCGGAGAACTATTCCGGAGGGCTCGGCAAGTTTGTCTCTGATTTCGTGGAGAAATACCGGAATGAGGTCGGCCCGGAATCCCTGCTGAAACACCACGCGAAATCGGAGCTTGCGCCCGCAGAGATTGAAGCCGTGCTTTCTCAGATGCCGGTTGAGGTCACGGATGAAGTTCTCTCGAAAATCGACAAGTTACGATCAGCGGCAAAGCAGAAACTCACCGCTCCGATGTTGCGCCAGGCATGCATCGATTTCGCTAAAGAATCCCTAGCTGAATTCTTGGTGTCCGTTGCCTCTGAGCCCGAGCGTCTATTCTCCGGTGTGCAAACCAACTCCGCAGTCGGATACTTGGCCCGCCTCTATGCCCCGGCCGTCATGAACCATCTATGGTTTTTCCCAAGATTGTGGGCATGCCTTTTTGGTTTCATGGAAGAACATGCCAGCGCGGCGGCGGCCTCGTTTGCAGAAACCAGCATCACGCGGGAAATATTCCATTGGCTCCAGATGGCACAGGACACCGGAAAAGGAGTTCTGTTCCTGGGGAACTCAAGATTCGGAAAATCGCGGGCGATAAAGGCTTTCGCGCAAATGCACCCCGGCCGCGTTCGCCTCGTTGAATGTCCGGCCAGCGGATCTGAAAGCGATCTTCTCCGTGAAATCTGCCGGGCCTTGGGAATCCGGTTCACTTGCATGACTCTCCCGCTCCACAAACAACGCGAAGTGATTGACAAGGTAATCCGGTCCGCGCGGTTTCTCCTGATTTTTGATGAGGCTCAGTTTTTGTATCCGAAAAGCGGTAGTGGCCGGATGGTCCCGCCCCGCCTGAATTATGTGCGTCGTCAGTTGATGGATAATGGGATTCCAACCGCCTTTATTTGCACCAACCAGAATTGGAAAAGCGTCGAAAAGAACTTTTTGAAACTCTCGGCCTATTCAAACGAACAGTTTGAGGGCCGTCTCCTGCGCAGCCCGATTCGTCTTCCTTCCGAGATAACCGAAGAGGAAATGATTGCAGTGGCCGCCAAACACCTGCCGGAACTCGAAGAAGATTTCTTGAAGCTGATCGTCAAACCGATCCGAGCCTGCAAGGGCGAGCAACTTTCCTACATCGAGAATATCGCCCTGATTTCGCGCCGCTACGCCACCCAGAGAGGCTTGTCAGTCCCTCGCCTGGATGACATCGAAAAAGCGATCAACGATGTCTTGGCGTGCTTTATTTCGCCAGAAAACAGCAATTCGCTTGGCGTTCAAGAAACCGAACTCCAGATCCCGACCGTAAAACGCCGAAAACTGCCCGGCCGCTCCGCTTCGTCGGATCTGGGCGAGTTTCCCCACCCCCGGCGTTCCATTGCCCCGATGATTCAGTCAGTCAAGCGATCCGGATCTGCCGATCTGCTCCCCGCGTAGCAAGGGTTGTAAAATTTCAAATGTCCAAAAATACCGCCCATGAGGCGGAGGTTTTTGTATGTCTTGGACATGTGGAAGTGAAAACCAAGAAAACCGGACATCTTTTCCGACAAGTTACA
>Ga0209697_10008818_pt1 | contig 11341 bp, 10 predicted proteins | sample AliMusrvi5mmetaG_FD_184115 | JGI IMG/M metagenome (GOLD analysis project Ga0209697, IMG submission 184115) | Freshwater lake bacterial and archeal communities from Alinen Mustajarvi, Finland, to study Microbial Dark Matter (Phase II) - Alinen... | ecosystem: Environmental > Aquatic > Freshwater... | reverse complement strand
CTGCCGCGGCCCCAGCAACACCACCACCGGAAACCGCGCCAACAATTCCTCCAGCTTGGCATAGATCCGTCGCGCAATCATCGTGTAAAAGATACATCACGATGCTTGATTTACAAGAAAATATTTACCGCTGAAAACTGAAGGCTGAAATTTCGGGGTGATGCCGGTTGAACGCGCTGGGAGTTCCGCGTTCACGCGATCTCTTGAAGCTCTCAAGGCGGGGGCGGCTGTGAAATAAGGCGTCGCGACATTCCTGTTGCGTCTTCTCGCGCCAAGAGAATAAGACGGGACAGGAATGTCCCGACTCCTTAGGAAGAGTCTTCAGGACTTTGGTGCTCTCAGGGCGGGGGCGGCTGTGAAATAAGGCGTCGCGACATTCCTGTCGCGTCTTCTCGCGGAAAGAGAATAAGACGGGACAGGAATGTCCCGACTCCTTAGGAAGAGTCCTCAGGATTTTGGTGCACTCAAGGCGGGGGCGGCTGTAAAATAAGGCGTCGCGACATTCCTGTCGCGTCTTCTCGCGCCAAGAGAAATAAGACGGGACAGGAATGTCCCGACTCCTTAGGAAGAGTCCTCAGGACTTTGGTGCTCTCAGGGCGGGGGCGGCTGTGAAATAAGGCGTCGCGACATTCCTGTCGCGTCTTTGGTGCTGGGGAGATGAACACGGGATAATAAGGTTCCGACTCCCTAGCTCACCGCAAGAGCCCGCAGGCCTTGCCACAACGTATAACTGCCTTCCCGTAACTTCACAGGATTCCGCCGGATGTAACGAACGGCATTCGCGAAATGCCCGCCATCCCGAATCAACGTGTCCCGGTAGTTCTTCTGCCAGATGCTCCCCTGGCCGATCCTGTGCGCAGAGGTCCCCTTCCACGTCTTCAGCAGTGTTTCTATCGGGATCATCGGGGTGAAGACCAGATGCAGATGATTCGGCATGATCACCCATGCGTGATGCTCCACTCGCTCGCCCTGGAAACACATGAGAACCTCCCCGACGATTTCCCGGTATGCAGGATCACTTAATAAACATGACCCCGCACCTTCATCCAGCCAGCCCTCCAGCTTCCATGTGAATCGCTGGTGGTATTCCTCTTCCTTCTCTGGCGTCCATGGCTTCGGGTGAACGGCTAGCCATGTCGCGAGTTCCTCTTTCCAGAGGCGGAGTTTCGTCGCCGGCATCGCATCGCCAAGTCGGAAGGTAACGAACTGCATGACTTCCCCCTGCTGCCAATGCGGCAATATGGTGCCGTGTTTCAGGATCTCTCCAGATTCATTCAAGAAATCAGCCATGGCCTTTTATAGTTAGTGCCGGCCTTGCTGTCGCGTCTATTTATGAAATAAGGTGTCGCGACATTCCTGTCGCGTCTTTGTTACTGGGAAGAGGAAGACGGGACAACCGCGCGAAGCAAGATAGCCGAGCAATCAATCCTGAATAACGAGGCAATAAGGTCCCGACTCCTTATGCAGACGTACGCAAAAAAGAGGCGGGTTTGCACCCGCCTCTTTGGTTTTGAATGATTAAGTCCGTTGAGGAAGCAACTGATCAGTTGCGACGGCGGCGGAGCAGACCAAGCACGCCAAGCGCACCAAGAAGGGCGGCGGAGGGCTCAGGGACAACGCCGACGACCAATTTACCAGCGGTAATCGCACTGCCAGTAGACGAGGTGCCGCCCACAGTATTGAAGTTTTGATTGCTAATCGCAAGAGTGTCACCAACTCCGTTAGCCGAAATTGGGAAATTCTGGCCCGATTGGCTAAAGTAGGCAGTGCCACCACCATCTGCAGTGGTGGTAACTTTGAACCAAACTTGCAAACCGTTGAATGGAGTTGCCGTTACAGAATTATTATCGGTGTAACCTGCTGACCACTTGTTCTGCAATATTCCGGTAGTGGTGACCAATACGATTGGTGTGGCGTCAAGGGCACCAAATTGGGTGAAAACATTGCCGACATAGGAACCCACTTGGATTGAAACCTGAGAATTCGTAAGGATCGTATTCGTATTAGCCGAGGTGACAAAGTAGTCGCTAAGTGAACCACCACCTGCGGTAATTGTCGTAGCTTGGCTGACGCCTGTTGCCGCCATGGATGCGACGAATAATGCTAATGCTATTTTATTTTTCATGTTTATTTGTTTAATTTAGAGTTGTTTTGATTTCGCTGGAGAATTAAGGAGCAACAGTTGCGCCTGGAGCAACCCAGACGAACGGGCTTGAATTAGTTGGGTTGGTTCTATTGATTATGAGGCCTGCTCCGGCTGGCAAAGGAGTTGTACCGGCAAATGCAAATCCATCATCATACCATCCGGGTCCACTGCCGAGGTCGACGGTAGAGTAGAAATAATTACTGGAGCTTCCATTCACGATCACGCTGACCGTATCGGCTTGGGTAATATCACCCGAGTCACTACTGGCCACACCTGTCGCCACGTTACCCGTGTAGAGATTCAGGGCTGTAAGCGTAGTGCTAACCGGAATAGCATTGGGCCGCAGATTGGTATTGGCATGCACAGTAAGTTGATTACCAATGGTGTTAACCGTGCCACTATGGACAAGACTCAAATCACCCGTTCCCAATCTGGAAACCTGAATACCCATGTCTGGGTAGATCGGATAATTCGCTGCGTCTGCAAAACCGTCCGTTGACCATGTGCCACCCAACACGTTCGTTGGGAAAATGGTCACGTTTGCACTGTTCACTTCATCAATCAGGATGATGTTATCTGCAGTGGTAAGATCCCCGACAGTGTCGGATAGCAGACCAGGACTATTGTTTCCGAAAACATCCGTGATCGTTAGGTGGCGACGGATTACCACGCTCTCACCAACGGTGAAAGATGCGCCGTAACCTGTTTGGACGGTCACCGAAGTGGCAGTATTGGATACGATATGAGCCCAGTAGCCACCTGTCGGAGTAATGATATAATAAGCAAAAACCTCGGGAGAGGACGAAAGCTCATTAAAGGCCCCGCTCGTTAATGCTGCACTGGTCAAGGTGAGCGTATCACCTGATTTTGACGCGATAGTGCCAGCCCATTCGGTGGGGTTCACCAAGCTGGTGCCGATGACGCTAGTTTTGGGCGCACCGACGCCATAGTTGCTATAAATGGTCGTGGTCGTATAACCCACTGGGGTGGTGGTGGCGGTAACGGACGCCTGAGCGAAGCCGGCGGCGATGAACGCAGCGAAGATTGAAAAGATATATGGTTTCATGACAGTTTTGGTTTGGGAGTTTAATTCAACAGTTTTGGTTTCAGGTAATCGAGGTGTTTGGTTGTCGCTAGAACCCACAAAATCGATGCGTATTGCATACTATGCGCCACACATTGGTTCTGAGAATTCACAGGTTTCGTGCACATAAAAGCGCGGATATGGGGTCTGGGCAAGAAAAATCTGCAAAAAAGGGAACAAAATGCAGAGTCAGTGGAGGGCCAGCAAACGAGTAACAGAGCAGCGCAGTGCAAATCATTGATGATGAGACTATTACAACTTCGTTTCCAAGGGCCATAAAATGCGGAAAAAAGAGCAGAAAATGGTTCGGAAAAGTTAAGGAGTCGCCCTTTCCCGGACCGGAAAACAGCTGAATTGTCCTAACCCTTCAAAAGTGGACAAGTTTGCGTCGATTTTTCGGCAAAGAGACCGGATCAACCACTGAGCAGCGCTGAAGCCACTGAAAATGCCGGGAAACGGCATGCCCAAGGAGAATTCCTCCAATGGTTCAGTGTTTTCAGAGGTTCTCAGTGATTCAGTGGTTTCCATGTGATGCGGCCATTGGATCTTCCTTCCCATTTGGCTCGCCCCTTGGTTCCAGCTCTGCCGGATCGAGAAGGCAGGAAATAAGGAATGGAAAATAACGCCTTTCGATAGGCTCGGGGGCCTGCTGCAAAGATCAAAAAGAACGCAAGGCGCAAGAGCGCGAAGGAGCATGGTGCGCTTTACCGCTCTGATTCATTGGCGGTTCGGATATTCCGGGTGTTTTTTGCACGATTGGCGTAATGCCTCACGCACCCTCAAAAAATATTGTTAGGTGGCCAGTTTGCAACGTGCCAAGGGACTAACGAGGGGCAGGCTGCAACCCTTACAGATCATGGCATTTTCAGCATTACGGCCGACTCAGGAACGGGCAATGCAACGATCCAACAACGAACAAGGAACGGACAAGGAACGACTAACCACACTGATATACTGAAATACTGAGTACAAGAACACACACACAACAGAGAAACCACCCTGAGACATTTTGAAGAGAGAAGAGGGTCTCGCGCAAAGAACGCTAAGAGCGCAAAGGAGCAGGGCGCTTAACCGCTCTGATTCCTTGGCTGTTCGGATTATCCGGGTGTTTTTTGCATGATTGGCATATACGGATTGCCAAAAGTTATTGCCGAAACGAGGAACGATAAGGGTGTGCATTTGGATGGGAAATTATGCCGCTACGCGGGATCTGGATTCCAATTCCGGCCCGGAAACCCCGGTTCCGGCGTTGTTCCTCAGTCATGGATGTTTATCCACTCCATCGTCACGTCTTGGAACCAGCGCTTCCAAGCGCGGCCTTTCGGCTATCCCTTTTGGCAACCAGTATAATGCCTTTCTGAAAAACTTTGCGTCTCTGCGCCTTTGCGCGAGGCATTCTTCATCTGGGAGCGAACGTCGTCCCTGATGGCCGCGGATGTACACGGCTACCCTCCTCATTGCCTTCGGCTATGCCGGTCACGGCTTCGCCAATTTTTTCCAAGTTCGTTACCACTCACAACGCGTTCAAACCCTCTTCCTCATTCACCCAAAAACCTCATTCTGCCAGCCCAGAAAAGCGGCGGAAAAAGCTGCAGCATCCACCCCGCCTCCTTTGCGTCTTTGCGCCTTTGCGCGAGGCACTCTTCATCTGAGGAACCGACGACGTCCCCCTCCCTGATGGACGCGGATAGGAATTGATAGGCGGCGGCCAGAATGACCGCGCCACAGTGGCGCGTCTTCGACGCCGGGAGAATAAGACGGGACAACCGGAGCGCAGCGGAACCGGAGCGCTCCGGTTGTGGTTGGCTTTCTCCCTAGTGTCGGGACCCTGACCACTGATCACTGCCTTTGGGCGGGACAATCCACTGGTAGAGGGTATAGAACTACCCGCATGAGCGTAGTGCGCACGAGATTCGCCCCCAGCCCGACGGGGCGGCTGCATCTGGGCCACGCGCTGGCAGCGCGGGTGGCCCATGATCTGGCACGGCAGGAGCCTGGCGGAGTTTTCCTGCTGCGCCACGAGGACATAGACGGGCCGCGGGTGCGGGAGGAGTTCTATCAAGGGATAGAGGAGGACCTCCAATGGCTGGGCCTGCAGTGGGACGAGACACCGCTGCGCCAGACCACCCGCGCCACTGCTCACGAGGCCGCACTAATCCGGCTGCGGGAACACGGGCTGGTTTATCCGTGTTTCTGCACACGCAAGGGTATCCAGGAAGAATGGGCGCGCATGGCAGCCGCACCGCAAGGGCCGGAAGGCCCGGTCTATCCGGGCACATGCCGCGCACTCACGCCCATGGAGCGCGAGGAAAAACTCGCAAGCGGCACACCCCATGCCTGGCGGCTGGATTCCCGCCGCGCAGCGGAGCTAACAGGCCCACTGACATTCCACGACACACGCCACGGGATCATCCCAGTGGATCCCGGTCTGTGCGGGGACGTGGTGCTGGCACGCAAGGACATAGGCTGCGCCTATCACCTAGCGGTGGTGGTGGACGACGCATTCCAAGAGATCACGCACGTCACGCGCGGCGAGGACCTGCTGCCGGCCACCCACGTACACCGCCTGCTGCAGGAGTTGCTAGGTCTGCCGGAACCCGTTTACCTGCATCACGCGCTGGTGCTGGACGCGCAAGGCAAACGCCTGGCCAAACGCAACGACGCGCTGGCCATAGCGACGCTGAGGGAGAAAGGGATGAGCGTGGAGGAAGTGTGGAAAATGGTGGGGAGGGAGTAATGGAAGAGACCAGACGGATCCTAGAGATATGGCCATCCTTTACGCGTGGCCGCGTGTGCTGGAAAATTAAGTAATGGACTGAATGCGACTCTTTTTGCATACTTCAGCACACCATGAGTGACGTGTTGCGGAGGTCATGATTATTAGTTTGACAGGGAATGGCGGGATGGCATCGACCAACTCCCTGAACAGCCTAACGCATGAAGATTGTCTCGCGCAAAGCCGCCAAGAGCGCAAAGGAGCAGGGCGCTCTTAACCGCGCTGTTTCCTTGGCTGTTCGGATAATCCGGATTTTTTCTGTATTGATGCGTAATGCCTATCTGAAAAACTTTGCGCCTTTGCGCTCTTTGCGCGAGGCAACTCTTCTCTTCCGGTAATGGCGACCAAACTTGGTTCTAGCGAAAATAGCCGCCAAGTTATCCACAGTTTTCCTCCACCCATCGGTAGATGAAATCGAGGAACTCGGGGACAGGCATCTTGCGGATGTCGGCATCTTTGTAGCCTTCCTTTTCGCGCTTGATTTGAAAATCGCTCATGAAGGCATTGAAGTCTGCCCAAACAACGGAACCGGGCGGGACGGATTTGACTCCGGATTCCCGAAACCAGTTCCGCACCTCTTTTGCCAGCGTCTCGGCGTCCGATTTGTGGACGCGGATATCGGAATTCGAGAGGTCTGACAATCCGATCTGATGACGGAAAGGCTCTTGGGCGACAATGAGGATTTTCTTGTTGGCACAGGCTTTGGAAAAGAGCTTGGCTCCGAGATCCACGCCCAGCTCAAATGGCATGTTCATCCGATAGAACTCCCCTTTCTTCTTTGCCTTGATGCGGGAAAGGTCGTGAATTCCCCACCGGGTTTCCTGAATAAGCTCGACCAGTTTTGAAATCCGCGGTTCCCCCGATTCCAACCGTTCGCGGGCGATCCGAGGGTTCAATCCACAACGGATGACGCTGAATAACAGAACCCGTAGCAACGGCTCGTAATCCGGGTCAAACGGACAATTGATGAAAACTGAATCATCCGGGGATGGCGGGTGCATCGGACGCTGATTAGCGGATGAGCCTCGCGCCACTGACGCTGATTCTCTTGGAAACCGTTCCATCGGTGCGATGCACGACTATCTCGGTTTTCCCCAAAGCCATTTGTTTTGCAGCGAGCACAGCCCCGTCTCTGGACTCCACGATTCTGGACGCACGGGAGGCACCCTGACGGGTGACCGCCCATTGTCCCGCTCGCGAAATCACGTGGAATTTACCGATGCTTGCAGTTTTTGTGGCCATGACGAATCAATGATTATTGGAAGGGTGAGTAGCCAGTCTTTGTGCCGACACTGTAGCTTGTTATGGGGGGGATGCAACCGTTTTCAACGGGCATCTGGCAGGTCTTGGGCAGTTTTTCGGAATGGCGCAAGTATACTGATTGCCAATAGTTATTGCCGAAACGGGGGGTGAAAAGGTTGTGCCCTTGGATGGGTAAATGTGCCGCTACGCGGGATCTGGTTTCCGATTCCGGCCCGGAAACCCCGGTTCCGGCGTTGTTCCTCAGTCGTGGATGTCTTGCCTATCTGAAAAACTTTGCGCCTTTGCGCTCTTTGCGCGAGGCAACTCTTCTCTTCCGGTAATGGGCAGCGCGATGAAATAAGCCGTGTCGGCGAAAACAGAACTCATCGTTTTGGTGTGCCGTGAAGATAGTGATCGTGATTCACCGCGAAATCCATTGGCAAGCCCTCTGCAGTGCCAGCGATTTCGAGCAAGGCCCGGCCCCAGACCGGAGCCGTGCCGTCATTTCTTCCATGGAGTTCGCGCAGCTACGCATTAACCGCCGCTAATTCGTCGGCTGCCAGGTTTGGCAATTCCGCAAGAATTTCACGAACACTCACGGCAATACTCTAAACCCCAAATCAACACAGCAAAGAAAAATTATCCCTGTCTGGTGTATGAAGAATGAGAAGATTGCCTCAATATTCAGGATAGAGTGTTCGGCTATCTTGCTCGGTTGTGCCTTTCGTGGTTTTCATCTCGGAATTTATATCCACACCCTGATTTCCGATTGCTGACTGTTGATTTTTGATGGGAAGCAATGGACCCCTTCAGATCTCCATTAGAAGCGGGGCGAGGCCTTGCCATGGGAGGACTGTGACGTTTTCGCGGTGTTGCGCGGTGTCTCCGCCATAGACCAGCCAAGAGCGGGATGTTTTACCGGGCTGGAGCTTAGGCCGCCAGAAGTCGAGGCCCTTGAAGGCATCGGAAGGAATGGTCTGGCCGGATTTAGCCTCGATGGCGTGAAGGACACTGCCGCTCTCCACGATGGCATCGATTTCATGGCCTTCCTTGTCACGGAGGAAGCTAATGGATGGAACACGCCCAGCATGAGCTGCCGCTTTGGCGAGTTCGGTCATCAGCCAGTTCTCAAAGATGGCACCACGCAGCGGATGAGAGCGAAGATGCTCGGCGGTGTGGATGCCGATGAGCCAAGCGGCGAGGCCGGGATCAGTGAAGTAGATTTTAGGCGCCTTGATGAGGCGCTTAGAAACATTGGTGAAATGAGGTCGGGCGAGAAAGACGATGAAGCCAGCCTGGAGAACGGACAGCCACGCCTCGGCGGTGGCGCGGCTGATGCCGGTGTCCGCAGCGAGCGAGGAGAGGTTCACCAACTGGCCAATACGGCCAGCGCACAACTGGAGAAAACGCTGGAAGGCGGCAAGATCCTGAACATTTACGGACATACGAACATCGCGCTCCAAGTAGGTGGCTACGTAGCTCTGGAGCCATGCATCCGGATCCACTAGGCGATCGTGAATGGGAGGGAAAAGTCCGGCGTGGAGCAGGGTATCGAGTGACGTTGGGGCGCGGCCCGCATCCTGAAGTTCTGAGAGGGAAAACGGCCAGAGGCTGAGCAATGAGACACGACCTGCCAGCGATTGGGTGATAGCCTCTATCATCCCGAACTGCTGCGAACCGGTCAGAATAAAACGGCCCATGCGGCGGTCTGAATCGAGGATGCCTTGCAGGTAGGAAAATAGCGGTGGGCAGCGCTGGATTTCATCGAGCACGGCACCATCCGGGAATTGGGATAGGAAACCACGAGGATCTTCGTCCGCATAACGGCGGACGTCCGGGTTTTCCAAGCTGGCGTAGGGGCGATCTGCGCCGAGTTCACGAGCCAAGGTCGTTTTCCCCGATTGCCGAGGCCCAGTGATAACAATAGCCGGAAAGCCCTGCATGTTACGCAGGGCGACCGCCTTCAAATGACGTGTGATGGTCTGGGGAGTAGCGCTCATGGCTGATTTATAAATCAACTTAGCAATTGGTCAAGTGGGTTTATCCTTCTGAGCAAGTCATTTGTAAGACTTTGACAGCCAATGGGCGTCCTTCCGTAAAATCCTGCAGTTTTACCCAACCGTAGCGCGGAGAGGGCCGAGCACACCATCCTGAATAACGAGGCAAAGGCACTGAGTGCCATTGATTCCACTGAGAACGTGGAGCGAGCGTTAGCGAGCATGGAAAAACAGGCACAGCCGTAACTCGCATAGCCGTAGGCAATCCGGAAAAATCACTTCTATCTGCCGTGCTCAGTGTTTCAGTAGTTAGTTTGCGCGCCTCACAGTGGTTCGTCGCTATAACAACAAACTAATAACCCCTGGAATCCGCAGTCCCAACTGCGGATTCTAGGATAAAAAAGGATTGATGACACGGACGGTGTTGTAGGATTGCCCTGGGTTGAGGTCTTCCGATAGGAGTTCTGTGCAGCCCGCTGTGGAAGCGGCGGCAAGGATGGCAGCATCCCAGTAGGACGTCTGGTAACGGTCCTTCAAACGCAGAGCTGCCTGCATGAGCGGCACGGAAAGCTCAACGATGTGGAAGCGAAGCCATAGGGAGATCAAAGCCGCCGCATCGGCATGGGAAAGCGGCTGCGCCCTGGTGGGGCGTGTTACTTGAACGTAAAATTCCTGAAGCACCTGGACAGAGAGAGCGAGGTTGTCACGCCTGAGAATGTCGCGTGCCTTCTCCGCCTTGGGGCGTTCTTGAGTGCCGGGGCATACCGCGTAGATGAGTATATTCGTGTCAATGAATGTCATGGCCGTTCATATAAGGCATCTCGGGAGAGGTTTTCGGCAGATGTAAATCCGGGGTGGCGCTGCCAGAGGGAGTCGAGCAGGGCTTCTTGTTCCTGCTTCAAATCACGGGGCGCAGAGGTCTCCAACGTGAGGGTGAGGAGGAACTTTTTCACGAGTGCAGAGACGGAAGCGTCTCGCTGGGCAGCGACGATGCGGGCCCGACGATAGGTTTCATCATCAAGGGCAATGGTGATGTTCTTCATGGATTCACAGTATCACGTAAACACATTTTCACAAACTAAAAATAGGATCATTTGAAGCCCCCGGCGAGGAATCGAGAATGGAAGAGATTGGACGGATCTGACGGATCCTTTACGCGTGGCCGCTGAGGTAGCGCTCTGTTTCGAGGGCGGCGGCGCAGCCTTGGCCAGCGGCGGTGATGGCTTGGCGGTAGTAGTGGTCCGCGACGTCACCGGCGGCAAATAAGCCGGGGGTCTTGGTGGAGGTGCGGCCAGGGGTCTGTAGGATATAGCCGTTCTCATCCTTGTCCACGAGGTCGCCCAGGAAGGCGCTGTTAGGGGTATGGCCTATGGCCACGAACACGCAGGCCATGGCCAGTTCGCTTTCCGCGCCGGTGACCAGATTGCGGAGTTTCACGGCGCGCATCTCGCCCTTTTCATCGGTGAGGTATTCGCTAACGGTCGAGTTCCATACAGGCTCTATTTTCGGATTGGCCAGGGTGCGGGCCGCCATGATTTTGGACGCACGCAGGGTGTCCCGGCGGTGGATCAGATAGACCTTGCTGGCGAAACGGGTGAGGAAATCCGCCTCCTCGCAGGCGCTGTCACCACCGCCGATCACGCAGACCGGCACATCCTGATAGAAGGCACCATCACAGGTAGCACAGGAAGTAAGGCCGTGGCCGATGAGGTGCTGCTCCCCCGGTAATCCCAGATGGCGCGGGGCGGCACCGGTAGCCACGATCACGGCCTTGGCTGTGAACGATTGGTCGCCAGCCTTGAGAAGAAAGGAGCCGTCCGCCTGATGGGTGACCGCGTCCACACTGGCCCATGTGATACGGGCACCGAATTTCTCCGCCTGGGCCTGCATTTTCATCATTAGATCCGGTCCCATGATGCCCTCCGGGTGGCCGGGGAAGTTCTCCACCTCGGTGGTGGTGGTCAACTGCCCGCCCGGCTGCGTTCCCGAGAGCAGCAGCGGGTTGAGGTTGGCGCGGGCGGTGTAGATGGCTGCGGTGTATCCCGCGCAGCCGGTGCCTATGATGATGACGTTTTCCATGGGTGAATTAAGAATTA
>Ga0209697_10008816_pt1 | contig 11342 bp, 5 predicted proteins | sample AliMusrvi5mmetaG_FD_184115 | JGI IMG/M metagenome (GOLD analysis project Ga0209697, IMG submission 184115) | Freshwater lake bacterial and archeal communities from Alinen Mustajarvi, Finland, to study Microbial Dark Matter (Phase II) - Alinen... | ecosystem: Environmental > Aquatic > Freshwater... | reverse complement strand
TTTTTTTTGTTTTTTAGAAAAATATGATTATATTATCGTCGTAAAATTGATTAAAAACATGGCAAATATAATAAAAAACATCGTCCACTTCGACCTGGATACTTTTTTTGTATCGGTTGAGCGGCTGCTGCGCCCTGAACTGGTGGGGAAGCCGGTGATCATCGGCGGTACCTCCGACCGTGGGGTGGTGGCAAGCTGCAGCTATGAAGCGCGGAAATTCGGCATCCATTCAGCCATGCCGATGAAGATGGCGCGGGCTTTGTGCGGCGATGCCATTCTCGTGAGGGGCGACATGGAGCTTTATTCGAAGTACTCGCACATCGTTACGGAGATCATCGCCGAAAAAGCGCCGTTGTACGAAAAAGCCTCCATTGACGAGCATTACCTCGATGTTACCGGGATGGACCGCTTCTTCGGGTTGCAGAAATGGACCCATGAGTTGCGCGAAAGCATCATCAGGAATACCGGGCTGCCGATCTCCTTTGGACTGTCGGTGAACAAGACCGTGTCAAAGATCGCTACGGGAGAGGCTAAGCCCAACGGCGAACTTTACGTGGATCGCGGTGCGGTACAGATCTTCCTGGCACCGCTGTCGATCCGCAAAATTCCGATGATCGGGGAAAAAACTTACCGGCTGCTGCGTTCGATGGGTGTGGTGACGATCGACACCCTGAGCCATATTCCAATCGACATGATGGAACGGGTGATGGGGAAGAATGGCATCGTGATCTGGGAGAAAGCCAATGGCATTGACGGAACGCCGGTTTACCCGTACCACGAGGCAAAATCGGTGAGCACCGAAACCACTTTTGAGCAGGACAGCATCGATATTGTCCGGATGAAAGAGATCCTGGTGAAGATGGTGGAGAAGATATCGTTCGAGCTGCGCGACAAGCAGAAACTCACCGCCTGTGTCACGGTGAAGATCCGCTACTCGAACTTCGACACCCATACCCTGCAACAGCACGTACCCTACACCGCTTTCGACCACCAGCTGATCCCTGTGGTGAAAAATCTCTTCGACCGCATCTACCAGCGCCGCATGCTGATCCGCCTCATCGGCGTGCGTTTCAGCAGCCTCATCTCTGGAAATCCGCAACTCAACATGTTCGACGACAACGTGGAGATGGTGAACCTTTACCAGGCCCTTGACCGGATCAGGAGGAAATACGGCCAGAAGATTGTGCGGAGGGGAGTGGCTTGCTCTGAAGGAACATCAGCAGGGCAACCACCACCAGGAGAAAATTGCCTAAGCCCATGAGGCCCGAAACCAGAATCGTATGGGAGAGATCCCGGCCCAGAAGGTCGTCGGAATTTGCCCCGTAAAAAAACAGGAGGATGACCAGTACCGGGATCCACCAGTATTGTTTGCGCGAGGCTGTGCAGAAGACCATGAATGCAATGAGCGGCGCACTGAACAGCAGCAGCACCCAGTCGGTTTTTATCAGGTTCGGGACCAGGGCAATGAGCAGGAACCATTCGAAAGTGAAGTTTGTGGCAGTATTCCCGGCCACGGCTCCCTGCTGTTTCTCGTGATAAATGTTCTGCAGGATGAAGAGGGCGACCAGAGAGCAGATTGAAAAAAAGATGGCAAGGATTCCCCAGGCGGGCCATGACGGAATAAAATGCCGGAAGAGATAGTCGAGGGAAGTCATCCCCGGAAAATCCCCGCTGTGCGTAGTGATCGATTGGATCCAGTCGCCATACATCAGGATGCTCTTGTGCGGCCCCGGGAAAATAAACGGAATAACCAGGCCGCAGAAAACAGTCAGGCTAAACCAGGCCAGCGCCCTCCATTGCTTCCTGAGAACCAGCGGAAGCAGCAGGATCAGCAGGTAGGGTTTTGTCAGGATCACAATGCCCAGCAGGATTCCCCCCTGCCGGTATTTTCCTGTGAGAAAACTCCGGATGGAAAGTGAGCACAACAATAATAAAATGATGTTGATATTTCCCAGGAACATTTCCCGTGAGAAATGGATCGCGATGCAGCAAAAAGAGACCGATAGCAGCAGTGTTCCATGTTTGATGTTTGTCACCGGAAAATAATCCGTGAGCAGGTCCCGGATCACCATGAACGCATACCAGTATGCGGCGCTGAGAATGAAAAAGTGAATTACGGCAGCTGCTTTAAAATTGAAGCACATGTATGGCAGGAAAAAAAAGAGGGTCGCCGGACTGTATTTGTAAAACCCGCTGCCGCCATAGAATGAAACCAGGTAAACCGGTCCGCCGGATATAAGATTTGCTGCAGCCGTATAGTAAACCATGAAATCACCGAGCAGGAAACGGCCGTTGATCATGTTCAGTGTGAAGGTGAGCAGGCATGCCACCGCCACTAACAGCGTGAAACCGTTGAAAATATTGCTCTTTTTCATGAAAAGTATTTAGCGCTTGTGCGCGGTTTTCAATTCGTAAATATACCAGAAATTTGTGTGTTCCATCCAATGGTTGAAGTTGAAATGTCTTACCCATTGCGGGAACGAAGAGTAAACCAGCACTGAAGTGAATTGAGCATCCGCCGGTATGCCGGGTTTATCCGTAACAACCAGGCTTACTGTATCCGGCGACAGAATGATATGGTGTAACGAATCCACCTGCGTAAGTGCGAGACTCTTCCTTTTATAAAAATGGATGTCGACGTTCGCCCTGTGATATGGGTTATCTCCGGTGAAATAGAGTTTCGCAGCGACAGGATAGTCATCCCAAAGCTTTTTATAGAGCGCGATCTGATCATCGGCCGGCCGGAAGATAAGGATCACCAGCATCACCATGTTCAGGTACCAAAAGAGTTTGAATGATATTTTCGTCATCCGGTGCTGCAGCATTTCATACCCGTTTTTTCGAAGCAAAACATCGGCCGACCGGATGATCATGACCGGAAGAAACCCGATGACAGGGAACAGGAACCTGATCTCTTTGTGCGGAATGATGAAATGGATGGCAAGAAAAGGGACGATCGTCCAGGTAAGGATATCTTTCGGGTAATAAATAAAATAGAGGAAAATAGCCAGGATATAGACAATGCTCAGCGGTGGAAAGGCATTCAGGAAGGTTTGCTCAATATAATACCACCACGGACTGACGCCAAAACCGGCTGCTTTATCCAGGAGGATATTCTGCATGAAGTAATTCCAGGAGGTCAGCACCCACCGGTCATAGTACCACCTGTCGATGAGTATTCCCAATGCAAAGCTCGCCAGGATCCCGGCCACGAATATTAAAAGGTGCCGGAATGGGGTTTTTCTGATCACCACCAGCCAGGCTGTAAAACCAATGATCATAAATGCCACCTGGTACCTTGTTATGAAAGCCAGTCCAAGCAATATTCCCGTAATCAAATAATCGGCAGGCTTCAGGGTTTTCCGGAGGAGGAACCAGCCCAGCCCGATCACGAATACCCTGCCCGCAAAAGTCTCAGATGAAAACCTGGCGCTGTTGTAGGGGATAAACCAAAGGAAAAACGAGAGCAGCAGGAAGGTATACAGCAACTTCCTGTTTGTGATCCGGGGGGCGTACATCCTGATTAGCATGTGGATACTGACAAAGGTAAACATGGCCGAGAGCAGCCTCATCAGGAAGCCGACCATGAATGGATTGGTAATCCCGGCAACCGAGGCGGCTTTATAAACGGAATAGACGATCAAAGGCTGCACAGCCGGGCGCATCATGCATTTGTACTCCCACGGAAGGTTCGCCTTTTCCGTCAGCCCGAGTTTCAGCCCTGCGAACTCTATGACCTGGAAATGTTCATCAAAATGGTTATAGCCTGTAGAAAACCATGCAGTCAGAATGAAAACCAGCGCGGCGACGAGATAAATTTTTTTTGCTGCAATCCCGTTTTCATTGAACATAGGCCAGACGCTTGAAAAAAAATTACCGGCTCACGGCGATTTTGTGGATGTTACTGTGACCGTTTACCGAAATTTCCACGAAGTAAAATCCCGGGTTTAGCTTGCGGAGATTCAATTCCACCTTATTCATCCCGGCCGGGTATTGAACCGGTTCGAGGGTGAAAACACAGTTTCCCGGCAAATCGTACACCCTGATGCCGGTCACTCCGGGTTTATCGAGGGTAAACTGCACGGTGGCTATGTCTGTTGCTGGATTTGGGAAAACACGGAGCCGCAGATCATTGTTTAGTTCACTTGTCCCTACCCACACAATGTCGTTATTTGCATTGAGAATGACTCCTGATGTATGGTCCATTAACAGTCCGGCAAAATGCAGTTTTTCGTATTTCCAGGCAGCCGGGATGGTGTATTCATAATGGGCTGAATGGGAGGTTCCCGCGGCGACCGGCTGGGGAATGCTTCCCGCCGTACCATAAGGTCCGTCGAGGATGGCCCTGCCAACATGGTCGTAATGCATGTCGGCCGCAGGTATGGTGCTTGGTTTTGATTCAAAGCCGCACATCGGGCCGTTGGCACCTCCAGCATAGTAATTGGCCTGGCCCCAGGTGGACCCTGTTCCATAGAGGCTATCCTCCAGGATGACTGCTCCGAAACGGAGTTCGTGGGAGATGTTGGTAATGAATTCCGATCTTACATCGAACGATACAAGCCTGGTGGCAGGATTCCACGCGAAATTGACAATTTCAACGGTGGCAGGCGAAATGGTCTGCATCTCCTCAAGGTACCCCTGTTCAAAATCCTGAGGGTCCCAGTTCATCACCCGGTTGATTGTGCCGCTTGGGTATCCGGAGAAGTCAGGGATGATGCTGGGGATGGCGGCATCCCATGCCGCAACGACCATGGGATCCGCGTTGTGAACTGCCGCACCGATCCAGGTATTTGGATAAGTTTCGGCCATGTAATTCATGAAACAGACGCCGCGTACACACCATCCGCACCAGGTACCCGTCGCCTCCTCACAGAAAACCTTTTTTGACGGAATCCATGGCACAACGCCAAGCGGAGTGGAAAGCGTGTCGTTGGCGGGATTATTGTCCACGCCTCCGTTTACATTCTGAACCTTCACCGCTATTTTATAGGTACCAGGGGTGGTAAAGGTAAGTGGAACATCGTGTGTGAAGGCATACGACTCGCCGAGTGCCAGGTTTTGCCCGGTGTAGGAATTGATCACAGGGGAACCGCCATCAATAGAATACGCCACATCGAACGAGGTGATGGGGGTGGAACCCATGTTCTTCACATTTCCTGTGAGGGATGCAGGTGCATTCACTGCAAGGTATTGCGGCAGTTTGATACTGGCGAGCGCTGCATCGAGTATGGGAGGGGTAACCAGGAGAATATTGTCAAAATAGACGTAATCGAGATTGTAAAAATTGCCATCAAGGTAGAAACAAAACTGGAACCCGGGGCCTATATCGGCATTTGAGATGGTAACGACCTGGGTCTTTGGGCCGACGTTTGCTGTTGGCGTGATTTCATAGACAGAAGTCCAGGCGCCGACACCCGACCGGGTGGCTACACCCAGTTTTGGCGCGGGATTGGCATACCAGTCGTACATGAAATTGAACATCAGTGTAACTGTTGTAATGCTTCCCAGGTTGACGACCGGCGAGATCAGCCGCGTAGTCGCCACTGCCTGCACATAGGTGAACTTCCCTTCGGGGGCTGTGCCGCCTGCTTTGTTACTCGGGGCAACCGACCACTGGGCTTGCTGATTCAGGATGGACCACCCTGTGGGGGGCATCACTCCAGCGCTAAAATCCTCCGACAAGTAGGTTTGTCCTGAAACATACCCCACCAGGCAGATTAAACAAATGAACATGGAAATTTTTCTCATACCCAAATTTTTTTTATGAATGAAAGGTTTAAAAGCCGGATTACCAGCCTGACAAAGTTAATCTTTGTTTATTGTTTCACAAATAAAATAAACGGTGCTGGGAAACTGTTCAGAATCCGAACAAATGCATGTATGTTTCTGTGATCCGGTTGTCAAGTGATTGATAGAACTCCCTGATTTCACCCGACGCAGGCGGGGATTTTTGCCACGACTTCATGTTGTTTTTGGTGTCGGCAAATATTTGGTTTTCAACTGGGGCAAGTTTCTGCATGATGCCGCTGCCTGAACTGCCATAAAGTGCAGGAAGGTTGAGGTAGTCTTTCCCATGCCCGCGCCTGACCGGGAAACAACGCTCTTTTAATTTCAGCGCTTTGTCGCAAAGAGGGGCGTTGGCACCGTTTTCACCTTGCAGCAGTGCCGGCAAACGGTGTTCTTTATTAAACCAGACCGGGTAAACCACAGAGCACAATGGAAATCCAAGGACCGTCCACATGGTCATCAGCCAGGGAGATTCATTATTTTTTATTCCCTGGATTACAACGGATGCGGCAGATGAAAACCGCGGAATGAAATCGGTAAACCACACAAATTTATCCTTCCCGGATGATTGCATTTGTTTGAGGTCGGTTTCCGTCAGTGAATGATACAGGCACCTGGCTGCATCCTGCAGAATAAAATCAGGAGTGAGATTGTTTGTTGCCGAAGCCTGGTAGAATAATTTCTCGGCCGTGAGATAACGAATATACCCCTGTCCCTCATCGGGTCGCCCGGTAAACGAATAGTTGGTCCTGATGAGGTAGCCCATGGGTGCTGCCACCGGATCGTTCACATCGACTTTGAAATAGGTATTGTTCGAGGTTTCAAAATAGGCCCCGTTTCCCATGGCATCAATCACCCCGAAATTGGCTTCCAGGCCATAAGGTTTTGGAAGCTTTTTCAAAAGGTTTTCGAAATCATCCACAGAGGCACACTGCTGCAAAGCCTGCCGCATCACCTTCCCTTCATTGATGCCGGCGTCTGCATCCTCTTTTGAGTTGAGATTGTAGGATGCAGAGTTCATGATGGCAAAACCGGCGGCATTCATGCCGGTCCAGACTTCCGATCCTGTGGTGTCTTTTGAATTGACCAGGCCGATATAGTCGAACCTGCCATCGGTAAAGTACATCAGCTTATTATCCAGGTCGCCGGTATCGCGGTTTTTCCAGAGCAGGGGCCGGCCGTCAGGGGTGAACTTACCGGAGATAACGGCCGTGGTGCAGGCCTGCAATGGTCGTATTGCTGCCAGCACCAGAAGGCAAAACAAGAAAACGGGCTTTCTCATACGATATGTTTAATTTGGCTGTGGAATCTGAATTTTCGGTTGAAAAGCAAAAGTACAATATTTTTTTTCCCGTGTGTTTTTAAGTTTGTTCGTTTTTGATTATATTGTAGTCGGATAAATGATTAAAATATAATCAATACAACCAGGCTATGTTCTTAAACTGCCACTCGTATTACTCGCTTCGCTACGGAACCATCTCCATTGACAATCTTGTTGAAGAGGGAGCCAGGGCAATGCCTGCGGGTGCGATGAGCGGAATGGCCCCTGCGATGGCCCTGACAGACATCAACAACTCCACAGGTATCATGGAATTCATTGCTGCATGCAGGGATAAAGGCATCAAGCCCATTGCAGGAATTGAATTCAGGCATGAAGGCCGGTTGCTGTACACCGGCCTGGCAAAAAACAATGAAGGGTTCCGGGAACTAAATGAGTTTCTGAGCCATCATACCCTGGGAAACCTGCCATTGCCCGAACGGGCCCCGGAGCTTGAAAATGTCTTTGTGATCAATCCCTTCGTCAATCGTCAATCGTCAATCGTCAATCGTCAATCGTACATTGGTATATCTCCCTCCGACCTGAGCCCCCTCATGCTCTCGCGACACCGCGACCTCATTCCCCGGATGGTGCTCATGGCGCCGGTAACATTCAGGAATGCGAAAGAGTACGAACTGCACCGAAATTTCAGGGCTGTTGACCACAATGTATTGCTGAGCCGTCTTGAACCCCGCCAGATCGCGGCGCCTGATGAGATCATGTTGCCTGCAGACGAACTGAGAGAGGTTTGCCGCGATTTTCCCGGGATCATCCGCAATACGGAAAGTATCCTGGAGGCGTGCTCCATTGATTTCGATTTCAAGGCTTGCAAAAACAGAAAAACGTTTACCGGCGACCGTTACGATGACCTCATCCTGCTTGAGAAACTCGCCATGGACGGGCTTCAGTACCGTTATGGGAAGGAAAATGGCGAAGCCAGGCGCCGCATCCGCCATGAGCTGGAGATCATTGATAAAATGGGATTTGCCTCCTATTTTCTCATTACCTGGGACATCATCCGCTATTCGATGTCGCGCGGTTTTTACCATGTGGGGAGGGGGAGCGGCGCCAACAGCATCGTGGCTTACTGTTTGCGCATCACCGATGTCGATCCCATTGAACTCGACCTTTACTTTGAGCGCTTCATCAATCCGAAGCGAACTTCGCCGCCCGATTTCGACATCGACTATTCGTGGAAGGAGCGCGACGAGGTGATCGACTACATCTTCAAGCGTTACGGACGCGAACACACGGCCCTGCTTGGGGCCATGTCGACCTTCAGGGATAAATCAATCTATCGCGAACTGGGCAAGGTTCACGGGTTGCCGAAAGGGGAGATCGACGCTTTTCTGAAATATCCCGGGGAGGCGATCCATAACAACCACATCCTACGGAAGATCAGTGAACTCGGAGAGATGATGGCCGATTTTCCCAACCTGCGCAGCATTCACGCAGGCGGGGTCCTGGTCTCCGAAGAGCCGATCACCTGCTATACGGCGCTCGACCTTCCCCCGAAGGGATTTCCGACCACGCAATTTGACATGTACGTCGCCGAAGATATCGGCTTCGAAAAACTTGACATCCTCAGCCAGCGAGGCATCGGGCATATCTATGAAACGGTTGAGATCGTGCGGAAAAACCGGGGCCTCCGTGTTGATGTACATCAGGTGCGGGCATTCAAAGAGGATGAGAAAGTAAAGGAGCAGCTTCGCAATGCCCGCACGATAGGCTGCTTCTACGTAGAAAGTCCGGCCATGCGGGGGTTGCTGAAGAAACTGCACTGCGACAACTACCGTACTCTCGTGGCAGCCAGCTCGATCATCCGCCCGGGTGTGGCACGGTCGGGCATGATGAAGGAGTATATCTTCAGGTTCCACCATCCGGATAAGTTCAAATACCTGCACCCGGTGATGGAGGAGCAGTTGAAGGAAACTTTCGGGGTGATGGTTTACCAGGAAGATGTGCTGAAGATCTGCCACCACTTCGCCGGTCTCGACCTGGCTGATGCGGATGTCATACGCCGGGCCATGAGCGGGAAATACCGGTCGAAAAAGGAGCTGCAGCGCATCATCGACAAGTTTTTCGAAAATTGCCGGAAGTCGGGCTACCCGGAAGATGTGACGAAGGAGGTGTGGAGGCAGATCGAGTCATTCGCCGGGTACTCCTTTTCAAAAGCCCATTCGGCCTCCTATGCCGTTGAGAGTTACCAGAGTCTTTATCTCAAAGCGCACTATCCGCTCGAATTCATCACCGGGGTGATCAACAATTTCGGCGGTTTTTACGCATCCTGGGTCTATTTCAATGAAGCCAGAATATCCGGGGGCAGCCTGCATGTGCCCTGTGTAAACCGGAGTGAATACAAGACCTGCATCCGGGGAACAGATATTTTCCTGGGATTTATCCATGTGGCGGGGCTGGAGGCCGAAGTGGGAAAGGCGATTTGCGATTTACGATTTACGATTTACGATTTCAGGAAAAATGAGACGCCGTATAAAGACCTGGCTGATTTTATCCAGCGGGTTCCGGTCACGCTTGACCAGCTGATCATTCTTATCAGGGTGGGGTCATTCCGGTTTACCGGCAAACCAAAAGCATCGCTGTTGTGGGAAGCGCACATGTTGCTGGGGAAGAATCATTCGCCTTCCCAACACGGTGAGACCGGGCAATCGAAAATCGAAAATCGAAAATCGTCAATCGAAAGTCCAGTACTTTTCCACACTCCCGTACAAAAGTTCGAACTTCCTTCCCTCGAACAGAACGTGCTGTCGGATGTGTACGACGAGATCGAACTGCTTGGATTCCCGGTCAGCTACAGCTATTTCGACCTGCTGGAGACGAAGTTCCGTGGCGACATCTGCGCACACGAAATGGCCTCCCATGTAGGGAAGACCATTCGTATGCTCGGGTTGCTTGTGACCATTAAGTATGTGCGTACCGTCAAACGGGAGTGGATGCACTTTGGCACTTTCATCGATGTCAACGGGCGTTTCTTCGACACCGTTCATTTCCCGAAGGCAGTTACGGAGTATCCTTTCCGCGGCGATGGTGTTTACCTTGTCAGGGGAAAGATCGTGGAAGAATTTGGATTTCCCAGCATGAATGTGGAAAAGATGGCAAAGATGCCGCTTAAGGGCGATCCGCGGGGTTAATTGATGGCAAACGGGTGTGAAGTGACCACGTCAATGTTCTTATGAATCAGCTTGTGGATGTTCTTCAGGTAGGTTTTTTCATCGGCCGAGCAAAAAGACAATGCCGCTCCGGTTTCACCGGCCCTGCCTGTCCTCCCGATGCGGTGAACATAGGTCTCCGCCTGTTCCGGGATCTCGTAATTGATCACGTGGCTCAGCTTGTCAACATCAATGCCCCTCGATGCAACATCGGTGGCAACAAGTACGCGGATGCTCCGGTTTTTAAAATCTTTCAGGGCCTTGTCGCGCGCACTCTGAGATTTGTTGCCATGGATGGCCTGTGCCTTGATCCCGTTGCGGATCAAATCTTTGACGACTTTATCAGCCCCATGTTTGGTACGGGTAAATACAAGCACATGCTTGACGGCATCATTCTGTAGGACATGTGTCAGCAGCAGCTTTTTATTTTCCTTTTTAACATGATAAACCGATTGCGAAACGAGAATCGGGGGCATGGCGTCGGGTGAAAGGTTCAGTTGAACAGGGTTATGGAGCAATGCTGCTGCAAGTTTCCTGATTTCATCCGGGGCAGTGGCCGAGAACAGCATGGTTTGCCTTTTCAAAGGTATTTTCGCGGTAATCTTCCGGATGTCGTTGATAAATCCCATGTCGAGCATGCGGTCGGCTTCATCAAGTACCAGGTACTCCACTTTGTCGAGATGTACAAATCCCTGGTTCATCAGGTCGAGAAGCCTGCCGGGGGCTGCCACGATGATGTCGACCCCTTTCTGGAGGGCCTGGGTCTGGGCTTTCTGCGAGATGCCGCCATAAATGGTAACCAGGCGGATGTCAAGTTCTTTGCCGTAACTATTGATTTCCTCACTGATCTGGGCGACCAGTTCACGGGTTGGGGCAAGGATCAAAGCTCTCACGGCACGACGCTGGTTGCGGTCCTTTTCAGTTTCCAGCAATTGCAGGATGGGAAGCGCAAAGGCAGCCGTTTTGCCGGTACCGGTTTGTGCACATCCGAAAATATCTTTTCCCTGTAAAATTGTCGGGATTGCCTTTACCTGAATGGGTGTCGGGTTCAGGTACCCTTTCTTACTTAC
>Ga0209697_10008813_pt1 | contig 11346 bp, 7 predicted proteins | sample AliMusrvi5mmetaG_FD_184115 | JGI IMG/M metagenome (GOLD analysis project Ga0209697, IMG submission 184115) | Freshwater lake bacterial and archeal communities from Alinen Mustajarvi, Finland, to study Microbial Dark Matter (Phase II) - Alinen... | ecosystem: Environmental > Aquatic > Freshwater... | reverse complement strand
TGTTGATTGAACGTTTTTTTCCATAACATTAATGCCAGCCAAAAAGAACTCCTCCTTGATAAACTAAAAAAGCTATCACGTAAGCCAGTCCCGTCATATAAACAATTTGAAACACTGGCCATTGCCAGCTATTTGTTTCACGATAGACAACAGCTACCGTACTTAAGCATTGCATGGCAAAAATATAAAATATCATGAGACTGATGCAAACAAGCGGTGTAAACAAAGGCCTACCATCAGGCCAAACGGCTTTTCGAAATGCTTCTCGCAAAGACTCGCTTTTGTTACCATTCTCAATATTAAAAACAATATTCATAGTGCTGACAAAAACTTCTCTGGCAGCAAAAGAACCTATAAGCCCAATTCCAATTCTCCAGTCATATCCCAATGGTTTAATTATAGGCTCAATCATAATTCCTGCTTGACCGGCAAAACTGTGTTTGAGTGCTTCTGAAGAATCCAAATGATCATGTTTAGGATAAGTCATCAGTCCCCAAAGAATTATGGAAAGAGCAAATATTACTGTTCCTGCACGTTTTAGAAAAATAACTGCTCTCTCCCACATCAAGAACATAACATCTTTAAACAAGGGAAGCCTATATGGAGGTAATTCCATAATGAACACCGGTGTTTGACTGCGCAGCAAGGTATTCTTAAATACCCAAGCCATCACCAAGGCTCCAACAATTCCCGTTAGATATAAGGCCAGCATAATTCCTGCTTTTTGCCAAACCAAGGCGCTAGGAATAAGCACTGCGATGATAATAGTAAAAACAGGCAATCTAGCAGAACAGCTCATGAGAGGAGCAACCAGTATTGTTGTAATACGATCTTTAGGGTTTTCTATAGAACGCGCGGCCATGACTCCAGGAACAGCACAGGCAAAGGAACTTAAAAGAGGAATGAAGGATTTGCCGTGCAAACCAACCCTGCTCATTAATCTATCCATAATAAAAGCAGCCCTGGCCATGTAACCGGTATCTTGTAAAAGCCCAATAAAGAAAAACAAAATCATTATTTGTGGCATAAACATAATGACCGCCCCTACCCCAGCGATAAGGCCATCGGTCACCAAATCACGCACATCACCTGCTGGCAATGTATGTTTTAGCCATAGGGATAATTTTGTAAAAACAGTATCAATCCATTCCATTGGATAAGAGGCCAAGGTAAAGATTGAGAAAAACATTAAAGCCATCAATCCTAAAAAGATTACCCATCCCCAAATTTTATGGGTCACAACTGCATCTATCCGATCGGTAATTGATACCACATCTTTTTCAAATTCATGATGAACAACACCTTTGAGAATCCTTTGGATCCCTTCATATCTGGATTCAATGACCATGGAGCGCCAATTAATACCCCATTCAGTTAAATCAGACTGAGCGCTTCGGATACATTCGATAACCTTACGCTTACCTTTAAATAAACTGTTCAAATACTTCTCTTCTTTAGAAATCAATATAACTGCTTCAGCAAAAGCTACAGATTTATCTAGCTTTTCTTCTTGGGCTAGAATCGCAATAACATCTTCAATCCTGGTTTCAACTTGAGGAGGCATCTTCCATAACCGTTCTGTCAGAGATTGCTTTTCTCTGACAATCTCCTGTTTTAATTCTTCTATGCCTTCACCACGAATAGCCACAGTTTTAATTACAGGAACACCTAGACGCTTTGATAGAAGCTGCGCATCAATATTCTTGCCTTGTTTGATCGCCTCATCCATCATATTAAGCAAAACAATGACAGGTAAACCTAAATCCAGAATTTGACTGACTAAATAAAGATTACGTTCCAAATTGTTGGCATCAACAACGCAAACAACAACATTTGGCCTTAAAGTGTCTTGCATTTTCCCCAATAATACATCCCGGGCAACCTTTTCATCTGCGGAATGAACATCCAAACTATAGGTTCCAGGAAGGTCCAACACATCAACATCTCCACCACCAGGAAAATGCATCCGGCCAATTTTCTTCTCAACCGTTACTCCTGAATAATTTCCGACTTTTTGATGTAATTTTGTTAAAGCATTAAAAACAGTTGTTTTGCCGGAATTTGGATTCCCTGCTAAAGCAACCGTAAGGGATTTGCGCTCTTGATGGGAGGAAGGATTAATAATGGCTATGGTTTCTGGCATGGGTGTTAACCTTTATAACCATCAGGCATGGAAACTTGGATATTTCTTGCTTCTTCTCGACGCAAAGACAAATGATATCCGCGTACTTTAATATCAATTGGATCTCCCATAGGAGCTAGTCGGACAATTTCCACTGTTGAACCGCGTATGATTCCCATTTCCAGCAACCTCTGTGATAAGAAGCCCTCACCTAGAACTTCTTGCACCACCGCTGACTGTCCAACCTGTAATTGACTCAATAACATATTCTGTAAACCTAATAATGAGAATTTTCTTTATGAAAATTTCCATGACGACTAATCGTTGAGGCATTGTCCATGGGCGTATATTCTTGAGTAGGTTCATCAAAAACAGATATAACTGGCACATCAGAAAAAAATCGTTTTGCATACTCTAGTTGGGCTATTCCTAAAGGTTTTGCACCACCCGGTCTTAAAGGAGTATTAAGTTGGATTTCATCTGGACCTAAGCTTTTGGCTAGTTTAGCAATTTGTCCGATATCATCCTTGTTTTGGTCAAGCAACATGATCTGTAAGGCTAACTTTCCTTTAAAAGTAGAGCGAAAATCTTTAATGCCTTGGATAATATCGTTAAATTCTAATGCCACCCCTTGATCAATTTTGTCATAAGAAAATTGGTTTGAAGCGTCTAGTTTGGCTAATACAAAATGAGCTTCCATCAAATCCTCCCTGACTTGAGAAGAAAACATTAAAGAAGAATTTGTTATAACGGCAATTTTTTCTTTACGAATGACCTTTACAGCACGAATCATATCTCCCAGGTTCTTAGCAAGGGTTGGTTCTCCCCTTCCTGAAAATGTAATATGGTCTATAGAATCTAAAGGAATCTGCTTGACTTCATCAATGATTTCTTGGGTAGAAACATAGTCTAAACGATTATTGACCAAGTGAGCAGTTCTGCCTAATTGACAATAGACGCAGTCCATATTACAAACTTTTTCCTTCATGGATAGCGGATCAACGCCCAACGAGCGCCCTAATCGCCATGAATATACCGGACCATAAATGTACTTAAAATTTGTCATATATAAAAAGATAAAGGTTTACAGGTACTACTACATATTGATATTAACTGCGATAAACATACTACATAGAGTATGTATAATAAAACAAGATGATGCATTGGTATATAGGAATTGCTACGTTAAAAGATACGTAAAGGTACGTACAATCGCACAAAAAATACTAATTTAAACAATACCCGAGGTAAAGAGTATTATATCTCATTTTTTAGTAATAATCCAAGCTGTAATTGAAAGAAAGACTAATTCACAAACAGCATAAATAGACAAGCTTGTCGCTACTCCGGAAGTAAACCCATAGGAATGAAGACCTACACTTAGAAGATTGACACCGAACCAAGCCCACATGACAACAAGCATGCCTATAACAGCTCCCACAGCAAGACCTAATGGACCTATCATCTTGGCAACCTTAGCATGAAAAAGCAAGGCCGTCCAAAGAACAATCATCAAAGCCCCATTTTCTTTAGGATCCCACCCCCAAAATCTCCCCCAGCTTTGGTCAGCCCAAATACCACCCAAATTAGTACCAAGAAAAGTCAGAGTCAATGCTACTCCTAAAATACCTAGAGTAGTCTTAAAAGTTTTATCCAAGGTTTGTTTGTCCTTTTTAAAAACAGCTTGAAGCAACCAAATATGCCCCAGAATACCCCCTACGCAGGTTGCTCCATATCCCATAGTTATAGTGGTGACATGAGTAGCAAGCCAGAAATTAGAATTAAGCACCGCTATTAGCATTTTTAATGTGTCACCTTCAGCGCTATATTTATTGGCAATAAAAAGTAAAGCCGTTCCACTAATAGCTGCAGTGACAATGCCAAGCCATTGCCTGTTGTAATGTTCGATCATAAGTCCCAAAAAGACACTGATAAAACCTACAAAGATAAAGGTCTCATACAAGCTTGACACTGGCGGACGAGACATAATCACAATGCGTAGAACCAAACCAAGACAATGCGGAATAAACCCAGCAATCACGCTCCCTAACCCAAAACGATACCAAATTTGTTTTTGTGAAGTAAATGAAACAATAAAGAAAATAAATGCAAATATATAAAACATGATAGACCAAGTAAACAGACTGCTAGCCTGATAAAACAATTCTAAAGGAAATTTATCAAATAATTTATTGTCTTCTTTAGATGAAGCTGTTTTAACGGTATCTAGATATAAATGAACCGCTACATTAAACCCTACCCCATCATTTTGCACATAACTATTAGCAATATTGTTCCAAAGTAGTATTAATTGATGCGTTTGTTCATTGCTAAACTCAGAATTAATGGCATCCCAAGGGCTTAACCATTTATCGCTCTGGCTGGAAGGTATGACGCTAAAAGGTAAATCTTTATAATTCATCGCCCAATGGAATAAATTAGTTGATGCTTGGACAAGTTCTGTTTCATCTGCCGTATAAAGGGAAGGCGACTTATTTTCTAAAAGCTTAACCGCTTCTCTGATTTCTTTGGCTTTAAGGGCAATGTCGATATAACTAAATTGTTCTTGGTCCTTGGCAAGACCAAGTTTTGTTTTAGTAAGCATTGAAGTAATTGTGAAATCGGCATTAACAGAAGCAAATATAAAAGAACGGGAAAGATCCGCATAAAGATTTATATTATCAAAAATTCGAAGGATATCGTTTTCAACAAGGCTTCGTTCCTTTTCAGGGATTTTTCTGGCGGCTTCTTGCAATTCTGCCAATTTGGCATAATGTTTTTGTAATTGGCCAGGAGTATAACGACGATGAGGATCAACGGGAATATTTAGGGCCGTGGCGATGTCGGGAGAATTTATTAAAAAAACCTTATCATTAAGTGTTGAATCGGGACTAAAGAAAAGTGCCGCCAACCAGGAGGCAGCTTCTTGCTTTTCATAGTGGTCTTTACCAGAAAATTGGGTCAGAAGACTTCGTGCGAAAGTATCCAAAGGTTTAATACGTCCGCTATCAAGTACAGGAATACTTTTAAAATTCTTGAAATCTTTGATACCTGAATTTGCGGAAGCTATAGTAATACCAAACAAACATATAAGAATGGTAAGAAATATTTTTGTCCTCATGACTTAGCCTTTGAAATAAATGCCTGAATAAGGAAATGTAAAGCAAGACCAAGAAAAACTGTCAAACACGCAATATATGGCAGGGTTCTAGCGAAATTCTTAACTACAGCCAAGGTGGAATACTGCCGTCCCATATTATCCACATCATAGGAAGCTTGATAGACTGTGTAATCTTTATATCTTAAAGGATTGTTCATATAAATATGGGCCTGACGCATGAGAGAACCGGTGGATATCGTCACAAAACTTTCATAACTCTTGGCCATTTCAGTACCAGGATGAAATTCAGCTTTAAAATGGTCAAGTTTAATGGTAAACGGTAAAGGAAAGTGTTTATGCCTAAGGATAAAAAAATACGTCTTTCCGTCAATAGAAATGGAGGTTGGTTGACCTTCTGCCCCATATAAATAGAGAGTCAAAAATTTATTGTCAAATCTTAAACTAAACACCCCTCCTACGACATTTTCTTCTCTTTCTTTAGAGAGCGGCTTTGGAGTTAAAAGAGTAATGCCAGACGCATTAAGAATTTTAGGGTTCTTTTTTCCATCTGAGTCATTGAACGCTTCGCTATTCGCATAGAATTGTTTGACTTTTATAGAAAAATCTTTGTTTTCTAAAGGAATTTCATAATTAGATTTAAAATTGAATGTATCAATTGAAGTTATTTCACGTTTCTGTGTATCACCAAGCCAATAGGCTAATTCCCATTGTTGATAAGAGGTTGAAACATTTGTTGCTTCTCCCACCCTTAAACGGACGTTAGATTCTTGAGAAACGTGAAAAACCAAAAAAGCTGCTACAAAATACAAAATAAGACCAAAATGAACAATGAGATTACCCACATTATGCCAACGCTTAAATTTATCAAAATCTACAATCAACATACTAATCAGATTAATAAATAAGACCCAAAGCACCAGTTGAGCACCTGGAAAAGGAATAAATCCTCCGGCAAGAAAAAAGAAGCCATTAAAAAACCGGTCTTGAGCAGCGTAAAGCCCCTGCTGAACTTGAGCGACCGTGCCCCAAAAAGTCAGGATAAATAACAAGAACAAGCAGACAACTGTTATGCGGGCAGAACTTAAGAGTTTTAACATACGATTTTATTTGTGAGAAATCGATGATATGAGTTTAAGAAAATTTTCTTTGTTTTGTTTTATGGAATCTAACGATCCTGTCATTTTGATAAAAACAGTAGCGCCATCGACAGTCATCATTGCTACGATCATACTCTTATCTGATGAATTACTTTTAACTTGAAGAGCGGTAAAATCAAAAACCCTAGCCTCAAGATTACCTTTAGTTTTGAGAGTTTGACCAGATGCTATTAATAGTTTTAGACTATCTTGAGAAGTTTCAAGTCCAATTTGCCCCATCCAACGTTGCAAATTAGGTTCTAGACCTCCCGCCTCACCACCTAAAGAAATGATATAACAATCAAAGGCTTTAACATCGTTGATTAAATGAAATGAAACCAAACGCATATGCTTGGCTGGCTCTTCCATCCATCCTGAGGGTGTTTCCCAAGTTAATACACTTTGTGAAGGCTCTGAGTTTTGTCCCATAAATTGGGCCATAGTAGAAATATCCATACCCGCATGGGGATCATTGATAGTAGAGGTACTCTTTGTGTGAGTATCTGGCACATTATTTGAAGCTGAATGGTTAGGTTCAAAAGATTTAACCAAGCTAAAGAAACCTTCCTTATTTTTCTTAACTGTATCAAGAGTCCCAGTCATTTTTAAAAAGACAGTAGCTTGACCTATAGAAACCATCACAACCACCATACTTTTATCAGAAGGTTTGGCCTGTAATTGAATGGTTGTAAAATCAAAGACCTTCCCTTCCTGACCGCCTTTAATTTTAACAATAGAAGCCGCGTTTATTAATTGTGTTAAGTCCTCAGAAGAAGCTTTAAGGCCAATTTGCCCCATCCAGCGCTTCAAATTGGCTTCTAATCCTCCAGCCATGCCTTGCAAGGAAACAATGGAACAATCAATAGCTTTGTCATCCGAAATTAAATGAAAACTTGCCAAACGCATGCCCTGACCAGCTTCTTGTTTCCACCCATCAGGAGTTTCCCAAGAGAACATGCTGTTTGAACTGTCCATTGAAGGTGGTAAAACCATAGAAGACATATCTAAACCCGCGTGAGGATCCTGACTGCCTATGGATTGTGAAGGGCTAGGCGCGCTTTGGGCTGGTGCCTCCATGACAACCTCAGTGTAATGTTGCTGCTGAGGTTTTTGTTGGCAACCACTAAAAACTACAATCAATATAGTAATAATCCAAATCATAGTTGGGTTATACTAACATAAAGTTTTCAAAAGAATATAGAAATTTTAACGCATATTAATCAGTAATTATACGTATATTCTTAAGATTTCAACTTTATGGCTTTACCAGCGACTGAGTTGTTGACATTGTAAGCTCAGATAAAAGTGGTGAATTAACGGCGGATTTAATGTCGAGAATGATAGGAATCAAACCATCAATGTGGATATTTTCTAAATTCTGTTGGTTTACAGGAAGCGGCACTCCTTTTCCATCACGCTTGATTTGCAGTTTTAGATGAGCAGAATTAAAGTTGATACCCCCTACATCTTTATCCGCAACAAGGGTTGTCAAAGGTTTACCAAATAAACTCACATTATCAAGAGATTGAGGTGGTGAATATATTTTGGTTGAACCAAAGACCAAAAGGGACAACGCCAAGGACTGAAGTGTTCCTCTAACCGTCATAGCTTGGTTTTCAACTAACATTTTATTTAACGCTTTTTTGACGCCAATAACAAGTTCCTGCCTGTGTTTAGGAATAATGTTCCAATGTTGAGTATCTTCAAATCTAAATCTTACTCCAATATTTGTAGTTCGATTTGTATCGGTTACCACTTTGGTGTTCACGACTTTCAAAGGAATGCGTTTCCCATAAATAGATACACCTTGAGCCAACTGATTGGCCACTGCATTTGTTTCGTAAGTATCTTCTGATATACCCAAAAACAGATAAGGAGGGATTCCTTTAAATAGCGACTGAGAATCATTTGTTTCTAATCTTTTTAATATGGCTCTAATAGTACGAACTCTTTGTTCAGGAGAAAGAGACGCTATTGGATTTATTTTCAAATATTCCTTTTGAGCGTTTGCAAAATTCTTAGCGGGAATATCATCCATCAAGAATTTTAAAATAAATGCTATTTCTTGATAACTGCGCAGATAGCTATTTTGTTCATATAGAATAGTGGCTAGAATATGATTAGCAAACACCGTAAGGAATTTCCCCCCTTGATTATCATCAATCCTAAAATTGAACTTAGATTCTTCATTAAAAAAAATATCGTTATTATAAACTTTAGGAACAATATTCTGAGACAAATAAAATTTAATCTTACTATCCAATGTCTTCTTAAATGCGTCTAAGTCGTATTTATCTCCTAATCTTTCCATGAGTGTTTCTAAATCCCATCCATTAGGCCCCTGAAAAAGATTGTATTCATAACGATGTGGACTGCGTCGATCAGGATCCAAAATCATTGCCCTATTCTTCAAAGTAGAAGATATCAATTGTTCTTTTTCGATGAGCCAAGCGATAAAAGTAGCATTATTGTTAACCTTCCACTGCTTTGTCTTTGGATTATAAGAAATTGTATTATTAGATTGTTCTTCAGCTAAAGACATCAAAACAAAGCCTACATTTGAGTCAGTCTTTATCTTACCTGAAGGAGAAACAGCTTTCATTAAACTTTTAAGTTCATCCAAAACCACCTTTGGATCATAACTTTCCTTACCACTTAGAAATGGAATCAAAACTTTTTGCTGATTTCTAATTAACAATTTCTTTGAAAATAAAGCCATGCCTTTCTTTTCTTTAGCAGCTAGTTCTATAATTTCGACAAGCTGATTAATCCAAGAAATAAAATCTTTATTATTCTCGATATTCCAAGCATTGTTTTTAGATGAAATACCCCCAAAAACATCCTGAATTAATAGCATTAGTGCTGCTTCAATCTCTGTTTTAGTTTTTAAAGTGGATTTGCCCTTACTAGAAACACTCTTTAATAATTTTCCAAACGCCTTTAAAACTTCTTGCTGTTCATAGTTCTTATATTGACCATCTGACTGTGACTTAATGAGAATCCTTTGTTCATTGATCACGCTAATTTCAGCAACCTTTTTAGGTTTGTTCTTAGGGGGTTGTTGATTATCGCTTAATAGAACATCACCTGTGGGTTTTGGTTCAACTTGCGCAGGTTGATTTGGTTGAAATTTGTATAGCTGCGCTATCAGAGTATCAATCTCTGTTTTAATTTCTTGTTTTTCTGCTTCTGTTGTAGCAGTTGAATTATACTTCTTTAAAGAGTGGTAAATTTTGATTAATAAATCTCGGTCTTTACTCATACCTTGAATATCCGCTTTAGTTAAAGAAAAACCATCCAATAAATGAACTTTTGTTAAGTTATAATCCTTATCCTTAGGGTCAATTTTTGACCCTTCCAAAACGTATTTAAATCCTGCAGCATTTAAATGATATTTACTCCAAAAGGCTAAAGCAATCACATAATTCAAAGGATAATCTTCTTTATCCTGACGATCAAAACCATCAAGATACCCTATTGGTAAAATGCGATGAATTAATTCATCAACAGCCCAGAAAATATTTCTTTGACCTAGTAGAAAATCTTTTAATCCTATTGAATTCTTATAGAAAGGTTTGTTTAATAAAGCGTTAATATCAATTGTTGAATTCTCGCTAAAATTTATTGCTCCCACAGGTAGTGGTTCTTGCTCTGTTGTTTCAGATGGTTTTGGTTGAGAAGCTTGAACAACTTGAGGATTCTTACTAGCGTTAAAGTGATTAACCAATTTTACTTTTTCCTGAATAAGTTGTACCACTGGTTCAACAGAAAAAATTCCAGCATATTGCGTAGCCGCATCTTTAATACTAATTTCATGATTAAAAATTCTAATAAGAATTTCTTCAAGTTTTGGATTCTTAAAATCTCCTTTTAAAGCATCATGAACTATATTTCCTGGAATCTTAGGTAATCCAACTTGAGTCGTCATCGCTCTGCTTTCATCTAAAGCTGAATACAAAATATCAAATTTCTCTCCGTTGCCATATTGCTTGAATGCTTCTTGTATTGCTTCTGGATCAGCACCTGAATGATGGCCCAAAGTAATAACCTTATGAAACCCTCCAGAAAAATACTTTCTGGGAATAGTTTCATTGGTATACTTATCCACATCTTCCTTAATAAAGTTAAAAACGCCCTTTTTAAAGGCCTTTAAATATTGACGGTATATCTCTTCATTGTTTTTAGGATCTTGGTCAACCCCTTTAACCTTGGATTTATCCGTATAAATCTTAGAAAGTAATGATTCCTTCAAGGTTTGTTTATACCAGGTAGCAAAAATCATCCCGCTATACATCTGCCTTAGCATGGCAAAATTCTTGCCTTGGTTGACTTCCTTCTCAAGCGCGGGCAATATTATTTCGCGGACGATTTGTGAACCCAACTTATTAGTTTTCTTGTCGGTTGGGTTCACCCCCGCGCTTTGATTTGCCGAAGGCAAATCAGCGGGGGAACTTCTCTCTTGGGCCTGTAGGGGTAGCCCTTTATCCGGATTTAGGGCAGGCCATCGGCCTGCCCCTACATCAATATGTTTCACCATCGAAACGCAATCTTCTTCCAACATCACCTTCAAATGGCTCTTATAAACATAGGCAATATTACCTTTTTCATATACATCCGCTCCATCGGGCATAATCCAGACCTTGTTAAAGGTATTGACAGGAATGTTGGTAGTCCCAAACTGCTGATAAGCTTTCTTGTAAACTTGATCCCAAAACTTCTTTCCCAGATTGTCCTTGGGATATATTAAAGAAGCTGTTATTTGTTTTAACATATAATCTTGAGCTAAAAGATCTCTTCCCATCTCGGTTCTGCCAAAGTCTTCCTTTATAATACGATCCTTTTCATAAGGCGAGAGGTTGATAATCATGAAGAAGGCTTCCCCCTTAAGCCCTTGGGGACTAAATTAAAGGGTAGTATCTGCGAAATAAAACCCTAATAAGGAGGAAGCCTATGGAAAACTATGTGGG
>Ga0209697_10008806_pt1 | contig 11356 bp, 5 predicted proteins | sample AliMusrvi5mmetaG_FD_184115 | JGI IMG/M metagenome (GOLD analysis project Ga0209697, IMG submission 184115) | Freshwater lake bacterial and archeal communities from Alinen Mustajarvi, Finland, to study Microbial Dark Matter (Phase II) - Alinen... | ecosystem: Environmental > Aquatic > Freshwater... | reverse complement strand
TCGACCGACGGCCCGCCGGATGAATCCCCCAGCTCAATCGTCGAGTTGAAGCCGTTTTGGATGGCCAAATGCGAGACGGCCAACCGCCAGTTCCGCCAGTTCCTCCCCGATCACGACAGCCGGACGGAGGACCGTCACGGCTATCAGTTCGGACGCCTCGACTACGATGCAAACAAGCCGGACCAACCCGCCGTTAGGGTCACCTGGGATGACGCATCGGCCTTCTGCAACTGGCTCTCAAAGAAAACTGGTCTGTTAGTTAAACTGCCGACCGAGGCTCAGTGGGAATGGTCGTGCCGCGCCGGCACCACCAGCGCATTCTGGTTCGGAGCCCTCGATGCCGACTATTCATCCTTCGCCAACCTCGGCGACAAGATGCTCGCACAATTTGCGGCCGACACCGCCCTGGATAATTATGATGCGGCCCGCCCGATGAGCAACCCCAACCGATATGACGACTGGATTCCGCACGATAACCGGATCGACGACGGCGGATTCATCGCTGAACCGGCCGGCAAATACCAAGCCAATCCTTGGGGCCTGCTGGATATGCACGGCAATGTATGGGAATGGACGCGAACGGCCTCACTTCCCTATCCGTATCGAGACAACGACGGCCGTAACAGCACTGATTCTGACAAAGGACTGAGGGTTGTGCGCGGCGGGTCATGGTATGACCGGCCCAAGCGCTGCACGTCCAGCAGCCGCCTATCCTATCAGCCGTGGCAGCGGGTCTTCAACGTGGGATTCCGCGTGGTCTGCGAGGACCCCTGATGCCCATGAATCATTTCCGAAATAGGGCCGACTCGCAAACCGAGACGCAGGCACTTCAACAACGAATCAACCTTATGCAAAGAAACGACAATCCTCCCATTCGCTCACAACTGGAGCCACTCCACCTATATCTCACCTCGATGCACAAGGCGGCACCCCTCGCCCTCTGCCTCATGGCGTTAGGCACACTCGCAGCGGTTGCCGATGAGACCACACCGCCCAATCCGGCCCTGATGCTACAAAGCCCCTCCCCCGTAGCCGAACCCTATCCATTGCTAAACGGCGGTGCCCTGGTCGCTGCCCGCGCCGTCAAGGAATCGCCGGACCCCCTGGTGGCCTATCAGTGGAAGGACCCCAAGGCCACCGATGCCCTGCAAATCTATTTTCTCAAACCGGCAGCAGCAGTGGCCGATCCCCCTGAGGCGTTTGATAACCTCAACTCGGCCACTGCCCCCGCCTCTAACATCACGGTGAAAGGCGCAGGTTCTATCCGCTTGGACTTCGGGGTTGAGAGCGGCGCTTGGATTGAATTCGACAGTCCGGACTGCCCGGGCGAGGTGGAGATGGCCATCAGTGAGTACAATGAGCCGGGGATTAACAAGACGAAGGCGGCGGTCAAGTACGGGAACACCTATCGCCTCGAACTCAACAAGGAACTCTACGAGGGCGTGCGCTTCGCATGGATCAACGTCAAGGCACCTGATAAACCATGGCATATCACCGCCATCCGCGCCGTTTGTCAGGTCAAGCCCACGAATTACGTGGGCAGTTTTTCCTGCAGCGATCCGCTGCTGACGAAGGCATGGTATATGTCGGCCTATGGCGTGAAGGCCTCGCTGTGCAAGGATTATTTCGGGTCCATCCTGATGGATCGCGGGGACCGTATGTCTTGGACAGGCGATGCGCACACATCGCAAGCGGCGGCACTGGTCGCCTTCGGCAATCTGGATTTGATCAAGAAGAACATCGATAACACATCCACTCAGAGCAACGGCATCCGCAGTTATTCGCTCTACTGGGTGCTGAGTTTGCTGGATTACTATCAATACAGCGGCGACGCTGCGACCCTCGAGGGATATATCAAGAACGCCTGCGCCAAACTCGATGATGCTTACGCGGTGTTCGGCAAAGATCCAGCACTCCGATTCTACGGCTGGGATGAACGCCTGTGCGCCGGCTTTGAGATTTGGTTCAAGTCCTGCCAGGAAGCCCAGAATGCCTATAAAATGCTCTCGATCCGGGCCTGGAACGACTTTGCCGCAGCGATGGGCCAATGCGGACGCAAGGACCTGCAGGAGAAGTATCTGGGCTACGCCAAGGAAAAGATGGCGGAGTTGCGCCAGAGCGACGCTTGGCTCGCGAGCTTCGGCCTGCATGCCGCCGCAGATGCCATCAACACCGGCAACCTCAACCACGCCGAACAAACAACGTTGTTCGAAAAATGGTTTACGGACCGGGTCAACCGCGTCTCGCTCACCCCCTTCAACCAGTACTTCATCATTCAGGCGATGGCACGCATGGGCAAACACGACGATGCCCTGAGCTCGGTGCGCGACATGTGGGGCGGCATGGTCAACTACGGTGCCACCACCACCTTCGAGGTCTATCGGCCGTCGTGGAATGATACATTGGCAGCGAACGCCGCTGTGCCTAACAGCCAGAGCGGAATCGTCAGCCTGTGCCATCCATGGGGCGCAGGCGTGGTCAAGTGGCTCAATGAAGAAGTGCTGGGCATCGTGCCCACCCGGGCAGGTTTCAAGACCTATGATATCATGCCGCATCCGGGCGGCACGCTTACCCGGGTGGCCGGGGAGACCCCCACTCCGCATGGCGCCATCCGCGCCAGCTTTGATCTAACATCCGGGACCAGCGAGGTCACGGCGCCACCGGGAACCGTTGGTCGCATCGGAATTCCCAATGTTGGCAAGACTATTGCTCACATCTCTATCAACGGAAAACTCGCTTGGGATGGCACCTATCACGCAGTGGAGGGCATCGTCGGAGCGAGCCGGAATGAGGAGTTTGTGGTATTCAGCGGCGTGCAACCGGGAACTTATGCACTAACCACCACCTACAACGGCAAGACTCCAGCCTATGTCGAACCGCCGGTGAAGTATGCCGCCGAGTCGCTCAAGCCGGACACCACCACCAGCGGCGACTGGGGGGGCGCGTACGGCAAGGATGGTTATGTGCTATGCAACTACCACGGCGAGAAACGCGATGAGAAATCTCTGCCGGAATATGTGACGTCCCTGGACTATTTCCGCGCCTTCCCGAAAAACGGCGTGCCCGATCCCACGGTGTGGGCCACCGCCACCTCCGACAAACGAGCGCTTGCCCCCAATATCCGAAACAGCCCAACTCGCAATGCCACCTGCTACTCCAATAACGATCAGACGATGACCGTCACCATCGGCATCAACGGCAAACACGAGTATCAGCTGGCCCTTTACTTTATGGACTGGGCTAACAAAGGTAGCCGGATGGCGGTGGAGATGTTTGACGCAGCCACCCTCAACCTGATCGCCCCGGTAAAGATATTGGACCATTTTTCAGGGGGCACCTATTTGGTTTACAAATACAATCAATCGGTGAAGTTTCGCATCAACAAGGTGCGGGGGGAGTTGGCTACGCTCAGCGGAATCTTCTTTGATCCAGCCAATGCCACCGCCACGATCAAGGATTACGGGACCATGGAGTATCTTCATCTATCCAAAGACTTGCCACATGTGGAGGCCGCTCCCTGGAAACTGGTGTGCACCATGCCCTACAACTGCCATTTTCAGCCATCGATCGAACTGGACGCTCCCGCAGGCAAGGAAATCCGTTTCAACTCTAGCAACCCGCTCGTCCTATATCTAACGCCCACGGAAACCGCTACCACTCAGGATGGCGTCCGGACGTACGAGGCGAAGCATTGGGTGAGCGGCGAGGGCGCCATCTACACGATTCCCGCAGGCGTCACCGTCAAGGCGGTGAAGTACCGTGAGACTGGCTTTGACACGACGTTTACCGGTTCGTTTGAGTGCAACGACAATGACTACAATATCCTGTGGAAAAAGGCGGCCCGAACCGCCTACATCTGTATGCGTGACCATTTCTATGACTGCCCGGACCGCGAGAGGGTTGGGTTTTGGGGTGATGGCACGCCGGAGTTGAACCAGTGTTTCTATATATTTGATTCCAAAGCCCATCAATTGGCAAAGGACTTGGTCCGACGCAAACTGGAACCCAAGTTCTATCCAGGCCAACACCTAGAATTTCTCGGCGAATACGGCCTCTGGTTCTATTACCTCCACAGCGGCGACCTTGAGTCGATCCGCGCCGTCTATGACCAAACGAAGACGTTCCTGTTTGACACCTATCAATCAGGCAACCCTAAGACCTGGTTTGACTGGGGAGTCGAGATCAAGGATACCGCCGTCATTGAGGCGTGTTTCCTCTACATCGACTTGAAAGCGCTGAGCAAAATGGCACTGGCCACCGGGCATGAGGCTGACGTCCCCGCCATCGCCTCAAAGCTTGAAGCCATCAAGAGCAGTTTTGACGCCAAGTTTTGGCAAGGGAGTTATTACAAGTCGTCGCAGGTGAGCACGCCGGATGACCGGGCCAATGCCATGGCGGTCAACGCCGGTCTGGCGGATCCATCAAAGTGGCAGGCGATTTACGACAACGTCCTGACCAAAAAGTTCAACGCCAGCAATTTCTTCGACCGCTGGGTATTTGAAGCGCTGTGTGCCATGGGCAAACAGGAATACGCGATGCTGCGGATGTATGATCGCTACAAGACGATGATCCCGTGCAGCATCACCACCCTGTGGGAAGGCTATGACCGCTGGTGGGCCTCGGTGACCAATGCCTATGAGGAGCCTAGTTCACTCAATCACGGTTGGAATCCCCCGGCCCTCTTCCTGTCACAGAACATCGCCGGAGTGGCCCCGATCGAACCGGGCTGGACGACCTATCAAGTCATGCCCAAGGAGACATTTCTTACATCATTCAAGGTGCTCGTGCCAACGATCAAGGGGCCGGTGACAGCGTCCTTGAAAAAGACTTCATCCGAGTATTCGCTCGGTCTCACATCACCCGCTGGAACCACCGCCATCGTCGGCATTCCCAAAGGGTCGTTCACCAAGCTCGACTCCATCACGGTGAATGGCACGCCGGTCTGGAAGAGCTCATTCAAAGAGGGCGTGGCCGGCATCACCTGGCAAGGCGAGGATGATAACTATATCAAGTTCAAGGCAGCACCCGGCACCTGGCAATTTGTCGGACTCGGCACGCTGCCGATCACATCGCCCAAACCCCTGCCCCAGCCAGAACCGGCCGAGATCAAGCTCGAGAAAAACGGATGGCTGGCCTCGGCCTCGGTGCCGGACGGGTCGTTTCTTTTCAGCGGTGACAAGATTCCGGTGGATGCGTCGGCCGCCAACGCCATTGACGGCGACCATTGGACGGTCTGGCGCGACACCAGCAAAACCCAGTACCCCGGCCAATGGTTCCAGGTGGACATGCGCCAAGCCCGGACGTTTGACGCCGTCGTGTTAGATAATACCTGGGCGCTATGGAACTCGCCCGCGAAGTATGCGGTGACGGTTTCCAATGATGGAACCGACTGGGGCTCTCCGATTGCGACGGGGGCTGGCACTTTAGGGATCACCCGCATCAATTTCCCGACTCAATCTGCGCGCTTCATCCGAGTGACCCAAACCGGCAGCGATGCCAAGTATCATTGGTCGATCAGCGAATTCGACGTCTGTGTGAAAGGCAAGCAGCCTTGAGCGCGTAGTCCGTGGCGCTTCATATCCAATAGAGCCCCCCATGAAAAAGACATTATTTCTAGCAACCTTGTGTGCCGGAGTTTTACCGCTCATCTCCGCTTCCGCCCTAGCCGCGCCGAAGGTGCCTAAACCCGGCAAACAAGCCGGCAAGAGCCCGGTAAAAGTATTCATTCTCGCCGGCCAGTCGAACATGGAAGGCCAAGCTGTGGTGGATCTAACCGGCAAGGATTACAACGATGGCAAAGGCACTCTTGCCACGCTGATGAGCGATCCAGTCAAGGGCCCGATGTTCAAACACCTCAAAACGACCGATGGCAAGTGGGTGGTACGCGATGACGTGTGGGTTCGCTTTCAACGCGAAAAGTCCCCGCTTTTGGCCGGACCTCTGGGCACTGGATTTTCTGTTTATGGCGACTCGCATCATTTTGGCGTTGAGTTACAATTCGGCCATGTGGTGGGCGACGCCCTAGCAAACCAAGTATTACTGGTCAAGACGGCATGGGGAGGCAAGAGCCTCAACGTGGACTTCCGGCCGCCGAGTTCTGGCGGGCAGGTCGGGCCGTACTACACGCTGATGATCTCACAAATCAAGGACGCCATGGCCAATATCAAGACTGATTTTCCGGGCTACGACGGCGGGGGTGTGGAGCTTGCGGGCTTCGTTTGGTGGCACGGCTGGAATGATTTCTGCGATGCCAAGGCGGTGCCCGAATACGAGCAGAACCTCGTCAACCTCATCCACGACGTTCGCAAGGACTTGAGCGCGCCAAAGCTGCCGGTGGTCATTGGCGATCTAACCGGCCCGTGGCTCAAAGGTGCCAAGGATTATCCGAAGGCCGCCCAAGCAATCAAAGACGCGCAGAAGGCCGCTGCGGCCAAGCCCGAGTTCAAGGGCAGTGTGACGCTGGTGGAGACTGGCGACTTTGTGCGCAAGCCCGAGGATTCCCCTCACCCCGGCCATGGCCATCATGAGTTCGGCAATGCCGAAACGTATTTCCTGGTGGGCGATGGTTTAGGCAAAGGCATGCTCAAAGTGCTGCCGAGGTGACCCAGGCGATGATCCAAATGAATGAGAGATGGATGCGGATGCGTCGGCGTATTTTTGCCACTGATTCCGGAGATTGAGGGGGCTCCGCGCATCAATCCGCGCTGTGGCCAAAGGGGTTCTGAAAATTGTCGGTTGCCAATGGGGGATGATTGGGGTATCTTCGCGGCCGCAACGAGACTGGCAGCAGCGGTCTCTTCGCGAGCAACCGATCACCAACGCCGTGGGATTCCTAGACGCAATCAAACGCTGGCAGCTTGCTCGCCAAGGACTCTCGTCTGGGCGTAAGCGGCGGGTTTATAGTGAGAACCCGGCCATCCAGGCCCTGGAAGAGAGCTTCACGGTCAAGTTTGCACTGTACGCGGCTTTTACCGTGGCCAACGTCGTGCTCATCCTCAAGGCCGACGATACAGGATCGGCTGAGGAGGCGCTGCGACGGGCGTTGTTCGGCTTTGTGCTGGCCCTCACCGCCGTGGTGATGCTCCACGCCAACCGCCAAGTCCCCTGCCGACGCAACAGCCGCGTCTCGCTCGTGCTGGGAGGCATCCTCACCCATCTGCTTATTGTCAGCCTGATCCTGCGCCTGACCCATTCGACCGATTCCCCCGAGGTGCTGCGCTACCTGCTGGTGCCCTTCGCCTTGGCGCCAATGCTCCACGGCGTGCTGCTTGGGCGCTTCGTGGGGACGTTTTCCGCGATTTGTGTCAGCATCATTGGCAGTCTGCTGGTGCCGCCTCAGGACATGGTGGGGTTTCTCACGCTGAGCCTAGTCTCGGGCATCACCGCCGTATTGCTCAGCGGCAACGTCCGCAAGCGCGGCCAACTGTTGCGTGCTGGGATATTCACGGGGCTCGTCTCGCTGGTTGTTGCAACCTCTGGGGCCGCTTGGACTTGGCATCCTGTTTTGGCAGCGGCGCAGTGGATCACCTGGAAGTTTTCTGCTTGGGCAGTGCCGCCGCCCTTGGCACCGCTCTGTTTGTGGCCCTTTTCATCAGCGGCCTGCTGCCGGTTTTTGAAGAGATGTTCCAGCTCACCACGGATATCAGCTGGCTGGAACTCAGCGACCTCAATCACACACTGCTGCGCCAAATGCAGCTGGAGGCCCCAGGCACCTTCCACCACAGCCTCATCGTCGCCTCCCTGTCCGAAGCCGCCGCCGAAAAAATCGGTGCCAACGCCCTGATGTGCCGCGTCTGCTCGTATTTTCATGACGTCGGCAAACTGAAGAAGCCGGTATATTTCATTGAAAACCAGCAGGACGGTGCGGAAAACCCCCACGATGCGCTCACCCCCACCATGAGCGCCCTGATCATTATCGCTCACCTCAAGGACGGCGTGGATATCGCCGTCAAACACAAACTTAACCCCCGCATCATCAACGTCATTCAGGAACACCACGGCGATTCTCTCGTCCACTACTTCTACCGCCGCGCCCAAGAACAAAAAAAGGCCAACCTCGACAAGGTGGATCGCGGCCTCGAAAACCCCGAAGACCTCCCTCATGTCGATGAAAAAAATTTCCGCTACCCGGGCCAACTCCCCAGCACCCGCGAAAGTGGCATCATTGCCCTGGCCGACATGGTGGAAAGCGCTTCGCGTTCACTGCGCAAGCCATCGCTGGCAAAAATCCGCATAATGGTCGAGGATTTGGTGCGTTCCAAGTTGACCGATGGCCAACTCGATGATTGCCCGCTGACCCTCCGGGAACTGGCCATCGTCAAGGACAGCTTTGCCGTCACCTTGCGCAGCATGCTCCACGCACGCATCGACTACCCTCGGGAAGACGACCGTGGTCCGCCCACGCCGAAGCGCAGCGAGTCGTCCCGCCCGCCAAGCGAGGCTCTTGCCAACCCCAAAAGTCTTCCGCAGCAGCCGCAGCCGGCTGCCTGAACGGCCCGCCGACACCCCTACACCGTCCATCCCCATGTCGCTCGAAATCATCATCGGCAACCATCAGCAAGCTGTCGATATTCCCGAAACCTGGCTCACCGCCCTCGAGGAAGTCGCCGCGCAAGCTGCCGCCCTCGCCATCCACAACGCGGCTCTGGAGGATTCCCCGCTGTGCCACCTCGCCACCATCGAGGTCGCCTTGGTGGACGACGCCACCAGCGAGCGGGTTCACCGTGAGTTCATGGACATTGAGGGGGCCACCGACGTGATCACGTTCCATCACGGCGAAATTGTCATAGGTGCGGAAGTGGCCATCCGCCAAGCCGCCGAATTCGCCGAACCCCTGCCCCGCGAAATCCTCCGCTACCTCGTCCACGGCTTGCTTCACCTCGCCAGCCACGATGACGAGCAACCCGCCGAGCGCGAAAAAATGCTGGCAGTCCAGGAATCTATCGTCGCCGCCCTCTGGACGCCGGATCTGGCACAACGGCTGCTCCACTGAGAGCCACCCGATATTGTGAAATCCTCCGGCTTCTCATGCCTGCACCAACCACCTACCACGCCCCCCTTGGAAGGCTGGCTTGCGCGGTGCCCGTGCCAATCTGCTGCCGGGCCTGATCCTTCAGGTCACCGCCTTGATCGTCGGGGTGTCTGAGCAAACCCGGGCGCTGTATCAGAACATTGTCGCATCGAAATAACATATAGATTTATTCTTTGACGCGCTCCCAATTCACGTATAACTATGCGCTGGATGATCGGGGTGGCATACGCATATCAATTGCAAAAAGAATCTTCAAGAAATCACCAACCTAATGAAACTAATCATTCTCATCGTCGGCATGTTGACGCATCTAAGTCGAGCAGAATCCACGTGGGTTCCGCCCATCGGAATTCCCGCGCCTGGATTTGGGATCGTAGAGCAAGCTCCAGCTCAGCCGGCAGCATGGCCAGGCGTCGAAGCCGCAGGAAGCTACTACATTGACAACACAAATCCGCTGGCAACGGACGCTAACACCTACGGATGTCCAAACATTCCCAGAATGACAATTCCGTCCCAGCTGGTTGTGGTGGCCAATTCACTTGTTGAAATTCATGGCGGGCCATATTTGACGACAATAACATCTTACGCGTGGCTTATCGATTCATCGACCACAAACCCTCCGACGGGTCTTGCACCGGCATTTATCAAGGGATTCGGTCATGTGGTGCTTGGGGCCTCTCAGGCCGCCATCAATGTGGGCGCGGCTTCGCGGATCGAGATGGGAAGAACTGACTTGCGCTATACAATTATCGAGGGGATTCATTTTGATAATATGCCGCTGGGAATCACGGGTCTCACAGCTCATCACGTTTGCATTAGGAATTGCGAGACGACAAATACTCATGCTGAGGCAATGGACGTGACTCCACAGGAGAGCGGAACCTTTCACGACATCGTTTTTTACAGCAACCTGATTCACGACACGGCTGATTGGAATAACACCTCATCAGATTGGGATTATCACGGCATTGGGATCACCACTTATGGCCGAACTTCCGCAACATCACTCTACAACGTATGGGTTCTGGACAACACGATTTATCATTGCAGCGGAGATTCGGTCCAAGTCAACGCAGACACCGCTGGTAATGCCGCTCTTCACCATGTTTACATCGGACGCAATACTGCCTACGAAAACAGGCAGTCAGGTTTTTGGTGCAAAGAAGCCAGTCATGTTATTATGTCACAGAACGTGATCCACACCATGAACATTGTTGGCAGTGGCTTATCGGGTTACGGAATGGGAAGTCAATATGGTCCTGACAACCTGTGGTTCTTGTTCAACGAAATATACGCATGCCAGACTGGCTTTGGACAATCCGACTCAACGCATGCTGTCTCAGGATCGAAAGAATATTATGTTGGCAATTACATTCACGATCTGATCCAGCCAAACCACACCGATGTCAATTGGAATCGCCCAATGGGATGGGCGTTTCAAATGACAAATGGAGTTGTTGAGCGTCACATAATCGACAATACAATGGTAAACATCTATGGTGGATTGCTAGCTTATGCTTATGGTCCTATCTATTTCCAGAACAACATTATTGAAAATCTAAGACCCAATGAATGGACGGCCCACGGGGTATATAACAACCACATCGACCTGAATTTCACAACCGATGTAGCTATCGACCATTGTTTGATCTATGGTGTATCTGGCGGCACGTCACAGTTGGCTAGAGTCACCTGCCAAAATATTTCATATACCACCTTGGCATCCGGGCAGAGGGGCACTGGGAAGTTTGCAAATTGCGTCCAGGCAGACCCGCTTCTGGTCGGCGTCAAATTGCAAGCGGCCAGCCCAGCAATTGATGGCGGTGTGCAAGCGGACGTGTACCAGACGTTTCAGACTTTATATGGCATCGACATCCGAAGAGGATTTGACGGGGGGAGGCGGCCGATGGGTGCCGGATGGGATATTGGCGCATGCGAATTCAATCCACCAACTCCCGTCATTGCGCCGCCCAAAAACCCAGCCGTGGTACCTATCCCCACGCCTCAATGAGCCCGAGTTGAGCACAATCACGAAATCAGCTGCCGCATTTTCGCCAAAGATACTGACCGCACCCGTAGGCAGGAATGAGGCGGCTCCTTGTCATCCCGGATCATCTCGACGGCCTTGTCGCCGCTGATCCAAGCGGACCGCGACTTTGGCTCGGGCGTTTTGCCCGCCGCCAAGTGGGATTTGAAATCACGCCAATCTCTAGCGGTTAGGTATTTTTTGCAAGAATGGGTACATTTTCGCGTTAAGGATGTTTCCCAAACCGGCAAACGTCCGTATTTACCCAACCGCATGGACCCCACACCCGCCCCTCCTCC
>Ga0209697_10008797_pt1 | contig 11367 bp, 9 predicted proteins | sample AliMusrvi5mmetaG_FD_184115 | JGI IMG/M metagenome (GOLD analysis project Ga0209697, IMG submission 184115) | Freshwater lake bacterial and archeal communities from Alinen Mustajarvi, Finland, to study Microbial Dark Matter (Phase II) - Alinen... | ecosystem: Environmental > Aquatic > Freshwater... | reverse complement strand
GGATATGCCGGCAATGTCGCTATTCAGATCAAACCGGAGAAGCAGATCATGCCGCTCTACCGGCCACCCTTCGGCCATATGATGCCGAACTGGGACATGGAGATCACCGAGAACCCGCAACCCGGCCAATATCGCCACTTGCAGTTCGCCTGGAAGGGAACGCCGCAGACGACGGGCATGGCGCTCTGCCTCGGCGGCGTCTGGTTTGTCGCGGGGGAGACGCCCAGAGTGATTCCCGATTACCAGACAAAACAGCAGGTCAGCGCCACCGTGCCCACGCAATGGACGACTGTGCGCCTGGACCTCTGGAAAACCTTCAACGGCAAACCGCCGCGCATTCAATACATCGGCCTTGCCGCCACCGGCGGCGACGCCTTGTATGACCAGATCTTGCTGGGACGCACAGCAGCGGATTTACCCGCGGGGAAGTGAGCACCCGATCACAGCGTAGAACGCCCGCAGGTTTCCCGCTGCACCAACTTTGCGTTTTACCCGGATTATTCATAAGTGAATTGACTGCCGGGCTTACTGAGGCATTATTCGAAATGTTATGAATAATGCGGGTTTATGCGCCTGAGTGAAAGATAGCGCTCACTACTTTCGCTGGTGCAAGGATTGCCGACTCGCGTATAATAGTCCGCGTGGCAGGGAAGGATGCCGGACGAATCGATGGACGCTCGCGTACAACGTATTGTTGATTATGATGATATCCGGGACATGGTGTGCCGGCACACGGCGTCGACGCTGGGGAAAGAACTCGCCGCGCGGATGAAACCCGCGGTGGACCCGCATGTCGTCCAGACGCGCCTGGCGGAAACCACCGAAGCGCGCCGCCTGGGCGAAATTGACGGCGACCTGCCTTTGAGCGGACTGCGTGACGTGCGCGATGCGGTCACCCGCGCGCACAAACACGGCGTACTCGCCGTGCATGAATTGGTCGAGATTGCCGAATCGGTCGCTTGCTCTCGGCGCGTACGTCGTTACCTGCAGCGCGCTGGTGAGGCATTTCCGCACCTGAGCGCGCAAGGCCAGACCCTGAGCGAATTCCTTCCGCTGGAAGAGGCGGTCGATCGCGCCATTTCCGACCGCGGCGAGGTGAAAGACAGCGCAAGTCCGGAACTGGCGCGTGCTCGCCGGCGCGTGCGCGCGCTGCATGACGAACTGCAACGCGAGATCCAACACATTCTGACCGCACCGGCCACCCTGGAGATGTTGCAGGAACCCCTTGCCACGCAACGTAACGGACGTTTTTGCGTGCCGGTGCGCGCGGAGTGCCGCAATGCCTTCAAAGGCATCGTCCATGATATCTCCGCAAGCGGTCAGACACTCTTCATGGAACCGCTCTCCGTGGTGGCGCGCGGTAATGATCTCCGCGAAGCCGAACGTCTGGAAGAGGAAGAGGTGCAGCGCGTGCTCGCCGCGTTGTCCGCGAAGGTCGGTGCGGCGGCGACGCGCATCCTCCCTTGCCTGGAGACGCTGGCCCGACTCGATCTGATCGCCGCGCGTGCCGCGCTGAGCCGCGCGCAACAGGCGGTGGCTCCGGAATTAAACACGGAAGGGATTATCGAGCTGTTCCAGGCCCGTCATCCGCTGCTTGGCGCGGCGGCGGTGCCTATCGACATCACCCTGGGGATCGATAGGCAGCACACTCTGGTCATTACCGGCCCCAATACCGGTGGTAAAACGGTCACACTGAAAACCGCGGGGCTGTTTGTGCTGATGGCCCAGAGCGGTTTGCATGTTCCCGCTGATGAGGGCAGTCGTCTGGCGATTTTTGCTCAGGTTTTCGCGGACATCGGCGACGAACAATCGATCGAGCAGAATCTCTCCACATTTTCCAGCCATATGACCAATATCGTGCGGATTGTGCAGGACGCCGGACCACACGCACTGGTGTTGCTCGATGAGATCGGCGCCGGCACCGATCCGGCGGAAGGCGCGGCGCTGGCGAAAGCCGTGCTCCTCACTTTGCATGAACGCGGGTGCCGTACGGTGGTCTCCACGCACTACGGGGAGTTGAAAGTCTTCGTCCATAATACGCCGGGGTTCCTCAACGCCAGTGTGGAATTTGACCGGGAAACGCTCAAGCCCACCTACCGGGTGATCACCGGTTTGCCGGGAAGCAGTAATGCATTCTACATCTCGCAACGTCTGGGGTTGCCGCGGGAAATCATTGCGCGCGCCCGCGAGATGATGGGCAGCGCGCCGTTGGAGATGGAACAGATGCTCAAACAGGCGGAAGGCGCGCGCCGTTCGCTGGATCGTGAGCGTACGGCGGCGACGCGCGCCCGGGTAGAAGCCCAACAGACCGCGGATCGCTTGCAACGCGAGTTGGATGCCGCGGAACGTAAACGCGATGTCTCAGTCGCCCGTGCGCGAGAACAGGCGCAGGAGGTGCTGCAAAAGGCGCGTGTGGACGCAAATGCCTTACTTGACGAACTGCGAAGCGCACTACGCGAGGTGCGCGGTCAGCAGCAGGAGACGACCCCGAATGTCGCCGACCTGCGCAAACGCGCACAGGCGGTCCTCGGGAAGGTGCGCGAACAAGTTGACGAAACCCTCCCGGCGGCAACACCCCCCGCGTCGGAACCCGTCGCGGTCCCCCCACTCACCGCGGTGTCGGCCGGACAGACGGTCTACGTGCGCAGCGTCGGTCATCGCGGCGTTGCACTGGAGAGTGGCGCCGGCGACGCCGATGTCGAAGTGCAGGTAGGCATTCTTCGCATTCGCGTCCCGCTGTGCGATTTGGAAGCGAGCGGACCATCCACGGACTACGCGCGTCCCTTGCCCCCCGCCGACGCGCCACGCCGTCAGGTAGAGCCGGAGATACATCTCCTGGGCCTGCGTGCGGAAGAAGCACTTACGCGCCTGGACGAATATCTCTTCGATGCGTTGGACTGCGGCATTCGCAAAGTGCGCATCGTTCACGGTTTCGGTACCGGGGCGCTGCGCAACGCGGTGCAGGAATTGCTGCGCCATCATGCCGTCGTGCGCGGTTCTCGTCCTGGCGAACCGCAAGAAGGGGGTGGGGGAGTGACGATCGCGGAATTGGGGAATGGGTGATCCAGGTTATTCGGTTCGTCCAGAAATAACTGTCATAGTTGCCGCCGTGCACATGCCCGTGGGCTGCAAAGCGAGCGCGGAGTCATGAGCCCGTCGAATGGTCCTCGCGCGCCGCCCACCGTTCCTCTCGCGAAGCGAGAGTAGGCGTAACCATGGCGCCAGATACGTGCAGACTTTCGGCTGTAATGTATGCTTGACAGGGCTACACTTCAGGAACTGTTCTCTTCAGGCGGCAGGCCTCATTTCAGCACATTCATTACGACCAGCGCAACCGTTGCTATGGCCAGGACCACCCGGTAGTACCCGAAGATCTCCAGGCCGTGTTTGTTCAGATAGCTGACCATCCACTTCACCGCAACGAAGGCGGCGATACCGGCGAAAATGATGCCGATGACCGGACTGCTGGAACCCAGGTAATGATGGATGACGCTGAAGTGGCGCAGTTCGAAGATCGTTGCCGCCGTGAGTGTGACGAATCCGAGCAGGAAGCTGAACTCCACCGCGGCCGCCATACTCATGCCCGCCACCAGGCCGCCGAAGATCGTGGCCAGACTGCGGCTGACTCCCGGCCACATGGCAATACATTGCATCAGGCCAATGGTGAACGCCTGTTTCGGCGTCAGCTCGTCGACGCCCACGGATTGCACAGCAGCACTCGTCTCCGCATCAGTCGCCACAGCCTGCAAACGCGCGCGTTGCAGCGCACTCACCACCAGAATCGCAATGCCGCCGACGCCCCAGGCTATTACCGTGGGCCAGATGCCCCAGGCGTTGAAGAGATAGTGTTGCAAGAGCTTTTCCACGGGATACCCGATCACGGCGGCGGGAAGAAACGCATAGATCAGGTTCAGCCCCAGCCGCAACCCCTTGGGATTTTTCCCAAAGAACCCCGCGAAGACCTCGCGGATACGACCGAAGTACAACAGGAGAATGGCCAGAATGGCGCCGAATTGAATGATCGTCGTATAGGCATTCAGGGCAGTTTCCTGTTTGTCCTGATCTTTAGCGCCTTCGGTACTGGTGATATGCATCAGGCGCTGTGTCAGCAGCAGGGCCCGGTTGAACTGATGGGCAGAAATTCCGTCAAACCTTCAACCACGCCCAGCAGCACCGCGTTCTTTTTCGTGATCAGGCGAATCTTCGGTGCCGGCGCCGACGTCCGGTGATGGGCGCTTGGGGGCACGGGAGGCGTGGGGACCGGCGCCTGGGCCCACACGGGCTGACCCAGAACCGCGAAGAGCAGGCCAATTGCCAGCAGCCATACCGCCAGGCGTGAAGAAATAGACAACGTCATACCATCCTCCGGGAAAGATCGCTAAAAAACAAACAGGACTGTCGCTTCCCCTGGTTCCCCTCTCCTCGGGGAGAGGGGAACCAGGGGTGAGGGTAAGGCGCACGCAAGCGAAAGTCCTCACCAAGACGCGCAACGGCGCGTGCCGCTGCGCACATCCACGGTGAACCTTTTTACTTTTCTCGTTCCCCCACGCGCGAACCTTCCAACGACGCCAGGTGGTTGTTCAACATCAGTTCAACGAAACGCTACCGAATGGTGCGCGTCCCGGATTCGGCTGCTCCCAGCAACAATTCCAACATGCTGGGCGCCTCGGGACGATCGCCCAGCGCGAGGGCGTCGGTAAGCCAGGTGCGGATGCGGACGCGCGCCTCAGTGGCTTGTTCGGGTGAGGTTAATATCTCACACTCCAGGTAATAACTGACCTGATCGACGAGGGTGAGCGCATCGAGGACGATGGTGGCGGGGGCGCCGTCGATGGCGCCGATATAACTGTCGCGGTGTTTGCGCAACGTCAGGGCAGGGGATGCGTCTGTTATAAGTGGGGTGCAGGCCACGCGCGGGAGCTCTTCTTCCGCCTCCAGGCGGACCAGGTGACCGGCGGCATCGGTTATCCAGCGTTTTTCCGTCAGGATACAGGTCTCCCCACCGGTATCGCGCAGACGTCGATAGTCCCATCCCCCATCTGCCGACCATTCGCGGGAAAGATAATAGTCGGTAAGGTCTTTGGCGTGTTGCAACGTGAAGCCCAGCGCCAGGAGACAATTCGGGATCGACGCATATTCAGCGTTCGTCAACGCGACCTTTACTTCTGCTTCCGCGGTCACCATAGTGCCCCCGATCGTGTGGTCGCGGAAGGGCTATCCACCCAACCAGAAGCGCAGCGGATTCTCCCTGGTCGTCATACTCACAATAACTCCGACCAGGATCAGCAGCAGGAGCAAGGCCTTGCTGATATCCTGTCCCACCAGGCTGCCCAGGCGCGTTGGCTCGCGGGAGAGATAGGCTGTGGCGGCGTAATACTCATCGCCGATAATGGTGTAGTCGCAGGTGACAACGAAAAAGGGAATCTGCAATAGATCCGGCGTACCGGCGACCTGGATGGCGCCTACCGCCTGACCATTTTCCGCCAGAATCAGCGACTCGGCAAAGAAGGCGCCAAACAGAAAACTGGCCGCCACCTTTTCACGATGCAGGATGCCGGTCACCCCGGCGGCATAGGCGAATTGCCGGTCAGAGAGGAAGCGGATATCCTCCGCCCGGTAGGCTTCCGGTTTCCCTTCCGCGGTATACACCTCGCGAATCGCCTCTTCGGTGATCGGCATCAGGGTAGAATCGCACACCGGCATGATCAGTCGCGTACCGTACCGTACCGCCTGCTTGGCCACGTGGGTCGCCACCGCCAGCGCCTGCAGGGTAGGAATGTCGATGCCATGCAGACCGGTGGAGAACAAAATCGGTCGTCCCATTTCCGTGGCGCGTCCCACGGCCTCATCAATGGCGTTGAGCCCGGGGATGCGGCGAATAAACGGTAAACGCCCGCGTTGCGCGCTGATGATGGTGACGACAATCACCGCGACCATGGTCACCATGAGGAGTGTGGTGAATTCATTCGCATGGTCCAACGGTTTGCCGGCGTAATAGCTGGGAAGATGCGGGGGAAAATGAAAGATATCGACCGGCCCGATCGACTTGACGATCTCTGTTTTCACGTCGCGATTCAGCCAGGCCAACAGGACCACCAGGGAGGCGCCGCCGCCGAGAAACAACACCGCAGCCGCGAACAATATGCGCTCAAGATGGCGATCTATGAAGCCGCGCGAGGTGTCCGTGGCCTGTGCGGCCTGCGTGGTGACCTGGGCGCCGCAGGCCGTACACTGGGTGGCTTGGTCGGCGAGTTCATTTCCGCACTCCGGACATCGCATGGCCAGTTCCTTTCGTTGCACGCCTGTGGTATGCGCGAAGCGAATACCGCAGGCTAACCTGCATTATTCATTTCATTTCGAATAATGCCTCAGTCAGCCCGGCAGTCAATTCGTTCATGAATAATCCGGGCTAACCGAAACCTTATTCATCAGGACTATCGCATCCGCTTTGCTCCCCTCTCCTCGGGGAGCGGGGTCGGGGGTGAGGGAAGCGGGTCAGTGGTCGCCTCCACTCTCCTTTGTCTTTTCGTCCTGAACAGGTGGTTCTCCTGCCGATGTCACGCGACGCGCATCTTCCAATTCTTCGATCCGCGCGATGACGCGTTCGACAAAGACCCGGTTGCTGAAATAATGAGCGAAGCGTTCCAAACGCACCGGGGCAATGAAACTGCCGAGTAGTGGGGTCGCGGCAATCGCGGCCTGGCTGCCGATGAATGCCATCGGCTTCATCGACTCCAGCATGACCACCGCGGCCGTGCCCATGCCTTCACGTACCGTACGTTGCGCGATATCCTCGATGAGCACCGCTTCATCATCCAGAGGCGCCTGCTGCATGAGATCATGCAGATATCTCAGCATCACACATCCTCAATCTCGTCGGGCTGCACACCGGCCACGCGCACCCAGGCGCGCACCTGGGCAAGCATCGCCGCGCGATCCGGTCCACGCAGCATCACCCCGCGATAGGCCTCGATCCAGGTCGGCGTGGACAACGGGCTCAATTTGATGCCCGAAGGGCGGAGATAGATACGGCGGATGCGTGACCAGGGCAGCAGGCGGTGACTGCCCAGGTGCCGCATATGCGCACCGTCGGCATCCAGAGAATAGGTGACGGGAAAGAGGAATTCCGCGATCGAGCCGACCAGCAGCAGTGCGGACAGAAGCTCGACACCCAGCATGCCGCCCCCGTGCCAGAAGGGAGACGCCAGCACGCGCACGCCGAAAAGCGCCAGGATGACCACCACCACGGCCACCACCGCCTTGCCCGGTTGGCGAGCGGCGAGGTGAATCGTCCAGTGCATGGGTTCCGGAGTCGTCATACTTAATAATACCAGCGAAAGAGGAGAGGGGGAAGAGCCGGCAGCAGAGCGCGGTGCGCAATCCCACTTGCATGCGGAGCCACAACTATTTCCCCAAAGCCCAGGTGCATAGCACGTCTGGGCTTTGGGGGGGATACCGTAGGCAAGACTGGGCGGATGTTCATCGCAGGCTGGATATATTGAAAAAAACGTAATTAGCCCGGATTATTCACGTCGAGCGTAAACAGCCGACACCGCGTCATTTTTGTGTCGGCTGAGCAAGTGTTCGAGCCTCCCTTGTCGAAGTAGAGAGTTACCACACAATCTATTCACAGGTAAGGCTCTGAGATGATTGATTCGCCACTGACGTTGGAGTTTCCTGCCGTGGCCGGACGGACCGTGACCGCGATTTGTGATGGGGGCGACGTGACCTCCGACGCGGGGGTGTTGCTGCTCATGCAAGCTGATACCAAGCTCGGGCTGACCGCGCGGCTGGTGGACGGGCTGCGCGATGGGCGGCAGGCGGGGAAGGTGGAGCACCAGGCGCTGGAGATGCTGCGGGCGCGGGTGTTCGGCATCGCGCAGGGGTACGAGGATTGCAACGACTTCGACCGGCTCGGGAGCGATCCGGGGTTCAAGGTGGCGTGCGACCGCCTGCCGGCGACGGGCGGCGACCTGGCCAGCCAGCCGACGCTGTCGCGCTTTGAGAATGCGCGTACGCCTGCCGACTTGGTGCGGATGGGCGCGACACTCCTGCAGACGGCGGTCGGCCAACTGCCGCGGAACACCCAGCGCGTGGTGATCGACGTTGATCCGACCGACGATCCGTGCCACGGGCAGCAGCAGCTGGCGTTTTTCAACGGCTTTTATGATGAACACTGTTTCCTGCCGCTGCAGGTGACGGTGCAAGGTGACGGCGGACGGCAGTGGCCGGCGGCGGCGTTGCTGCGGTCCGGAAAAGCCGGGGCGACGGTCGGACTGGCCAGCGTGCTGCGCCCGCTGGTGCGGGCGATCCGCCGGCAGTGCCCCCAGGCGCGGATCGAGCTACGCGGGGACAGCGCCTTCGGCTGCGACGCGGTGTTGCGGCTGTGCCACGCGCTTGACCTCGAGTACACGCTGGGGCTGAAGAGCAACGCGGTGCTGGAGCGCTTGTCGGCGTACGTGCAGACCGTGCTGGCGGCGAACGTCGCGGAGGCCCGTGCCGCCGCGCCGGATGATCCGCAGGCAGGCGAGGGCTTGCGCGTGTACCAACTCTTTCCGTACCAGGCGGGGCCGTGGGCGGGCTGGGAGCGGGTAGTGCTGCGCGCCGAATGGACGCAGGGCACGTATAATCCGCGCTTCATCGTCACCAACCGACGCGACTTAACCGGGCGCGAAGCCTACGAACACTACTGTGGGCGCGGCGAGTGCGAGAACCGCATCAAGGAGTTCAAGCTTGATCTCGCTGGCGGGCGCACCAGTTGTCACCGCTTCCTGGCGAATCAGGCGCGGTTGCTCTTCCACCTGGCGGCGGCGCTGTTGCTCGCCGTGCTGCAGGAAGCGCTGGCCGGCACCCAGTACGCCAGCGCGCAGATCAGCACGCTACGCACGCGGTTGCTCAAGGGGGGGGCCAAGGTAGTGCAGACCTGCCGGCGCATCTGGTTCCACCTGCCCACCAGTTTCCCGCTGCAAGCGATCTGGGCGCGGCTCTGCCAACGGCTGGCGTGAACGCCGCGGAGCGCTGGGGGAGCCGACACACTACCAGGGGACGCTCCTCTTGTGGCCCAAACACGTCTGGCAGGGCGTTTTTGAGCGTGAACGTGTCCAGTCGGCGGTCACCAGGTCGTCTGACACACTAGATAGGGCGACAGAAACGGCCGCTGATGGGTGAAAATGGTCGGTACAACGGATTTTGACGGACGCAGACAGGGGCTCCGGTCCCTTCATGAATAATCCGGGTTAGATAACCTGTCATGTAATTCGGCTCCCAAGAGCCGAATTACATCTCGGGTAGTGCTTCCGTCACGGATGGTGGGAAGCATGGCGGATGATTGTCCCCGTATTGCGATGTCGCCCAGCGGTTGGATGCCCTCGGCCAGGTGCACGCGAGCGACCAGTACGACGCCTGGGGCGCCCGAACCGCCGGCGGCGCACTGCACGACCCCGTTGGCTATAGGGGGCAATTCGGGTATTATACGGACGAGGAGACGGGGTTGCTGCTCTGCACCTGGCGCTACTATGATCCCCAGGCGGGGCGCTGGTTGACACGCGACCCCATCGGTGCTGCCGGGGGATTGAATCTGTATGCGTACTGTGGTGGGAACCCGGTAAGCTTCATCGATCCCTTGGGCACGAATGCCGTTACCGATTGGTATCTGGGCGGCATGGGGGGCGTGAGTGAGTGGACGGATCAATGGGTCATGGGGGGCCAAACCGAGCGCTTTGGGAATGTCCAGGGGTTGTATGACTCCGGGAAAGCCACGCTGGGCCAGGTCGCCTGGGAAGGCGGCATTTGGGGCGCTGAGGTCATCGCGACCGCCGCGGACGCCTTTGTTGCCGGGAAGGCCGTGAGTGGCTTGCGCGTCGTCTCGGGGATCGCGGAAGCGCAAAGCTGGAAGGGCGTGCGCGCGATGTTGGGGAGACAGGGGGTCGCCGAACCTGGGCAATGGGTGCACCATTGGGGAATTGAACAGGCGGAAACCCGCGGCAATGCACTGCTGACCTGGTTCAGCAATCAACCATGGAATCTGGTCCCCCTCGATATCGGAATGGCCGCAAAATTAACGGATGAAGGATATAGTGCTACGCAAGGGGTTTCACGCCTGAGTCACCTCGTTCACGGGCATCAGTTGTCGACGGGATTGAAATGGAGTGTCGCACGCCGATTCTGGTTTGGCACTCCCAGTTGGGTCAAAGCGGCGCTCTTAGCGCTCCCGGGCAACATTGCCAAAATCGCGGAATCATTCAACGAGGAGTCAACGTGCCAGAATTAACGGATATTGTTTGTCCCTTCCTTGTTTTTTTTAAAGGTTTTCGCATTGAAGCCTATTTGGGTTTCGAAGGACTTGGTATTTCCTGGCATACCTCCCAAGGATTGAAGTCGAAACCCTATGACAACAGCTTCATTATTGATGCTGTTGGAAAAAAATATCTCATCATAAATGTTACAAAACTTGGATTAGCAAAACCATATTTTGATATTTTGCTATTTGATCCTAATTACCGAATAAAACTCGAACTTGCTGAACAGGATATTCAATTAACAGTAGCTGAATTTAAAGATTTAATATTTTACAGTCGCCGAAAAGAAAAGAAGCGAAGTAAACGATTTGATCGTTTGGTCAGTAACGCTTCAACATATGCCGAAATTATCCATGCGGTGAGTGAAGCCATCTACGGTCCCGGTGGCGATTACCCGAGTGAGGATGAATGCTAACCTGCTTTATCCGCGAAGCGAATAACTTGGATGTGGTAATAGGGGTCAAAGCCCTTTAATTGACGCTTCAAAACAGACCTGCTCTTGCTTTACTATGTCTAGAAAGTTACGTGCCATTAACGTTGGCGTACCGCACCTTCTCACCCAGCGCGGGAACCACCGCCAGTCGGTCTTCTTCACCGATGATGCCCAGACCGCTCACTGCACCACAGCGTGGTGAACATCAAAGGCCACAGCTACCGACCCGAAGGTAAGCTAGCAGCCCGCGGATAAAGTCTCGTCGGCGCTGATACCGATCTTTCCGCGTGATGCGTCACACGATATCTGCCGTCTATGCCTTCATAGAGTAGCTAGATATAGTGTTCGCCTAACACGAAAATCTCGGCATCATCGCTCAACGATACTTTATCCGCGGGCTGCTAGCGAAGCTTCGCCTCAAACCGCCCAGTGGGCGGGTGCTGACTTAGTCCGCTGGTCTGTATTATGATACACCTATGAGTACTGTCGCCGAATTACTTCAACAGCATGTCACCTTACCGGTCGAGAGTTTCGACCGGATTTACCTCAATGGGTATCTCCCGAAGCTACAAACTTCCGGCCAACTGGTCTACTTTCTGACCGAACATCGAGGCCACCCGATCCCGTCCCCGGCGT
>Ga0209697_10008788_pt1 | contig 11372 bp, 9 predicted proteins | sample AliMusrvi5mmetaG_FD_184115 | JGI IMG/M metagenome (GOLD analysis project Ga0209697, IMG submission 184115) | Freshwater lake bacterial and archeal communities from Alinen Mustajarvi, Finland, to study Microbial Dark Matter (Phase II) - Alinen... | ecosystem: Environmental > Aquatic > Freshwater... | reverse complement strand
GCAATGACGTGAGATGCGACGAGCTCGCCGACCCGGCCGGCGGCGTCTGCGCCGGCGTCCACAGCGGCTTTGACGCTGCCGACGTCGCCCTTGACGATGACGGTGATGAAGCCGCCGCCGATTTGGGTTTGACAAACGAGTTGGACGTTGGCGGCTTTGGCCATCGCGTCGGTGGCTTCGACGCTGCCGACGTAGCCTTTGGTTTCGATCATGCCGAGTGCAGTGCTCATAATGGTGGTGGTGGTGGTTTGGATGGAGTTGGAGGTGGAGAGGGGAGGCAGAGAAAGCATTAAATCCCAAGCATGAAATTCTAAACGAAGAAGACGAATCGAGAATGCACGCTAGGTTCTTGGTTTAGGATTTAAGATTTAAAATTTAGTGCTTGGTGGAAGATGTCAGATAGGCGGCTAGCGCAGCAGTTCACAGAAAGTATCGGGCTTGAGTCCGCAGGCGTTGCCTTCATCGGTATCGATGTGGACTTCGAGCTTGAATGAGGGATCGACGCGCACGACGAGTTGGTCAAAGGTCATGGCAAGCGGGCCGTGGACCTTGAGTTTCATCGTGTCGAGGTGCTTCACCCGGTAGTGGGTGGCGTCATCCGGACACATGTGGGCGTGGGGTTGGGCGCGGATGACCCCCTCGTCGAGTTGGAAGTAGCCGTGCGGCCCCATCAACATGCAGCCGGGCGTGGCGGCGATATTGCCCGACATGCGCACCGGCACCTCAAAGCCGAGGGCGATGGCGTCGGTGTAGGCGAGTTCGACCTGGTTGAGGCTGCGGCAGGGGCCGAGGATGCGCAGATTGGAGATCACGCGGCTGCGCGGGCCGATCAGGGTCACCGTCTCCTTGGCCGCGTATTGGCCCTCTTGATAGAGCCATTTCATCGGCGTGAGCTGGTGGCCCGGGCCGAAAAGAGCTTCCACGGCCGCCTGCGTGAGGTGGCAATGTCGGGCCGAAATATTCACCAGCAGGGCGTTCGGAGCGCTCGCCGCCGTCGGCAGCGGCAGGCCGAGACGGACATAGACCTGCTCGCGAACCAGGTGTTCGACAATCGCTCGGGGCGGGGTCGGGTGAGTTGGGGCAGCCATCGGTGCTGCGTTTTTTACGCTATTTTCTTGACCAGTCAAGAAAAATACCAAAAATTCCCAAAAAAACACAGAAAAACCTAAAATTATGCTCGCAATTGATCGACAACGCCGGATATTGGATCTTCTGAATGGAGCGGGTTCGATGCGAACCATCGACACGGCCAGCCTGCTGGGGGTGACGGATGAGACGGTGCGCAAGGACTTTGAGGTGCTGGAGAAACGAGGGGAGTTGATCCGCATCCACGGCGGGGCGAGCCGCCCCGAGCACATCAAGGAAGAGCAACCCTTTACGGAGCGGCAAGCGGTCCGGCGCGAGGAAAAACTCGTGATCGCGCGGCTGGCGGCCGGGCGCATCCAGGCCAATGAGACGATTTTCCTGGATGCCAGCTCGACAGTGCTCACCCTAACCGAATTTCTGCCGGACGTGCCGTTGACGGTTCTAACCAACGCGCTGAACGTGGTTACGGCGCTGGCCGAGCGCCCGCGTCTGGACCTCATTTGCACCGGCGGGGTGTTTGACGCCCGCTCGCGATCATTCATCGGCCTGCTTGCGGAGAACTCGCTGAAGCGCTACAACATCCACCGGATGTTCTTTTCCGGCAACGGCGTGCATCTCGACCGTGGGATCAGCGAGCGCAACTCGGGTCAGGCGGCCTTCAAGGAACGCGTGATGGCCAACGCCGAGGATGTGGTCATGCTCGCCGATTCCTCCAAGCTCGGGCAGAAGTCCGCGTTTTTCTTCGGCGAGGTGGCGGACTTGAGTTGCCTCATCACGGATGCCGCGGCAGACTCCGGCTTCACCGACGCGCTGGAAGCAAGGGGAATCGAAGTGCGGCGGGGAGAATAGAGGCTTCCTGCCCGTGGGCGCATTCGCCGGGATGCGGGTGGAGGCACCGGGTGCCGGATTTGCCGCGAGCAACTCCGAAGGACGGGGCATCCCTGTCCGCCACCAGTTTTGTCTAGCGCTCGGTGGGTTGTCGGCGATAATTGCCCCCGACATGGGCGAAGCGAAACGAAAGAATCAACAGGCATGCCCGGCATTGGGCCGGACCATCAGCCGCATTGAATGCGCGAGTGGAAGAAACAGCCTGATTGCTTGTCCGCTCGATTGCCCGCAAAACCCCTTTGCTCCGGGCAATTACCTCACGGTGCTTTCGGGCATAGAAGGCAGGGTTATCTCGGAGATCTCGAGGCTGTATTATCAGGACCAGACCCCTGCCGAGAAACAGGAATTGGAGCGTGCGAGCCGGGCGCGCGATGTCTTCGGCGCCAACTCCCTCGCCACCTGGAAGATTCATGGCTGCGGCGCCGCGGCCCGCTGGGACCGCGACGGCTTGTTCAGCGATTTGCGCAACGACGAGCGGGTGGTCTTGCAATGCCTGATGACCACCCGGCCGGCGTTGCTTGAAATCCAACGTCAGGTCAATAATGTCTCCTGTCTGGCCCGCAACCTCCTGCGTCCGGACGATGGCGAGCGTCTGGTGCTGGATGCCGCGATGAGCCGCAACGCGACCCGCTACGGCACGCACCTAACCTGGCTCTATGAGGTGCCGGGCGCTTGGCGCATCTCCGGTGTCGGACTACCCGTTCCCACGCTGTTGCCACGCGGCCCCGATGAGGTCTTGATGTGTCTGCTCGAGCACCTCGGGGCTCCGGTTGACGAACGCGAGCGTTGGTTGTTTGAGCATATGTCGTTAGTGGCCCGCGCGCTGACGGCCGTCGCGGAGGCGCGTCGGCCGGGCGGCGGAGACGCCCCCGCCGCACTGGTGCCGAAATGCCTGTTAGAACAGCCGTCGCCATCGGCCCTGCAGCGGTTTCCCGTTGCCGACTCGTCGGGTGCCACTGCGGACGAGTACGCCAAGGCGTACCTTGCGATTTATGAGGACTTCGCCAACCGGCCGTTGTCAGGCTTGATTGGGGCGAGTCCCCGTGCCGCCGCCGCGGATCCGGCATTGCGGCCCCTGTTAGTCAAGCTCATGAAGCTCCACGCGAGCACCTGCGACAATGAGCGCCGCCGCGGAATCGACGTTGATATCAACGACGTCTTCGCTGATCTCGGCCTTGAGGAATGGATCCAGCCAGCCGTTCCCCTCGGTGAGTTTGAAGAGGCGGCCGAGCAAGACGTGGACGGCGACGCGGATGAGCCATGGGATGGAAACGACGACGTCACGCTCAACTTGGAACCGTGTATCCAAATCGCGCTCACCGGCGAGGAAGTGATGGATCGGATCAACGATTTTGGATTGGCCGCAGGCTTGTTCACGCAACTCGCAGCGCAGTGGCAGGACCTCTGCGCCATACTGGACGAAATGCGACTCGACACGTTAAATGTGTACGAATACGCGGCGCTGGTGCATGCCGTGTTGGGAGCTGCCGGCATCCTCCATCCGCGGCGGCCCTCCCGCGTCGTGCCGAATCAGCCAAGAACGTTGCGGAAAATGGCCCTAACGATGTCAGTTCTGGCGGACAGACTGGAACGTGGCGACGAATTTTACCCAGTGTTGGAAAAATTATTCCTGCGCAGTCCACAGCCCGAGGTTTGTTCCAAGGCAGTGGGATTGCTGATTGCTGAAGTCAAACACAGTGGTGGCGGGCGGTGCCGGCCCGAACCCATCGCCATCGCCTCGGTCGCACTGGAGGTCATCATTTGGGAACTCACGCACTGGCCGCCCTCACCGCGCTGGGCGCGAAACCGTGATTGATAGATTTGCGGCGAATGGTTCCTGCCGGACACCGGCGCGATGCCATCACGCCACCGGGGCCGGCGCTTTGCTCTTGAAACACGCCGCCACGGCCGCGGTCACCAGCGTGCCAGCCATGATGCGCCAGGGGAATTCGATGATCGGAAACCATTCGGCATTGGCATAAAGCCCGCGGCCGCTGAACATCTTTGCCAGGTCGTTAGGCAGATCGCTCAACATCGCCACGGCCAGCATCCCCGCGGTCATCGCGATGAGATTGCCCATCTCGCTGCCGCGGGTGGAGGTGAACAAGCCGACCATGAAAACACCTAACAGTGATCCATAGGTGTAGCCGAAGCTGCCGAGGATGATCCCGATGATGCTCAGCGCGGGATTGGTCGCCTTGACAAACGCCGTGGCGAGACCGACCAGAATCAGCACCAGAGTGAAGCCGACGGTGCTGAGCCTGATAATGCGAACGCGCTTGCGGTCCTCATCGGGCGTGCCAAACCAGCGGAAGTGAAAGTCCCGCGAGTAGCTTGTCGCCAGCGAGTTCATCGCCGTGCCGAGCGATCCCATCGTCGTCGCCAACACCCCGGCCACCACCAAGCCGCGCAGGCCGCCCGGCATCACATTCACCACAAAATACGGGAAAATTCGCGCGCTGTCGGGCTGGCCCTTCGCCATCGGCAGGTGCGGGTCGCGCACCACGTCGCCATAATACACCGCGAGCAGGATTCCGATTGTTAGAACCGCGAAAGTCACCGGAATGTCCGCCAGTCCGGACAGAATGGTCGCCACGGCGCTTTGGCGCTTGTTTTTCGCCGTCAACATCCGCTGCACCATGTCCTGATCCGTGCCATGGGTGGCCAGCGTGATGAACAGCGAGCCAAACAACGCCGCCCACACCGTGAACTCGGTCCCTAACACACTCTTGATCTTCCCCCACGCCGTTTCGGCCGGCACCGTGCCCTCCCATTGCCACAGCCGCAGGTCGTTCGGTTCGGTGAGGTGGCTCTTGGCCCCCGCCCAGCCGCCGGGGATGTGCCCTAACAAATACCAAACCGAAAAGCCCAGCGCGGCAAACAGCACGGCGATCTGCAACACGTCGGTCCAGATGACCGCCTTGATTCCGCCGACGGCCGTGTAGGCGGCCGTGAGCAGGCTGATGAGCACCAAGGCCGCCCCGGTGAACCAGAATTGCTGCCAATTGCCCAGCGGATGGTCGAGGTGCGTGTGGTTCCAAATCACCACTAACAGCACGGTGGGCACCCACAGCCGCGACCCGCTTGCCAGCGAGCGGGTGAGCAGGAAGACGGCGCTGGCCATGCGCCGGGTGCGCGGGCCGAAGCGGATCTCGAGAAACTCGTAAATGCTCACCACGTTGTGTTTGTAATAGGCCGGGATAAACACCGCGCTGACGACGACCCTGGCTAACAGATAGCCGACCATCAGTTGGGCATAAGTGTAGTTGCGCAGCCGGAACCCTTCGCCTGGCGTGCCGAAAAACGTGCCTGCGCTGATCTCCGAGGCGAGGATCGAGGCCAGCACCGCCCACCACGGAATCGAGCGGCCGCCCAGCGCGAAATCCGCCACGCTGCGGTTGCGCCGGCTGCAGTAAACCCCGATCCAGACGATCACTGCAAAATACGCCCCGATGATGGCCAGGTCCAATCCGTAATCCGGCATGCGCCGCAAGCTAACCGCACCACCGCCCATGCCAAGCGCCAATTGCCGCGTGGTTGGGTGCCGTGGCTGCGGCGTCTCGCCGCAGGCCGTGTCGGCGGCGTCTCGCCGCCAGTCTTTTCGCTCCGCCCTTCGCAATGACATGCGGCCGCGACTTTCACTACGGTTCACCCAGCACGTCTTGCCGGGAAAACGGGCGTCCCGCCTGTTAGGGAAGACAGCGCGTCCCGCCTGTCCGCCCATGAAGCGACAGGCTGGAAGCCCGTCGGCCCAGACAGGCGGGGACGCCTGTCCTCCTGCCAAGCGACCCGATTTGGGCGGGACGCCGGCGCTCCGTGCGCGCCCGATCTAACGTCTCGATTTCCGGATTGTCTTGTGTTTTGATCCTGCCCGTGCGCGCCTCCACCCTGTCTGCCTGCCTCCTCGCCGCGCGTCCCAAGACGCTGCCCGCCGCGATCGTGCCGGTCTGGGTCGCTTGCGTACTCGCCTGGAAACTCACCGGCCGCTTCGACCTCCGGCTCGCCGTTTGTACCGTTGGTGGTGCCCTCGCCATCCAAATCGCCACCAATTTTTTCAACGACGCCATCGATTCGCACAAAGGGGCCGACACCGCCCGCCGGCTCGGTCCCCGGCGGGTTACCGCTTCCGGTTTGTTGCCAGCCCGCACGGTGCTGGTGTGGGCGCTCGGTTTCCTCACGCTCGCGTTGTTGTTCGGGATCATTCTCTATCAGGCCCGGGGCTGGCCGATCCTGGCCATCGGCGTCCCCTCGTTGTTTCTCGCCTACGGCTACACCGGCGGCCCGTTTCCGCTCGCCTACCGGGGCCTGGGCGAGGTGTTTGTCATTCTGTTTTTCGGGTTCATCGCCGTGGCGGGCAGCGTCTTCATTCAAACCGGAGCCTGGCCGGCCGCGGCATGGTTGTTAGGTTTGCAGATCGGCCTGCTCTCCGCCGTGCTCATTTCCATCAACAACCTCCGCGACCGCGCGGAGGATGCCAGCACCGGCAAACGCACCCTCGCCGTGCGCTGCGGCCACTCGGCCGGCGTCGCCGTGATTGGCGTGGAACTGGCGGGCGCCGCCGGGGCCGGCCTCGCTTGGATCGCCCTCGGCCACGGGCCGCTGGCGGCTGCCGGGCTTCCGATTGTTCTGTTAGGCCGGGGGATCCTCCACGGGGTGCGGACCCAGCCGCCCGGTCCCGCTTTCAACCGACTGCTGGCACTCGGCGGCGTCCTGCTGTTGTTGTTCGCCGCGGCATTTCACCTGGCGGCCGGGTTGCTGAACGATTGAGAAACTTATTGGGAATTGCGCTTGCGCCGGGGGCTGACCGGAGGCATGTTGGGCCGTTGAGTGAATCCAACTTATCCCCATGAAAAGACCCCTTGCCATCCTCGCCCTCGCGGCTGCTTTCGCACTGCCCTCTTGCTCGAACCAAGGGCCTAACACGAATACCGGCATGGCCACGGGCGCCCTGCTCGGTGCCGGTGCCGGTGCCATCATAGGCAATCAGTCCGGTCACGCCGGCACGGGCGCGCTCATCGGTGGCGCCAGCGGCGCGGCCATTGGCGGCATGTACGGCAAGGCCAAGGACGAGCGCGAAGGGTATTGACCGGCGGGCCTTGCCTCGGCTTTCGAACGACGCGGCATGAAAATTGGCAACGTCGTCACCGCGATGGCGCCGCGTGGTGCCAACCATCGACCAAAGGCCGATGCGACTACCGTCCGCCGTGGGCAAGCACCCAAAGGTACCGGGCAGGGTCAGGATGTATGAGGCTCAGACATCCTGAGCTCAGCCGAATATTGGCATTCAGCCGGGATATCATGTGAGACCATCTGACTCCGGGCAGGATGCCCGGACCACGGTGGCGCGGGCATCCTGCCCGCCGCCCTTCTTCACAAGGTCTCATCCATTTCCCCCCGAGTTTAGGATGTATGAGGCTGAACGTTGCAGACGTGCCGGACCTTTGTTCGGAGGCAGCGCGTGGAGGGATTGAGCCAAAGCGGTGTGGCGCTGTGCTTCCCACCTTCACTCCATGCCATCGCCTGCCGATGAAAGATCGCCGCGCGGCAAATCCTTGCTTGCGGCTTGCCCAAACGAGTGAATCTTTCCCGACCCCAACCATGACGAACAACTCCACTCGACCGGATCCACGCCCCATTTCTCTGCCGCTGGCGCTGCTGTTCGGCATGGCGCTGGTGGGACCCCTTGCGGCCGCGCCGGATTTCCTCCGCGAGGTCGCCCCGATCCTCAAAGAGCACTGCGCCGAATGTCACATGGCCGCGAAGAAAAAGGGCGGGCTGTCGATGAACACCGAGGACTCGTTTCGCCAGGGCTCGAAGAACGGCCCGATCCTTGATGCCACCAACCCGGAAAAGAGCCTGGTCCTGAAACTCATCGCCAGCACGGACGAGGACGAGCGGATGCCGCCCAAGGGCAAGGCGCTTGATGAGAAGGAAGTGGCAACGATCAAGGAATGGGTGCTCGGCGGGGCCAAATGGGAACCGGGCTTCGCATTCAAACAGCCCGCCTACGAACCACCTCTGCGCCCGCGAAAGCCCGAACTGCCTCCCGCCCAAGGCAAGCGCGACAATCCGATCGACCGGATCATCGACCACTATTTCGCGGACAAGAAGCTGCCCCGGCCCGAAGCGCTCGATGATGCGGCCTTTCTCCGCCGCGTGCATCTCGACCTCGTCGGCCTGCTGCCGGATGCCGACAAGGTGCGGACATTCCTCACCGACCCCACGCCGGACAAGCGTGCCCGTTTGATCGATGCCTTGCTGGCGGACAAGACCGCCTATGCCGAACACTGGCTCACCTTTTGGAACGACCTGCTGCGCAATGACTACGCCGGCACCGGCTACATCGACGGCGGCCGCAAACAAATCAGCGGCTGGCTCTATCGCGCGCTGTACGACAACATGCCATACGACCAGTTCGTCCGCGAATTGGTGGCCCCGTCGGCCGAAACCGAAGGCTTTGCCGATGGCATCAAATGGCGCGGCACCGTCTCGGCGGCGCAGACCACGCCGCTGCAATATGCCCAGTCGGTGGGACAGACATTTCTCGGCATCAACCTCAAGTGCGCGTCCTGCCACGATTCATTCATCGATCGGTGGAAACTCAGCGACTCCTACGGCTTGGCCGCCATTTACTCGGACGCGCCGCTTGAAATGTTCCGCTGCGACAAGCCGACCGGCAAGACGGCCGTCCCCGCTTGGTTGTTTCCGGAGTTGGGCACGGTGGATGCCAAACTGCCCAAGGCCGAGCGCCTCAAGCAACTCGCCACCCTGATCACCCACCCGGAAAACGGCCGCACGCCGCGCGCCATCGTCAATCGCCTGTGGCAGCGCTTGATGGGCCGCGGCATCGTCCATCCGGTCGATGCGATGCAGTCGCCGCCGTGGAATGATGATTTGTTAGACGAACTCGCGGTGCAGTTGGTCGAAAGCCATCACGATTTGAAGCAAACGCTGCGATTGATCTGTCTGTCGCAAGCCTATCAATCGAAGTCCGAGACGTTCGCGGAATCCCCTCAGGAAACCAACTACGTCTATCGGGGACCGCGCCCGAAGCGGCTCACTGCGGAGGAATTCACCGATGCGATCTGGCAGATTTGCGGCACGGCACCCGCGAAGTTCGACGCGCCGGTGAAACGCGATCCGGCGGGCAAGGCGATGGTCCGGGCCTCGTTGTTGGTTTCCGATCTGCTGATGCGCACGCTCGGCCGCCCCAACCGCGAGCAGATTGTCACCACCCGCCCCGGCGATCTAACAACCCTGGAGGCGATGGACCTCAACAACGGCGCCATCCTCGACCAGCGCCTGGCCGAGGGCGCGCAAGCCTTGTTAGCCCGCAAGTTTCCGACTCCCGCCGATCTGGCCAACCACCTGTGGCAGTCCGCGCTGTCCCGCGAACCCACGCCGCAGGAACTCGAACTGGGCGTGACCACACTCGGTGAGAAGCCCGACGCGCTGGCCATTCAGGATCTTCTCTGGGGCATCCTGATGCTGCCTGAATTTCAAATCATCCGCTGAAAGTCCTAACCATGCAAACCCTCGCCCTCGATCCCGACCAACCCCGCCGGGATTTCCTCAAAAAACTCTCCGCCGCGTCCCTCGCGGCGCTGATGGCCCCCGCGCCCCGCGCGGCCGCCGCCGAAACCATCGTGCATCCGAAGGCCACCGCCGATGCCTGCATCCTGCTGTGGATGGCCGGCGGCATGGCGGCCCCGGAAACCTTCGATCCAAAAACCTATCAGCCCTTCATCAAGGGCGCCCCGGTGGCCAAAATGTTGTCCACCTTTCCCGCCATCGACACCGCGGCGGACTCTATCAAAATCTGCCAGGGCTTGGAAAACATCGCCAAGGTGATGGACCGGGCGACCCTGATCCGTTCGGCCGTCCAACCGGACCTTGGCAGCATCCTGCATTCGCGGCACCAATACCACTGGCACACCGGCTACGTGCCGCCGCAGACGGTCGCCGCGCCGCACATCGGAGCATGGCTGGCGAAGGTGTTAGGCCCGCGCAATCCGGTGATGCCGGCCTTCATCAACATCGGCCAGCGCCTCGAGGGGATCGGTGAATCCGAGGAACTCAAGGCCTTCACCACCGGCGGGTTCTTCGGCTCGGAATTCGGTCCGATGAACCTGCCCTTTCCGCAGGAAGCCATGCTGGCCGTGCGTCCGCCGAAAAGCATGGACCCGGGACGCTTCGCCAATCGCCGCGCGTTTTTCCAGCAACTCGTCGATCGCAATCCGCACCGCGAGTTCATGTCCGATCATCAGCAAACGTCGCTGCTGCGTTCGTTGGAAAACGCCCACCGCCTGCTCTCGGCACCCGAAGCCAAAGCCTTCGATCTCGGCCTGGAAGTCAAGGAAACCCGCGCAGCCTACGGCGACACCCACTTCGGCCAAGGCTGTCTGCTGGCGCGCAAACTCGTCGAAAACGGCGCCCGCTTCGTCGAGGTGACCACCGAATACGTGCCCTTCCTGCATTGGGACACCCATGCCGACGGCCACTCGGTGACCGAACGGATGCACCGCGAAATCGACCCGCCGATCGCCCGCCTGATCCGCGAACTGGAGGAGCGGCACTTGCTAGACCGCACGCTGGTCATCATCGCCTCCGAATTCAGCCGCGACGCCCTGATCGAAGGCGTGCCCGGTTCGACGGCCACCGACCAGTCCAATGCCAAGTCCGACACCCTGGAAGAACCCAAACATTACGGCTTGCACCGCCATTTCACCGGCGGCACCTCGGTGGTGATGTTTGGTGGCGGCATGAAGCGCGGATTCATCCATGGCGCCACGGCCCCTGAGCGCCCCTTGGTCGCCACCACCCCACCGGTGAGCATCTCCGATCTCCACGCGACGATTTTCACCGCCATGGGAGTCAGCCCGAAAACGATGTTTGAAGTGGAACGCCGCCCCTTCTTCGCCACCCAGGACGGCAAGGGCATCGCCGTGAAGGAGGTCTTCGCGTGAGTGTCGGCAACACGATTGTTAGATCAACCGGCACTAACAAATCCCTCAACCCCGCGATCCACCCCGTGAAGGCGCGCAACCTGCTCGCCGGCCTGAAGCCCGGTGGTCGGATCATCTTCGTCGAGTATCGGCTGGACACCAGAAACCCGTAGCGCTGCTTTCCCTGGTCATTCAAGTCCCGTGACGCATCCAGATCCGCACGCCAATCCCCCGCCTTTGGGTTCCTGCATTCACTGTTCACAAGAACTCACTCCCTGGCAAGAAAAAAATCGCAGTTTCGTTCCGGTTAGGCTTCAACCATCGGTGACAATCACCCCTTGTTGGAAAAACGAACCCGCCACCCCCGCCACCCCGAACCGAACCGCTTTTCCTAACCGATCTCAAGCCATAAACCATCGGTTACAAACTTACAAACCCTTGATTTTCCGCACC
>Ga0209697_10008776_pt1 | contig 11387 bp, 6 predicted proteins | sample AliMusrvi5mmetaG_FD_184115 | JGI IMG/M metagenome (GOLD analysis project Ga0209697, IMG submission 184115) | Freshwater lake bacterial and archeal communities from Alinen Mustajarvi, Finland, to study Microbial Dark Matter (Phase II) - Alinen... | ecosystem: Environmental > Aquatic > Freshwater... | reverse complement strand
GACTTTCCCCGCCCGCTATTCCGGGTAGCAAGCGCCGACGGGTTGTTCATCAAAGGGTTGGCCGGCACCACTCAATGTCGCGTTATCTTCCCCCGAACTAACCGGGCGGAGACGATGCGGCACTTTGAAAGCGAAATGTCCAAGTTGGACTGAGTAGCACTTAAACAAGACAAGCAAGACAGGTCACAATCAACGACAACGAAACAACTATGGGACAGAAACTACTAAAATTCTACGACGCCATAAAGAATGAGGGCGGATTCCCGGCGCAGATGCGCCTGGCCATGAAGACCGGGATGGCCTCGCCCAAGGCAGCCGTGGAACTGGACTCCCCGGACAACGTGCAAAAATTCAAGACCGCCTACAAAGAAATAACAGGCAAAGACGCCCCTATCATCTAACACCCTCAATCAAGGAAAAGAGCCTAATTATGACACAATACAAGAGAACCGAATTGGTGCTGGATAAGGCCTTCGACGCCCAGTCCTGCCGTCACGAGATCGCCGGTAATCCCGTGGTGTTACACTGCCATCACTACACCGCGCTTTATACCCAACTTGCCTTGGATTGCTCCATGCTCGACGCGAAGGCGTTGCTGGCGGAATGCTCTGAGGATACCTGGGAGGACTTTCTGAGCGCCTATTACCGCACCCATGGGATCAGCAGTATCCCGGAACGGATCGCGCTGGCCGAGCAGACCTACGCCGCCGCTGGCCTGGGCCGGATGCGGGTGACCTGCGCCGGTCCCGAATCGGGGGAGGTGACGCTCGATCATAGCCACGTGGATGCGGGCTGGTTCAAGAAATGGGGCCAACATAGCACCCCAGTCAACTTCATCGGCGCCGGCTTCATTGCCGGCCTGTTCGCCGCGGTTTTTGGCCGCCCGGTGAGAACCTATGTCGCCACCGAAACCCAGGGCATTGTCTGCGGGGCGTCTTGTTCACGCTTCACCGTAATCGTCCGCTAGCCTCTACTGAAAGGAATCATATATGAGTATCAATAGAAAACAGATTGTCTCCGCCATGTCGCGGATTGAAGTGTCGGGCAACGCCGACGGGCTGATTCCGGGTTTCAATGTGTTCGTCAACATGATACCCGCCAAGTTCTGGAATTCGTTCGCCGAACGGCTAACCCGCAAGGTGCCACCAGACATGCTGGAAGCCGCCGAGTTCATGCTGGTCAATGCCGCCCACGAATGCGGCTATCACACCGGCTATGGCATCATCACGTCGGAAGAGTGGAAGGCGGTCGTCGAGCCGATGATTGAGAAGGTCCCCGAGGATGTGCTCTACGGCGCGTTCGCCGTATTTACCGCTTGGGGTTGGGCCAAGTCGGAGATCGTCGAGCTTGTCCCAGGTGAGCGAATGGTCGTGCGCGCCTATGACTATTACGAATCGGACGTGGTCACCTACGGAGCTTCGACCAAGCCCAGCGCCTACCTGATCCGCGGAGTTGCCGCCGCGTTCATGGATCTGGCCTATGGCGGCAAGTATGACCCTACTGGAAAGACCGGTCTGCGCACCCACCAGTGCGTCCAGACCAAGGGCATCGAGTGCGGCGACGAGTACGGTGAGTTCGTCGTCACTCGCGCCACGACCTGACCGGGTGGCTGGCAAGGCCAGAATCCGCTCGTTATGGTACAAACCAGGCCGGTTCACGGAGCACTTGGGTGACACGGGGCGCCCGCGCAATCAGCGCGGTCGCCCCGCGGTCGCTCCCGTTGGCGCAATTTGGGGCAACGATTCGGAGCCCTAGCTGTGGTATATGCTCACAATAGGGTTCCGGGATTTGCGTAGGGTTGGCCTATTAAAGGCTCAAGCCCGTCCGAAGCATCCGATCCACTGCGGCGGTATCCACATCCCCGGCGGAGGCCAAGTAGTTGATGATGACACAGCGCCCGGCACGGTTCCTTAGCAGATAATGCGAGTTCTCGACGCAGCTCTGCGCCCCCTTGCAGTCGGCGTCTTGGAGGTAGGTGACGCGGAGGCCTTGGACTCCCTTGTCACTGGCGAATTTCCGCATGTGGATCGAATGCCTGACCACCAGGGGGTTCGCTTTGCAGGCAATAAGCAGTCCATCGGCCACGACCGCTGGGTCGGACCGGTCCGTGGGCAACAACACCACCCGAATACTGCCGGCCGGGCCGACTAGAGTGGGCGGATAAAGATCACGCTCAGCGCCGACGTGCTCACATTCCCATTCTTCTCCCACGACCAATGTAATGCCAGCCTGCTTAAAGCACGCCTTGCGCGGGTTAGCACCGTCAGTCTGCATGCGCCCATACCGGCACCCCAAGAGGAGAACCGCAAGTAGCGGGGAGGTTAAAGCCAATCTCGTCCAGTTCATAAGGTTCTTCCGTGAATTCTACGCCACATGTCGGGCGCCCAAGCCCATTCTGAGACTCAAGGCTCTGTTGATCCAGTCTCCGCGCGCTGCCCGCACGGACCTTCGTCAAGCGCGACCCGATCTAGTCCAATTTACTATATCGGCCGTGTTACGGATTACTTTAGCGATAGAACTGCCGGACCGCCCTCTGTCGGCTGCCCTGAGAGCCATTTGTGACCTAAAAAACCTGGCGGGGGGTCCCCTCATCTCCCCCTTGGGCCCCCAAAGCGCTTGGAGGTGGCGCTGGGCTCCAAATTGGGGCCTTTTACCTTCGGCTGGCCTGGGAGTGCAGCCGCGATTCCAGAGGCCTGGCGGAAACCTCGGAATGAACCGAGGGCTTTTTGCCACGATGCTCGAAACGGCTGATGCACGGGGACGGCCGACTTCCCGGTTGCCCCTCGGGGCCTGGAACGGCACAGTGGGCCCATGAACACGAATCTGAAGCCAGCCAATTCCAAGGCGCGCTTCTTGCTCAAAAAGCTGCAGGCCCTTGCCGAGCGGGGAATTGACGGCGAGAAGGCCTCGGCTCAGAGGAAAATCCACCGGCTCAAGGCGCGGTTCGATTTCAGCGCACCTGATCCGACAGAGACACCGGACCTGTTTAGCGGCAGTTACAAGCCTGCGGACACAGCAAGGCCGATCTATTCCTTTGGCCCCACTGAATTCGAGGTGGCCAACTCGGTGAAATGGGCGATCGAGTCGGCGACCGGAATTCAGTGCATGTACCGGGACCGAGTGCTGATGGCGCAGGCGAGCATGGCTACCTCCAGGAAGCTCGAGAAAACAGCGCTTCACATCGCTTCCAGCTTTCGCGCACTAATCGACAAATTCAGCACCGTAGGCGGCGTGAGTGCACAGGACCGAGGTGTTTTTGTCATGGGACTCTACGATGGAATGATGAACGAAATACGAAACCCCGGGCAACCGCTGCCGAGCCGGCCTGGCTCAGCGAAGCGGCAGAAAGGCAAGAAGCGTCCCGCATCCCCCGCCTCCGGCCTCCACGTTCACCCCTACACGCTGGCGGTTGGCCTCGGTAAACAAATCCGTTTCTCTGTCCCGGTGGAGGAGATCGCAGCGGAATTGGAGGCAACCTTGCGCAAGTGTCTGGCCCAGGAGCACGCGGACTCGCCCGCACCGGCATCAAAGACCTGAACGAAAAACCTCGCTTCATATGAGCTTAATCCACTCCTCCCTGCCGCGCCGCGACTGTCTTAAGCTCTCCACTGGCGCCGCCGCCGGCTTCGTCGGCTCGCAGTTCCTCGGCCTGGTGATGCGGCAGCCCGCCCTGGCGGAGCCGCTGCCGAGTCTCATGCGAAATGGGCCTGAGCCACAATGGCCTGCGTCAGAAGATGTTCATGACCTACGAGGAGATGCTGCGGGTGCCGATGATCTGGTCGAACCCCTGTCTGTTGCCCGACGCCAAAACCACTGACGCGCTGGTATCGCATGTGGACGTGCTACTCGCACTTTGCGAACTGGTCGGCGTCCCCAACTGGCGGGCCAAGGACTTCCAGGGTGTGGACTACAGCCAGGTGGTGCTCCACCCGGACTCCAACACCTCCCCAACAGCGGTGGAGCCCTACGTCCTATTCACCTTCGATGACATTTGCCTGATTTGCGACGTCCGTTTCGCCTGCAATGGCGAGTATCTCAAGAATCGATTCGTCCGCACAGCCGACGGCGAGCCGGGTCTGAACTAGCTCTGCCCCGCCTACCAACGCTTCTTCGGCCACGTGGCTCCGGCCATGCGCGGCATGGCCTGGCTGGCTCGGAACCACCGCGCGCCGGCGGAAATCATGACCCTGAGTGTCCCCGGTGGGCTTGGCGCCGCAAACAGCGCCGCCCGAGGGGAACACCAATAGAAGGTTCTGTGTTTACGCCCTGACCCTGGCGGAGAATGCTCTCACGTGGCCAACCGTCCCGGCCCGCCCAGGCTTGGAGGTGGCTTGACACGCTCCGCCAGCCTAGGCAGCATGAGCCCGCGATTGAATGAGAGCGAAATGCAATTCTCCTTCACCCGCGTAGCGTCAAGTACAAGCGGAGGCGCGCAAGAGCGATTGCCTATTAGTTTACTCAGACCATGAACCCATGCATTCTGCTAAGAACTTCGTTCCGTCGGCTCGTTTTACGCCTCCTGGCACTCGCCACGGTAGGGGGGGCTATGACGCTCCCGGCGCAGGTCATCTCGGGCTACTATACAGGGTCCTCGGGTAGCACTTCCGCCGGGTATGAAGTGTCACTGCTCTTGCAGCCCAGTGGGATCATCAGCTCGCTAGAGTTCAGAGCTTTGTTTTCAGGGTATGACAATTACCAAGGCACCTATTACTCTTCTATTTCGAGGACACTTTACGGTCTGCCCTCTGACTTTTCCGTAACCGATGGGGCGCAAACCGGCGACCACTATGAATACCTGACACTCGTTGGTGCCCGTAGTTCCGGCTACGTCGCGGGCACCTTTAAAGCCTACGAACACGATCGCTGGAGCGTGTACCATGCCACGGATCATACTGCGAATGGTGGAGCGGAAGGGCAGTGGGCTGCCACTGTCAAGGAGGTCGGCCCCTACGCAACGAATGTGATTGTCCGGCCTGTCTCGCCGGCTTGCACCAACTTTGACGTGACCGTGACTTTCTCCAAACAGGTATCTGGGGTTGATGCTGGCGACCTGTCTATCAGCGGCACCGCCGTGACCTCCTGGAGCGCTGTGGGCTCCCCCTACTCCACCAACTCCGGCAGGCAATGGGTGTTCCCCATTACCGGCCTCGCCAATGGTGGCCTGTTGACCAATGTCCTCTGCCGGGGCAACCAGGGCATCACGGACAGCCGGGGCATCAACGTCCCGGAAACTCCCGGGCCCTACTTTCCCACGGGGCTCGGGCCTGTCATTGTTTCCCAGCCGGCCAGCCGCGCCAACGCCGTGGGCACTCAAGCCCAGTTCTCGGTCGCCGCCAGATCGTGGTATCCTCCCTTTAGCTACCAGTGGCTTAAGAATGGAACCGCCCTGCTGGACGGCCCTGGGACTGCGGGAGCCAACGCCAACGTTCTCACACTGTCGAGCGTGGACCTCGCTGCTACCGGGGGCTACCAGGTCGTGGTTGCCAACGCATACGGAGCGGTGACCAGTGCCGTCGCCACGCTCACGGTGTGCCTGCCGCCGCAAATCACGGTGCAGCCGCAGAGCCAGACCAACCTGGCCGGCACAACCGCCTCCTTTAGCGTGGGAGTCACGGGAACGCCGCCCTTTAGCTACCAGTGGCGCAAGGACAGCGTGAACCTGGCCGGGGCCACGGGTGCTACTCTCAATCTCACGAACCTGCGAACTTCCAGCGCTGGCGCCTACTCGGTGGTGGTAACCAACCTGGCGGGCGACTCTGCCACGAGCCAGGTGGCGGTGCTCTGGGTGCTGGGCCCGCCTGAAATCACCGCGCAGCCGATGAGTCAAACCAATCTAGCGGGCAGCACGGTTACCTTGAGCCTGTCGGCCATTGGCACACCGCCTTTCAGCTATCAATGGCGGTTGAATGAGATAGCTCTGCCCGGGGCAACCAACCAGATCCTGATGCTCGCTAATGTGCAGCCCGGTCAGGCGGGGCGCTACTCGGTGTCCGTGAGCAACCCATACGGGAGTGCCCTCAGTCAGAATGCCTGGCTCGATGTAAAGATTTTGGCCGCCTGGGGCCGCAACTACTACGGCGAGACGAGTATTCCCGCCGGGCTGACCAGCGTGGTGGCGATCGCGGGTGGAGGGTACCACAGTTTGGCATTGCGGGCCAATGGAACGGTCGTCGCCTGGGGCAACAACGGTACCGGCCAGACAAGTATTCCCGCCGGGCTAAGCAACGTGGTGGCGATCGCCGGTGGAGAAGGCCAAAGTTTGGCATTGCGGGCCGACGGAACGGTCGCCGCCTGGGGCTACCCCTGTAGCCAGACGAGTATTCCCGCCGGGCTGACCAACGTGGTGGCGATCGCGAGTGGATACGAGCATGGTTTGGCATTGCGGGCCAACGGAACGGTCGCCGCCTGGGGCGACAACTCTTACGGCCAGGCGACTGTTCCCGCCGGGCTGAGCAACGTGGTGGCGATCGCCGGTGGATCCCGGCACAGTTTGGCATTGCGGGCCGACGGAACGGTCGTCGCCTGGGGCAGCAGCGATATCAATCAGACGAGTATTCCCGCCGGGCTGAGCAACGTGGTGGCGATCGCGGGTGGAGGTGCACACAGTTTGGCATTGCGGGCCGACGGAACGGTCGCCGCCTGGGGCAGCTACAACCACGGCCAGACGAGTATTCCCGCCGGGCTGAGCAACGTGGTGGCGATCGCGGGTGGAGAATACCATAGTCTGGCATTGCGGGCCGACGGAACGGTCGCCGCCTGGGGCGACAACCAATACGGCCAGACGAGTATTCTCGCCGGGCTGACCGGCGTGGTGGCGATCGCGGGTGGAGGTTACCACAGTTTGGCATTGGGCGCTTGTGGCCCGCCGGCTGCGGCACCTCGGCTGGCGGATCAAGTGGTGCTGGGGGGTGGGGGGACTGTGCGCGTGTATTTCCAGGCTGGGGTTGTTGGCGCGCGGCCAATGGCTTACCAATGGCAGTTCAACGGGCTACCTTTGGCGGGTGCCACGAACGGACTGCTGATTTTGACGAACGTGTCGCCAACCCAGGCCGGCTTCTATGCGCTGAGCGTGAGTAATGCCTGGGGAAGTGTCACCGCCGCCGCTTTCAGGCTGGCGCTAATGCCCGTCTGGATCCGCACCCATCCACAGAGCTTGTTGGCCTTGGATGGAGGTGCCGCGACGCTCACGGTCGAGGTGCAAGGCAACGAGCCGTTAAGCTATCAATGGCGGTTCAACGGGGTGAACTTGGCCGGGGCGACCAACGCGGCCTTGGTACTCACCAAACTACAGCCCGGACAGGGCGGGAGCTACTCCGTGTTGGTGAGCAATCCATACGGGAGTGCCATCAGTCAGGACGCCTGGCTCGATGTGGAGATTCTGGCCGCCTGGGGCAGCAACTCTGACGGCCAGATGAATATTCCCGCCGGGTTGACCAACGTGGTAGCGATCGCGGGTGGAAGTTACCACAGTTTGGCATTGCGGGCCGACGGAACAGTCGTCGCCTGGGGCAGCAACTCTTCTGGCCAGACGAATATTCCCGCTGGGCTGACCAGCGTGGTGGCGATCGCGGGTGGAGGTGGGCACAGTTTGGCATTGCGGGCCGACGGAACGATCGCCGCCTGGGGCTGGAACAATTACGGCCAGACGAATATTCCCGCCGGGCTGAGCAACGTGGTGGCGATCGCGGGTGGAGGTTACCACAGTTTGGCATTGCGGGCCGACGGAACGGTCGCCGCCTGGGGCAGCAACAACTACGGCCAGACGAGTATTCCCGCCGGGCTGAGCAACGTGGTGGCGATCGCGGGTGGATATTACCGCAGTTTGGCATTGCGGGCCGACGGAACGGTCGCCGCCTGGGGCGACAACCAATACGGCCAGAATAATCCCGCCGGGCTGACCGGTGTGGTGGCGATCGCGGGTGGAGGCATGCACAGTTTGGTATTGGGCGCTTGTGGCCCGCCGGCTGCGGCACCTCGGCTGGCGGATCGGATAGTGGCGGCGGAGGCTGGGCGCGTGTATTTCCAGGCTGGCGTTGTTGGCGAGCGGCCAATGGCTTACCAATGGCAGTTCAATGGGCTACCCTTGGCGGGCGCCACGAACGGACTGCTGGTTTTGACGAACGTGACGTCGGCCCAGGCCGGCCTTTATTCGCTGAGCGTGAGTAATGCCTGGGGAAGTGTCACCGCCGCCGCTTCCAGGCTGGCGGTAGTGCCCTTCTGGTTCCGCACCCATCCACAAAGCTTGATTGCCCGGGCCGGAGGTGCCGCGACGCTTACGGTCGAGGTCGAAGGCAACGTAAGCTATCAATGGCGGTTCAACGGTGTGAACTTGGCCGGGGCGACCAACGCGGCCTTGGTACTCACCAGCCTACAGCCGGGACAGGGCGGGAGCTACTCAGTGTTGGTGAGCAATCCATACGGGAGTGCCATCAGTCGGGACGCCTGGATCGAGGTCGGGAACACGCTCGCCTGGGGCGACAACTCTTCCGGCCAGACGAGTATTCCCGCCGGGCTGACCAACGTGGTGGCGATCGCGGGTGGAGATGTCCACAGTTTGGCATTGCGGGCCACCGGAACGGTTGTCGCGTGGGGCGATAACTCTGTCGGCCAGACGACTATTCCCGCGGGGCTGACCAACGTGGTGGCGATCGCGGTTGGATATTACCACAGTTTGGCATTGCGGGCCGACGGAACGGTCGCCGCCTGGGGCCGCAACAACTACGGCCAGACGACTATTCCCGCCGGACTGGCCAACGTGGTGGCGATCGCGGGTGGAGGTTTCCACAGTTTGGCATTGCGGGCCGACGGAACGGTCGTCACCTGGGGCGACAACTCTCTCGGCCAGACGACTATTCCCGCCGGGCTGGCCAACGTGGTGGCGATCGCGGGTGGAGGTGCACACAGTTTGGTATTGCGGGCTGACGGAACGGTCGCCGCCTGGGGCTTCAGCTACGGCCAGACTATTCCCGCCGGGCTGAGCAACGTGGTGGCGATCGCGTGTGGAGGTGACCACAATCTGGCATTGCGGGCCGACGGAACGGTCGCCGCCTGGGGCAGCAACTCTTCCGGCCAGACGAATATTCCCGCCGGGCTGAGCAACGTGGTGGCGATCGCGGGTGGAGGTTACCACAGTTTGGCATTGCGGGCCGACGGAACGGTCGCCGCCTGGGGCAACAACGGTACCGGCCAGACGAGTATTCCCGCCGGGCTGAGCAATGTGGTGGCGATTGCGTGTGGATCTTCCCACAGTTTGGCCGCAGTGGGGTTTGCAACTCTGCCGGGTGGGTCACCTTCCATCGTTCTGCAGCCGCAAAGCCAGACGGTGGCAGTTGGCGATGGTGTCTCGTTCTCAATTAGCGCTAGTGGCACCTCCCCGCTAAGTTTTCAATGGCAGCGCAGCGGGACCAATCTGGTTGCTGGCGGACGCTGGAGCGGAGTTAACAGCACTGTTCTTACCTTAATCAACGTGCAGCCCGCTGACGCTGGCTCGTATGCCGTAGTCGTTACGAATAGTTTGGGGGCGGCAACAAGCGCGGTGGCTACGCTAACGGTGTGCCTGCCGCCGCAAATCACTCTGCAGCCGGAAAGTCAGACGAACATACTCGGCGCAACCGCCACGTTCAGCGTGGGGGTTACTGGCACGCCCCCCTTTAGTTACCAGTGGCGCAAGGACAACGTGGTCCTGCCCGGGGCTACGGGCGACCGTTTCAGCCTCACGAACTTGCAGGTCTCGAGCGCTGGCGCCTATACGGTGGTGATTACCAACTTGGCCGGGGCCGCGACAAGCCAGGTGGCAGTGCTGACGATTATGTTACCGCCCGAAATCACTGTGCAGCCACAAAACCAGACGGTGGCAGTGGGCGCCGGTGTCTCGTTCTCAGTTAGCGCTAGTGGCACCTCCCCGTTAAGTTTCCAATGGCAGCATAGCGGGACCAACCTGGCTGCTGGAGGTAGGTGGAGCGGAGTTAACAGCGCGGTTCTTACCCTAATCAACGCGCAGCCCGCTGACGCCGGCTCGTATGCGGTCGTCGTTACGAACAGTCTGGGGGCGGTAACCAGCGCGGCAGCTACGCTCACCGTGTGCCTGCCGCCGCAAATCACCGTGCCGCCGGAAAGTCAGACGGTGGCAGTGGGCGCCGGGGTCTCGTTCTCGGTTACCGCTAGTGGCACCTCCCCGTTAAGTTTCCAATGGCAGCTCAGCGGGACCAACCTGGTTGCTGGCGGTCGCTGGAGCGGAATTAACAGCCCGGTTCTTACCCTGACCAACGTGCAGCCCGCTGACGCTGGCCCGTATGCGGTCGTCGTGAGCAATTCGTTTGGGTCGGTAACGAGTTCCGTCGCGTATCTCTCGATCGATCAGTCGCGACCGGCGTTGCGGTTGGATTGGAGGCAGTCGGACCTGGTGCTCAGCTACTCCCTCCTCAACACACAAGGGTGGTTCACCGTGCTCCAATCGTCCAACCTCGATGCACTGGCTGGTGGCCCTGAGGTGCTGGTCCGCGCCCCCATCCCTGCCGGAGGGGAGGGAAGCCTGCGATTGACGAATTGGGCGTCCACAGCAGCGCGGTTTTTCCGGTTGCAGGAATTGGCCGGAAGCACACCCATCATCTCCACTGATCCCCAAAGCCAGACCAATTCCCAAGGCCAGGAAGTTGTGTTCATCGTCAGTGCAACGGGGCTGGCCCCGCTTTGGTTCCAATGGCTCAAAGACGGGGTTGCTCTCGGAGATGGCGGTCGCATCAGCGGAACCGCCTCAGCGACGCTGCATTTGTCCCTCGCGCAACCGAGTGATAACGGCGCCTATAGTGTGGTGCTTAGCAATGCGCTGGGGGTGGTGACCAGCGCCGTAGCCTCGCTTACGGTGCAAGCATTTCCGAGCGCGCCGGTCGCGCGGGTGGTCTATGCCAATACCAATACCTTGGATTTTCTGAGCATGGATTGGGATGAGCATGGCAACCAGATCACGCTCGGTGGGGCCACGACTAACCGGTTTCTTACGCAATTCGATTTTGGTTGCTATGACGATAATGTAAATGACGGAAACGAGACCGGCGTAGTGCGCCTTTACCGCAATGATGGGCCGGGCAGCACGCCGGGCACACTGCTGTTTACCAGCGCCCCGCTCTCATTCGTTCCGTACTGGAACGTTATCTCCATACCTGTGGATTCCGTTCTCGTTCCGAGCACCTTCACCTGGACGTTCCAGCCAAGCGGTCTGACGGGATCTGAACAGCTCGGGTTGAGGCTCGCAACCGCGCCGTCTGTGGGGAGTTGTCTCACGAACTACTGGGACAGAGGCTCGGACGGTGTGTGGCGTTTTTGGGGCTACACGGGCTATCTGCCCGAATTCCAGGCCACAGTGACCGCAGCCGCTCAAGCAGGCACCC
>Ga0209697_10008770_pt1 | contig 11396 bp, 10 predicted proteins | sample AliMusrvi5mmetaG_FD_184115 | JGI IMG/M metagenome (GOLD analysis project Ga0209697, IMG submission 184115) | Freshwater lake bacterial and archeal communities from Alinen Mustajarvi, Finland, to study Microbial Dark Matter (Phase II) - Alinen... | ecosystem: Environmental > Aquatic > Freshwater... | reverse complement strand
TGGTCGCACTCACAAAGCTTACCGACATTGCCCGCTTCAAGCCCGATCCGCGCCATCTGCAAAGCCAGAAAAGAAGCCGCAACTCATTGAACTGTCGGCTCTTGGAGCTCTTAGGTTGATGCGAAAGGGCAAATGGTCTAACGCGAAAATGAGTGGAACGAACCGGAGCGCAGCGGAGATAGCCGAGCAAATACCTCTTCATACCAAACGAGGCAAATAGACTTGAGCAGAGATGTCGAAGGCAAATAGGCTACGGGCAGGATGCCCGTGCCACGGGTGCAGAGGGAAGAGAATGTTTTACCGCAGAGACGCGGAGGTCGCAAAGGAGCGCGGAGGAATGGGTGGTTAGGTGGAAGAGAAGAGGGTTTTCAACGCGGAGGCGCAGAGACGCGGAGGGAAGAGTGTTATGGGTTGAAGAAGGGAGTGTATAAGGCGGCGGGAAGAACCGGAGCGAAGATAGCCAGCGGCTAATAGGCTACGGGCAGGATGCCCGTGCCACGGGTGCAGAAGGAAGAGAATGTTTTACCGCAGAGACGCGGAGGTCGCAAAGGAGCGCTGAGGAATGGGTGGTTAGGTGGAAGAGAAGAGGGTTTTCAACGCGGAGGCGCAGAGACGCGGAGGGAAGAGTGTTATGGGTTGAAGAAGGGAGTGTATAAGGCGGCGGGAAGAACCGGAGCGGAGATAGCCAGCGGCTAATAGGCTACGGGCAACATGCCCGTGCCACGGGTGCAGAAGGAAGAGAATGTTTTACCGCGAGGCGCGGAGGAAGAATGGGTTATTTGTTATAAGTTATTGGTTACTGGGGAGAGAAGAGGAACCGCAACTGGAGCGAAGATGGCACTCTGGCCGGAATAACGAGGCGCTGATGCCGCTTGCTCGAAATCTGAACTTCCATCCCGGACCGGAAGCGCCGGTCTCCGCCCGGCCTTAGGGCAATCCTTTTTGACAACCCGCATGAATTTTTTGTTGCTAATGAGACTCATGTGCAACAAGGTGCGTTTGTCGCCCACATTCAGGGTGATCACAAAGCCAACCGACTTAACTGATGAGCATCAAATCACGTTTCCCCACCGTATTTCCTCTGCTTTCCGTCCTGCTGAATTTCAGCCTAATGTGCATGGCATGGGCGGATGCCCAGACCGGCGGGCCGATTGGGACCAGTTCAGCGGATATCGCGGCACCGACTGCCGATGCCACCATAGGCGTGCGCCAGGGCTGGTTTGACCTGCTCGACCACCGCAGCTCGTATGAAGACGGGCCTTATCCAGAGCCGTTTCTGGTGGATGACTCAGTTTTGGAAACCGATGAATTCCGCATGGACTGGTTGCGCACATGGGTCAGTGGCCAACACAGCGATGTCTTATTAACAGAGTTGGAAAAAGGGTTTGGGTTATGGACCCTGGAGCTGGAAGTCCCCTTCGAGCAAACGAGGTCAGACGGACAAACCCAGCGCGGCTTCGCCAATATCGACTTGGGAGCCCGGCATCCGATCTATCAATTTGTCTCGGACAACGGTTACATCAATACCACATTCGGCGCTGCGGTGGAGATCGGCATTCCGACCAACTCGCAGATTAGCAAAAACACCGAGCTAGTTCCCAAAATTTTCAATGATCTGAGTCTTGGCAATCATTTCACCATCCAGACTCTGCTGGGGCTTTCCACCCTTTATGGCAGTGGTGACGATGGCGGCTTGCAAACCTTCGAATACGGCCTTGTTTTCGGTTACTCGATCTCGCACCGGGACTGGGCATTGCCCGGCATACGGCAACTCGTGCCGGTCTTCGAACTGCAAGGAGAGACAACACTCAACAAGGCCTCCGCCGGCAGCAACAGTCTGCTAGGGAATCTTGCGCTTCGTGCCAACCTCTCCCCCATTGGTGAGGTCCAGCCCCGGGTTGGAGTGGGATACGTCTTTCCCATTGATCAGGGGGCACGACAGGACGCTTCCTCGGGATTCATCCTCAGCCTTGTTTTCGAGTATTGATCACGCCTATGAAAGAACGATGCCAACAAGAAATGAACCTGGGACGGCGACGGTTTCTGGGAATGTCCGCCATATTGTGCGCCGCCTACACGATAGGTGGCGGGCAAGCCATGGCCAATGCAGTAACTGAAGCACGAATCGTGGACGCCGGACCGATGGGCGACTATGCCAAGGAAGGTGTCCATGACAAGTTCCGCAGGATGGGATTTTTTGTGATCCGGAAGAATGGCAAACTTCTTGCGCTGTCATCCGTGTGCACGCACAAGCAATGCAAACTCACGACAGAAAAGGACAGCTCCTTTTATTGCAACTGCCATGGCTCTACATTCGATTCTAACGGAAAGGTCACGGAAGGACCGGCGAAGCGCGACCTGCCATTCTTATCGACACAGGTGAATGACAAAGGGCATCTACTGGTTCATGTTCCCGCCGGGTGAATGATATAGGACATCATATGAACTGCTAGATTGAATGCGGATAAGACCATCCGTATTTCCTTGATAACGTCAGAATGGCTGGCGTGTCGTTTGCAGGCTGAGTGCATGTGGTAGTTTTTCGGGGAAATGGATGATTTTTCCCCTAAAGAAATTCTTGTGCCGTTCGTTATGCTCCGCACGCATGAGAAAAAACCTATTGTTACTGATCGCCGCCACATCGGCCGGGCTGTTATCAACAAGCACAAATCTCAGTGGTCAAACCGCAAGCGAAGCTGGAAAAAGCGACAAACCTTCAGCCGACAATCAGGAGAAAAAGAAAAAAACCGACAAACTCCCCGATCTTGTTGTCACCGGCAAGCGGGACCCAGGCTATGCAAAGCCAGTCGTCCAATCCTCCACCAAGACCGACACACCCATTGCCAAATCCCCGGTTTCTGCCCAAGTGGTGCCCAAGGAAGTCATCCAGGATCAGGGAGTGACCAGACTCGAAGACGCATACCGCAACGTCAGCGGCGTGGCTCCGGTGAACACGGCTGGCAGCGGCATCCAGTTTGAAAACGTGAACATCCGCGGATTCTCCCAGCGTGCCTCTGTGGATGGCGTTAATTTCTATGCCATTCCCAAACTCGACGTCGCCGGAATCGAACAGATAGAGATTCTCAAGGGTCCGGCATCGTCCATGTACGGTATGCTCGAGCCTGGTGGAATGGTCAACGTGGTCCCGAAAACCGCAGGCTTTTACAACCACGGGGAAATCACCGGACTTATAGGCAGCTACGACACATATGGCGGCACCATCGACTTCAACCATGAACTCGATCCTAACCATCTCGCGTTCCGCTTTGTCGGATCGCTCACTGAGAACGACTCCTTCCGCGATTACTCACACCGTGAATCAAGGTTCCTTTCCCCGAGTATCCTTTGGTCGCCCACCCCGGACACGCGCATCAGCTCATGGTTGTGGTATGAGAACCTCGACCGCCCAGTGGACTGCGGGGTGCCCTTCACATACGACGGGCACCCCGCCGGTGACATAGATGTGAACCGCACCGATCCCAATCACAATACCCAACCAATCGAGGACGTGGTTTGGGGACTCAAGGTGGAGCACGACACCGCCCCTAATGTCACAGTGCGTGACCGGTTCCTGCTGCACTATTTCGACTCATCCATGGACGCGGTAAGGGTCAATGGAGCTACCACGAACAAAAACACCTACACGACCTATCTGGACAACTCGTCATTCTGGCTGCTTGAGTATAACAACCAACTCGAGGTACTCTATAGGAAGGACATCGGCAAAACCAGTCACAAGATACTTGGCGGCATAGAAACCAGCCGGAGCGAATACACCTACGACCGGCTCATCAGCCAGAACTCAAAGCCTATCAGCATATTCCATCCCGTGCCGTCCACCGGGCCCTATATCATGACGCCGGGAGCAGCAGAACAACTGACACTCACCACCGGAGCGGCAGCCTATCTTCAGGATGAGATGGATGCCCTTGACGAGAAGCTGCATGTCCTGGCTGGAGGACGCTTCGATCTTGTCGATCAGACATACCGCCCGTGGAATGCCGCCCACAAGGAATACACCTCGGAAGACACCGGCTTCAGCGGACGCATAGGCGCTCTTTATGACGTCACCCCATGGATGTCACCGTTCGCCAATATCTGTCAGTCGTTCAATCCAAACGCCCCGAACACCACCACATACGATGGCAATACGCTGGACCCCACCACCGGCATCCAATACGAGGGAGGGCTGAAGTTCCCACTGTTTGACAAATCGCTTCTCCTAACAACATCTCTCTTTGACATCACCAAAGACAACGTGGCGGTCAACGATCCCAACCATACCGGCTTCAGCCTGGACGGGGGGAAACTGCGCAGCAAAGGTGCTGAAATAGACGCCGTGGGCAACATCACGGACTCGTGGCAGATCATTGGCAACTACACCCACTGCGACACCGAAGTTCTCAAGTCCAGCTCACTTCCTGTAGGCGCGCGCTTTGTCGGCATACCCGATAACAGCGGAAGTCTCTGGGTGAAATACACCTTCCATGACGGACCGCTAGAGGGATTCGGCATAGGCACCGGAGTTTTCCTTTCGGGATCAAAGGCTGGGGACAACAACAACACATTTAACCTGCCGGGCTATGCCCGCTGGGATGCCGGTCTATTCTACACCCACCAAGTGGCACCCGGTCACGAGCTGCAAATTGCACTGAACATCCTCAACCTACTGGACCGGACATATTATGAAGCCTCATCAAGCACCGGGTCTGTAATGCCTGGCGCACCGACTACCGCGATGCTGAGAGTGGGATACACGTTCTAACACACAATCAATCGAGAATGAACACAGCCCTAGATGTGAAGGAGGCCATACGTGAGGGATGGTCCCATCCGGATCGTGTCGAAGGCTGGACTGAATCCGCCCTATACAGAGAGTTCATTGATCCTGATATTCGACGGGAATGGTTGGCATCATTGCGTGTGGCTGCGGCGGGAGCAGACTCTGCGGCCGCCCTAGATGTCGGCACGGGACCCGGCACGCTGGCCCTGCTTTGGGCAGAGATGGGGCTTGCCACGACTGGCTTGGATTTTTCCCCCGGCATGCTAACTGCAGGGCGAAAGGCAGCCAAAGAACATGGATTGGCGGTGGATTTTGTCGAAGGTGACGCTGAGCATCCCTTGTTTCCTGTGGAAAGCTTCGACATCGTGTCCAGCCGCTTCGTGCTCTTCACGCTGCCGCACCCGGGAGTGGCTGTCAGACGGTGGATCAGCCTTTTGCGACCAGGCGGGGTGTTAGTTCTTGTGGGCCATGACCGCCCCTCCGATGCAGGCCGGGTGGAACGACCTCCAGCCCGAGGTGGGCCGAAACGCAAATGGCAGGCGGGCGAGAGACAACGCGAGGCGCTTGCCCAGCTCCCCTTTGTCCACCACAGCTCCAATGATCTGAGGGTCCTGATGGAAGCTGCGGGTCTTGATAACATCCATTTTGTTTCCACTGACAAAATCGTGGCCACGCGCAAACTTGTGAGAGAACGGGAGACGGAAATCAATCCGCTTGAAAGTCGTCCGTTTATTCTGATGGGACGGAGGAATAAGGAACCATGACAGTTCTGATATCACGAACCACAAGATTGGCCGCTGTAGGTCTCCTACTTTTCCTCGGGGCGGGTGCGGGCATCTTGTCCTTTTCCAAAACCTGGACAGGGAAATCCACACCATTGCGCACCAAGGAATCCCTAACCAAGCGCAGTGACAATAACGATGGGACCTATGAAGTCACCCTGTCACCCGTGGGCACAGTCCGCTTCTCCCATCCCCCGCAAAGGATCGTCACCCAGGATGCCAACTATAACGACATGCTCGTGGCATGTGGCAGTGAAAAGGGACTTGTGGCCACCGGATATGCCAATAATTCATACGACGCATTCTACGCGCAGCTTCCGGGTACCCGGATCTCATCACTGCCGCCGGATGTGACTTTCCTGAACTCAGCAGCGGGTGGAGGCTTCGACAAGGAACGACTCTACAGCCTGCATGCGGATATTCATCACATAGATCCCATGCAGTTGGCGGCCGCCCGCGGGTGGAGCCGTGCCGATGTGGAAGAGATAGCGTGCAACGTGGGCCCCTTCTTCGCAAACCGGTATAGCCGGGATAACGCCTATCCCGGCAAAGATCCCTACGAATTCTACACCTTGTGGGAATTGTCCGATAAAGTCGGCCAAGTGTACCGTGAGGAAAATCGGATAGCTGCGTTGAAAGTCGTCGGCGACAAGCTGGTCAGCGACATTCAAGCCAGGCTACCCCCGATAGAAAACCGGCCGCGAGTGGCCTTGATTTACTACAGCAACGGGCGGATCACGCCCTACAGTCTTTCGCGTGGTGGTTTCGGGCAGGCGCAATACGCCGCCGTGGGTGCGCGCGATGTGTTCGGCGATGGGAAAATAGCCACTTACGGCGATGCGGGAGGACGTGGAGCGGTGCTGGACATCGAAGGACTGCTCTCTATCAATCCTGATGTGATCATCATGCCCTTGGCCATATACGGCAAACCGGGGAGTGGCCAAGGAGGACGCGCCGCCTACGAGCAATTCCTGAAACTCCAGACCGATCCGCTAGGCCAGCGTCTCAAGGCATTCCAAGACAGGCACGTGTACCCAGGTGGAACACCGCTGCAGGGGCCGATCTTTTTCCTATTCCAAACTGAAATGGCCGCCAAACAGATCTATCCGGCAATTTTCGGGATATACCGAGACGACCAACAATACCCGCCCGATGAACGGCTCTTCGACCGCAGCCGTATCTCCGAGATTCTCACCACAGAGGAAGGTCGAGAAAAATGACCATGATGAAGGAGGGAAAAGATGCGGATCGCCCGCCCGCGCGCCGCAGGGTGGCGGCATTGTTATGGCTGGCGGCGGTGGCCATGGCCATCGTAGCCGCTGCAGGCTTATTGCAACTCGGTGCCGGATCCTACGGGATGACCTGGCGGCAGGCCCTGGCCGCATTGACCGATGGATTGGTCTGGGGTGATCGTGCCACGCTGGCGCATTTCTTTCTCGGGCGCGACCTCGCCCACGGGCTCGGTTTTGGAGATCCGGGAACCTTACCCACGGAGACATTGATCGTTTGGACGGTCCGCTTGCCCCGTGTCCTGGTGGGCATAATGGTGGGCATCAACCTCGCACTATCAGGGAGCATCTTCCAAGCCATCACCCGCAACGAGATGGCCAGCCCGTATCTGCTAGGTGTCAGCTCGGGAGCGGGCTTATCCATCCTCGTGGTGCTGGTGCTCTTTCCCGCGCTGGGGCCCTTCCTTCCTCTGATAGCCATGCTGGGCGGGACTGCCGCATTCGTGGTGGTCTATGCGATTGCCTGGCACCATGGTGCCAGCCCCGTGCGCTTGGTGCTGGCAGGGGTGATCGTGGGGGCTATCACCGGCTCATTGCAGGCGGCATTATTCTTTTTCGCCAAGGACATAGCGATCGTGCAGAACGCACTAGCATGGACCACAGGGTCGCTCACTGGCGTAGGATGGGAACAAGTCCGCATGGTGGCTCCGTGGACATTGGTATGCGTGGTGCTGGCCTTGTCTGGTGCCCGCTATCTGGATGTATTGCTGCTCGGTGATTCGACCGCCAAATCTTTGGGAATGAAGGTGGAGCATGCCCGCTTCCTGTTAGCCGCTACGGCGATTCTGGCAGCGGCTTCTTCTGTAGCCGTGGCCGGGTTGGTTGGTTTTGTCGGGTTGATCGTTCCCCACATCGTCCGCAACACGGTGGGCAGCTTGCACCGCCATTTGCTTGTAGGCAGCCTGTTTGCAGGGCCAGCACTGCTAGTCAGCGCGGACACCACCGCCCGGCTGGTCCTGAGCCCTGTCCAGATACCGGTAGGCATTGTGACCGGGGTCATTGGTGGCGGGTTCTTCCTCTATCTGATGCGGCGACGCCGGGACTTTGGAAAACTATGAACCCATCCACCTCACCATTAACCGGAGTAATGGACGGGCTAGCGGGCAGCGGCTTGGTGGTGCGCTATCAGAAGCACCAGACGCCTGTCATAGATGGCCAGTCTGTCACCATTCCCAGCGGAAAAATCTCCGTGTTCGTAGGTCCTAACGGATCAGGAAAAAGCACACTGCTGAAGGCCCTGGCTAGGCAGCTTTCACCCGAGGACGGAAGCGTCATTTTGGATGGCCGGGACATAGCCACCCTACCAGCGAGGGAGGTGGCACGTCGTCTCGGGATCCTTTTCCAGGAAAACGTGGCACCGAACGACCTGACCGTGGAGGAACTGGCGTATCACGGGCGTTACCCACACCGCCGGATCTTCGAATCCGTAACGGAGGAAGACCGCAACGCCGTGGCGGAAGCACTGCGCATGGCCGGTGCCGATAAGCTGCGAAACCGGCCGGTCAGCCAACTCAGTGCCGGCCAGAAACAACTGGCATGGATAGCGATGCTGCTGGCCCAGGCACCTCATTACCTGTTTCTAGACGAACCCACGACATTCCTTGATCTGGCCCACCAGTTCGACGTGATGGAATTGGTTAGCCGCCTAAACCGGAAACTGGGCAAGACCATTCTTCTGGTGGTGCACGACCTCAATCTAGCAGCACGCTATGCGGACCATGTTTTTGCCCTACGCGAAGGCCGCATTGTAGCCTCCGGCACGCCATCAGAGGTTTTCACCGCCGACACCCTGCGGGATGTTTTTGAGGTGGAAGCCCAAATCCTGCGCGACGAGACAAGTGGCACGCTCTGCTGCATCCCGACGGGCCGATGCGGCATGAACCAGGAAACAGTATGAACACACCCACAACACGCTTCCATTTTGGCTGGCAGTTGACAGGCAAGTGCAATCTGCATTGTGCGCATTGCCTGCGCCAAAGGCATGACAAGCCAGCGCGAGAACTATCAAAAGTGGAACGGAAGAATATATTGACCGATTATATCCAATTCCTTGGAGAACACAAGATGACCGGTTCCATTCAGTTTTCCGGCGGAAATCCCATGCTCGTCCCTGATATCTGGAATCTGCTGAAAATGGCAGGTGAAGCAAAAAAGGAAGGATTGATAGACAACTACCACATTCTCGGAAATCCCGAGACCTTGAACAAGCGGAATGTGGGACTCCTGAAGGAATATGGATGCGATATGTTTTTCGTTAGTCTTGATGGCGTGAGGGAAGAGACTAACGACATGCAAAGAGGCCCGGGCAATTATCAGGCGGCCCTGTGGGCGATCCGGGCCATAGCGGACATGGGCGTGAAAGTTCACATAAAATACACGATCACCAGCCGGAATTACCTGGAAGCAGTCGGTGCCGCCGAACTGTGCCGGGAACTGGGGGCCTGCAAATTTGTAATCGGATCCCTGAATCAGCATGACGACCTGCTGGATCTGGAATGCCTGAGATTGACCGAGGAACAGGAAGCGCAGGTTTCAGGACGGATCCACGCATACAACGCCAAGCTGGAAGATAAATCCTATGAGATCCACTGGCGTGGAACGTATGACAGGCAAACAAGAATGCCGCAGCATCCGGCTATGCGCGAGAATCGGATAGGCTGTGTGGTATGGGAGGACGGTGGAGTCCACAGAAGGAATATGCACCCCTCCCCTGTCATCGGATACATCCCGCAAGAATCTTTTCGGCAAATCCATGAAAAGTTGAAAAAACTCCATGACGAAGATTTGAAGGCGAAGTCACAAGCCCATCCGCATTGCGCTTAGTTTTCATAGGTGACTGATGTGCATACAGGTGTGCGGCAGGACCTATTTCGACACTTGCCGGACAGTGAGTGGGCAGGCTAGCCTTTGACCCATGAAAGATGTGGACTGCATGTCGGTGCTAAAGGCGCTGGGTGAGATGAATCGCCTGCGCATCATGCGGCTGCTGATGAAACATGAGCAGGACGTCAACACGATCGCAGAGCGACTGGGGCTATCGGAATACAACGTGTCCAAACATCTGCGCATTCTCAAGGAGGCCGGTCTGCTGGAAATGCAAAAAGCTGGCAAACAACGCCTTTATGGAGTCGTGCCCCGCTTGAAGGACAAGCTAGCAGCCAACGGGAATGTGCTGGAGCTTGGCTGCTGCACGTTCCGCTTCGACAAGTTGCCGAAGTAGCCCGGTGGGAAGAGGTATACTGATTGCAAAAAATTCTTGCGGAAATGGGATAGTAGGAGGATGGGGACTAGTGCCGCTGCTCTGGAATAAGAATTCCGATTCCGGCTAGGAAACACCGTTTCCTGCGTTGTTCTTCGGTCGAGGATGTTCGTATAAAAAACACTTGCCTGTAACGCGCTACAAATGCACGTTTGCGCAGATGTTCCGTGAGTTAGAATAAAGCAACCAGGATAATGCCAACAACGTAGGATTTCAGGCAAGATGAGACACAGTCGAGAATTCATAGGCGAAACGCTGGGCACCTTTGTGCTGGTGCTGTTCGGGTGCGGATCGGTGGCTGTATCCATTCTCTTTGATGCGCATCAGGGACTGATGCAGGTGGCCCTGGCATGGGGGATAGGAGTGATGCTGGCCGTTTATCTCACCCGCCCTCTGTCGTGCGCCCATCTGAACCCCGCAGTCAGTCTAGCAATGGTCGTCAGCAGGCGCATGTCGGCAAGAAAGCTACCGGTGTATCTAGGAGCCCAATTGGCCGGAGCCATTCTAGCCGGGTCGGTTTTGTATGCATTGCTCGCGCCTTCCATAGCCGCATACGAGCATGCCCACGGAATAGTCCGTGGCACTCCGGCATCCATAAAGACCGCCATGATATTCGGGGAATTTTATCCAAATCCAGGGACTAAGGCAGTGGTTTCACTGCCCTTGGCAATGGGGGTGGAAGCGTTTGGAACATTCCTGCTCGTCCTGATGATTTTCGCGCTGACAGAAGGATGCAACATCGGCCGCCCGGATGATGCCTTGGCTCCCGTGTTCATCGGCTTGACCGTCACTTCGATCATCTGCCTGCTCGCGCCTCTAACGCAAGCCGGACTGAACCCGGCTCGCGATCTAGGCCCCCGCATGGTGGCGTGGCTAATGGGATGGCGTGATGCGGCATTTCCCGACCGCGCGGGCGGTTTCTTGCATGTCTATGTGGTAGCCCCCTTGATGGGCGGCGTGGTGGCTTCGCTCTTTTTTGTGCGGGTGCTGGAGCCGGCGATGAAACACCCCAGCGACCGCTGCGATAAGTAACCTGACGCAACCTGTTCACCGGAATCAGATATACCATGAAAACACGATTGATCCTTGTAGGCGGCTTCCTCGGGGCCGGGAAAACGACACTGCTCTGGGAGGCTGCCCAAAGACTGGCCAGCCGGGGTTTGCGGGTGGGCTTGATCACGAACGACCAGGCTCCCGAACTCGTGGACACCGCATATCTATCACGTGAGGGCGTCAAGGTGGCGGAAGTCAACGGCAGTTGTTTCTGCTGCAACTTCCAAGGA
>Ga0209697_10008769_pt1 | contig 11396 bp, 10 predicted proteins | sample AliMusrvi5mmetaG_FD_184115 | JGI IMG/M metagenome (GOLD analysis project Ga0209697, IMG submission 184115) | Freshwater lake bacterial and archeal communities from Alinen Mustajarvi, Finland, to study Microbial Dark Matter (Phase II) - Alinen... | ecosystem: Environmental > Aquatic > Freshwater... | reverse complement strand
GGGGAGAACTGGTTTACTGAGAGGGTGGAAGGCGTTTTATAAATTATTAAAAATTCTACATATTCAGTTTTTTCATTCGGGTTTATATTTTTTAATGCCAAAGGACGATAGAACAATATGAGTAAAGCTGCACGTAGCACCGAGACTCTAAAAAACCGTTTCCGCTCTGATTATTGCGGCTTATTAAGTCCGGAGCTCGAGAATACCTCAGTGAAGCTCGCAGGATGGGTTCACAGAAAAAGGGATCATGGCGGGTTGATTTTCATAGATTTGAGAGATCATACCGGTATCAGTCAGCTTGTTATTCAGCCTGAACAGCAGGAGTTGTTTGCAAAAGCAGAACAGCTGCATGTGGAATCGGTGATCAGAATAGAGGGAATTGTTGTTCTTCGCGGTCCTGGGGCAATAAATCCCCGCCTGGCATCAGGTGAAATTGAGGTCGTGGTCAGTCAGATCACTATTGAAAGCAACGCTCAGCCTCTTCCTTTTCCGGTAGCAGATGAGGTACCTACATCGGAAGAGCTCCGGTTGAAGTACCGCTTTATCGATCTGCGTCGTGAAAAAATCCATGAGAATATCATTTTTCGCAGCCGACTGACTGCTGCGGTTCGTCGCTATCTTGAAGAGAAAGAATTTATTGAAATACAGACACCGATTCTGACCTCAAGCTCTCCTGAGGGAGCAAGGGACTTTCTTGTTCCAAGCCGCCTTCATCCTGGTAAATTTTATGCTCTCCCGCAGGCTCCCCAGCAGTTCAAGCAACTGCTTATGGTATCCGGCTTTCCCCGTTATTTCCAGATTGCTCCCTGCTTTCGTGATGAAGATGCTCGGGCAGATCGCAGTCCCGGTGAGTTCTATCAGCTTGATATGGAGATGGCTTTTATTGAGCAGGATGATCTTTTTGCCATTCTTGAAGGCTTGATTGAGTATCTGACCAGGACTATGTCTGAAAAGGTTATTTCACAGTTTCCATTTCCGAGGATCAGCTATAAAGAGGTCATGAACCGTTTCGGGACAGATAAACCCGACTTAAGAATTCCGCTCGAAATCGCTGATGTTACTTCGCTCTTTGTCGATTCCGGATTCAAGGTGTTTGCAAATAATACCAAAGAGGGTTCATGCGTCAAAGCGCTTGTACTCAAGGGTAGAGCTAATGAATCGAGGCTGTTTTTCGACAAGGCTGAAAAAAGGGCAAAGGAGCTTGGCTCCGGGGGTCTGGCTTATATCCAGTTCAGGGAAGAGGGGCCGAAAGGACCTCTCGTCAAGTTTCTTTCTGAAGAAGACCTGACGCATCTTCAAGAAAAACTTAGTGTTGAAGCAGGCGATGTTGTCTTTTTCGGCGCAGGCAAATGGGCTTCGACCTGCAAGATTATGGGCGGGATGAGAACCTGGTTTGCAGATCTCTTTACTCTCGACAAAGACGAACTTTCGTTTTGCTGGATTGTAGATTTCCCGATGTATGAATACAACGAAGAGGCAAAAAAGATCGACTTTTCACACAATCCATTCTCTATGCCGCAAGGTGAGATGGATGCGCTCGAAACAATGCAGCCTCTCGATATTCTGGCCTATCAGTACGATATTGTCTGTAATGGTATTGAGCTTTCAAGCGGAGCCATCCGTAACCACAGGCCGGATATCATGTACAAGGCGTTTGGTATTGCCGGCTATACAAAGGAAGATGTTGATGCGCGGTTTGGCCACATGATTGAGGCTTTCAAACTTGGAGCTCCGCCCCACGGAGGCATTGCTCCGGGACTTGACCGGCTTGTCATGATTTTGCGTGACGAGCAGAACATTCGTGAAGTCATTGCTTTCCCTATGAATCAGCAGGCACAGGATCTCATGATGTCCTCTCCATCGGAAGTGAGTCCGGCACAGCTGCGGGAACTGCATCTCAAGATTGATCTGCCGAAAAAGGAAACAGAGAAAAAATAGGTTTAGGAGCAGAGTCTTTCAATACTTCAGTTGAACTCAGGAAAAGGCGACCTTCAAATGGCCGCCTTTTTTTGTATTTTTGTCAAATACCAAGGCGATAAAGAATGGGTCCAGTGTGTAGTAAAACGGCCAATGATGAAATTTATATATTCTTTAATGTCGTTTGCTTGTGTTTTTGTTCTGGGGAACCCATTTTATGAGCAATTGAAACAAAGGAAAAGCAGATGAATATTTCCGAAATAAAAAAAATGAGCACTTCAGAACGATTACAGATTATGGAAGTGCTTTGGGATAGTTTTTGTTACGAGAATGACGACATCGAAACTCCTGAATGGCATGAAACTATTCTGCAGGAAAGAAAAGAAAAGATGGCGACTGGAAATGCAAAATTTATCTCACTATCGGAGCTTAAAAAGAGCCGTCCCCAATGAATGTCAAGGATGTCTTTATCTTGGAAGAGGCAGGTGAGGATTTGAATGACGGCGTGGAGTTTTACGATTCTCAGGAACAAGGAGTGGGAGATTATTTCTGGGATTGTGTGATTTCAGATATAGAATCTTTGACTATATACGCTGGTATTCACCCGAAAAAACTTGGGCTTTATCAAATGTATTCTAAACGATTTCCCTATACCATTTATTACGACATCATAGAAGGTATGGCGTATGTTGTTGCTGTCTTGCCTATGCGCAGAAATCCAGCATGGATTCTTAGAGAAATTAAAAATCGCTCTTAGTCGGCGGTTTAATCTCGCGGCTCTTTTTTCAGGACAGCAACTGTAAAGCGGCTGACACAGGTCAGTTTTCCTTCTTCATTTCTCACCTTGATATCCCATACCTGAGAGCTTTTTCCGAGGTGAAGGGGAGTAGCGGTGGCATAGACAAACCCTGTCCGTACAGGACGGATATGGTTGGCGTTTATCTCCTGCCCTACAATGTAGAACGACTCTCTGTCGACACAGTAGGATGCGGCAATGCTTCCGACTGTTTCTGCAAGAGCCAGCGAAGCCCCTCCGTGGAGAATTCCGATACGCTGGATGGTTCGGTGGTCGACGGGCATTTTTGCCGTCATGAAATCCGGTCCGATTTCGGTCATTTCAATGCCGAGATGTCGGGCCATCTGGCCATCGATGATTTGAGTGGTGTTGATGTCTTCAACGCTGACCGGGGTAAAGAAAATAGAGGTTTGAGTCATGAGAGGTAATGTGAGGAAAAGAAAAAAATTATATCCAGAAAAGAGCGGGTGACGAGATTCGAACTCGCGACATTTTGCTTGGGAAGCAAACACTCTACCAACTGAGTTACACCCGCTTTTTTTAGGGTGGTGAGAGAGGGAGTTGAACCCTCGACCTCAGGGTTATGAATCCTGTGCTCTAACCAACTGAGCTACCTCACCTCTTTTCCGGGCTGAAAATATACCATTGCATAGAGGAATAAACAAGCTATCGGAAAGTTTTATTTGCTCTTGGCGGTATATTTTTCAGCATTGTTAATTAACTGCCATCTCTACTGAAAACAATGCGTTCTGCTTATAGTTCGTGCTCTATCTTGAATTACTGTTATATTTCGCTATAAGTTCTCTGTCAATTAAAACACCGAGTATTAATGATTGGTTGTTAATTCGAAAAAATTAACTTATAAGTGAAACTTCAGTTTGAGATAGTTCCTGTTGGGGTTCAGGAATCACCCCAACCTACATAGGGGCTTACGTTTTAGCGAAATAATCATTAATCCAAATACAGGCGCCATGGATGGTGATCTTGTGTTTACAGCGGATGATTGGGAATGAATAAATCACTTTTAAAAAGGGTCGTTGAGAGTATATCTCCAGATAAAAGAAAGTTTGTCAAAAGGCAGGGGGAATTTGCTGCTAAAATTGATGAATTGCTTGAACAAACGGGTATGACACAACGAGAGTTGGCAGAGAAGCTTGGCAAGCAGGAGTCTTATGTCAGCAAAATACTTGCAGGATGGTCCAATCCAACTCTGAAAACTATCGTTGAGTTTGAGGTTGCTCTCGGCAAAGATATTATCGATTTCAACAACAAAGGGGATATTCTTGCAAAAGGTGCCGGGTCTTGTTCAAGCGTATATGCAGGAGGATAGAGAAAAGCAGCGTGTTAAGACCACGATGCCTTTTGACTGAAGATGGCTTCGGCTACAGGAATATCTTCAGGTGTAGTGATTTTTATGTTGTGATAACCCGTTTCAAATATTTTTATGGGCTGTTCGGGGAAAAAACGTTCTACGAGGGCAGCGTCGTCTGTCGCATACCAGCGTTCAAGTTCTGCCTGTTCGTGCGCCTGAATGAGAAGTCTGCTGCTGAAACCCTGTGGAGTCTGCACCTGAAGCAATTGGCTCCGGTCTGGTGTTTTTCCGAAAAAGTCGGGATTGGAACCGATATATTTGATGGTGTCTTTTGGTCTTGTTGCCGGGACACAAGCTCCAAACTCTTGTGAAAGCCGCGCAATTTCATCGATCTCTTCAGGCTGGATAAATGGACGGGCCCCATCATGGACCATAATAACGTCCGGTTGAGTGCCGGAGTTGCGTATATCATGTTCGATTGCCTTGATGCAGTTGTTCACAGAATCCTGACGCTCTTTGCCGCCTTCGATAACTGCTTTTACCTTGCTGAAGCCCGCTGAAGCGGCCAAAGCCGTTAGTGTTGCAATGTTTTCCTCTTTTGTAGCTATGTAGATGGCGCTGACTGAAGTGGCTGCCTGAAATGCCTGGATGGTATGATGAATAACAGGGAACCCTGCAATCTCAAGCAACTGCTTGCTCTGTCCGTTTTTCAGCTGCATTCGCTTTCCTATACCGCTTGCTGCAATAATTGCAATGGCATTCATAGTGAAGAAGTTGAATCCCTTCGGGGTTTAATGGATAAACATGGCATCTCCGTATGCCAGGAAGCGGTAATCTTCTTTCAGTGCGAGTTTGTATGCTTCCATAAGCAGACGGTGCTCAGCAAATGCACTGACAGCCATAAGCAGGGTAGTTTCCGGGAGCTGGAAATTGGTGATAAGAGCATCGGTTACCTTGAACTGGTATGGCGGATAGATGAACTTGTCTGTCCAGCCTCTTCCGAATTTAATTTTTCCGTCAACTGTGGCATTCGCTTCAAGTACACGGCATGTGGTTGTTCCGACAGCTATGATTCGTCCTGTTTTATTCAGCTTGGCATCATTGATTTCCATTGCTGTCTGATAGGGAATATTGAAATATTCCGAATCCATTTTGTGCTTCGAAACGTCTTCGACCTCAATGGCATTAAAGGTACTCAAGCTCGGATGAAGGGTGATGGGCAGAATTTTCACCCCGAGTTTCTGGATTTTCTGGAGCAGCGGCATGGTGAAATGCAACCCAGCCATAGGTGCGACGACAGCACCCGTCTGGCTGGCATAGACAGTCTGGTAGTTTTCCTTGTCTGAACCTATGGGCGAACGGGTAAAATAGGGTGGCAGGGGAATCGTGCCGATTCTTTCAACAAGACTGAAAACATCAATGTCGGGATTAAGAAATCGGATGGTTCTTCCACGGGAAGTAGTATTGTCAACCACTTCGGCAACCACATCTTCTTCGAAATAAATTTTGTTGCCTACCCTTACTTTTCGAGCCGGATCAACGAGCACATCCCATAACCCGGCTTCCTTGTTGAGAACTCTCAGCAGGAATACCTCAATTTTTGCATCCGTTTTTTCCTTCTGCCCGAATATTTTAGCAGGAAAAACGCGGCTGTTGTTTAAAACAAGCAAGTCTCCCTTTTTGAAATAGGAGGCAATATCTTCAAAAACCTTATGCTCGATGTCTTTTTTTCGCCGGTTCAGAACCATCATTTTGCACTGATCTCTCGGTACTGATGGTTCTTCGGCTATTTTACTTTTCGGCAGAGTGTAACGGAAATTTGACAGGCGCATAAAGAGATATCAAATAGGAAATAAAGATGCAGAGACGCTATAATAAGTTATAACTGCAAAAATACAAAAATTAAGGCTTCATTATCGCCTTTTTGGGAGCTCAGACTGACGCTGAGTGATATGGAACTCCTTTTTTCAGCGTTAGATGGATGCTGGCAATACATGCTGGGGCTTCCTCTTCCTCTGCTTCGAGCAACGTGACAATGATATCCTTCTCCTCAATGGTAATTGCATAGCGATTTTTTCGGAAACAGATGCTTAGAGAGAGCTTTTTCCAATGGGGCGGTCTGTTAGGGTGCACATTCAGCTTTTCATTGTAGAACGAGATTCCTGCAAAATAACGGATAACCGTATCCAGTGTTCCTGCCATGACGCCGCAATGTATACCTTCCTGGGTCGTGCCGCCCTGGGTGTCTTCAATATCACTCTTAAGAGCTTCCGAGAACCATTTCCATGCCATCTCATGACCGTCACGCAGGTAGCTGGAGATGATGCTGTGAACCACCTTGCTCAGCGTTGATCCATGGCTTGTTCTTGGTTCGTAGAACGCATAGTTGTTTCTGACCAGAGTAAGGTCGTCAGGGATTTTATAGCCGATTTTTTCAAGAAGTTCAGCCACTTCACCCGGAGAGAGCGTATAGAAAGTCATCAGGACATCAGGTTGTTTGGCAACCTTGTAAAGATCGGGTGTCGTACCCTCGGCTTTCAGGATTCTGTCCATCCTGTGGATATTGCCATACCGGGAGCGATAGTGAGTCCAGTCGAGTTCCTTGAGATTTTTGTAGCCATCAAACTGCTCAAGAACACCATCTCCGTCAATGAGGATATTCATGTTGCTGCTGATATCACGCCAGTGCTTCAGCTCATCAAAACCGAGATGGATTTTTGAAATCAGGTGCCTGAGAATGGTCGGATCTATTTTTTCCCCGATTTCAGCCGCCTTGTCAAAAAGCCAGACCGCCATAATATTGGTGTAGGAATTATCTTTCAGTCCCTCTTTTCCGCTGCCAGGTACGGTTTCATGGAATTCATCAGGACCCATAACTCCCTCGATATGGTACTTCTGGGTGTCAGGTGAAAATGTTGCAATGGATGACCAGAATCTTGCAATTTCAAACATCAGCTCCGCTCCGAACTCATTGAGGAACTGAGTGTCATCAGTGTCGTAGATGTAGCGCCAGGTATTGTAGAATACCGCTATGGAGACATGTCGCTGCAGACGGCTGAGATCCGGCCCCCACGAGCCGCTTTTTGGATTGAAGTGAAGAATCTGCGTATCCTCCCGGCCATCATCAGCAGTCTGCCAGGGGAACATGGCTCCCTTGTATCCGTTGTCACGAGCATACTCACGGGCTGCATCGAGCCTTCTGTAGCGGTACATCAGAAGAGCTTTTGAAATATCAGGGAAATGACGGTTGAAAAATGGCAGGATAAAAATTTCATCCCAGAAAATATGGCCGCGATAAGCCTCACCGTTAAGGCCTCGTGCCGGCATGCCTGCGTCGATTGCTGGATTGTGCGGCGAAGCTGTGCTCATCATGTGATAGGTGTGCAGTCTCAGCGCTTTCTGGCTGAATCGGTCACCCTGGATGCCTATGTCCGCTTTTTTCCATATTACTTCCCATGCTTCAGCATGAGTGATAAAGAGAGAATCAAAAGTATCGTTGTTTTCAAGAGAGAGTCGTGCTGCTTCTACGGGATCACTGATTTTATGGTCGAGTGTCGTATGGATAGATGCTATTTTTTCAATAGTGCAGCTTTTGCTCGGACTCAACTGCAGTTTGAAGGCCTCGCCGATATATCGGGTGTCATGTATAGGTGACCTTTTGACCGACACAAGTTTTCCATGGTTGAAAACCCTTGTTTTTGCAGCGGTTACAATACCGTAATGTGAAACGTTGGTTTCTACATGAAGCACCAGTATCTCATTTTCAATGTTGCTTTTGATATGCTCAAGATGGTCGTTTGTGAGTCCATTATAACGGGCAACATTCTTGTTTTTCACCTGTCCGTCGATCGCTGACCGGAACTCGATTTCACCACTGTAGTTGACCGGCTTCAGTGTGAACGTCAGAGCACACTTGTGGGGATCGGCCATACTGGTAAATCTGCGGGTATGGATGCTGGATATTCTTCCGAGGTTGTCCTGAATGACTATGTCGCGTTCCATCAGGCCATTACGCAGACTGAGGTTTTGACGATAGCTGAGGATTTTCTGCTCAAACGGATCTATGAACTCTCCGCCGCCTATCCGGAACTCAATCGAGAGCCAGTTCGGTGTATTGACAAAGTCGTTGTTGAAAATGGTCTGGCCGTGAACCTCTGAGGGGACTCTATTGAAAACTCCGGCAATATAGGTGCCGGGATAATGATAATGGGAAATTGAAGAACCTTCATAAGCGCCTCTGACTCCAAGGTATCCGTTGCCTGTTGATGTAAGTGTTTCGCGGAGTTTTTCGTCTTTGGCGGAAAAGTCGGTATAGGTCAGGTTCCATCCTTCAAACTCAAGGCCTTCGCTGAACCACTGTTCAATATCGGCAATAGTTATTTCTGCAAGATCCCTGACAACAATATCAGCGCCCTCTTCCTTCAGCTTGGATCCTTCGATGTCACGCGCAATGCCAAGCACCATGCCGAAATTACCGCGTGAGCCTGCCTGAACACCTGAGATTGCATCCTCGACAACTACACATTCATGAGGCTCCAACCCAAGATTCTGGGCGGCTCTTACAAAAATATCAGGGTTTGGTTTGCCCTTCAAGCCGAGTTCAATGGAGACCTCTCCATCAACACGGGTTTCAAAAAGATGCTCAAGCTTGGCCAGCTGCAATATAAGCTGGCAGTTGCGGCTTGATGATGCGATACCGATTCTGATACCTTTCTTTATGAGCTCATTGATAAGTTCAACAGAAGAGAGATAGACCTCTGGTCCTTCTTTGATGAGGATTTCAGAAAAAAGATTGTTTTTACGGTTTCCAAGGCCGCAAATTGTCTCTTTTTCAGGAATGTCGTCCATTTCGCCAAAGGGCAGATCAATATCCCGCGACAAAAGAAAGCTTTTAACTCCCTCCATTCGCGGTTTACCATCGACATACTTATGATAGTCATGAGCAGGATCAAAAGGAACATAGGGCTCGTCATTAACTTCAGCATAGTTCTTTAAAAAATAGTTGAACATTGACTCCCACGCAAGGCTGTGTACTTTTGCCGTGCCGGTTATAACGCCGTCAAGATCAAAAATTGCTCCTTTGAAAATGTTACTCATGCTAGTGTTTAAAAATATTTTTTATAAAGCCGATTGTTAATCACAGAGAAAGCAGTCCAAGAATTGTCAGTAGAATATCCGGATAGGGGACAGTAAAGCTGTTCGGGCATATCTCCTCGACCTGCTTTTTAAGCTTCTCATCCCTTGTTACAAAAACAGCCCATACATCATCAAACATCTCAACAGCTTTTGTGAGCATTGGAATATCTGAAGATGTATCTCCGCACACAAGAGTCGCACTCCTTGAAGGGTTGAGGTTCAGCTTGCTGCAGATAAATGATAGCCCGTCACCTTTGTCGAAATCCTTGATCGGCACATCCTCGGAAGCCCCTTCGATTGTTAGAATGATTTCAATGTCAAGTCCGGTATCTTCAATCCTGAAGTTTTTGCCGCTCGGGTCAATTTCACGTACGATGCCTTTTACCTTTTCAAGAAAAGCAGCAGATTCAGCCTCTTTGATCGAGTGGCTTATATCCTGCCGTGCAACCGTGGTCTGGCCGAATTTTATCTGCAAGGCAGAGCCTATAAAATTGAACTTTTCGAAATGGGGATCCTGGAGGAGTACAAGCATCCGGTCGTTAAGGAGGCGTATGAGTTTCTGCTTTTTTTCATCAATGGGAAAGCTGTTGAATTCGCCGTTGATATCGATGAACTCTCTTCCCTTGGACCCTGCGTAGACAAACGTGTTGCTCGGGTTGATGGAGACATTCAATATGCCGAAGTCTCTGAGTGGAGCAGAGGTGATGATAATGGGGTACTGACAGCAGTTCTTTGCAAACCGGGTCAGAAATACTGAATTATAGATAGGCTGTACAGAGGAGCGGTATCGTCCGCAGTAGTTATTCGTCGTTCCGTCCCGGTCGGTGATAAAGGCATTAAAGCGTTTTCCTCTGAGCAGATTAACCCCTTTGTTGACATAGTCCCTGAAATCAGGAATAAACTTGGCAAGGTAATCAATGAACTTATCCTCGCCATATTCCAGATAGTAAATGTCCTTCTGGAGTTCCCTTATTTCATAGGTAAGATCGACCTCTATCTGCTTTATACCGTCAAGACGCAACAGACGCTGCCCTGTATCATCGTCTATATAGATGGTCTCGAGTGAATAGAGTGCGTTTTTAAGTGATTCTACACACGACTGCCCGACAACTCTCTGCCTGATGATGTTTCTGACAACAGGTTCGCGAAGCTCACGTGTTTCCGCCTTAAGCTGGTAGAGCTCTTTAAGAGTCCGGATATCCTGCAGTGTGATCGAGGGAGAACATGTGCTTAGCTGACGTTCTTTAAGAATACTCTCGTGCATTCGTTGTTGGTGAAGAAGTGAACATAAAGTAATTTGTTTCTCAATTTACGCAAAATCTTAACAAAAACTCGAGAAAACTTTATACAAATAACAACTGCATCAATGTGATAGTTTCAGATTGCGTTTTCAACTGTGCAACCCCGGTTTTAAAATATTCAGGAGGAAAAGAAAGCTGGGTCATCTCGGAAATCGTTCATTAAGAGTCTCTATGATTTTACTGTGAATTGTCGCTTCCGGAAGCAGTGCATTGATGCTGACAAAGCGCTCTTTATTGGAGAGGATCATCTTAAGGTATCCTTCGCGAACATTGAGGTAGAATTTTGCGCCTGAGCGCTCCATACGGTCAAGCTCATCATGCTCGAATGAGAGAGGTATCGATGTTTTGGAAAACTTTCTTCTCATAGCTTCTTCAGGCTCTATATCAAGATAGAAGGTAATATCCGGCACAATCCCGCAGGTGGATATTGAAATAATCGATTGGAGCAGTGTAAAGTCAAGTCCACGTCCATAGCCCTGATACGCTGTAGTTGAGTCAAAAAAACGGTCGAGAATGACAATCTTGCCGGCAGCAATTGCAGGCATGATAACCTCCTGAACCAGTTCTGCCCTGCTTGCCGAAAAAAGGAGCAGTTCACCGATAGGGCTTATCTCCCCCTTGCTTTCAAGAAGGATAGCACGAATCTTCTCAGCAACCTCAGTACCGCCGGGCTCTCTTAAGGTGACAACCTCGCGCTTTTGACTGCTCAAATAACTGACCAGCTTTTTTATCTGGGTTGACTTGCCTGCGCCATCTATACCTTCAAATGTAATAAGCATTTACACAAATTTCTGTTGAAGGCTTTCGCCTGATTCCGAAATAATCCGATAAACCCGCTTCTATGTTATTGGGGTTCTCTGCCGTACGTTCCGTAATTAGCCTGAGGGAAGCCCCCTCAAGATAAAACTTATAATTGATCCCCGCAATCCGATAG